>Ga0182010_10000562_pt1 | contig 20934 bp, 19 predicted proteins | sample 611E1MmetaG_FD_120488 | JGI IMG/M metagenome (GOLD analysis project Ga0182010, IMG submission 120488) | Permafrost microbial communities from Stordalen Mire, Sweden - 611E1M metaG | ecosystem: Environmental > Terrestrial > Soil > Wetlands > Permafrost | place: Sweden: Stordalen | collected...
CAGGCGCATAATACTTTCAACAGGACAGCTCCGTTGTTTTTCACATTGTGGGAAGTACCCGCAGGGATGCAAATCGTATCACCTTCTTTGATCTCGAACTGATCGTCAGCTACAGTAATTACAGCAGATCCTGACAGGATGTGATAAATTTCTTCGCTATGCAGATGTCTATGCATATGAGTCGTAGAGCCTTGAGGTATGATGGCCTCGGCGAGGCTCTGATTGCGGTTCAGATGAGCGAACGGATGCATAAGCTCACGAATGATTGAGCCGTCCTTTGTAATATAGGGCTGGATATTTTCGTATTCACTTTTCTTTATCATTGCCACACCGCATGTCCTTCAGGAATGGATATTCAGCCCTCACGTTATCGACTACCGAAGGGTCGAATTCACATACAACGTATTCATCAGTATCGTTGCCCTGGCAGATGACTTGTCCCAACGGGTCGACCACACGTGATGCTCCCGAATAAATGATTCCGTTTCCATCCGTCCCTGTCCTGTTGACTCCGAACACAAAACATTGGTTCTCGATGGCGCGGGCCGCGAGAAGGGTCTCCCAGTGGTCCACTCTTGAGGCCGGCCAGTTCGATATAACGAAGATCGCCTTCACTTGATTCGCTATCTTTCTGAAGACCTCGGGGAATCTCAAATCATAGCAGATAAAGACGCTTGAAGGCATTCCATCGATGTTGAATATTGTCACACTCTCTCCTGCCATGTAATACTTTTCTTCTTCGGCAAGGCAAAAAGGATGCATCTTCGTATAAGTAGCAGAAAGCATGCCTGTCCTGTCGTAGATGACTGCAATGTTGCGGCCCTTTTCTTCGGCCGGTGATTTCATAGGGAACCCGGCTATAAGGTTGATGCTATTCTTTTTTGCGATATCGGAAAGTATCGAAGTGGTTTCGCCGATACCTTCATCCGCAACAGCGGGGAGGTCCATCGAGAACCCGGTATTGAACATTTCCGGCAATACGATGAGATCGCAATTATCCGTGGCGGCCCGCACGGCAAAAAGCGCAGCCTTCTCGTAATTTAGCCGCCTGTCTTGCCATGCAATGTCGAGTTGAATGAGAGCTGCTTTCATTATTTATTTTCAGGCTCCGCGTTATAACTTCTTCGTCTTGAGGTTATCGACCTTCTTGCGGTATTGCTCCTTGATGTCCTTCGGTACCATATTGTCGACTATCTTGATTCCCCTCATTACGAACGGGAGTGCTGCGGATGTGTTGATCAGCGGGCTGTCGTTCGGAAGGACAGCTATGAGAAATATAACCATCAGGGCTACTAACAGGAACCCTTTTATGAAGCCGACTATACCCCCACCGAAGCTGTTGATAAGGCCGAGGCCGGGTAATTTAAAAAACTTGCCTACGATCCAGGCTATTACCATAGAAGCAATAATACATAAAATAAAAATAGCAATGAAGCTAAGTATTCTAGCTGCTGCGGCATCCACAAAGGTAAGGTGCCGGGCTACAGCTGCGTGATAGCGCACCGCTGCGAAATACCCGAATATGATACCGACAATGCTGAAGATCTGGCTTACCATGCCCTTCCATATGCCGTATGCGGTTGTAATGCTTATGATGACGAGGATGATGATATCCAGCGTGTTAATGGTCGTCTACTCCTATTTGAAAAAGTGTCGCGGTATTATACCGCATAGTTTTATATTATCACATCATCCGAGACATGGAAGCTATGTTATAGTTATGAATAGATGCTGAAAAATTTTATCCAAAGACAGCTGGGCCTTATCTTCGGGTATTCCGAAAATTCTCTTCGACGTCATCTTGAAGCATGTCTCGGCAGGCCGGTCTCTCTCGTACTAACCGATAATTCGGCCAGCATGCTTTCTGGGAGGATCAAGGATGGTGTCATGCTAGTTCGCCTGCACCGGATGTTTCTCGATGCAGACAGCGCAGTGATAGATGAAATAGTCTCGATGCTGCGGCACAGAAAAGGAAAGATGACGCTATTCCGTAGTTTCGTGCGTGATAACAGAGACCGGTTATGCAAAAAGGCTCCACAGAAGATCTCTGTAAAGACCACCGGCAGATATTACGATCTCAGGGAGTTGTTCGATGAAATCAATGCAGAATATTTTGACGGTGCAATCGATGCCATAATCACCTGGGGCTCGAAGTGTTCAAGGTATGCAGTGAAGAGACGGACACTTGGTAGTTACAGCGGAAGCACCAATATTGTCAGGATAAATCCGGTGCTGGACAAAAAGACAGTCCCGCGATATTTTGTGGCTTTTGTCGTATACCACGAAATGCTCCACGCTTCTATTATAGTTTCAGACAAAGTTTCGAGCGCAACTTCAGGTAATGGACGCAGGAGAATAGTCCATTCGAGGGAATTTAAGAAACGCGAAAGGCTGTTCAGAGACTATCAGAAGGCTATTGCATGGGAAAAAAGATCATCGGCATAAAACGATAGCGAAAAAAGAGCGGGCATGAAGCCCGCTTGTGTTATGTTAAGAATGGCTCTGGTATTAGGTTTGCCAGGCAAGCTGAAACTCTCACCCACAAATATCCAACAAGGCGTCTTTTTTTTCCATAACAAAACCTATCACTCACGATGTCCTCGACTCCTCTTTTTTCGGCATCGCTTTATCCCGACGATTTTTTTTCCCATGCAATAGCCCTCTCATAGTCCCCCACCGCTCTTCTTCTTCAATTCAACCACTGCTCCGCCCACTTTTCGGCTTTGAATTATTGCCCTTTGGCGGGGGGCAAAGACAAGGCTTGAGGACGAGAAGCCCGAGATACGACGGACTGGTTGACAATCTCAGAGATTACCTGGAAAACGAGATTAATCGTTGTCTGAATCGCTTTGTTTTCCTCTACCGACCCGCTGAGATAGTCGTGGAGAGGCTGGATTTCACTTCCCCCGGCTTGTCAAGGAGAATGAACAGGCTTCTTTCGAACTTCGGGAAAAAACAGGTCAAGAAAAAACTGCTTGCCCTTAGCGAAGAATTCAAGATAGAAATAAAGATAACAGAAGTGAATCCGGCATACACCTCGCAGGAATGCTCGGAGTGCGGCTACATAGACAAGAAGAACAGGAAAAACACAAGGTTGTTTGTTTGCAGATGTTGCAACAAGAAAATAGACGCCAATGTTAACGGAGCGCGGAATATCAGAGACCGAAGTTCTGAAGAGGATATTTCCGCCGGTATCACGCTATCAACAAATAAAGAACAAGTCCTCCGGATTCTGACATGTCAGTTCCTCTCAGGTTTGGAGCGATGCAGCCAACGCCTCGATAGGAAGGCTGAGGGCTTACTGTCGGACAATCCTTACTTTGGAGGATATTCGCCACAGTCCAAAGGAATATATAATGGTCAGCGAGATATTTGACTATAAAATTCCATACTATTATACAAGAACATAGGTTTGGAGACAGGAAACATTTTCAACTGGGAAAAAATTGCCCGGAGCGCAACCGACCGGGAAAAATTTTCCCGCCGCTGCGGCTGACGCCCGGGAGATTTTCCAGCGGGTTGCGGTCCCATCCTTGTTTTGCGGGCTGTCCGGCTCGGTGGTACGATTATTTCATACAAAAAAAGGCAAAGACACGCAATTCAGCAAAAAAGGGGGGAATATGTCTATCGACGCAATCAGCAGCAGTTATCAAGCTCAGTCCATAAGCTCGATAAGATCCGACTTCAAGAATTTCAAATCGGACGCCAAGTCTCTTCAAACCGCCATATCCTCGGGGAACCAGGATCAGGTCTCCATTTCCGAAAACGCCCTGGCGAAATCGTTGTCACAGGTTCTCGGGGACATGAACGGGACATCCGGGGCTCAGTCCGCCGCAGGAACTTCCGGAACGCAACCGTCCAATCCGATGCAGACCTTCAAAGCCGATATGCAAACGCTTTTGAACGCCGTGAGCCCGTCCACCGGAGGACAGAATGCCACCGCGTCGCCGTCTACGGGATCCGCAGCCAGTCCGGGGCAATCGGTCAACTCGGCGTTGAACACGGTCATGAACGACCTCTCGACGATGCAGGGAGCCAATCACGGTCACCATCATCACCACGGGGGCGGTTCATCCGTTTCCGGCAGCCAGTCACAGAATCCGATGCAGTCTCTTTTGAACGATCTGAACGGGCTGCAAAACTCCCTGTCATCGACGTCCGGTACCCAAAGTTCGGATATCGCCACGGCGGCGAGCAAAGTTTTGAACGACATTTCCATGTTCACGAAAGGGCAGTCGGCGGGTAATAACAGCAGCAGCGGCGTAAGTCTGTCGGTTTAAGCGGGCTTCGCTCCGGCGAGCTCCGGGAGACGGGAGCGGGCATGAAGCCCGCCCCAAGACCTGTCGAAGCGATTTACTATTCGATATTGAAAGTTGCCACTTCTTTCATGCCCGGCAGGTATTGACCCACCGGAACCAGCTTCTTCCCTTCATTGACGCATCCGATTATAATGGTCCACAACTGATTTAGCTCCTTTTTTTCCCGGTCGTTCTCCGGCGTCATCGTTAGGAGTGTGCCCTCAAGTTCGATCTTCATAGTCTTCCTCCGTTTGATAGATATTTATCAGGCTGTGCAACTGCATCAATAACCTACGGGAGGTGAATCGATGATCACCCGCATGCTTTTTTCAAAATATACCAATTAATGGACAGAATTCAAAAATAGGGCAAGTTAATCAGCCGCCGATATCTTTCTTGCGGACCATCCGGCCCGCTTCTAAGAGGGCTTCGGCTCGCGATGCGATTCGACCTTCCAGAGCGAGTAGTTCAATAGCGGAAAGAATGTCTTTGAAAAAGGGGGAAGGGGAGAGTCCGAACTCCGACATGAGGTCGTTTCCGTCAATAAAAGGCAGTTTGCTACGGCGAGGTATGAATTCGTCGTGATAAATTGCCACAATTTCCTCAGCCTGCGTAATAAAGGTGCCTTCCGACAACTGACAGACTCGCCCGATTGAAAGTATAGAGATCAACAGGGCATAAATATCATCGCCGAATTCTCTCAGAATCCCTGTTATGGCAGGCTTCAAGTTATTGCCGAGCGCAGTTATTACATTGTTATTCGCGTCCATCATACGCACGAATTCGCGCTCTCGCCTTGAAAGTTTCAGGCGCGACACGACTTTTTCAGCTGTGATGCTGTTCTGGAAAAGTATTGAGAGTTTGAGGCAAAAAGTCCGGCTCTCGTCCGCAAGGTATTCCCTAACGGTGTCGCTCCTGCCGGAGAAGTAGAGAGGGATGTTTTTCAGAATATGTTCTACATAGTCGTAAGCCTGGCGGGTCTGTTGCCATGTGTCAGGCGCGAGCTCGGTCAGCTCAGGGAATAAATAAAAGAGGAGACCGTCTTTCTCCATTTGTTTTATAGTCGAATAGGAAGATGCTGTCAGCACTATGTGCCTGAGTTCTTCGGTTATTCTTTCAACGGCCGGCCTCGAAATCAGTGATGCATGTTCACTTACAACCGAAGCGGTATGTAATTCTATGCCGAAATTGAGTTCGGCAGCAAATCGGTAGATGCGGAGGAGCCTCAGAGGGTCATTAACAAGATTCTCCTCTGATACCATACGGATAATTTTGTATTTGAGATCATGCCGTCCGCTAAAAGGATCAATTATGCTTTCTTTAAGTTCCTCACGTCTGGCCTTTGAATGCCCGCTTTCGACCTTCGACAACGGTATCGCCATTGAATTGATAGTAAGGTCGCGGTTGGCAAGGTCATCGAGTATTGCACTGCCGTGCATGGTGCAAATATCTATGAACTCATTTTGTCTGGCAATCCGCGCAATACCGAAATCCCTGTCGAGGAGGACGAATGTAGCTCCTATTGTATCGGCAAAAGAGCGGCCTATTTTTTCCGCATCTCCTTTAACGACAATATCGGCGTCCTTGATATGCCTGTCCAGAAGAAGGTCTCTGACGGTTCCTCCGACGATAAAGGCATCATCGACCAACTGTCCGGCGACTGCAAAATCGCAAAAAAGATTCAGCAATGTTGACACATCATCTCCGCGATTCGATAAAAAGTCACAGGGCCGTCATTTACTAGGTTGACCTTCATAGGAATGGCGCCTCCATTGTTGGGCAGGTGAAACATCCATATAATAGACTAAAGCATAACTAAATGAAAGGAGAGATGAATGCTGAAACGGGTTGTAGTGCTGACAATTATAGGGATTATAGCTGTTGTCGGAGGATTTTCGACGGTTGGTGCGGAATATTACCAGGGATACCAGGTTTGCGTTCCGTGTCACAATGGCCGTACAGCACCGGATTTGAAAGGACTATTTTCGTCTGCCGACGAGTTGATCCGGACGGCCAAAAGCGTGAAGGACCCGATGATGAGAAATATCCAGCAGAACAACGAACTTTTAAAAGCGGCGGCAAAAGACCTCGGACTGAAGTAGATCCTTCTTTATCCATGAAGATACCTCTCCGGATTCGTGCTGATATAATTCAAGATTTCAGCTCGATCATAAAGCGCCTCAAGTGAATCAACGGCTTCGGTAATTGTCGTCGAACCGCCGAGCAGCTTGCCGTGGATGTCGGCTAATCCTTCATTTGTTGAAACCGGTGTGGCCGGTATCTTGGCTTCTTTTATCGAGTCGGATACGATGATGATCCGCTCGTGGTTCTTAGCCCTGAAGATCAGATCGACAGTCCCCGAATGTAGATGGAAGGGGTCGGCGATTACCTCCACGTATATGTCGGGGTTCAGAAGTCCATATCCGGCAATACCCGGCTCGCGGTGGTGATATGGACGCATGGCATTGAAAAGGTGCGTAATCCCCTTGGCACCTGCCTTATGGCCTGCCGAGGCCTCGGCATAAGTTGCATCGGAATGCCCCATGCTGGCGATGATCCCCTTATCCGAAATCCTCTTTATGAGATGCAGTGAGCCGTCGAGTTCGGGTGAGATGGTGATGATCCTGATTATATCTTCGTATCCTTCAATCAATCCATCGAGGTAATGCTCTGTCGGGTCTATAAAGGTCATGGCATTCAGGCTGCCACATCGGGAGAGGTTGAGAAAAGGCCCTTCCAGGTGAGCGCCTATGATCCTCGCCGGCCTGCAATCTTTTGCATCTCCATATTTTGAACTGCAGAACTCAGCCTTGAGGACCGGTTCGGATTCCTGAATTTCCATAGCTTTCTTTATGAGAGCAAGATTTTCCCTCATTATTTTGATGGTCGCGGGATAGACAGTCGGGATTATTTCGGTAACACCGTAAGAACCATGGATTTCTGCAATCTTAAGGAGGTGCTCCACATCGGTTGTCCTCGTGTCGTAGCCTCCGATACCATGGGTATGGACGTCGATGATCTTCATGAAAATATCATATCATAGAGGCGCAATCTTGCAAACACGACAGACTTTCCGATATCATGCAGCGATGACCAGGGAATCGATAAGTCTCGGCCAATGGACGATTGACGACTTGAACGAGCTTCTGCTGAAAGCGGCGATGACAGGCAGTGCAGGCGAACGCATCGCATTCCTGTCGGACCACTTTCATGGAATCCCCTATCTTGAAAACACACTTGTCGGCGGAGCCAATACTGATGAAGTCTTTGTTGTTAACCTTGCGAGTGTCGATTGCTACACCTTGATCGATTACATTGAGGCGATGAGACTTTCATCGTCATTCGAGGATTTCGTTGAGTTCCTGAAGAAGATCAGATATCGGGGCGGAATCGTATCGTTCGGGGACCGCAACCATTTCTTCACCGATTGGCGTGAATTCAATGGCGAGTTCGTTGAGGATGCCACCGGGAAGATCGGACTTCAAGATACGCGTACTGTTCGTAAGGTCCTCAACCTGAGAAAAGACAGTTCTTTTTTTATTCAAGGAGTTGGACCTGTCGAGCGAGACGTGAGATATATACCATCATCCCTCCTGCATGATCAGATCATCAACAGGATCGAGACCGGAGACTACGTCGGCATATATTCCGACTGCAAGGGACTTGATGTGACCCATGTCGGCATTTTCATCAAGCAGAGAAAATCATTATTTCTGAGGCATGCCTCCTCGGTACAGGAAAAACGGAAGGTGGTCGATCAGGATTTTATCGAATATGTGAAAAACAAGCCAGGCATAGTCGTGTTTAGACCGAAGCTATAATCACAACCTGAATTCAAATACGTGCCTCAACATCATTTTCCTTAAGGGATTCGATAAATGGACGCAGTTTCCAAAGCAATGCGAGGCCTGGAAGCGAAAGGGCAGCACTGATAAGGAAGAAGACAGGCCAGCCGACAGTTTGGGCAACAAAGCCTGAAGTCGGAGCAATGACAATCCCGCCGAGTGCTGCAAGCGATGACAGCAGGGCATACTGGGTCGCACTGAAGCGGTGGTTACACATGGTCATCAGTAGTGCCATAAAGGCTGCTGTCCCCATGCCGCTGCCAAAATTCTCAAAGCCAACGGCGAAAATGAGCATTCCGTAACTTTTTCCGATCACTGCCAACGCAGAAAAGGTCAGTATTGTACAGGCCTGCACAATGCCGAAATAAAGCAGCGAACGGAAAATGCCCAGCTTGACCATAAGGCTACCGCCCAGAAGTGCCCCTAATATCGTAGAGACTAACCCGAGCCCCTTATTGATTGTCCCGACATCGGTAGCTGAGAAGCCTATACCTCTGATAAGAAATGCAGACATAAGAGACGATGCATATGCATCTGCCAGCTTATAGAGAATTATCAGAAGCACAAACGTAAACGCGAACTGCCTGGAGAAGTAGTCTTTAAGAGGACCGATGACCGCTTCCTGAATGGTGCGCGGAGGCGCTGCTGTTTGAGGCGGCTCCGGAGCGAAGAACGTGATGATAAAGTCCATGGCCATGATGGCAGCCATGGAAAGATAAGTATTGCGCCATCCTATCTGGTCGGAAAGTATCAATGTCAGCGAGCTCGAAACGATTAATGCGATGCGGTAACCCATGACTGCTACAGCAGCTCCAGCCCCGCGCTCCTGCACATGCAGAATATCGGTACGGTAGGCGTCGATAACAATATCTTGTGAGGCCGAAAAGAATGCTACTGTTAGTGCGATGAGCCCGACGGTCAGAGGCGCTTGTGCCGGTGAACTGAAGGCTATTGCCGCGATACCGGCCACGAGCAATGCCTGAGTTATAAGGATCCAGCCCCGCCGCCTGCCGAACATAGGCGGTATGAACCTGTCCATGAGGGGTGACCAGAGGAACTTCAGAGTGTAAGGCAGCGCAACTACGGAGAATATCCCTATAGTCTTGAGGTCAACTCCCTCAACCGCCATCCAGGCCTGCAGCGTGCTCACAGGAAGTGCGCGGGGAAGACCTGATGCAAAACCCATCATCAGGACGAAGGCTATCCTCTGATTGGTAAAGGCCTGGACATAAGGTGAACGATCTGACTTTATGGTGCCACCTCAGATATGTGCACAGGCAGTCTTCCTGTAAAGGGACTCGCTCCGCACAGACAATTAATGACAGCCTCCTGTGCCTGCAGCGTCGGGTCGTAAGCCGCTATCAGGACATCGGCATCTTTAAAATAGCGCAGCACATAAGGACTTCCCAAAGATACCACTATTGATTTCTTCGCCTTTGCAATAAGATTCGTCAGCCTGTTCCTTTCTTCATTACTGATGCCGGAAGAACCCCTCCATGCAGCCACACTCGTAAAGATAGCAATCAGGATGACCTCATCACTCATCACATTCAAAATTTCGGCTGCAATAGAAGGAGCCCTTAAACTCGCAAAAGCGGATGTGCTGAAATACTTGTCATCTCCGGCAAAAATAGTGCAGACAGCCTTGGAATCCGCCAGCGGCAAGAGCCCGGAAGTATCTTTGATCAGTGTGACGGCCCGTTGAGAGATCGTTTTCGAAAGGAGTGAATTATTTTTGAGATCGATCTCTTCAATAGCTCTTCCGACAAGATACGCCTTTGCTTCAAGAATTCTTTTCACGGCGGCATCGAGAATATCCGGATCAAGCCTTTTTTCTTGCATGGCCGAAAGCAACGCTGACGCCGTGGCATCGGGATCGTCAGGATGCAGCAGTATATCTGCCCCCGCTTTCAGGCATTCAAGGCCTGCATCGCCAAACTCCCTGAGGGCGTGCATGTTCAGTGCATCGGTAAGGACCAGTCCCGTGAACCCAAGCCCTTCTTTCAGTAAGGTGGTTGTTATCCTGTGTGAAAGACTCGCAGGTCTCTCATCGAAAGCCGGTACACTTAGATGGCCCATCATGATACTGCCGACGCCCGCTTCAATAGCGTTTTTGAAAGGTGCTATGTCGGAATCGAAAAGAGCATCTCTCGTCTTTCGAATTTCGGGCAGCGAGATATGTGAGTCTGTCGAGGTATCTCCGTGTCCCGGAAAGTGCTTGGCGCAGCTGATTAGGTAGGCCTCTTCGAGGGTTTTAATATAAATGGAGCCGAATCGTGAGACCATAGCAGGATCATCCGAGAATGCTCGTGTGCAGATGATCGGATTGTCAGGATTTTTGTTTACATCCAGGACAGGGATGAGGGGCATGTTGATGCCCATATCAGCAGCCTCGCCGGCTATTGCCCGGATTGCTTGAACCAGGAGCTCCGTGTCCGTCTTTTGTGATAGATCAAACCCTGCAGCAAATGCCATTTGGGAAGGGAATGAGGTCAGCCCTTCGATCTGCTGCCCAACGCCGCGTTCAATATCAGAGGCAATCAACAACGGGATGCGGGAACGGGCTTGTAGTTCAGAGATAAAACTCTTTAGTTCGGCCCGGATCCCGCCGAAGAGAATGAACCCGCCTATACCTTTGTCGACCAGCTCGAATTGTTTTTCGCGATATGACAACTCGCTGGTCCGCAAACCATCGAGCCTGCTGATTATGACCTGATAAGCCTTTTGGCGAGAGGTGCCAGGCTTCCCGATGCTCTTCTTCGTCATGCGGAGAGTGTATCAGATTCATATTCGGTTGGACAATGAGTTATGATATCCGCAACTTATCTTACGAAGAAGCATCAGTATTAGTCCATATATATCAGAATGATACGTCTATTAATAATTACTCCAAACACACTACAAACATATATATTTATTTCAATTCTCAACACTCATGCCTTATAATCGTGATTATCAGATACTGAATGGGTTCAAAATTCAATGAGGCGCGTATTTGGGACTATATGAACCTGCGGGAGATAGCTAATGTCAGCGTTATTCAGCCAGCTATCTCTACTGTACTCTTGGCAAAGCCAAAGAAGAGGCTGAATATTATCTTGGGAACCCTGCTTGGAGCGGCCCCGGATCTTGGCCTTGCCTGTTTCTATTATCGTACTTCCAGTCAATTCATTCAATTCCCACCCCTGAAAGACCAGAGAAATGACTTAGCCGTGAAGTTCTACGACATTTGTATGGAAACTAGTCAACTCTTAAGATGTTACTCAGGGGCTGAATAAAATGCACTTAAATTTCTATAATCTGGAAAAAGAGCCTTTCCAAATTACTCCAAACCCGGAATTCTTGTTTTTGAGTACTATGCACAGGGAGGCTTTGTCACTAATAAGTGATGGAATCGAGCAGCGGACGGGGTTCATCGCAATAATCGGTGAGGCAGGTCTGGGCAAGACGACTATTATCCGGTCCTTTGTGCAGCAAGCCGATAAACAAGCATTGAAATTAATATACATATCCAATCCGGATGTCTCGTTCATAGGACTCCTCAAGTCTATTTACAGGGAACTTGGAATCATCCCAAATGCGGATGATTTACCTGAAATGGTGCATGACCTGCACCTGTTCTTGATCTATGAATACAAACAGGGCCATTCGGTTGTACTTCTAATAGATGAAGCCCAGAATTTGCCTATAGAAACACTGGAAAATCTCCGTATGCTCTCCAATCTTGAGAGACCTAAAGACAAGCTCATTCAGATAGTGCTTGTAGGCCAGCCAGAATTAGCAGAGAAACTTAAGCTGAATGAATTAAAGCAGCTCGATCACCGTATTGTCATGCGTGTCCATATAACACCGTTTTCAAGTATAGAGAGCTTGGCATACATTCGACATCGACTATCAAAGGCAGGCCAACAGGACCTCACCATATTCACAAAATCAGCTCTCAGGCACATTATAAAGCATGCCCGGGGTATCCCTAGAATACTCAATATCCTCTGCGGAAATACCCTTGTCTCTGGATTCGATTACCAGGAAAAACAGATTAGTGTACGCACCGCAAAGGAAGTGATTGCCGATTTTGAAGGAAGACAAAAGAAAAGTAATCTCTTCAAAAGGCTGCTTGTCCCGCTATCCTTAGTGGTGGTAATAAGCGTCGTTGTTGTCATATACCAGTATGAAGATCAGGTGTTATCGGGAGCTCGCGAAATGTTTGCTTCGTGGCGCTCCGAGCCAAAGATAACCGAGGACGAAACTGTCGTTGTTACAGAGCCATTTAAGGCGTCCCAAAATAAAATAGAAGTTCCCCCGCCAGTTGAAAAGGAAACGTCCAAGAGTGAGGAAAATACGTCAACTGCTGCAAAAAGGGTTTTCCCTGTTAAGATAGTCGTAAAAAAGGAAGACACTCTCTACAATTTAATTCAAGAGATCTATGGGACAATTAATAAAGAGCTAATCGCACAAGTAAAACAGCAGAATAAAAGGATTGGGCAAAATGGTAAGATCCGGATCGGAGAAACATTAATTTTCCCTGAGCCTGAAAATGGACGATAGTTTGGAGGAGCCAAGAGATGGCGCATACGCTGCAATTTCATCTCCTAAGAACAACAACGGCATGGTGTGCTCATAGTCCCCAAGCCCTACCACCTCAAGGATTACATAAAAAGCGGCGTAAAGCCTCGCCTTCGAGGCGGGGAGAATGTTAATCCGTAATCGCCCGCGCCATATCATGGATGGTCTACAATAACTCTCATGCATTCCAGCAGTACGCCTTCCTGTTTCTATCTCATCAATTAAACGCTGATTAAGAAATAACGTCATCAAAAACAAGTGCTCCGGCTATCGGTATGGTGGCAATTTACTATCAATACTATGTTGTTGGGGGATAATCCAGAGTCGATCATTGCCAATGTAGGCGCCGGATTATTCCTTATTATCGCCACGACATAGATGAAAAATGATAGAGCATCCTCGGATGATTGAGGAATACAAGACGCATAATCTGGGCCACTTACGCGAATAGAGGTGTGCCCGGCACCCCGAACGGTTCATAATCGATTGGACAATGAGTTATGATATATTATACAAGGAGGACGGAAATGCACGAATCGTTCCAGTTTTTCCATAAGGCTATTCTCGATCATCTGACCTATTCAATCGCCAAAGACCGCTTTTCAGCAACTCAGAGAGACAAATTCGTGAGCTTCTCTCTTTCAGTAAGGGATCTTCTCATAGAACGATGGATTAATACTCAGCAGCATTATTACACCTGCGATGCCAAACGGGTTTATTACCTGTCTCTTGAATTCATGATGGGCAAACTGCTCGAAAGCAATATTACCAATCTCGGGCTGGTAGATGATTACCGTTATGCGGCAGATGTTCTGGGAATGACTTACGACGAGCTCGCAGACTTTGAAGAGGATGCAGGTCTCGGCAATGGCGGCCTGGGCAGGCTTGCAGCCTGTTTTCTGGATTCGATGGCCACCCTTGGTTATCCAGGATACGGTTACGGCATCCGGTATGAATATGGCATCTTCTCTCAGCGTATCAGGAACGGTTACCAGGTGGAGACGCCCGACAGCTGGCTCAGGTACGGCTGCCCTTGGGAGATGCCGAGGCCGGAGGTGCTTTACCCTATTAAGTTTTACGGGCATGTAGACACTATTTCCGGACGGGACGGCAGAACGCGCATGCATTGGGCTGATGCCGAGGATGTCATGGCCATGGCATATGATTATCCGGTTCCGGGGTTCAGGAATGACACTGTGAATAACCTAAGACTATGGGCTGCGAAATCATCACGGGAATTCAATCTCGAATACTTTAACAGCGGGGATTATGTCAGGGCTGTTGAGAACAAAACGACTAGTGAGAATATTTCGAAGGTGCTTTACCCGGATGATCAATCATTCGCCGGTAAAGAATTGAGACTTAAACAACAATATTTCTTCGTCAGCGCAACGCTCCGGGACATCCTGCGGCGTTATAAAAAATATTACAAAAAATACAATGAATTTCCGGATAAGGTTGCGATTCAACTCAATGACACTCATCCGTCCATCGCAATTCCTGAACTGATGCGTATACTGGTTGATGAGGACGATCTGGAATGGGACGACGCCTGGAAGATAACTACCAGGAGTTTAGCGTATACAAACCATACAATCCTGCCCGAGGCACTGGAGACATGGCCCGAAGGATTGATGGGAAACCTGCTCCCGCGTCATCTCCAGATCATAAGGGAGATAGACAGGAGGTTTCTCATACAGGTCAGAGAGACTTTCAGGGACGACCCTGAGAGATCGATCAGAATGTCCATAATTACCGGCGACGGCGAGCGATGGGTAAATATGGCCCGCCTTGCCATCGTTGGCAGCCATAGTGTGAACGGCGTGTCGCAACTTCACTCGGAAATATTGAAAGATGATGTATTCCACGACTTTAATGCTATTTTTCCCGGTAAATTCCGTAATATCACAAACGGTATAACCCCTCGAAGATGGCTTATCGAGGGCAACAGGCGTCTGGCGGGATTGATAACCGAGGCAATCGGAGAAGGCTGGATGAAGGACCTCAGCCTCCTGAAGGGCCTTGAACCCCTTGCCGGTGATGCGGAGTTCAGACGGCGTTTCAGCGCTATTAAAGAGGCTAATAAAAACGATCTTTCCATTTATCTTGAGAAGAAATCGGGGATTACGTTCCCCCCGGAGTTTATGCTTGACTGTCAGGTCAAGAGACTCCACGAATATAAGCGCCAGCTTCTCAACATATTCCATGTTATCACACTTTTCAACCGCATAAGGGAAGGCATAGAGGTTGGATCTTTTACGCCGAGGACTGTCCTATTCGCCGGCAAATCTGCCCCGGGCTATTATATCTGCAAGCTTATAATCAAGCTGATCCACAGCGTCGGCGAGGCGATAGAAAAAGATCCGCGGGTGCGCTCGTTACTGAAAGTGGTATTTGTCCCGAATTATAGTGTTACTGTAGCGCAGAAGATCATGCCGGCGGCCGAGCTTTCGGAACAAATATCGACAGCAGGTTTCGAAGCGTCCGGTACCGGCAATATGAAATTTACGCTGAACGGAGCGCTGACAATAGGCACGTTAGACGGGGCGAATGTCGAGATTCGTGAAGAGGTCGGCAAAGAAAACTTCTTCCTGTTTGGTCTCACTGCAGGCGAGATTATGGAGATGAGGCATGGTTACAATCCTCGTCATTATTATGAAAAGAATCCGGAACTGCATCTGATAATAAATCAGCTTTTGGATGGATATTTTTCTCCGGAAGACCCAGCCCTTTTTCATCCGATTGTGCGGACATTGCTCGACGATGACCGTTTTTTTGTTTTTGCCGATTATGCTTCGTACATCGGTTGTCAACAGGAAGTGGGCCGCGCGTATCTCGACAACGAAAAATGGATCGAGATGGCTATTCTGAATGTTGCCAGATCGGGCAAATTCTCGAGTGACAGGGCCATAAGGGAATATGCGGAAAATATTTGGCACATCGAGCCGGTCAAGCCTCTTTAACCAGTGAAATACCGGTTGTCTGGAAAATTTGTCCTGAGATGGCTGGAGACCCCCGCTCTATACGATCGGGGCAATGATGAGCTCTATGAACTCGATGACGCAGGCTTTCGTTTTCTGCAGTCCTGCGCATCTGCCGAAGGATGCAGCACGTCAACAGGAGGCGGTGCGGTAGGGGAGGACAGTGGGTTTATCGATTACTGTTTTTCCGAAGGGATATTGACGCTCGATTCAGTAGCTGCGAGACGGCCTCGTGTCATCAAATCCCCAATCCCTTCATTGCGTTATCTTGAACTGCAAATTACCGACAAGTGCAATCTCAGATGCAAGCATTGTTATATAGGCGCATCGAAGAATAAAGAGTTGTCCCTGACTAAACTGGAGGCAGTGCTTGATGAATTCGAGGCTATGCAGGGCCTCCGCCTGCTGATAACAGGAGGAGAACCGCTTATGCATTCTCATTTTGCCGAGTTCAATGAGATGCTGCGCTCATATTTATTCAGGAAGATATTGTTCACCAACGGTCTGCTGCTGGATCGAAAACTACGTGAGAATCTGAATGTCGACGAGATTCAGTTCAGTGTAGACGGCATGGAGAACGGTCATGATGCTTTCAGGGGACTGGGGACATTTCGAAAGGTAATGAACAGTATCGAAGCAGCCCTGCGCGCAGGCCATCAGGTCTCGATCTCTACAATGATTCATCGCCGGAACCTACAGGAATTCGATGAGATGGAACGCTTGTTCAAGGGGCTTGGGGTAAGGGATTGGACAGTGGATGTGCCATGTCCTGAAGGAAACATGAAGGACAACGATATTCTTAGGGTGCCGCCCGAGACAGGTGGCAGACTGATGAATTACGGATTCGGCGGATCCCTGCATGGAGGGGGAGAGGGGTTTGGCTGCGGTTTTCACTTGGCCGCGGTCCTGGCGGGAGGAGAGGTTTGTAAGTGCGCCTTCTTTTCTAAGGAGCCGGCAGGGACCATAGACGAAGGTATCGGCAAGGCATGGACGATGATTGCTCCTGTGAAACTCGATGATTTGGACTGCGCACAGCAGTCTTGCAGCGCGATTGATGAATGCAGGGGTGGATGCCGTTATCGTGCGTCCGTAACGGGCGAAGAGCATGATCTAACTGGCAATGGGCGCGACCTTTACAAATGCTATCATTATGGTATAATGAAATAAATTCGGGCAGAAAGCCTGCAATGACTGTTTAGCGCACTAAGCTTAGGAGGATGATAGTTATGATCATCAAGAAAGTGAAGAAGAAAGGGTCGATGACTTGTAAATGCAAGGGATCTTGCTAAGGCTGTTCAAATAATGCTGTTTTAGTATTCGATGGGGTCCGGCGGGACCCCGTTTATTTTTGGTCCAGACTTCCAAAAAGATTCAGGGGGCTATTTTGATTATCGCTAAACTTATCTCATCGTTCCTTGCTGTATTGATTATGTCCGCGATGTGCTCCGCCGCGGATAAACAGTCTGCATCCTCAGAGGAAAAGGGCCTGCCCGTCGCCGTCCAGGAGAAGGCCGATATCGAATACATGCTTGGCTATGACAACGAGATGCATGGCAAATGGGAAGAGGCCATGACGAATTATTCTAACGCCCTCAAAAACGATCCATCGTCCGCCTATCTAAAAACGCAGGTTGGGCGCATGCTGGTTAAGCTTGACAGGCTGCCAGAGGCCATTACCATGATGGAGGAAATACTCAAAAAAGATCCGGATTATATCCCCGCTATGATGTATCTTGCCGAATTGTACAACTCGCAAAAAAAAGTCGACGATGCTATCGGAATATACCAGAGAGTATTGAAACTCCAACCGGAAAAAACGGAAGCGCTGCTCTCCATCGGTGTTCTCTATGCATCGAAGCAAGATTTCGAAAAAGCACAGGGTTTATTCAAAGAAGTTCTGAAAAGAGACTCTGACAACTTAATGGCGCTTTATTATCTCGGGACCGTATTCGTCGAGAGGAAGAAATACGACGCTGCCGAAGAACAGTTCAAGAAGCTCATCGAACTGAATCCAAACTTTGATGCGGCTTATCTGAATATGGGTCTGATTTCGGAAATAAAGGGACATGGTAAAGAAGCGGAGGACTACTATAAAAAAGCACTGGAACTCAATCCGCAGAACATCTTCGTCAGGGAACGGCTCGCGCAGGTCTATATTTCTGACAAGTCGTACGACAAGGCCGTTAAGGAACTTGAGGAAATAGCAAAGAATATACCAAATGTCGATATCCATTTGAAGCTTGGAATGCTCTATCTCCAGGAGAGGGAGTATGACAAAGCTGTTTCGGAATTCAGGATCGTGACTGCTGCAAAGCCCGATGATATTCCATCACGATATTATCTTGCCCTTTCACTGGACGAACTGGAGCATTATGACGAAGCCATCGACGAGCTTAAGAAGATACTTTCTTTGGACCCCAAGAACCTGAATGCGTTTCTCAACCTCGCCTTCATTTACACTAAAAAGAACCAGCTTACTGATGCGGCAAAGGTCTATGATGAAATCCTGACATTCGATCAAGGAAAGCCGGAGATATTCAGTCAACTCGGAAATATTTATGTACAGATGAAGGATTACAAAAAAGCCGGGGAGGTCCTGTCGAAAGGACTGCAGCTTTTTAAAGACAATGATGATCTCTATTTCACTATAGCCGTGTTGTACGAAAAGACCGACAGGTTCGACGATATGGTTGCAGCGCTGAATAATGCAATTAGGATAAATCCGAAACATGCAGACGCATTGAACTATCTGGGATATAGCTATGCTGACAAAGGCATCCATCTTAAGGAAGCTCTCTCCCTTATTCAGAGGGCTTATGACCTGAAGCCCGACAGCGGATATATCCTGGACAGCCTTGGCTGGGTATATTATAAACTCGGCAAATACCAGGAAGCACTCAAATATCTCAACAACGCTATTCAATCAGTGAACGACGATCCTGTGCTGTTCGAGCATATCGGCGATGTCAATGAAGCGATGGGTAATGACAAAGCCGCGCTCGATGCCTGGGAGAAATCCCTGAAGTACCATGAGAAGGAAGAGGGAGTCAAGGAGCGGGTCGAAGAGAAGATTAAGAAACTTGGGTCGAAACGAAAGAGCAAATGACAGAACATTCCGAATAATCCGTAAAGTCCCTTATATGATTACGCTCAAGCCCCCTGCCAAAATAAATTGGTCATTATATGTCCTCGACCGGAGGGATGACGGATATCATAATATTCTCTCTCTCATGCAGTGCATCGGCCTATACGACACTATGACCTTTGAGCAGGCATCTGCGATAGAATTTCAGAGCGATATGAGGATACCGAAGGAGATGAATCTCGTCTTCAGGGCGGCTATTGCACTGAGAGGGGCCGCGGGGAAGGACCTGGGGGCCAGGATCGTTCTAAAGAAAGAAGTTCCGACTCGTGCAGGTCTGGGCGGAGGAAGCAGTGATGCGGCCTTTACACTCATAGGGTTAAACCGTCTGTGGGATTTGGGCATTGGGCTGGAAGAGTTGAAGGCAATAGCTGCCTCCGTAGGGTCCGATGTGCCTTTCTTTTTAGAATGTCCTGCGGCCTTGGTCCAGGGGCGAGGAGAGATCGTGCATTCCAGACAGGTTTCAGGTCCCCGCACTTTGCTGCTGGTCAAGCCTGAGGCAGCCATTCCGACGGCTTGGGCCTATGAGAAGATAGCTGATTCTAGGGGGAGGCGGAGCGGTATTTCGGATTTGACAAATACCGAAGAAAAGCTTAATAATATCAAGCTAATAATTAATACCCTGAATGAAGGTCCGCTCTCGTTACTTCGGTCCGCTTTGCATAACGACTTTGAACAGATTGCGATAGAGAGACATCCTGTTATAGGGGAGATTAAGGGTGCGATGCTTGCGGCGGGGGCTGTTACGGCACTGTTAAGCGGAAGCGGATCGGCTGTCTTCGGTCTTTTCGAGGACAGAAAAAGAGCCGAAGAGGCTGCAAAACTTTTCCCCTTATTATGGAACAGGGTAGTAGAGACACTGTGAGGTCAGGTTGGGAGACGTAGTGTGGCTATTTCCTTTGTCATTTTTTTGGGGCGTAGACAAGCGGTAAGTCAGCAGATTTTGGATCTGCCATTCCCAGGTTCGAATCCTGGCGCCCCAGTCAGCATTTGCTGCACAGGGCTTTACAGCTTTGAAATCATAGGGGGGAATTAAAGATGCCTAACGGTATTCAACTTATAACAGGTAATGCAAACCGTGAGCTCGCGGGTAAGGTCAGTGAATATATCGGTATTTCCTTGACCGACACCACCGTGACTACTTTCAGCGACGGCGAACTTATGGTCCAGATAAATGATAACGTGAGGGGGTCGGATGTCTTTGTGATACAATCCACCTGCACCCCGATAAACAATAATATCATGGAACTGCTCCTCATCATCGACGCGCTTAAGAGGGCGTCGGCAAGCAGGATAACCGCTGTAATACCCTATTACGGTTATGCCCGCCAGGACAGGAAGGTGCAGCCGCGGGTGCCTATTTCTTCTAAACTTGTCGCCGACCTGCTCACCGCGGCGGGGACAAACCGCGTTCTTACTATAGACCTTCACGCTGGCCAGATACAGGGCTTTTTCAATATTCCTGTCGATCATTTGTACGCAGCTCCTGTGCTGCATGAATACCTGAAAAAATGCAAATTCAAAGACCTCGTTATCGTCTCACCGGATGCGGGTGGAGTTGAAAGAGCCAGATCCTTTGCTAGAAGGCTTGACGCATCATTGGCCATCATAGACAAAAGGCGGGAAGCTGCAAACGTTTCGAAGGTCATGCATGTTATCGGTGACGTAAAAGGCAAGGACACAATTATTCTTGATGATATGATAGACACTGCGGGGACCACGACTCAGGCGGCGCAGGTCTTGAAGGAATACGGCGCCCAGAGGGTCATGGCGGCCTGTACTCATGCCGTGCTTTCAGGCCCTGCCATTGACCGGATCAATGCATCCCCGCTCGAAGAGGTCATTGCGACCGATACGATACCGCCGGGTGAAAAATTGAAGATTTGCAGCAAGCTTAAAGTATTGTCTATATCGTCGATTCTAGGTGAGGCTATCAAGCGGATTCACGATGAGAGTTCCGTGAGTTCACTTTTTTCATAATCGGAAAACAAGCAAATGAAGCTATATTTGAGGAGGAACTATGGAAAAGTTTAGTCTTAATGTTGTAAAAAGGGATGCACGCGGTAAAGGGGGAGCGCGCGGACTAAGGAGAAGCGGCCTCA
>Ga0182010_10000563_pt1 | contig 20921 bp, 16 predicted proteins | sample 611E1MmetaG_FD_120488 | JGI IMG/M metagenome (GOLD analysis project Ga0182010, IMG submission 120488) | Permafrost microbial communities from Stordalen Mire, Sweden - 611E1M metaG | ecosystem: Environmental > Terrestrial > Soil > Wetlands > Permafrost | place: Sweden: Stordalen | collected...
GAGCCGGTTCGCCGGGCGCGGCGCGCCACGAGGTGGCCCTCGCCGCAGCGCGGGCACGCCACCTCGAACGGGAGCTGGTCCGGTGGCGGCGGGCCGTCCTTCCTGATGTACGAGCAGTCCGGGTAGCGATTGCAGCCCACGAACGGCCCGAACCGGCCGCGCTTGACCGCGAGCACGCCACCGTCGATCTCGCCGCAGGTCGGGCACGGCTCACCGGCGCCGGGCAGCGCCGGGAGGTCGGGCTCCTCGCCCGGGAGCGGCCGCGACTCCTTGTGCTCCGGGTACAGCGAGCAGGCGAGGAACCGCCCGTTTCGGCCGAGCCGGATCACCATGGGGTGGCCCAGCGAGCAGACCTCGTCGGTCGCCTCGGTCGTGAAGTCCTTCCGACGGAGCTCCTTGCGCTTCTCGTCCACGAGCGTCCGCAGCGGGGCGTAGAACTCCCGCAGGAGGGGTACCCAGGCCCGCTCCCCCCGCGCGATCTCGTCGAGCTCCTCCTCCATCCGGGCCGTGAACGCGAGGTCCACGTAGCGCCCGAAGTGCTCGACCAGCAGGTCCGTGACGATCTCGGCGACGGGCTCGGGGTAGAGCCGTCGCTCCCGGATCGTGACGTAGCCCCGGTCGACGATCGTCGACAGCGTCGCCGCGTACGTGGACGGGCGGCCCACGCCGAGCTCCTCGAGCGCCTTGACGAGCGAGGCCTCGGTGAAGCGCGGCGGCGGCTCCGTGAAATGCTGGGTGGGCGCGACCTCCGCGACGGTCGTGGGGTCGCCCTCGGCCAGCGCCGGAAGCGTCCGCTCGGCTTCCTCCTCGCCCTCGTCGCGGCCCTCTGTGTAGACCCGGCTGAAGCCGTCGAAGAGCGTGCGCGTCGCCGACGCCCGGAGGTCGTAGCCGGCGTCCGCGAGGTCGACGGTCGTCGTCTCGAGCTGCTTCTCGGTCATCTGGCTCGCCAGGGTGCGCTGCCAGATCAGTCGGTAGAGGCGTGCCTCGTCGCGCCCGAGCGATCCCTCGAGCGCCTCCGGCTCCCGCGCGAGCGACGTCGGCCGGATCGCCTCGTGGGCCTCCTGGGCGTTGCGGGACGTGGTGCGGTAGCGGCGTCCCTTGGCGACGACGTACGCCCGGCCGTAGCGCGCGTCGATGACCGCGCGCGCCTCGACGAGCGCCTGGTCGGAGAGCACGACCGAATCCGTTCGCATGTACGTGATGAGCCCGACCTGCCCGTCCGGCGTCTCCACGCCCTCGTAGAGGCGCTGGGCCACCGACATGGTCCGCTTCGGGCTGAAGCCGAGCTTGCGGCTCGCCTCCTGCTGGAGGGTCGACGTGGTGAAAGGCGGCGCGGGGCTCCGCTTCGACGTCTTCACTGCCACCGTCCGGACCACGGGCCGGCTGGCGTGCAGCGCCTCGGCGTGTCGGCGTGCCGTCTCGGCGTCCTCGATCACCGGCTTGTGGCCCGCGATCCGCACGAGCTCAGCGGTGAAGGGCGTGCCGTCCGGCGCGAGGAGCGTCGCCTCGATCGTCCAGTACTCGCGGGCGACGAACGCCCGGATCTCGCGGTCGCGCTCCACGACGAGCCGAACCGCCACGGACTGGACGCGGCCCGCCGAGAGGCCCGATCGGACCTTCCGCGAGATGAGGGGGCTCAGCGTGTAGCCGACGAGCCGGTCGACGATCCGGCGGGTCTGCTGCGCGTCCACGAGGTCCACGTTGATCGCCCGGGGCGCCGCGAAGGCCGCCCGGATGGCCGGCTCCGTGATCTCGCTGAAGGTGACGCGGCTCGTTCGATCGGCGGGAAGGTGCGCCGCCTCCGCGACGTGCCAGGCGATGGCCTCGCCTTCGCGGTCGAGGTCCGTGGCGAGAAAGATGTGATCTGCCCGGCGACCTGCCTTCTCGATCGCGGAGACCTGCCGGCGCCGGTCCGCGGGGATCTCGTAGTCGGGTGCGAAGTCATGCTCCACGTCCACGCCGAGCTGGCCCTTGCCGGGGTTCTCCGGCAGGTCGCGGACGTGGCCGTAGGAGGCGAGCACGGTGTACCCGGGCCCCAAGTAGCGTTCGATCGTCTTCGCCTTTGCGGGCGACTCGACGATCACGAGGTTCTCGGTCATGGCGAGCGAGTCTAGCACCGGCCACTCACGGCCCGATCACGCGGGTAGCGGCCCGGGCGGGCGGTGGCCCGGGCGGGCAGCGGCCCGGGCCCCGTCCGGGCGGGTCGCCGCGCGGGGACCGTCACCGCTCCGCAGCCAGACCGCGGCGGCGCCCCGTCAGAGCTCGCGAACCCGGCGCAGGAAGTCCTCGTCGACCTCGAGATCGGGCTCCGGCTCCGCGAGCTGGATCGTGAGGATGGGCTCCGCCGACTCGACGGCGGCCGCGACCGGGAGCTCCACGAACCGGATGTGGGTGTACGGGAAGACGAACATCGAATCCTCGCGCTCGGCGAAGAGCGGGCGCGTCCGGCTCATGGTCCGGAGGTTCGTGCCGACGAGCACGCCATCGCCCGGCGACGGCGCCTCGAAGAGATCGATGAGCAGCGGCTGCTCGTTGATCAGGTGGAGGACCGCGTCGCGGATCACGGGTGGTAGAAGTCGATGACGATCCGGATCTGCCCGCCGGAGATCCAGACGCCGATCCCGACCCGGTCGTAGGCGGGGTTCATCATGTTGACGTAGTGCCCGCCGGGCGGGCTCCACGAGCCCTCCGACTGGAAGTAGAGCTGGGTTCCGAGCGCGGAGGCGTTCGCGCTCGAGGCCGATAGGCAGCCGAGGTTCTCGCCCCAGCGATAGCTCGTGTAGCCCGCGCTGCGCAGGCGGTCACCCGGGGTGCCGCCGTCGAAATGGCTGCACACGCCGCTGGTCGCCAGCATCTTCGCGTACGGCCGGGAGACGGCCGCGCTGATCCCGGCGTCGAGGACGAGGGGCGCGACGCCACTGCCGCCCGGGCTCGAGCACGCGCCCGACGACGTCACGATCCCGCCGCCCCGGGTGCAGTTCATCAGGCTCAGGTAGTAGCGCTCCGCCGCGGCCCACGAGCCGCTGCCGGTCGAGCCGCCACCCGACGACGGCGGCGCCGGCTTCGGCGTCGGCTTCGGCGTCGGTCGCGGGGCCGGCGTTGGGGTCACCGGTGTTGGCTTCGCCGTCGGCTTCGACGTCGGCGTCGCGGTCGGCTTCGGCGCCGGCGTCGCGGTCGGTGCCGGGGTGGGCGGCGGCGTGGCTGCCGGCTTCGCGGCCGTCGCGAAGCGCGCGGTGATGGGGCCCGAGATCGGTGTGCCGGCGGCGCCGGTGGCGTCCCGCGTGACCGACATCACGACCTCGCTGCCCCAGGGCAGCGGATCGCGCGGGTTGAAGATCACGACGGTGTCGTCCTCCGCCCAGTGGTAGTCGCCGGCGAGCGCGCTTCCCCCCACCGAGACGACGAATGCCCGCTGCGTGCTGGCCCGGTCCATCGGGCGCGTGAAGCGGACCGAGATGTCCGCGTCCCGTGCGACGTCCTCGGTCCCTGCGACCGGGCGGAAGCGCACGACCGCCGGCGTCACGATCGCCTGCACCGTGAGGGGCGCGATCGCGGCGATCCGCGCCCCGTCCGTGTCGGCCAGCCCGGCGGCGATCGAGACGGTGTACCGCGTCCCCGCGGCGAGCCCGTCGGCGGGGATGAAGGTGAGCCGCTCAGTCGAGCCGACGGCAGTGTCGGCCTGGAGCGCGCCCGCGATCTGCGGGTCGATCCGGAAGGCAGCCCGGGCTGCCGCCGCGTCGACCGGTCGGTCGAAGGCGACGATGAATGCCGTGTCCGGCGAGACACGTCCATCCGGGCGCAATCCCGTGGCGACGATCCGGCCGCCCGTGGGCGCCCGGGTGTAGAAGGCGGTCCTCAGCGGGTCGGCGAGCGCAACGCCGGCGGCGCTTCGCGCCGAGGTTCCGATCGTGAGCGTGTAGTACGTCTCGGGCGCCCACCCGTCCCGCGAGCTGACCAGGAGGCGCCGACCGGCGTCGAGCCATGCGACCGTGAGCGGCGTCTGCGGGTCGACGCTGAGCGCGGCAGCCACGCTCGCCTCGTCCATCGGCGTCAGGAAGTCGAAGGTGACCGCCCCGTCGAGCGCCTGGCGCGACTCGACGTTCGGGCCGAACCGCTCGGCGGCGACCGGGCCCGCGGTCGCGGGCGGAAGGGCCGAGGCCGCTCGCGGAAGCGATCCGACCGCGGCGACCAGCACCAGCAGGCCGACGCCCACGGCAAGCCCTGCCCGGATCGCGGCGCCGCGCCGGCGAGCGACCGGCAGGTAGAGCGCCACGAACACGGGAACGGCCAGGATCGCGGCCGCGATCTTCCGCAATAGTCGCTCCTCGCTGCTTGGCCGGCGCCGTGCACCAGGCGTCGTGCCTCGCTCGATCACCCCCGCGATCGGCCCGCACCATACCACCGGTCGACGACGCGCGGCAACACGCGGCATGCGTGGCCGCCGCCCGCGCCCGCCACCGGCCCAGCAATTCGGGGCTATTCGTCGGTCAGCGTCCAGCGGGAGGGGTCGCAGCGGCGCCCCGCGGCCCCAGGCGCCGGGGGTGCGGCGTGGTCGCCGCCAGGGTGCCGGCGGGCGCGTACCGGCCGAGCGCGGCCACGACAAGCCCGTGTCCCTCGAGGCGCGTGAGGACGGCGAGGATGGTCGCCGGGGCGAACCCGGTGGCATCCATCAGCTCCTCGAGCGTCGCGGCGCGGGGCAGGATCGCCCGGGCCACTGCGGCCTCAGCCGCTCCGAGGCCGGCAAGGACCGCCCCGGGATCGGGCCCGACGGCGCGCCCGCCGCGGAGCAAGCGCCGGTCCGGGGACGTTCGGGCGGCGCCCCCCGCCAGGCCGAGGTCCTCGAGCAGCTCGGCAACGCTCGGGACCGCGCGTGCCTGGCCCGGATAGAGCCGGAGCAGGCGGTTGCATCCCACGCTCTGTTCGGAATCGAGCGGCCCGGGCACGACGAAGCACTCGCGCCCCTGCTCGAGCGCCCAGCTCGCGGTGATCAGGGCGCCGCTCCGCTCGCCTGCCTCGACGATCACGGTGGCGTCGGCGAGGCCGCTGACGACGCGGTTGCGGCGCGGGAAGGTCCCCGGGACCGGCCCGACATCGGGCGCGAGCTCGGAGATCACGGCGCCGCCCCCCGCGACGATCTGGTCGGCCAGGTGTCCGTGTGCGCGCGGGTAGAGCCGCTCGTGTCCCGACCCGAGAACAGCGACGGTGCGCCCGCCACAGGCCACTGCCGCGGCGTGCGCGGCGCCGTCGATGCCGACCGCAAGGCCCGACACGACCACGGCACCGGCCGTCGAGACCGCGCCGCCGATGGCGCCCGCGATCCGGCGACCGCCTTCCGTGGCCCGCCGCGTCCCCACGATCGCGACGGATCGCGCCGGATCGAGCGCCGCGAAATCTCCGCGGACGAACAGGACCGGCGGCGGCAGATCGAGGAGGCGGAGACGGCCCGGGTAGTCCGACGACTCGATGGTGAGGACCTCGATGCCGAGCGCCCGTACCCGCGCCACGAGGACCGGCGCTGCGATCGCGGCATCGGCGATCGCGCGTCCGAGCGCCGCGTCGAGGTGACCGCCGCGACCCGCCACCGCCTCGGCCAGGCGCCTCGGGCCCTGTGGTCCCGCGGCCGTCTCGAGCACCGCCCGGCCGCTGCCGAGGGCAGCGAGCAGCGCCGCGAGCGTGACGGGCCCGATACCGTCCACCGCCACGAGCACGGCCCAGGCGTCGACCTCGTCCACGGACAGGGCCCCGTGCGTCGGCCCGGCCGACCGCGGCCGGACCTCCGGGAACGCCGCCGAAGCCGGCAGGGTCGCGAGGGAGCCACCGCGAGGGTCGCCAGCGCCGGACGCCGGGCCGGCGCCACGGCCGACCGCGCTTCCGGGGCGCCCGCTGTCGCGAACGATCACGCCGCCCGGGCCGATCCCGCCGTGTTGGTCGACGCTCGCCCCCGGCTCGCCGGCGGTGCGCCACTCGCCGCGGGCCCCGTCCCGCCCCACGCCCAGCACCTCAGCCCGCCCGCGAGGGTGCCGCGGCCGTGGCCGGGACCCGGTAGCGCGCGGCCTCCTCCAGGTGCCGGACCTCGACCCGCTCCGCCGAATCGAGGTCCGCAATCGTGCGGGCGACCCGCAGCAGGCGCTCGGTGGCGCGTGCCGTCAGGCCGCCGGCGTCGGCAAGCCGGATGGCGGCACGCTCCCCCGCCACGTCGAGCTGGCACGCGGCCCGGAGCGCACGTCCCGCGAGCCGTCCGGCGAGCCGTCCGCGCCCGATGACCTGGCGAGCGCGGACCTCCGCGACCCGCGCCGCGACCGTCGCCGACGCCTCCGCGTCGCCGCGTGCGAGAAGCGCCGCGGGCGCCACGCGCGGCAGACCGACCCACAGGTCCAGCCGGTCCCGGAACGGCCCGGAGATCCGGGCTGCGTACCGGTCCGGGAGACCCGGCGGGCACGTGCAGCGCCCGGACGGATCGCCGGCCCATCCGCACGGGCACGGGTTCATGGCTGCGACGAGCTGGAAGCGGGCCGGCATCACCACCGATCCGCCCGCCCGCGCGATGGCGATCCTTCCCTCCTCGAGCGGCTGGCGCAGGGCCTCGCGCGCTGCCCGGTCGAACTCGGGCAGCTCGTCGAGGAAAAGGACGCCATGGTGTGCGCGCGTCACCTCGCCGGGCGATAGCCGCGGCCCTCCGCCGACGAGCGCCGCATAGGATGCAGTGTGGTGTGGTGCCCGGAACGGCCGCTTCGTCACGAGGCTCCGGACCGGCCCCTCCCCCGCGACCGACGCGATCACCGTCGCCTCGTGCGCCTCGGCCGGATCCAGCGGCGGGAGCAGCCCCGGGATGGTCCGCGCGAGCAAGGTCTTGCCGGAGCCGGGCGCACCGATCATCAGGAGCGCGTGACCGCCGGCGAGCGCGATCTCGAGCGCGCGGCGAGCCTCGGCCTGGCCGCGGACATCCGCAAGGTCCGGCCAGGCCTCGTCATCCGAGGGCGTCGGGATCGTCCGCGCCGTCTCGTCCGGGATCAGCTCTGCGCGGGTCATCGGCCCGTGACCGCGCACCCGCCGCCCGCGCACCAGCTCCACGGCCTGCCCGAGCGTGGCGGCAGCGAGCGACTCGATGCCCGGGACGAGGCGAGCCTCGTCGAGCGCGTCCGCCGGCACGACCACGCGTCCGGCACCGCGTCGCGCGAGGGCCGCGATCATGGGGAGCAGGCCCGGCACGGGCCGGACCTCTCCGCCGAGCCCGAGCTCGCCGAGCAGCGCCCAGCGGCCGCACGGACGAACCTGCTCGGAGCCGACCAGGATCGCGATCGCGATCCCGAGGTCCAGAGCAGAGCCGGCTTTCGGCACGTCCGCCGGGGCGAGGTTCACGGTGATGCGACGCGGCGGGTGAACGAAGCCGGCGTTGCGGAGCGCACCGCGGACCCGCTCGCGGGACTCCCGCAGGGCCGCGTCCGCCAGGCCCACGATCGTGAAGCCGGGAAGGCCGGGCGCCACGTCCACCTCGACGCGGACCGGACGGCCCTCGAGCCCGCGAAGCGTGGCGGCGAGGACCGTGGCGAGCATGCCCCCACCGTAGGGGCACCCCCTCACCCCGCGGCCACTCGTCCCTTCACCAGGTCTTACGTGCCGAGGCGCGCGGCCTTCGCCGGTTCCATGAAGGCCCTGAGCCCACGCTGCCGAAGCGCAGCCTCAGCGCGCCGGCACGACCACCGCGGTTCCCGTCACCGGGCGCGGCTGCTTCTCGATGGCCCGGGCGAAGTCGTGGAACGACCGACCAAGCGGCGAGTCCGCCTTTGTGAACATGACCGGTGCGCCGGAGTTGAGCGCGCTGATCGCGCCCCGGTACTCGTTGATGACGAGGTGGTCGATCGTGCGCTTCAGGGCGCCCTCGGCGTTCTTCACGTTGATCCCGGTGAACGCGTTGGACCGGTTGAGGACCAGCTTCACGCGGTCGTCTGCATAGCCGATGTGGCCGAGGGTCTCCAGGACGAGGCGCACGTTCTTGAGGCACGACAGGTCCGCGGTCATGACCACGAAGAGCGTGTCCGCGGCGTCGAAGATCCCCAGGTTCGTGTCGTCCAGGCGCTTGTCGACGTCCACCACGATGTAGTCGTAGAGGCCGCGGAGCGTCTCGAGGATGTGCGCGATGTGCTCCTTCGTGACCAGCTCGGCGGTCTCGGGGGACGGCGGCGCCAGGAGCAGGTCGATCCCGGAGTCGTGCTTGACGACGACGTTGCGGAACAGGTCGGCGTCGATCGAGGGAGCCGTGACGACGTCCACGATGCTCTTCCGGTCCAGGCCGAGGTCCAGGAAGACCCGGTGGTCGCCGAACTGCAGGTTGGCGTCGACGAGGCAGACCTTTCGGCCCAGCTCGCGATGCAGCGCGATCGCGGTGTTGATCGCGATGGTCGTCGTCCCCACGCCGCCCTTCGCGCCGTAGAAGGCGAGGACCCGCCCGAGCGGCGGACGGCCGACGAGCATGTCCCGGGGCGCGAACCGCGCGAGGAGGCTCTTGATCCGGGCGAGGAGCTCGGCGGGGTGGAAGGGCTTGACGAGGTAGTCGTCCGCCCCGGCCCGAAGGCCGCGGATCTTCTGCTCCACCTCGCTCTCGGCGGTGAGCATGATGATCGGGACGTGGCCCCCGGCGCCCTCCTCGGCGCGGATCTTGGCGGCCACCTGGTAGCCGTCGAGCTTCGGGAGCATCACGTCCAGCAGGACCAGGGCAGGGGGGTCCTGCGCCCAGAGCTTGAAGCCCTCGGCGCCGTCGCCCGCCACGATGACTTCGTAGCCTTCCTGCTTGAGCGTGAAGCTCAGCAGGCGCTGGACGTTCGGGTCGTCGTCAACAACGAGGATCTTGGCGGACATCCGACCTTCCTGGTTCACCGCGTGCGCCGAGGCGCGGTCGTCCCCTTGACCGCTCGACCACGGCCCACCCGCGGCCGATCATAGCGGACCGCCGCCGCTGAAACCCCGCGGTTATCGATCCGCGGCTCAGCCCGGGCCGCCGACGGGGTGGGTCGGCGGCGTCGAGGTCTCCGCGCCCGACGCGAGGCCCGCCCCGAGCGTGAGCGCGAGGGGCTCGAGGAACCGGGTGAACTCGGTGGGGATCACGAACTTGGTCGATGGGCTCGCGCCGAGCGCCTTGAGCGCCTCGAGGTACTGGAGGAGCATCGTCTTCTGGTCGATGCCGGCCGCCGCGGCGTAGATCCGCTCCAGCGCCTGGCTGAACCCTTCGGCATCGAGGATCTGCGCCTGGCGCCGGCCCTCGGCATCGAGGATCGCGGCCTGCTTCGACCCTTCGGCGATGTTGATCTCCGACTGGCGCTTGCCCTCCGACTCCGTGATCACCGCGCGACGGGTCCGCTCGGCCGAGAGCTGCCGGTTCATCGCGTCCTGGACGTCGCGCGGCGGCGTGATCTCGCGGATCTCGACCGTGGTCACCTTGCCGCCCCAGCGCTCGGTCACCTCGTCGAGCTTGACGCGGAGCACCTCGTTGATCTGCTCGCGGCGCGAGAGGACCTCGTCGAGGAGGATGTCGCCGATGACCGCGCGGAGCGTGGTCGTGGCGACGCCCTGGAGGGCGCCGCTGAAGTTGGCCACGTTGACGACGCTCTTGAGCGGGTCGCTGATGCGCCAGTAGATGAGGAAGTCGACGTTGATCGGCGCGTTGTCCTTCGTGATCGTCGTCTGGCTGGGGACCTCGATGAACTGCTCGCGCACGTCGACCTTCACGGGCCGGTCGATGATCGGGATCAGGAACCGGAGCCCCGGTCCGCGGACGAGCGCCTCGTTCGTCTTGCCCAGCCGGAAGACCACCATCTTCTCGTACTGCTGCACGACCCGGACGGACAGGTAGAGGAGCAGCAGGACGAGGACGAGGACGGCCACCAGGATCGCGAACAGGACGGCGACTTCCACGCGGACGCTCCTTTCGAGCTGCGAGGTCAGGTGGTCGAGCCGGGCTCGACCGGGGAAACGTACAGGGTCAGGCCATCCTGGCGGACGACCTCGACGCGAGCGCCGGGAACGAGCCGGCGTCCGTCGATGCTGCGGGCAGTCCATTCCTCGCCGACCGCGTGCACGGTGCCGAGCGGGTTGATCTCGGTCGAGACCACGGCCGCCTCGCCGGCGACACGGAGGTTGCCCACGAGCACCGTGCTCGAGCGCATCCGCCGGATCCGGTAGGCGGTGAACGAGATGAGCACGCCGAACCCGGCCGTCAGGCCGACCATCACCACGATGACCGGCAGCGCGACCTCCACGCCGGGCACGCTCGGCGCGCCGGGGTTGCCGTAGATGGTTCCCGCCCCGAGGGCGACGCAGGCGGCAGCTGCGATCGCGAGGAGGCCGTGGCTGGTCACGTGGGTCTCGAGGACCAGGAGCGCGAGGCCGAATCCCACCAGCAGGAGGCCGGCGATGTTGATCGGCAGGTCCGTGAAGCCGATGAAGGCGAACAGGAGGCTCAGCGCGCCCAGAATGCCGGTCAGCAGGTTCGGGTTCCCGAGCTCGAAGGCGAGGAGCAGGATTCCGGCGACGAACAGGATGAAGGCGAGGTTCGGGTCCGCGAGGAAGCGGAGGAGCGCCTGGAACGGGCTGAGCTCGACGACCTCGCTCGCCGCGCCGGAGAGGGCAAGCGTGACCTGCCGGCCGCCCGCGACGGTGACGGTCCTCCCGTTCGCCGCGGCGAGCACGTCCGCCTCGGTGGCCGCGATCCCGTCGACGGCACCGGCCGCGACCGCTTCCGAGGCGGAGTAGCTCTTCGCGTCGCTGACCGTGGAGGCGGCCCAGGCGACGGGCCGCCCGCGCGCCTGGGCGATGGCCGAGATGTTGGCGATCGCGTCGTTCTTGACCTTCACGCCGAGCGTTCCCGGGATGTCGCCACCGCTGCTGTCGATGGGGCTCGCCGCGCCGATGTTCGTGCCCGGCGACATGAACGAGAGGTTCGCCGCGAGGGTGATGAACGTTCCGGCGCTCGCGGCGCGCCCGCCGGCGGGCGTGACCCACACGATCACCGGCACCGGCGATTCGAGGAAGGTGCTCGTGATCTGCGACATCGAGGCGAGGCTGCCGCCGGGCGTGTCGAGCTCGACGATCACCGCCGGGGCACCCTCGCGCTCGGCACGGGAGATCCCGTCGGCGAGGTACTGCGCCATCACCCCGTCGACATCGCCGGTCGTGGGGAGAACGACGACGGCGGGCGTCGCGGCTCGGGCCGGGCCGGCGAACGCGCCGAGCGCGACCATCAGCACTCCCGCGGCGAGCGGGATGGAACGGGCCAGGAGGATTGGTCGGCGCATCTGGAATGGGCTCAGGCGCCAGTATGCACCCGCGGGTCGCGCCGGGCCGAGGGACGTGCCGGGCCGACGGACGTGCGAGGGCCGCGATCAGGTGGGTGGCGGCACCTCGTCGCCCGCGCCGGGCGTCCCGCCCCGCACGCCGACGGCGCGGCCGCTCACGAAGTCGAACACGAGCTGGCTCCAGGTCTCCATCCGCTCGTGAACGGCCAGGACGTCGGCCGGTGGAGCGAAGCGGCCCTCGAGCTTGTGGCGTTCGCGGACCGCGACCGGTCGACCGGCCGCCTCGGACGCGTAGACCACGCCGACGTGGACGCGGCCAACCTCCGTCGTGTCGTCGTTGAGCAGGCCCACGAGACGGAAGTCGGGGACGAAGGAAGCCTCGAGCTCCTCCGCCCACTCGCGCGCAAGGCCGCCGGCACAATCCACGTCACCCGGGTTGAGGTGACCCCCCACGCCGATCGAGTACCGGTCGTGGAGGCGCGCGTCGGCGCCCGCCCGCGTCCGCCGCATGAGGAAGTAGCCGCCCCGGTCGCGGAGGACGAGGTACGGGATGACCTGCTTGAAGCCCGGATCAATCTCCATGGCCGCGCGCGGGGCGAAGCGTCCCTCCCGCTCGATGACCGCGAGATACGGCTCGGCGCCCCGGTCGAGGACGCCGCGCCATCCAGCGGGACCCATGAGCGCGGCCCGCGGGACGACCAGCACCGACTCCCCGGGTGGCTCGCCCACGTCAGCCAACGCCGCCAAGACGGTCGCGCGCGGCGGCAAGGCGCTCGCGGATCGCGGCCTCGTCGGGGAGCCCGTCGGGTCCGCGCGCCTCCAGCAGCGCGAGCCATGCGTCGAGCTGCTCGCGATACGCTCGAAGCCTCGCGGCGAGGGCCGTCGCGTTCGTGGCGGCGATACCCGCGCCCATCGTCGGGTCTCCGCGAGCAAGCCGCGTGGAATCGCGCCAGCCGGACGCCGCGAGAGCGGCGGCGGCAGGCCACTCGGCGAGCGGGGGCGCTCCGGGAGCACCAACCGCCGCTTCCACAAGCGCGGCCGCCGCCAGCAGCGGCAGGTGGCTGATCATCGCGACCGCGGCATCGTGCGCGGCGGCATTCATCCGAACCGGTATGGCGCCGACCGCGCGCGCCAGCTCCTCGACACGATCGATCGCGGCGCTGTCAGCTGGGTCGCCCGGGACGACGACCCACGGCCGACCGACGAAGAGGGTCGGGCTCGCCGCACCGAAGCCGCTCGTCTCCCGGCCCGCCATCGGGTGGCCGCCCACGAACCGCAGGCCAAGGGAGCCGGCGCGCTCCACGATGAGCGCCTTCGTGCTCGCAACGTCCGTCACCACCCCGTCCGGTGGAAGCGCTCGCCGCGCCGGGCCGGCGAGCCGGTCGAGCAGCGCAAGGCAGGCCGTCGGGGGCGCGGCCAGCACGACCAGGTCGGCACCGGCCAGGGCCTCCTCGAGCGTCGCGGGCGCGGCGTCGACGATGCCGAAAGCGAGGGCCTGCGCCGGTCCGGCCCCGGTGGGGCTCCAGGCCGCGGCCGTCGGGCCCCCCGCCTCGCGCAGCGCGAGGGCGACGGAGCCGCCGATCAGGCCGAGCCCGAGGAAGGTGACATGCATGGGATTCGTCCAGGCCCGGGCCCGCGATCGCGGCTGCTATCGACCGCGGCGCCGCGGGACGGACCGCCGCTCCTCGACGCGGCGTTCTCCGTCGGCCGGCGGCCCGGGGTCGGCAGGGGGGTTCTGACGTCGGACCTGCTCGCGGCGCTCGGCGTCGCGACGCTCGAGGTTCATGCGCGCGCCGCAGCGCGGACAGCGGCGCTCCTCGGCGAAGAGCGATGCGAGCGGCGCGGTCGCGTAGATGCTCCGGCCGCACGACCAGCAGGCGAGGCGGGGCATGCCCGAACTCCTCCGCTGCGGAGCGGGGCGCCGCCGCGACGGCGCCCCGCTCCGCGCTCAGCCGACGACGGGCAATGCCGCCAGCGCATGGGCCACCCGCTCGGTCGGGTACTCGAAATCCTCGAGCGCACCGGACAGGTACCGCTCGTAGGCCGTCAGGTCGAAGTGCCCGTGCCCGGACAGGTTGAAGAGGATCACGCGGGCCACCCCTTCCTCCTTCGCCTTGAGGGCCTCGTCGATCGCGACGCGGATCGCGTGGTTCGACTCGGGTGCCGAGAGGATCCCCTCGGTCCTGGCGAACTGGACGCCCGCGGCGAAGGTCGAGTTCTGGTGCACCGCCCGGGCCTCGATCTTGCCGAGGTCCTTGAGGAGGCTGACCAGCGGTGACATGCCGTGATAGCGCAGGCCTCCGGCATGGATGGGCTCCGGGATGAACTCGCTGCCGAGCGTGTGCATCTTGACGATCGGAGCCATGTGCGCCGTGTCCCCGTAGTCGTAGGCGTAGACGCCGCGAGTCAGGGACGGCGCGGCCGCGGGCTCGGCGGCGATCACGCGGTACGACCCCTCGCCGCGCAGCATCCGACCCACGAACGGGAAGGCGAGCCCGCCGAAGTTCGACCCGCCGCCGACGCACGCGATCACGACGTCCGGCTCCTCGCCGGCCATCTCCATCTGGAGGATCGCCTCCTGCCCGACGACGGTCTGGTGGAGCAGGACGTGATTGAGGACCGACCCCAGCGCGTACTTCGTGTCGTCGCGCGTCGCCGCGTCCTCGACCGCCTCGCTGATCGCCATCCCGAGCGATCCCGGATTGTCCGGGGTCACAGCGAGCACGGCCCGTCCGTAGCTGGTGGTCGGCGACGGGCTCGCGACGACCGAGGCGCCGTACACCTCCATCAGCATCCGCCGGTACGGCTTCTGGTCGTAGCTGGCGCGGACCATGTAGACCTTGACCTCGAGGCCGAAGAGCGCCCCGGCGATCGACAGTGCGGTCCCCCACTGGCCCGCGCCGGTCTCGGTGGCGAGGCGCTTGACGCCTGCCTCTGCGTTGTAGAACGCCTGCGGGATCGCGGTGTTCGGCTTGTGGCTGCCGGCCGGGCTCAGGCCCTCGTACTTGTAGTAGATGTGGGCCGGCGTATCGAGCGCCTTCTCCAGCCGGTGGGCCCGGAAGAGCGGGCTCGGGCGGTACAGGCGGTAGGCGTCCCGGACCGGCTCGGGAATCTCGATGTCGCGCTCCGTGCTCACTTCCTGCGCGATGAGCGCCATCGGGAAGAGCGGCGCGAGGTCGTCCGGACCGAGCGGCTGCATCGTGCCCGGATGGAGCGCGGGGGGCGGGGGCGACGGCAGGTCTGCGACGATGTTGTACCAGGCCCGCGGGATGCGCTCCTCATCGAGCACGAACTTGGTCCGGTTGGTCGCCATGCGCGCATCTCCTGGGATCACGGGTGGAACGGGGTGGACTGGTCGGGGACGCCCGGTCGCCGGGCGGGGCACGAGGCTACAACGCGGCGGCCGGGTCTCGCAAGGCGGAGGCGTCGAGCAGCGCCGTCCGGAGCGCCACGTAGCGGGCAGGACCCCCGCCAAGAACGCTCTCGAAGAGGACGATCCTGTCCACGCTCCAGGCTGCGTCCAGCGTCGAGGCGGCGGCGCTGAGCGCGTCGACCGCGGCCGAGGCGCCCGGCACGCCGTCCGAGCGGGCGAGCGTCAGGTGCGCCGCGAACGGGCGTTCCGCAGGCGACCAGCCGCCCTCGGCAAGCTCCGCCGAGAGGCGATCCGCGAGCGCCCCGAGCTCGCGGGCGCCGTCGCCGACCCGCAGGAAGACTGCCCGCGGCCGTGCCGGCGACGGGAAGGCTCCCGCTCCCGAGAGGCGCGCCTCGAACGGCCGCATCGCCGCGGCGGTCCGATCGACGGCCGCCTCGAGCGCAGGCAGCGAGGTCGAGGCGATCGCACCGAGGAAGCGCAGGGTCAGGTGCAGGTTCGCCGATCGGACCCAGCGCAGCCGAGCGGACGGCGGCGCGGCGGGATCCGGGTCGCGGCCTCCGTCGGGCGGCGCCCCGAGATCCCGCATCAGGCGGGCGACGGCCTCGCGCGCCGCTTCGCCGAGGGGAGCAGCAATGAAGAGGCGCCGCTCGCCGGGCGCGAGCGGGCGAACCCACCGCTCGGGACCGCCCCGGGTCATCGGGGGTGCTCGCGACCCCACGTCGCGCGGTCCGCGCGGAGGATCTCGAGGGCATGCTCGCGGTCGCGCCAGCCGACGACCTCGGTCTCCTTCTTCTCGAGGAGCTTGTAGGTCTGGAAGAAGTGCTCGATCTCCACCAGGCGGTGCGGTCGCACCTGGTCGAGGCGGAAGATGTGGGCCTGGTGCGGGTCGCCGATCGCGACGCACAGGACCTTGAAGTCGAAGCCGTTCTCGTCGCTCATCTCGAGCCCGCCGATCGGCCTGCCCCAGACGTGACACCCGGTGAACGTGGGGGCGTCGATGATCAGGAGCGCGTCCGTGTGATCCCCGTCGTCGGCCCGCGTCTCCTCGATGAAGCCGTAGTCGAAGTTGTAGAAGACGGCGGACGAGAGGATCCGATCGAGGCGGAAGACCCCGGCCTCCTCGTCAAACTCGTACTTGTTGCGGCTCCCGCGGGGGATCTCGACCACGATCTCGACGGTGTTCGGGAAGTCGGCGCGATGGGCGGCGGTCATGGCGGGACGATACGACAGAGCGACTCCGCGCGCAGCCGCGAGGACCGCCGCGCGAGGCGGCGCCCTCCGCGCGCGGTGAAGGCTCGTTCGGCTCGCCGTCCTCGCGGGCGATCAGTCGTTGTAGAGGCGCTCCTCGATCAGCTTCTCCTGCACGGTCCGACCGTTCGGGTCGAAGCAGGAGAACTCGAAGTGCTTCTCGAACTCCACGTCGACATTGTCCTGGCCGCCCCGGTTCTTCTCCACCGAGACGATGATCCAGTCCCTGAAGCGCTGCGCCTGGTACGGGTTGAACTCGATGTTCACCTTGGCGACGATCTGGTACTTCTCGTTGAGGATCAGGATGATGTCGGCCTCGTAGTTGATCGCCGACGAGCCGCGCAGGTGGTGGTTCCGCAGGCGGGACGCCTTGAGGCCTTCCTTGTCGGCCGCCACGATGGCGATCATGCCGACCTGCTCGGCGAGGGCGATGTCCTTGAGGCCGTTCACCACGAAGGTGACCTTCTCGGTCTCCGAGTCCGGCTCCGGGTACTGCGGCACCTTCTGGAGGTAGTCGACGATGACGAGGAGCTGGCGATCGCCGGACAGGACACGGTGCTTCTGGACGAGCACCCGGATGTTCTCGATCGTGCTCGCGGTCTGCGTGCCGCGCATCAGGAACAGGTTCTGACCGTAGCGCCCGATCCGGTCCAGGCTCGGCCGCAGGCGCGGGTTCGAGGCGAGGACGGGACCGCCCTGGCCCTCGGCGACCCACGATCCGAGGATCTCGCGCCGCACGTCCTGGATCTTGATCGCGCCCGTCTTGTGTGGCAGGTGGGCGAGCGCCGACTCCATCGCGATCATCCGGTTGAGCAGGTAGTGCTCTTCGTGCTCGAAGCAGATGTAGAGGACGTTGGCCTGCCCGCCGGACGCCACGTTGCGCGCCATCTGGAGGGCCATCGTCGTCTTGCCGGTGCCCTGCGCTCCGCCGATCAGCAGGAGCTCGCCGGGCCGGAGGCCGCCGCCGATGGTCTTGTCGAGCGGGGTGAAACCGAGGGGAACCGGCTGGTAGTCCGCCAGGTCCCCGCTCGAGATCCGATCGTTGAGGTCGACCAGCACGTCGAGGGCCGAGCGCGGAACCAGGCTCCCGGTCGGCGAGTCGTGACGCCACTCGGACGTGGGCTCAGTGGTGGCAGGGCGCTCGATCTCGGTGCTCACGCGGTCCTTCGCTTCCTGGAATGCCGAGGACACGGGGTCCTCCCCGCGCGGTCATCGTAGCACCGGGCCCGTGGCAGCTCACCCCTCGGAAGTGCCCCGCGCCCCCCGACCTCCGGGTCGCCCTCAGCCGCCGGGATGGGCCGCGTAGTCGTCGAAGAAAGCCGCGAGCGCACGGATCCCGGTCTCGAAGTTCGCCATGTCCATCCACTCGTTGGGCGCGTGGAAGTTGCCGTCGGGCGGCATGAACCCCATGACCGTGACGGGCATGCGCAGGATCGACGCGAAGCTGGCCGCCACCGGGACCGAGCCGCCTTCCCGGACGAACAGCGGCGCGCGCCCGAAGGCCGCCTCCAGGGCCCGCGCGTAGGCCCGCGTCGCCGGCTCATCCTGCGGCGTCAGGGTCGGGCGCCCGCCTCCGGTGGAGACGACCTCGACGCGGACGCCGGGTGGCGCGATCTTCATCACGTAGTCGTGCAGGAGCGCAAAGATGCGGTCCGGGTCCTGGTCGGCGACGAGCCGGCAGGTGATCTTTGCGTGGGCACGTCCCGGGATGATCGTCTTGCTCCCCTCCCCCGAGAAGCCGCCCCAGATCCCGTTCACGTCCAGCGTGGGACGCGCCGAGCGCCGCTCCGACGTGGTCCAGCCGGACTCGCCGACGAGTGCCGGGACGCCCAGCTCGGCGCGCAGCGCCTCCTCGTCGAGCGGGAGCGCGGCCATGGCCGCCCGCTCGGCGTCCGAGAGGGCCACCACGTCGTCGTAGAAGCCCGGGACGCGGATCCGGCCGTCCGGGCCCTTGAGGCCCGCGATGATCGATGCCAGCGCGTTGATCGGGTTCTCAATCGTGCCCCCGTACGCGCCGGAATGGACATCCTGGAACGGGCCGCGGACGTGGATCTCCGCCGCGGCGAGGCCGCGAAGGCCCACCGTGACGGCGGGCACGTTGCCCGCGAAGAAGCCCGAGTCCGCGACGAGGGCCACGTCGGCCACGAGCCGGGCCGCGTTGGCGGCAAGCCACGGCTCCAGGTGGACGGAGCTCGACTCCTCCTCGCCCTCGAAGACGAGCCGGAGGTTGAGCGGCAGCGCGCCCCGCGTGGCGAGCAGCGCCTCCGCTGCCGACAGCGCGATGGAGACGTTCGACTTGTCGTCCGACGCGCCGCGCGCGAGGACGCGCCCGTCGCGGACGACCGGCTCGAACGGCGGCGCCTGCCACTCGTCGAGCGGGTCGACGGGCTGGACGTCGTAGTGGCCGTAAAGGAGGACGGTCGGCGCCCCTGCCGCGTGAAGCCAGTCGGCGTAGACGATCGGATGACCGCCCGTCTCGCTGACGTCGACGTTCTCGAGGCCGGCAGTGCGAAGGTCCGCCGCGAGCCGCTCCGCCGCCCGCCGGCAATCCCCGGCATGCGCCGGGATCCCGCTGATGCTGGGAATGCGAAGGAAGTCGAGGTAGCGCGCGAGGCGCCGGTCAGCCGTCGCGAGGAGATGCGCCTCGAGCGCCCCGTCGGCCATCGATCGTCAGGCGGGCTGGGGAGCGCCGGCCGGGACGCCGGCCGATTCGAGCTTCGGCACGATGCCGTGGAGCGGCTCCTTCGGCGGCAGGTCGCTGAAGAGCGCCTCGAACTCGACGGCGTCGAGCGTCTCCTTCTCGACGAGCTGGGCGGCGAGCGCATCGAGCTTGTCGCGGTGCCGGGTCAGGACATCCTGGGCCCGGGCGTACGCGCTGTCGATGATCAGCCGGACCTCGTCGTCGATCTGGCGCGCGACGTCGTCGGAGTAGTTGCGCTGCTCCCCGATGCCGCGCCCAAGGAAGACCATCTCGTCGTGCTTGCCGAACGCGAGCGGCCCGAGCTTCTCGCTCATGCCGAACTCCGTGACCATCCGGCGGGCCAGGTCGCTGGCCTTCTCGATGTCGTTGGAGGCGCCCGTCGTCGTGTCGCCGAAGACGAGCCGCTCCGACGCGTTGCCGCCGAGCATGCCCGCGATCTTGTCCTCGAACTCGGTCTTGCTCTGGAGGTAGCGGTCCTCCGACGGGAGGGCCATCGTGTAGCCCAGCGCCATCCCGCGGCTGATGATCGTGACCTTCGCCACCGGGTCGCACTTCGGGAGGATCCGCTGGACGACGGCGTGCCCGCCCTCGTGGTAGGCGATGATCAGCTTCTCGGCGTCCGAGATCACCCGGCTCTTGCGCTCCGGGCCGGCCACGATGCGCTCCAGGGCCTCCTGGAACTCCGACATCCCGATCAGCTTCTTGTTGCGGCGCGCGGCGAGGATCGCCGCCTCGTTGACGAGGTTGGCCAGGTCGGCCCCGGAGAAGCCCGGCGACTGCTTGGCAACCTCCTCGACGGAGAAGGCCTTGTCGAGCGGCTTGCCCTTCGAGTGCACGCGCAGGATCTCGACGCGCCCCTTCATGTCCGGGCGGTCCAGGATCACCTGGCGGTCGAACCGGCCGGGCCGAAGCAGCGCCGGGTCGAGGACGTCGGGGCGGTTGGTGGCCGCGACCACGATGACGTTCGTCGCGGTGTCGAAGCCGTCCATCTCGACGAGGATCTGGTTCAACGTCTGCTCGCGCTCGTCGTGCGAGCCGCCGAGGCCCGCGCCGCGCTGGCGTCCGACCGCGTCGATCTCGTCCACGAACACGATGCACGGGGCGTTCCGCTTGGCCTGGTCGAAGAGGTCGCGCACGCGGCTGGCGCCGACGCCCACGAACATCTCCACGAACTCCGAGCCGGAGATCGAGAAGAACGGCACGCCCGCCTCGCCGGCGACGGCGCGGGCCATCAGGGTCTTGCCGGTTCCCGGCGGACCCACCAGGAGCACGCCGCGAGGGATCCGCGCGCCGAGCGAGTTGAACTTCTCGGGGTACTTCAGGAACTCCACGACTTCCTGGAGCTCCGTCTTGGCCTCATCGACGCCTGCCACGTCCGCGAACGTCACGACGGTCTTGTTGCCCAGGAACATGCGGGCCCGGCTCTTGCCGAACGAGAGCGCCTGGTTGTTGGTGCCCTGGGCCTGCCGCATCATGAAGAACAGGAAGCCGCCGATCAGGAGCACCGGCAGCAGCGCGCCGACCAGCAGGTTGACCCACTGCCCGGCGTCCGACGCCTTCATCGCCGTGAAGGTGATCTTGTTCGGGTCCTGCCCGGCCGCCTTCGCCGCGTCGACCGTGTCCTGGAACGCGCTCTGGACGCCGATCCCGGGCACGACGGTCGTGTACTTCGTCCCGGGGTTGCCCGTCGTCGTGACGGTGAGGGTCAGATCCTGCTGGGTGACATTCGCGACGAGGCCCGCCCGGACGTCGGCGAGGTAGCCCGAGTAGGGCTTCGCCGTGTCGTTCGTCGGCGAGACGAGGAACGTGTAGAGCAACGCCACGGTGCCCACCACGAGGACGAGCATCACGATGCCGTTGCGGAAGAACTTGCCGTTCAACCTGGCCTCCGGGTCAGTTTGCGCCGGCGGCGCTCCGCCGACGTCAGGTTTGGAGTATAGCCGCCCTCTCCGCCGACCCCCGTCCGCGCGCCCCGTGGGCAACCCGTGCACGAGGTTGTACGCATGCGGGCCGCCGGCGGATGTGGGCAGCGCCGGCCGGGAATCGCGACGGCCGGCCACCTGGGCCGGCCGCGCATGTCTCGTCTCGGTGGTAGCTGGGACAGGACTCGAACCTGTGACCTAGCGATTATGAGCCGCTTGCTCTGCCAACTGAGCTACCCAGCCACGCGTTGGCCATTCTAGCGCAGGCCCGCGGCGCGTCCGCGAGGCCGTGTCGATGGTCCGTGAATCTGTCAGTGCTAACTGATCAGTGATTTTGTCAGTCTCCACAGATGGAGACGATCACGATGACCAGCCGCGACCAGCAGCGC
>Ga0182010_10000567_pt1 | contig 20873 bp, 14 predicted proteins | sample 611E1MmetaG_FD_120488 | JGI IMG/M metagenome (GOLD analysis project Ga0182010, IMG submission 120488) | Permafrost microbial communities from Stordalen Mire, Sweden - 611E1M metaG | ecosystem: Environmental > Terrestrial > Soil > Wetlands > Permafrost | place: Sweden: Stordalen | collected...
GCCTTGTATTCATCCTCTGTCTTGGATCCGGTGACATTTGCCTTGAAAAGTGAATCGAGGCTGCCCTTGATAGTTATATCGGAGTTTTCAATATAAAATGCAGTCCTTTTCCTGGTATTTCCTGCAACAAGTTGTATCAATTGTGGGTACTCAATTACTCCGCCTTTCATCGCAAAAGTTCCCTTTCTGGAAACCGCTGAATCAATTGTAACTGTTTTCCCGGCTTCTCTTTTCTGAAGGTAAAAGGTTATACTGTCTGATCCAGCAATCTTCCCATTGATTGAATAATGGGGTTTCGAAGAACATGAAAACAATATTACACCTATAAACAGATAAATGACATTTTTCATATACATTAATTTTGAATTGGTAACAGATTTATATTTACAAGAATTGGCAAAGATATGAATTATTATTCAGTCTGTCTTTTGAAATATTTGTCAAGCAGCTTTACTGCTGCTTTATATGACGTAATTGTTCCTTCATGCAGTTGGTGCTCCATTTCCGGAACGAGAGAGCTTACCTCTTTACAATTATAGAATGAATTGTTGAGATACTCAAGAATTGTATTATGCATTCTTACTACCCCCTGTTCTTTCCTGAAGGTTTCAAAATATCCTGAATTTCTTGTAAATACGGTGTACTCCATAATTATATCCCAGAGTTCTTTTATACCGTTATTGATTAAAGCTGAACAGGTATGAACCTGTGGCTTCCAACCTGATGGTTTTTTCGGGAAAAAATGAAGAGCGTTCTCGAACGATACACGTGCATTTTCTGCAATTAGCCTGTTGGCTCCGTCGGCTTTTGTGATTGCTATCATATCAGCCATTTCCATAATTCCCCGTTTTATTCCCTGAAGTTCATCACCACTGCCAGCAAGCATGAGTAACAGAAAAAAATCCACCATTGAGTGGACCTCTGTTTCGGATTGTCCGACACCAACTGTCTCAACCAGTATAGTATCAAAACCTGCCGCCTCACACAGTACTATTGTTTCCCTGGTCTTTCTGGCGACACCTCCAAGGGCACCTGTGGCTGGTGATGGCCTTATATAAGCCTGCGGATGCACACTGAGTTGTTCCATCCTTGTTTTGTCACCAAGGATACTTCCCTTAGTCTGAGTACTGCTTGGGTCTATTGTCAGAACAGCTAGTTTTCTACCCAGTTCTGTAATGTGTAATCCAAAAGTCTCAATAAATGTACTTTTCCCCGCACCCGGAACACCAGTAATTCCAATTCTTATAGATTTACCCGTAAAAGGAAGGCATTTTTCTATGATAGACTGTGCCGTGTTATAATGTTCAGGCAATGAACTCTCAACAAGTGTAATAGCCTGACTCAAAATGGTTCTGCTTCCTGACAGGATACCAGAAACAAATTCATCTGCTGAATATTTTATTCGCCTCTTCCGCTCCGGGTTTGTCAGAACCTCAGGATTTATACTTGGCGGTTGCGGAATCCCTTTATGTACTTTAAGCGAGCTTTTAAATTCTTTTTTCTTATCCATTAATTTTTTACCGGAGCTGGGGGTTGTTCAACATCAGCGGTAAGCATTAGTACCAGTTCAGAATTCTTCGGATCATTTGTATAAACATATATTGCCTTGGTAACTTTTCCTGAATAACTTCCTGAGTTAAACACCGCCTTAATAGTACTTGATTCACCGGGCTTAATACCCACACCCTGCTGTCCCTGTTGAACTGCTGTACATCCGCAGGTTGATCTTATAAATCTGATTAAAAGGTCACTTTTTCCTTCATTCTTAAATTTGAAAACAACCTCATTTTGTGTTGCGCCTTTTATTTTCCCAAGATCAACAGTAGTTGATTCGACTTTGAATACAGGTGCATTATCAAGTTGATCTTTTGTTAATGATGAAAAATCTTCAACAAGGTTTGCTGAAACATAATAATAAACATTCTCCTGGGCTACACCGTTAAGCTTTATTTTTACCATATCACTTACATTTCCCCATCCTCCGTTTTTATTTGCATCATAAGTCCCTTCCACCATTCCTTTTTGTCCTGGTTTAAGTGTTTCAGGATTAGAGACAAGAGTAAGATGAGGGGGTAATCCGTCAAATTCAACCTTAACAGGTGCAGCGGAAGTATTAATTAACTGCATAACTCTCATCTTCTTTTCAGTCTTTTTAACATTGGTAAAGGCAAGATGATTGCTTTCGAACCTGATTTGTCCTACCTGGAATGTAAATAATTCCTCAACTGTTTTTTCGTGCGGAACTACCTCTCCCTTAATTACCAGGACGGTAACTTCAGGTTTGGTATTTGTGTATACTGAAAGAGTCTTGTTGAACTGACCGGGTCTGTTAGCGGGATCATAAATTGCTGTAACTTTGCCTTTAGCACCAGCAGGAATTGGTTGTTTAGTCCATTCAGGCGTAGTGCAACCACATGAAGCCTGAACGTTTTGAATTATAAGAGGTTCAGTGCCGGTATTCGTTACAATAAAATCAAAGGTCTGTCTGCCGGCTTCTTCCTTAAAAGTACCAAAATCATGTTCAGTGGAAGATACTTGCATTTTTGTTGTTGCTATCTGCGCTTTTAAAGCAATCCCGATGATCAGAAGGGAAAAAATAAAGGATAATCGTTTCATATCAGTATAGTATTTTAACATTGGAAGAAATTTAATAATATTTTAGCAAATATAAAGAATGTAAATTCAAATTCCTTAACATGACTACTTCCGGAATAAATTAGTTGCAGCGTACAATGCAAAAATCAGGCCGGAAATTTTATCCTTATTAAGTGATGTAAAAATAATAAAGTTTGAGATTTTTAGACATTTTAAATCAGATAATCATTAGTTTTGTTGTTCAGACTGGATTCTTTGGAACAATATTTGTTAATTTGAGATCCAGTTACCTATGAAAGCCTTGGATAAAAAACATATCAAAAAACTGGTAATTCTCCTTCTAGGGTGCATTTTGTATTCAAATGCAAGCGGTCAGTTCTATAATGGACTCCAGATGTCTTTTGGTAAAAATAAGGTACAGTACCTCGATTTCTACTGGCAGTTCTACAGGTTTGATGACTTTGACTGCTATTTTAATGAATATGGAAGGGATCTCGCACAATTCACAGCTGATTATGCAAAGAAAAAACTGGCAGAAATAGAGGATTTTTTCGATTATACTCTTGAGAAAAGGATCATATTCGTAATCTACAATAAGAATTCCGAATTCAAGCAATCCAATATCGGACTTGTAACTTTTGATGAGGACAGTTATAACACAGGGGGTTTCAACAGGATAATCAAAAATAAGGTAATGCTTTATTATGAAGGCGACCATGAAGCATTTAAACGTCAGATTGAAGCATCGATTACAGAAGTGATAGTCAATGAAATGCTTTACAATGCCGATATCAAGGATAGAATTTCAAGCTCCTCATTGATCTACATGCCTGACTGGTATATAAAAGGGCTTGTCCGTTATGTTGGACATGGCTGGGATTATGAAGCTGAAAACAGGGTGAAGGATGGATTTAAATCAGGAAAATACAAAAACATTAATCATCTTGAATATGATGATGCAATTGATGCAGGAGAGTCATTTTGGAGATTCATTGGAAAAAAGTATGGGAATGCTTTGATTCCAAATATTATCTACCTGACAAAAATTAATAAAAACGTCAATGATGGATTCCTTTATGTTATTGGAGAGAATCTGAAGGAACTGCTTAAGGAATGGAAAAATTTCTATGCGGATGAATTTTCAGGTGATAAGAGCGCTCCTGCTAATGATGGGAAAACAGTAAGAAAATCTAAAAGAGAGCAGATCTATCAACAGGTAAAAGTAAGTCCGGGAGGAGAATATATAGCTTATGTTACCAATGACTGGGGAAGAAAACGGATCTGGTTGTACAATCAGTCCACAGGCAAAAGAAAAATAATATTCAGACGAGAGCCGAAGTTCGAACAAATTGTTGATAGAACCTATCCTGTGATAGCCTGGCATCCAAGCGGCAAGATTCTGACTTATATCAACGATGAAAAAGCGGACCTGCAGATGTACTTTTACAGGATCAACGAAAAGAAAACAGATAAAAGAATTCTCCTTTATTTTGATAAGGTACTCGATTTTTCATATTCTCCCGAGGGGTCGCGACTTATCTTCTCTGCTGTAAAAGACGGAATAACAGATATATATATTCATACCATCGCCTCAGGGACAAATGAACAGATCACAAGGGATGTGGCAGATGATCTCAATCCCTCATTCATGAAAAATTCACCTGATGAGATATTATTTTCCTCAAACAGGTTAAGTGATACATTGACAAATACAGCGAGCCCATTTGAAAAAGTATCTGAAATATTCGATCTTTTTACCTATGATCTTTCAAAAAAAAGCAACCTGCTTGTAAGGTTATCTGAAGGTAAATATACTAACAGATTACAGGCGGTTGAGACATCAAAAAATAATTTTGCTTATCTGGGTGACCAGAATGGTATAGTTAACAGGTACACTGCAAAATTTGACAGTTCAATCAGCTTTATTGATACTACCGCACATTACAGATATTACGTCAATTCCCTTCCAGCAACGAATTACGACAGGAATATCATGAACCATTCATTAGCGGACGGCACGGATCAGTTCGGGGAAGTAATATTCAGCAACAGGAAATATTTTCTGAGAAAAGGGCAGCAAAGCCAGTCTCCCCCAGTGCCTCAGAACGAAATTGTAAATACTAAACTGAGAACAGAGCAAAATCAATATTATCATAAGGCTGACAGTATAGAGCAACTCAGACAATGGCTTGTTGGTGAAGAAAAAAAAATGAGGGATACTCTTAAAAAACCTTTGTATGAATACTATATTACCAATGAACCGATTGATATAAATCATTATATTTTTGAAAAGGAAAAACAAAACTACTATAACCAGCTGTGGCGAAAGAAATATATGAATATTGATCTGGACACAGGACAGATCAACCTTCCGCTGATAAGGATCTACGAAACTTCCTTCTATAATAACTACATTGCTACACAGATTGACTTTAGTTTTCTTAATAATTCTTACCAGGTGTATAGCGGAGGTGCCCCCTATTTTAATCCCGGAGTAAATCTTCTTACCAAGATTGGGACTGTTGACCTTTTTGAAGATTACAGGATCACAGGAGGATTCAGGTTTTCCGGCAATTTCGACAGTAACGAATATTTGCTTAGTATCGAGAATCTTAAAGGGAAGTTTGACAAACAGTTAATATATCACAGGGAAACATTTTTCAGTTCCGATGATTCCAGCCTTTTCAAAACACACTCACAGAATATACTTTTTTCACTCTCTAAACCTATTTCCCCTGTACTGGCTTTGAAAGGAACAATCTCATACAGGTATGACAAACATATATATCTGGCCACCGATATTGCCACACTCAACTATAAAAACATAGCACAGCAATGGGCCAGTCTCAAGGGTGAAGTAATATTCGACAATACGCGCAAGAGAACTGTTAATATTTATTTCGGGACAAGGTTTAAGATATTCGGTGAATTTTATAAAGAACTCACAAGGAAAAAGTCTGATATGATTGTCCTTGGTATTGATTTCAGAAAATATATTCAGATACACCGTGAACTGATCTGGGCTAACAGATTTGCCGCAAGTACATCCTTCGGCCAGACGAAACTCTTATATTACCTGGGAGGTGTCGATAACTGGATGGGATATCTGTTTAATAAGGTTCCAATGTTCGATAATACTATACCGGTTACACCGAATGTGAATTATGGCTTTCAGACACTGGCAACCAATATGAGAGGTTTTTCACAGAATGTTCGGAACGGGAACAGCTTCGCTCTTATTAACAGTGAGATAAGATGGCCTTTTATCAGGTATTTTGCCGGGCATCCGCTCCGTTCCAATTTTCTAAATAGTCTGCAGATTGTGGGATTTGGTGACATAGGAACTGCCTGGTCGGGACCTTCTCCCTGGTCAGGTAAAAATGGTTATGACACCCAGAAACTGACTAATGGACCGGTATCAGTGACACTCGACTCAAACCTAAATCCTATTGTGGAGGGAATAGGTGCAGGAGCCAGAGCTCAGATCTTTGGATATTTTATCAGAGCAGACTGGGCCTGGGGAATAGAGGACCATTATATTCTTCCAAGAATTTTCTATCTGTCATTCAGTCTAGATTTCTAATTAACTTCAATTAAATATTTTTTTACTATGCCGGGAATTAAAAAAGATATCCTTGTAAAATCTGCTGATCTGAAAGTGGAAGTAATTCAACTCCGCCGGCATTTTCATAGGCATCCTGAACTTTCATACGAAGAAACTGAAACTTCATCCTACATATGCAGCTGGCTTCAGAAAAACGGAATTAGTTTCAGAAAAGATATTGCCGGAACAGGAATTATCGGCACTATAAAAGGAGAAGCCAAAGGCAGCAGAGTTATCGCTATCAGAGCAGAGATGGATGCATTGCCCATCAGTGAGAGAAACAAAACTGAATACTCCAGTCTCAATCCGGGCAGAATGCACGCCTGTGGCCACGATGCCCATATGGCAATGTTAATGGGAACGACAAAATTGCTAAATAGTATCAAGGAGCATATTGGAGGAACCATCCTTCTGATATTTCAGCCAGGGGAAGAGAAATCGCCGGGAGGGGCCAGACTGGTTATTGAATCGGGTGAACTCTGCAATCCAAAACCTGATATAATTATTGCCCAGCATATTCTGCCTGAACTTGCTACTGGCAAAGTAGGCTATAAATCCGGCAGATATATGGCTTCATGTGACGAAATTTATATCACAGTAACCGGGAAAGGTGGTCATGCTGCGCTTCCCGGGCTCACAACCGATCAGATATATATTGCATCAAATCTTGTTATCAGACTGAAAAACAGGATGTCGGAACAACAGGCAGTCAAAAATATTCCGACAGTTCTCGGGATTGGCAGGATCTCAGGTGAGGGCGCCACAAATATTATTCCTGAAAAAGTATATATTTCAGGTACCTTCAGAACCTTTGATGAGGACTGGAGATCTGAAGGTCTGGATCTGGTAAGACAGATATCAGCAGAAACGGAAGAAGAGTTCGGAGTCAAAATAGATGTGAATATTGCAGAAGGATATCCGGTCTTGTTCAACGATGAACACCTTACTTCTAAAGCTATTGAATTAAGTGCAGAACTTCTTGGGGAAGACAAAATTGAAACATATGATATCCGCATGAGTTCCGATGACTTTTCATTTTATTCTGCTTTGGCTCCTTCACTCTATTATAGGATAGGGATTCTGAAAAAAGGAACTGAAATGCTTAAGCTGCACACTGCTGATTTTGATATTGATGAAGATGGCCTTGAAACCGGTGTGGCAAATCTCAGCTGGCTGGTATATAATTTTTTACTGTAGCGACAATGTCATTGACGTAGAGAGATTTATTTTTTTGTATGTGCTTTTTCATCCAGAGTTACCCCCTTTCATTTTCCCCCAAGGGGGAAATGTAAACTAAAGTGAATTTGTTCCTTCCCCCCTGGGGGAAGGCTAGGAAGGGGGTTATTCATGATTGATTTCAGCTTATAGATTCATATATTTATCATGATTCTTTTTTCAATTAAAAAAAATAAGGTAATTTTGGGCACTATTGTAATTAATTAATCAAAAAATAATCGAAATGGCTTACAAAATTAACGATGATTGTACTGCATGCGGAACATGTATTGATGAATGTCCGGTAGAAGCAATATCAGAAGGCGACATCTATAAAATTGATCCTGATGTTTGCACTGACTGTGGTGCCTGTGCTGATGTTTGTCCTGTTGAGGCAATACATCCTGCATAGTATTACAATTTAAAAACTGATACAGGGGCATGCTTTGGCGTGTCCCTGTTCGTTTTTAACGGGGGCTGTACTTAGCCTTCTCTAGGATACTCTGAACATCTGTATTGGTAATTATATCAGCAATTTTTGCTGACTGATTTTTCATCATATATGATTCCACAATCCTGAATCCGATCCATACTGCCGCACGGCCAGGGGAATCATTTGTGAAATAACTTGTAAAGGGAGCCTCCCCGATTAGCTTTCTGATTTTAAACTGATCAGTACTGAAGAGCAGATTATTTTCTATCAGGTATTGCCACATCTGGCTTTCGTTATTCCGGCAAAATTTCATTTGATTGGGCGTGAAACCAAAGATGATATCATCTGTGGTCTCAGGTAACATACATTTTTCTAAATATTTAAGTTTACCGTAATGAATAATTTCTGCAAGAACATTATCAGCAGGATATTTTAATGAGGCAAAATCCCATTCAGAAGAGGACCATCCATACATACAATCAGGAACTATATTCTCAGGTGTCATTCTTTCTGCAAGGTATTTGTAGATATTGAGTCTCGGATAATAAGGACAGTCAGCTCCAAGATACCTGTCGAGGCTTATTCCAAGCAATGAGTCTCCTGTAATAATACTATTGTTAAAACCTGTAATGCATGTAAAAACTGCAGGTACTTGTTTCCCGGGGAAATAATACAGATAATGCCTGAATGCGTCCTGAAGGGATTTCTGAATCGGTGCAACATCAGGAAACTGTTTTATAGCGAGATTATACACTTCATTATTTTGCTTATCTGAACAAAACCTCAGAAGAAAATCGCCAAATGAGTCTTCATTTATGTCTCCTGTATTTATAACCATACTGAATAACTGAAGAAAACCATCATATTTCTTTTTAAGTGAAGGTATATTAGGTATCACTTCATCGGGATTTAAGGAGAAAAGATCTTTCTCAAGTCTTTTTACCTCAATTTTTACTTTTATCGATGATGTATTAATCTTATAATGATTCTTCTTACAGGAAGTCGATACTCCTGCTGCCATTACCAAAAATATTAACATTAAGTGCCTGATTCGCATGATGGTTTTTTTAGACAATCTAAAATACTTACTTTCCTTATTGCAAGACTACTAAAATAAACGATACGATAACTTCTCTTATTATTTGTTATTTTTACAATTAAAATTGAAAATATACAATTATGATTATTTATAGCATGCTGAACATTAAATATTTTTTCAAATCAATTTCAGGCGTCAAAAAAATCATACTCCTGCTTGTTTTAATATTCTCCTCCGTCAATTCAGGAGCCCAGCAACCAATCAGTTTTGGTATATATGCCGATCCTGTCATCAGCTGGTTCTCCTCTGATATTACTCAGGTGAGGAGTAGCGGCGCTCGTCCTGGTTTTAATTTTGGAGTGACATATAACAGGTATTTTGCACCCAATTATGCCTTTTCTACAGGGATAAGCCTGCTCAGTGCCGGAGGCAGACTTGTAAGAAGCGATACAACAGCAATGAACTTTTCAAAACTCAAGGCAACTGTGTTACCTGGCGAGCCTGTCACTTACAGAATTCAATACCTGACATTTCCGGTAGGGCTTAAGCTGCAATCAAACCAGATTGGCTATGTGAGATTTTTCAGCAATGTCGGACTTGTCCCTAAAATTGTTGTCAATAGAAAACTAGATATCCCTTCACTCAGCATTTCAGGGGAAAATGGTTCCGGAGAATTAAGATTGTTCAACCTTTCCTATCATATTACAGCAGGCTTGGAGTATTCGCTCGGGGGTGCCACTGCATTGGTCTTTGGACTGGACTTCGACAATAATTTCATGGACATCACAAAAGACCCCGGCAGCAGACCTCGTGACAAAGTTTCACAAAAGATACTCAGTTTCAGGTTTGGTGTTAACTTCTAACACAACATCAATGAAATTCACAGTAGCACAACTCAATTATCATATAGGCAATTTTTCAGGTAATAAGGAATTGATCTGTAAGGCAATACAGAAAGCAAAATCTGCAGGATCAGATCTTATTATTTTCTCGGAACTATGTATACCAGGGTATCCCCCGCTTGACCTTCTTGACAGGTTGGATTTTATTGAAAAATGTGACCAGACAGTACAGGAGATAGCAAAGGAATGTACAGGGATCGCAGCTATAGTCGGATCTCCAACCCGCAATAAAATGACCGAGGGCAAAAAACTTTTTAATTCTGCCCTCCTCCTTTCAGAAGGGGAGGTCCTTTATTCCGCGAATAAAGCCTTACTACCTACGTATGATATTTTTGATGAATACAGGTATTTTGAACCCCAGAAACAATTCTCGGTTTTCTTATTTAAAGGCTTACGGCTTGCAATAACCATCTGTGAAGATCTCTGGGACGAACAGCCTTTTGATAATGAATTCGAAAAATCAAGGCTTTACACAGTCTCACCAATGGAAAAGCTCGCAAGGCAAAATCCCGACATCATTATTAATATTGCAGCATCACCTTTCTCATATACCAAAATTGAAACCAGGGAGAATATCTTCATTTCAAAAGCTGTTAAATATAAGATCCCTGTAATATCTGTAAATCAGACAGGTGCCAATACAGAACTTATATTTGACGGTGCTTCCATTATCATCAACGAAAAAGGTAAAATATTTAATCAACTCCCGTTTTTTGAAGAAGCCGTAGAGACTTACTCATTTGAAAATATAAAATCAGGTACAATATTTCTTGAAGAGCAAAAAATCGACTCCATATCTCTGATTCACAAGGCTCTTGTAACCGGATTGCGGGATTATTTTGTAAAAAGCGGTTTAAGAAATAGTATTATCGGACTCTCCGGAGGCATTGATTCAGCTCTTTGCCTTTGCCTTGCTGCAGAGGCACTTGGACATGAGAACGTCAGGGCATTGCTTATGCCTTCGAGATATTCATCTGATCATTCGGTAAGTGATGCTGTCGCTCTTGCAAAAACTCTAAAAGTTCAATACGATATAATAAATATTGAGAAACCTTTCAGTGCATTCGAAGAAGATCTTGCCCCGGTTTTCAACGGGATGAAACCTGATGTTACGGAAGAAAATATCCAGGCAAGGGTCAGGGCAATTCTTCTTATGGCAGTCTCAAATAAGTACGGGTGTATCGTACTGAATACTTCTAACAAAAGTGAAGCTGCTGTCGGCTACGGAACTCTCTATGGTGATATGGCCGGAGGTTTGTCGCTTATTGGCGATGTCTATAAAACTGATGTTTACAGGCTTGCCGGCTTTATTAACCGTAACAGTAAAATAATTCCGGAGAACATAATAAAAAAGCTTCCCTCAGCCGAACTGAGACCTGACCAGTTTGATACCGATTCTCTCCCAGATTATAACATACTGGACTCAATTCTGTACCAGTATATTGAACTTCAGAAACCCGCCAGTCGTATTATAAAAGAAGGAGCTGATAAGGATACTGTTCTGAAGGTTATCAGAATGATTGACTTCAATGAGTATAAAAGATACCAGGCTCCTCCTGTTTTACGAATATCTTCAAAGGCATTCGGGGCAGGAAGAAGAATGCCTCTGGTCGCCAGGTACTAATAAAAAATCGTAAGTGTGACCATTACAACTAGCTGAATCTGAATATGTTAAAAAATGTTAATTTGATTATTTTCAAATTATTTTATTACCTTTATATGTTTTTTAACATAATCTTTTCATGCAATATAGTAATCCATATATTGAGTTGTGTCTTGAAGGATCTTCCTCCATTTTTAAAGGGCTGAACAAGAAAGATAAGGAGACACTGCTAAATCAGCACAAGCTGACAATCATCAAAAAAGGCCAGTTCTTATTTAAGGAGGGTGATAAGCCGCATGGCCTGATCTGCCTCGCATCTGGGAAAGCTAAAGTTTTCAAGGACGGCGTCGGAGGGAGAGGACAAATCCTTAAAATGGTACGGCAGCAGGGATTTATTGGGTATAAAACGATGTTCTCCGATATCCCCTGGGCATTTTCTGCTATTGCAATTGAAGATATCGCCATTTGTACCTTTGATAAAAATTCTTTGATCAGGATCCTGAAGAAAAACCCGGACCTTTCGTTGAAATTTATAAAGTTAATTGCCGACGAATTATGGATTTCAAATATCAGAACAGTGTCTCTGACCCAGAAACACATAAGAGGACGCCTTGCCGAATCATTATTAATACTGCGCGATACTTACGGTTTTGAAGCAGACGGAAGAACAATCCGTGTGTCAATGTCAAGAGAAGATATTGCTAATCTCTCGAATATGACAACATCAAATGCTATTCGTACACTTTCCAATCTGGCTTCTGAAGACATAATTGAAATTGCAGGGAGAAGGATCAGTATAATTGATGCCAGCCAGCTTGAATACATAAGTGAACTTGGCTGACAAAAATTAATTTAAAGTTATAATTGATTAATCCCTGAAGAAGACTCTTTTTACGCGCCCCGGGATAGATGTCAGTATTTCATATGGAATAGTCTGACATTTCTCAGCAAGCTCATTGATGGAAATTTTCTCACCGAATATTTCAGCCTCATCTCCTGTTTCAGCATTTATCCCTGTTATATCAGCCATACACATGTCCATGCAAACATTTCCTACAATCTGAACTATTGAACCTTTTATATAAAGGTTACCGTTTCTGTTTCCGAGTTTCCTGTTCAGGCCATCTGCATAACCAACCGGCAATATTGCTATGGTTCTTTCATTTTCAGAAATATCGGCACAACCATAACCCACAGGTTCACCAGCTTTTATTGTTTTAATCTGGGAAATTCTAGTTTTGAACCGTCCTGCAATTTTAAGATCAAGACCCCCGAAATGGCCAACTCCGTACATACCAATGCCGGGTCTTACCATATCAAACTGATACTGAGGGAATCTGGCTATGCCGGAAGAATTCAGGATATGCCGAAGAAATGAGTATCCTGTTGCATCATGTATCTTTTTTACTGCATCAAGAAATACTTCCACCTGATGATAACTGAAGTGATCAAGGGAAGTATCATCGCTCCCTGCCAGATGGGAGAAAACCGATACAACTCTGAGACATTCAGTCTTTCTGATTTTCTTCGTCAGGAGATCGATATCCTCCGGCATAAATCCGAGCCGGTGCATTCCCGTATCTATTTTTATATGAACAGGATAACTTATCAGTCCGTGTCTCGACGCAATTGTCTCAAAATGTTCAAGAGATAAAAGACTATATATCTCAGGTTCAAGAGAATACTTTATTAAAAGTTCAGCGGCAGATGGGTCAGGATTCATAACCATGATTGGTAAAGTCACTCCTGAATTTCTCAGTTCGACACCCTCATCAGCGTAAGCCACAGCAAGGTAGCTCACACGATGGTACTCCAATAATGCTGATATTTCTGCCGGGCCAGCACCATAGGCAAATGCTTTTACCATAGCCATAATCCGTGTCCCCGGGTCAAGATGCCTCCGGAATTCATTCAGATTGTGAGAAATGGCATCAAGGTTCACCTCAAGAACTGTTTGATGAATCTGTTGTTCAAGAAGCTTGCCTATCTTCTCAAACTCGTAGATCCTTGCTCCCTTAAGAAGTATTATCTCACTTTTAAAATCAGAGCTGTTAAAGTTATTTACAAACTCATCTGTGGTAAAGAAGAACCTGGCACCTCCGTCAAATAATTTACTGTTTCTGGCAAGTGCATTTCCAATTCCGATAAACTTTTTAATGCCGGTTTTCCTTACAAGCCTGGCAACTTCACCATACAAGTCCTTTTCATTCCGTCCGCTCTGAACAAAATCAGAAAGTATCAGAGTAGGCTTTTTCCCATTCTGCGACCTGAGATACTCAAGAGCCATTCCAAGCGAACCAGGATCCGAATTATAATAATCCTCAATAAGCTGGCAGTTATTTATTCCGCTTTTCAATTCCATCCTCATTGCCACAGATACAAGCCCTGCAAGTCCTCTGGCAATAATATCAGCAGGTGTCCCCATGGACAGACAGGTGGCAGCAACTGTAACAGCGTTTTCTACAGAAGCTCTGTCGATGAACGGAATTTCAAATTCGTTTGTAATATCATTAAATCTCATACTTAATCCTGTTCGACCCCTTGGCAATATGCTCTTTACAACAAAAATCTTTGCCTCTTCCTTCTCACCAGACCAGTCAACCAGTATTTTAGATTTTAGGATATCATTGTTAAGTATTGACTGGTGAATAAGTTCGTGATCACTGCAATATATTATTAACGAGGTATTTACAAATAATTTAAGTTTCTCTTCTGCCTTCACTAAATTATCAGGGAAATTCTCACTGTGAGCATCGCCGATATTTGTTATCACTCCAATATCCGGATCAATGATCTGTTGAAGTTTGTCCATCTCCCCTGGCATGGAAATACCCGCTTCAAATATTCCAAGCTTATACCTGTCATCCAGTTTAAGTATTGAGAGCGGCACCCCAACCTGGGAATTATAGCTTTTAGGACTTCTTATCACAGGTGTTGTAAGTCCGAGTATATCAGCCAGCCATTCTTTGACAACTGTTTTACCGGCACTTCCCGTGACTGCTATGACAGGTGATTTAAAGGATCTTCGTATATAGGAAGCTAAAAGTTGTAATGAACCGAGTGTATTTGATGTTACAATAAAAGCCGCATCATCATAATCTTCAGATTTTTCAGGGAGTTTTTCAGTGACAAAAGTCCTGACTCCTTTTTGATACAGGGCCTCAATAAAGTCATGACCATCGTGATTTTTACCTTTCAATGCAAAAAAGACCAGACCGTCTGTAACACTCAGCTGACGGGTGTCTGTCACTACTTCTGTTAATATCAGGTCAGCAGGGCCGGTTAGCTTGCCCTTAACAATTCTGGCAATATCTGAAGAACTTATTTTCAAAACTTACTTATTTAGAGCCGCAATATAACAATCCCGGCACAGAGGTTCATAGAGGTTCTTCTCGCCCAGAAGCACTACCTGTGATTCTCCTGATTTTCTGAATGAATATTGTGCCAGGTTTCCGCATCGCATACATATAGCATGCACTTTTGTAACAAACTCAGCTACAGCGAGAAGTGCAGGAATCGGCCCGAATGGTTTGCCCATAAAATCCATATCAAGTCCTGCAACTACCACCCTTATTCCATTATCAGCCAGCGTATTGCATACATCAATAATAGAATTGTCAAAAAACTGGGCTTCATCAATTCCCACTACATTAACATCACCTGCAAATAACAATATTGCAGAAGCGTTGTCAACCGGTGTTGAAATAATTGATTTATCATCGTGTGAGACTACTCTGGTTTCAGAGTATCTATTATCAAGCGAAGGTTTGAAAATCTCCACCTTTAATCCGGCAAACTGGGCTCTCCTTAAGCGTCTGATTAACTCTTCAGTCTTACCAGAAAACATGGAACCGGTAATCACCTCAATCGATCCTCTTTTTCCTGTTACCCTGACTGAATTTTCAAGAAAGTCCATCTTTTATGAATGTCATTTGTCAAAACTTAATTTGTAGTTTTATTCCTCAATGACTTGCTGAATAATCGTTACTTTTGCAAAATAAAGCAAATGGTTTGTTAAATTAACATCAAAAGGTATGGATTTCAATGCAACCATCGATTTAATTATTAAAGATCTCAATGAAGCCTCAGAAATAATTGATGATCTGAAAAAATATCCTGGTGTCCCGGCATTGCAGGTGGAACTTGCAAAATCGAAGTGCAGAAGTGCAGGGGATGTTATAGCTCTTTTAAAAAATGTTAAAGAGATTGTTCCTCCGGTCACTGAGCCTGATTATGAAAAACAAATATCTCACACACAAACTAAAACATTTGTTCAGGATGTAGAGATTAAGGTAGCCGGCTTGACGAAAGAGAAGAAAAAAGATCCTTTCACAGCAGCTGCTCCGCCTCCTCCCGTTGAAATAAAAACAGAACCGGAAGCTATGGCAAAAAAACCTGCTGATCCTGGCATCATAGCTGATAAGTTCAGTCCAACCCTGGATCTGTATGATGAGCAGGCAAGCAATCTTAAAATTGAAAAGGATCTTTCAGATCGTTTAAAAGCAAAGCAAATCGCCAGCCTGTCGGAAGCAATAGGGATCAGTGACAAGTTTCTGTTTATGGGTGAAATTTTCAACGGTGATAAAGAGGCTTATTCACAGGCAATTACCAGGCTTGACAATGTTGAAAATCTCAATGATGCCAGGGCAATTATCATGAGTTATACAGGTGAAAATTCTGAAAGTGAAGCAGTCAACCAATTATTGGATCTTGTAAAACTCAAACTAGGGTCTGATGAGTAAACTTTTTCTGGTACCTACACCAATTGGTAATCTCAAAGATATCACTTTCAGAGCAGTGGAGGTTCTTGGAAGTGTCGATCTGATCCTGGCTGAAGATACGCGTCAGACGAGAAAGTTGCTCAATCATTATAATATCACTACTCCGCTCCAGTCGCATCATATGTTCAATGAGCACAAAAACGTGGAATCTGTCTGCACCAGGATTCTTGACGGCCAGACAATTGCTCTTGTTTCAGATGCAGGCACTCCCGGTATTTCAGATCCGGGTTTCTTATTGGTCAGAACATGCGTGGAAAAAGAGATCACTATAGAGACTCTTCCCGGTCCGACCGCACTGATTCCTGCACTTGTGAACTCCGGATTGCCGTCTGACAGATTCTGTTTTGAAGGATTTCTGCCTCCCAAAAAAGGCAGGAATAAAAGGCTTACCGGATTAGCTGATGAGACACGGACTATGGTTTTTTACGAATCCCCATACCGTCTTGTAAAAATGCTGGATGAATTGTCAGTGCATTTTGGACCTGATCGTAATGCATGTGTTTCAAGGGAATTAAGTAAAATTTTTGAGGAGAATATCAGGGGTACACTGTCATTCCTTTCAGAGTATTATACAAATAAACCACCAAAAGGTGAAATAGTGATTGTGGTGGCAGGGAAGAAGGACTAAATGATTAGGGTCATGCTCCAATTTTTTAGGAAGAATTACCCCCTTTCATTTTCCCCCAAGGGGGAAATGATTTACTCCTTCCCCTGTGGGGGAAGGCCGGGAAGGGGGTATTTCACCATTTTAGGATTCTTACTATTCTTAAATTGCTATCATCTGCCCGCTCAGACTCTGAAAGGCAGAATTACCAACCAGTCAGGAGTTCCGGTTCAATACGCAACTGTTTATATCCAGGAGCTTAGACAAGGTACCACTTCAAATACAAAAGGAGATTATGAAATCCGGCTTCCGGCAGGGAAATACACAGTTATTTATCAGAGTCTCGGGTATCAGCCGGTATACTTAATTATCAATATCTCCGATGGTGCAATATCAAAAGATGTGATCCTTCCTCTTCAGTATTATGAGATACCGGAGGTAAGAATATCAGCATCAGGTGAAGATCCTGCTTATAGTATAATGAGGAAAGCAATAGGAATGGCGCCCTATTACCAGAACAATGTAAGTTATTATAAAGCAGAAGTTTATCTGAAGGGGAATCTGGTAATTAATAAAATCCCTAAGCTACTGCAGAAATCAATGAAAATTGAATCTTCGGATCACAGTACTTCAGTTTCCGCCGGATCAAAACCTAAAAGTGAGGATAAGCTGTTAAAAGCCGGAGATGCCTTTTTGATGGAATCATTCAATGAAATAGAGTTTACTGCCCCGGATAAGTATTTCCAGAGAATGATTTCCTACAATAGTACTTTCCCGGCTGAGGGGAATGAGATATCTCCAATGAGTTTTATCCAGGCAAGTTTTTACCAGCCTGTCCTGGCAGATATGGCAATTTCCCCTCTTGCTCCAAACGCATTTTCATACTACAATTTCAAATATCTTGGAGCATCTCCCCAGGGTAGTTTTTCAATAAATAAAATTCAGGTAATACCAAAACGAAAAAGCCAGCAATTATTTGAAGGGACTATTTATATTATAGAAGATCTATGGTGTCTCCAGAGCATTGATCTTACCAATGAGAATTTTTTTGGCAAAATCAGGGTACAGCAATTGTTTGTACCGGTTCAGGACGATATATGGATGCCTGTGAGTCATAAATTTGAAGTTAATATAAGTATTATCGGTTTCAGAGCTGATGCGGGTTACGGTAGTTCGGTAAAATATATTGAAGTCAGGCCGAATCCAGCTCTTCAGAAGCCTGCGGGTATCAGCGTTGATTACAAGGACAGGGCTTTGACTCAGAAAAAGACTTCTGATACAACTATTTCCAGGTCAAAACAACAGATAAATAAAATCCTTGAAAAAGATCAGCTTTCGAACCGTGATATGGTAAAGCTTTCCCGGCTTATGGAGAAGGAATCTGTGGCAAGTATTCCTGACAGCACTAAGAAAGATCTTGAAATTAAGGATCATACAAAACAAATTGTAGAAAAGGATGCCGGCAAAAAAGATAGTACCTACTGGGCAAGAATCAGACCTATTCCGCTCTCAGATATCGAGATGCGAAGTTTAAAAATCAGCGACAGCATAAAATCCGCAAGACATATTCAGGGAACCGAACCCGATTCAACATCCGGATCAAAGAAAAAAGAAAAGAGTAAATTTATTAAGGTCGCAGGTGAAATTGTGTCGGGCCATTCATGGACGGATACTACAGGATTCAGATTCACTTTTGATGGTTTACTTGATCTCAAGAGGTTAGGGTTTAATTCAGTCGACGGTTTTAAATACGGACTGAACTTCAGTATTTCAAAAACCTGGAAACACAAATCCTCATTGCTTATTGCTCCGGATATAAACTGGGCCTTCAACCGGAGAAAATTTATGTGGGGAATTAATACAAACTACTCGTTTAATAAAATTAAACTGAGACAGATTTATTTAAGGGTCGGGGCGGAAAGTAAAGATGTAGATAACAGAGGGGAAATAAATCCTTTAATTAATACAATGACCTCGTTACTTCTTAAGAAAAACTATCTGAAGCTGTACGAATCGGAATATCTGACTCTTGGATACTCAAGTGAAATAATAAACGGTTTATCAATTGATCTGAGCACTAATTTTGATGATAGAATAGTACTTCAGAATAATACAAACTTTTCATTTTTTAAGTCCCAGAAGATCTATTCGGAAAATGTTCCTTTGAACAGTTACCTGTCACCTGGATCAAATGAGATCAATGCATTACGCAATCAGAAGCACTTTGATCTGCTCTCCATCCTGTCTTATACACCATTACAAAAGTACAGAATCAGCAAAGGAGTTAAGATACCTGAAGGTTCAGACTGGCCCACTTTTAGTCTGGCCTGGCAGCATGGCATAAATGATTTCAGCGAAATTAAGCAGGGGCTGAGACGATCGGATATGTTCAGGTTTGAAGTATCGAAAAGCAAGTCTATCGGGGCTTTCAGCAATCTCAGGTGGAGGATAAGAACGGCAGGATACCTGGATAACAGAAATTTAACTTTTTATGATTTTTTCCAATTCAATTCTCAGCCTTTTCCTCTCCTACTGAATAACTATGAGGATGCCTTTATGATCCCATCTTTCTACTCGATGAGTACACCTGAGTTTTATGTTGAAGGACATCTTAAATATACAACTCCTTATCTGTTGCTTAAACTTCTGCCAGGATTCAGTAATACTCTGATGCGTGAGAACCTGTCCCTTTCATATCTGGGATCAAAGTACCATAAAAACTATACTGAAATAGGATATAGTATAAGTGAGATCCTGTTCATCGGAGAACTAGGTGTGTATGCCGGCTTTGATGATATCAGATACAGGAGTGTGGGATTAAGGGCAATACTTAATTTTCGTTAGTCGAAATAATTAACGGGCACGGAGTAAAACACTGATTGCTCTTTGTTCTTCTCCGTTTTACCCCGAGTACTCTGTGGTAAAATTTTAAACATTATCATGCAAAAGGAGGTTCATCGTGGATATCTGATTCATTATCGAATCCACCTCCCAGTTTTCTCAGGTTATCGCGGTTCATCTTTGATCCTAGTGTTATACTCGGGGATAAACTAAGATCGGTATTTGCATCTATGTCAAAATCATCTATATCAACAAACTGAGCTTTTTCCTCCCTAAATCTGAGTTTAACATCGTCCACCGGACCATTCCTGTTTTTCGCCAGAATGATTTCTGCAATACCTTTAGTTGAAGAACCATCCTCGAATGTGGGAATACCAAATTTATCCTGGCGATGAATAAAAACTACCATATCAGCGTCCTGCTCAATTGCTCCTGATTCACGAAGGTCAGACAGAAGCGGCCTTTTGGTCCCTCCTCTCATTTCGACAGAACGGTTAAGCTGTGATAGAGCGAGTATCGGAATATTGAGTTCCTTTGCAATGCTCTTCAAAGATCTGGAAATAGTACTTACTTCCTGCTCACGGCTTCCTGAGTTTTCAGGCCCCGACATAAGCTGAAGGTAGTCAACTATCACAATATCCAGCTTATGCTGTGCCATAAGCCTGCGACACTTAGCCCTTAGTTCAAATATTGAGATAGCAGGAGTATCATCAATAAATATTGGGGCCTGAACAAGTTTCTTTATTCTTGAATCGAGTTGCTTCCACTCCTCCTCTGATAAACGGCCGTTTTTAATCTTATCCCCCGGAATATCAGTTTCGGCTATTATCAATCTGTTAACTAACTGAATAGATGACATTTCACAAGAAAATATTGCTACTTTTTTCCCATGGTCGATTGCCATATTCCTTGCCATTGACAAGGCAAATGCTGTTTTACCCATCGAAGGACGTGCTGCAATTATGACCAATTCTGATTTCTGCCAGCCAGATGTGAGCCGGTCAAGCTTGGTAAATCCTGAAGGTGTACCAACAAGAGCATCTTCCCTTTTCCCTGCTTCTTCTATCTCTCTGATTGCCTCCTTAATGACCACATTGATTGGTGCAACTTCTCTTTTGATGTTACCTTCAGCAATCTGGAACAGAGCATTTTCAGAGTAGTCCAGAAGTTCAGTCACATCATAAGTATCATCAAATGATCTGGTCTGAATCTCGGTAGATACCCTGATAAGTTCACGCTGAATAAATTTTTGAGCA
>Ga0182010_10000573_pt1 | contig 20827 bp, 6 predicted proteins | sample 611E1MmetaG_FD_120488 | JGI IMG/M metagenome (GOLD analysis project Ga0182010, IMG submission 120488) | Permafrost microbial communities from Stordalen Mire, Sweden - 611E1M metaG | ecosystem: Environmental > Terrestrial > Soil > Wetlands > Permafrost | place: Sweden: Stordalen | collected...
GAGCTGGCGCGCCACGAGGACCAGCGCGCGACCGCCATTGCAGCCCTGGAGCCGGTGTTGCGGGCAGGGCAGGAATGGCGGTCACTTGTGGATCTTCTCGAACTGCGTCTGCTCGGCGAAGACGACCCCGCGCAGCGCATGCTGACCCTGGCCGAGATGGCGCGGGTTGAGGAGCAGGAACTGCACGACGCCGCGGCGGCTTTCGCCATCTGGGCGCGCGGCTTGGCCGAGAATGCCGGCGATGCCAGCGTACGCGAGGCACTGGAGCGTCTGGCGTCTGCCCAAGGTGTGCTGGCCGAATTGGCCAAGATCTATGAGGAGCGTCTCAAGGATAGCTTCGACACCGAGGTGCAGCGCTGGCTGGCTTCGCGCCTGGCCGCACTGTACGAGCAGTCACTGGCCAACCCGGAACGGGCGGTCGAGCTGTGGCGTGAGGTGGCGGGCATGCCGGGCGGCGAGGCCGAGGCGCTTGGCCACCTGGAGATCCTTCTGCGCGGGCTGGGCCGGAACTCCGATCTGGAAGGAGTGCTGGCCCGCCAGGCTGAGATTGCGTTGCACGGACCGACTCAGGCGGACGCCTGGGCCGCCTTGGGCGAGTTGCGCCTGCACCACCTGTCCGATCTGGATGGTGCCATCGACGCTTTTCGGGCCGCACTCGAACGTGTGCCCACCCACGTGGTGGCTCTGGCCGCCTTGCGTGCGCTGGCGGCGGGCGCGGAACCGCCGCTTGGCGTGCTCGACATTTTGGAACCACTGGCAGAGGCGCGTGGCGACTTTGTCGAGTTGGCGGCACTGGTGCAGGCGCGGCTTTCGCGCAGCGATGATCCTAGCGCGCGGGCGGGATTCTGGCGGCGAGTCGCTGAGCTGGCGGAAACGCGACTGGACGACCTGCCGCGCGCCGTGGATGCCTTGGGCCACGCGTTCAAGGAGGATCCGCATGCCTTCGAGACCGCGGATCAGATCGAACGGGTGGCCGAGCGGGCGGGCATGCCGGTCGAGGCTGCTCGCCGGCTTGCTGCGGTGTTGGACGCGCTTGACGGATCAGAGTTGGTAGAGATCGGCATGCGGGCGGCACGCCAGTATTTGCTGGCTGAGGGCGCCGAGAATGAGAACGCAGCCGAGCGACTGTATACGCGGGTCCTGGAAGTTGAAACGGAAAGCTCCGGTGCACTAGAGGCGTTGGAGGCGCTCTATCGTCGCCGGGTTGATGGGCAGCACCTGGCTGCGATCCTGGAGCGGCGTGGGGCGCTGGAACTGGATCCGACGAGTCGGTTGACGTTCTTTGCTGAGGCTGCCGGGCTGCACGAAGATCGTGGCGATGTCGCGCTGGCCATCGCTGCCTGGAAGGCGGGGCGTGAGGGCGACGAGTCCAACCTGCAGGCCCTCGACGAGTTGGCGCGCCTGTATGAGAAGGCGGGCAAGCTCGATGGTTTGGTCGAGGCGTTGGCCGACAAGTCGCAAGTGATCGAGGACAACACCCAGCGTGCGGCGCTCTACGTTCGCATCGGCATGCTCAAGGCCGGGCCCTTGGCCGACCCCGATGGCGCCGCCGCGGCTTTCCGCGAGGCACTCGACCTTGCACCGGAGGACCCGGTCGCGCTTGCGTCCCTGGCTGACATCGAGGAGAAGCGCGGTGATTTCACCGCGCTCGAGGAGGCTTTGCTGCGCCAGTTGTCTGCCAAGAGTGGTGCTGACTCGGTTTCCGTGCTGACCCGCCTGGCGCACAATGCGGTTGACAAGCTCAATGATGCGGACCGCGCACTGGTGTACCTGCACCAAGTGCTGGAAGCCGACAGCGAAAATCGCGAAGCCTTTGGCGAAACCGAGCGGATATTGGCTTCACTCGAGCGCTGGCACGAGCTGGTGGACGTGCTGGAGCGTCGGGCTGAGATCGAAGCCGCCGCGGGCCACGCCGAGGCGGAACTTACTTGTCGGGTTGCGGTGGCCAGCATCTGGGGCGAGAAGTTGGGCGCCGCCGACAGCGCGCTGCAGGCCCTGCAGGCCGTACTGGCCCGCAATCCCCGTCACTTCCCTTCGCTGCTGGCGGTGGCGCAGATTCATGAGAGCGAAGAACGTTGGGCCGAGGCGGGCGAAGTCCTGCAGAAGGCCACCGAGGTCGCTGCCTCGCCGCAAGAGCGGGCAATGCTCCTGTGCCGGATGGCCAAGGTGCGGGCGGCTAGCGGAACTGCGCTTGACCAGGTGTCCGCTCTCTACCACTCGGCTTTGGACCAGGATCCGACCTGCCTAGTCGCGGTGGTGGCGTTGGAGGAGATGGCGCGGGTGGCGGGCGACCAGGGGCAACTGGTGAAGCTATTGGAGGCGCGTGAAGGGCTCGAGACTGACCAAGGCAAGCGCAAGGCGCTGCTCTCAGAGATCGCGTCGCTGTACGCTGGGGCGTTGGCCGCACCCGAGCAGGCGGTGGCCGCGCTGGAACGGCTGCTCAGCCTGTCGTCTGGGGACGTGGCAGTGCAGGAAAGGCTGGGCACCGCGCTGATTGCAGCGGGTCGAGTCGATGAGGGCGAATTTGCGCTTTCGCAGTTGGCGGAGCAGTTCGCCCGGGCCAAGCAGCCCAAGAACGTGGCGCGCTTGCAGTTCTTGCTGGGCGGGTTTGCGGAGGCCCGGGGTGATCTGGCGATGGCCAAACAGCGCTTCTTGGCGGCGTATCAGATCGACCCCACGCAGGCGAGTACCCTGGCGGCGCTGGCCAATCTGGCGGCGGCGCAGAATGACAGTGAAAACGCGCGCAAGTATTACCGGACTCTGCTTCTGCAGAGTTTTGACGAAAAGGCAGTGGGCCTGAGCAAGGCACAGATCTATTTTGCGCTCGGCAAACTGCACCAGGAAGCGGGCGAGTTGCCCAAGGCGCGCAACATGTTCGAGCGCGGGCTGGAGATCGACAGCAAGAACGAGGCGCTCAAGCAGGCGCTGGCGAAGCTACCCAAGTAAGATGTCTATTTCAGAAGCCGTGCGCGCAGCAGTTCATGCTGGTGCCACATCTCATCCGGCATGCGGGTGCCGAACCCGTCGAAGAACTTCCCCACGGCATCCACTTCGGCCGCCCAGTCCTTGCGGTTAACCGCAAACAACTTGTCCATCGCCCCGTTGGGCATGCTCAGACCTGTCATGTCGATGTCTTTGGGGTTGGGCACGTAGCCAATGGGGGTTTGCGCGGCCTGGACATCCCCGCGGCAGCGCGCGAGGATCCATTCCACGATGCGCAGGTTTTCGCCGAAGCCGGGCCAGAGAAACTTGCCGTTCTCGTCGGTGCGGAACCAGTTCACATGGAAGATCTTGGGCTGGTGCTTGACCCGCAGGCCCATGTCGAGCCAGTGCCCGAAGTAGTCCGCCATGTTGTAGCCGCAGAAGGGCAGCATGGCCATGGGGTCGCGCCGGACTTCGCCCAGGGCGCCGAACTGGGCCGCCGTGCGCTCGCTGGCCATGCTGGCGCCCATGTACACGCCGTGGTTCCAGTCCAGCGCCTGGTAAACCAGGGGTGCCAGGGTCGCCCGGCGTCCACCGAAGATGATGGCATCGATGGGCACGCCGTGGTGCTGCTTGTAACGGAAGGAGTGGGTCGGACAGTTGGTGAAGGGAGCGGTGAAACGGCTGTTGGGGTGGGCGGACAGGATCGGGTTGCCGTCCTTGTCTTTGAGGCCCGGCTTCCACGGTCGGCCTTGCCAATCCAGGGCCTCGGCCGGGGGCGGATCGTCGTGGCCTTCCCACCACACTGTACCGTCGGGCTTGAGCGCGACGTTGGTGTAGATGGTGTCGCGGTTGATGGTGGCCATCGCGACAAAGTTGCTGCGCAAGTTGGTGCCCGGCACTACGCCGAAAAAGCCCATCTCGGGGTTGACCGCCCATAGGCCACCATCGGTGTCCACCTTCATCCAGGCAATGTCGTCGCCCACAGTCCAAATGCGGTAGCCCTTCTGTTTCAGCCCCTCGGGCGGCAGTAGCATGGCCAGGTTGGTCTTGCCGCATGCGCTGGGGAACGCCGCCGCGACGTATTGGATACGGCCGTTGGGCTCCTCGATGCCGAGAATGAGCATGTGCTCGGCCAGCCATTTCTCACGCTGGGCCAACACACTGGCAATGCGCAGGGCTAGGCACTTCTTGCCGAGCAGAACGTTGCCACCGTAGCCGCTACCCACCGACCAAATCGCGTTGTCCTCGGGAAAGTGCAGAATCAGGCGGCGGTTGACGTCGAGATCGGCCTTGCTGTGCAGACACTTGGTGAACTCGCCCTGGGGCCCGAGCGCATCCATCACCTCGGCGCCCATGCGGGCCATGATGCGCATGTTGAGTACGACGTAGATGCTGTCGGTCAGCTCGACGCCAATCTTGGAAAAGGGCGAGCCAACCGGACCCATGGCAAACGGCACCACGTACATGGTGCGGCCCTTCATGGCACCGGTGAAGTAGCCACGCGCCTTTGCGTAGGCCTCGCGGGGGCTCATCCAGTTGTTGGTTGGCCCAGCGTCGCCCTGGAAGCTGGTGCAGATGTACGTGAGGTGTTCGGTGCGCGCCACATCGTTGGCTGCGGTCCGGTGGAAGTAGCACCCTGGCAGCTTCTCTTGATTGAGCTCGATGAGCTCACCGGTCTTGAGGGCCTGAGCGGCGAGATGCTCTCGTTCCTCATCTCCGCCGTCGCACCAATAGATGCTGTCCGGCTGGCACATAGCGGCCATAGCGTCTACCCATTCTTGAACATGCGCGTACTTGATCATGGGATCGAGACTTCTGACACGAACCACGCGCCGTGGTCAACAGCGCGTATGGGATTCGGGGTAGCGGGCCGGGGCCGAGACGGAAACGGATCTCGTCTCCGTCGCCGTCTTCGCCCCGGCCATCTGCTGCGAATCCGAGTGGCTTCGTGCTACTTCACAGGCGGTCGGTCCGATTTCCCGCGTACCACGTCGGCGGGATAGCGGGTTCGGTTGATTTCCAGCTTGGCGCGCATCGCTGCCACGGGATCGGCGCCGATGCGTTGACAGAGCAGCAGCAAGGCGATGCCGACGTCGCCAATCTCGGACAAAATACGCGCCCGCCGCTCTCCGTCCTGCGAGGCCGCGTCGGCTTGCTGGTTCGGCACCCATCGGTATTCGGCAAGCAGCTCGCCCGCCTCAGAGGCGAGTAGCATGGCCAGGTTCTTGGGATCGTGAAACTGTTGCCAGTCGCGCTCGGCGACGAACTGGCGCAGTTGGGCCAGAAGATCTTGTAGATCGTCCATCGAAAGGTCCTCGGCCTACTCGCGTGGGGAGCCCGCCGGCTCCCCCTGCGGGGACTTCGGGACGGACAGCCCACCCTGCCCACCCCGCGCTTCGCGCGCCCTCGTCGCCGGCGGCGGACCATCGCGGGAGGGTATGGGAACCCTTTCAGGGTTCCCATTTATTTTCAGATTTCGGCAGTGCTCAATTGCCATCGCGGCGGCGACCGAAACCGATTCATCTTTGCCGTGTGCGGCCGTGCGCAGGGCCGCGGCGCCCGCACCGGGATCGCACAGCCTGCCCAGCGCTTGCACCGCCGCCTTCTGCAGCGAGGGCCGTTGGTCGCCAAGCAAGTTGACGGCAGCGGCCACCGAATCCTTGCCACCGATCGCGGCGAGCGCCATCACGGTCTCGGTGGCCGTGCCTTCTAGGGACAGATCAGCTTGCGATTCAGTCTGCAGGCGTTTGAGTGTCGCGGCCATGGGTGCCACGGTCCGCGAATCCTTCATGTCGGCCAGCAGACGCGCCGCCAGCGAGCGCATGTCGGCGCTTTCCGGCAGGCGCCCCAGCACGCGCACCAGCAAGGCGGACGCGCGCCGATCACGGCAATGGGCTAGCCCGACAAGCGCCGCCATGCGGACGTCGTACACATCCTTTTCGTAGGCGCGCAGCAAAAGGTCGTTGCCCTCGGGCACACATAGGTCACCGAGCGCTGTGACTTCAGCTCGGCGCACCCCAGGCCACGGCTCCTGCTTGGCCGCATCGATGATCTCCCGCGCATTCGATTCTTCCTGGCGTTGGCCGAGAGCCAGCGCCGCAGCCTCGCGTGCACGCGGATCGCTGTCGAGCAGGGCAGCGCGCAGGGCCGTCCCGGCCTCGGGGTCGCTGCTGCTGGCCAGTTCGCGGGTAGCGAAGAAACGGAGCACCTCGTCGGAAGCGCGGGCGCGGAAGGCGACCAATTCGGCGGTTGCCACGGCGCTGCGGATCATGCCTAGTCCTTGAATAGTGCGGGCCTGCTCCTCGAAGCTGGCCGTACCCTTGAGCGTGGCGCGCAGGACTTCGACGGCAGCAGCGACCTGCTCAGGCTCGCGCGTGGCTGCGGCGGCGAGCACGAAGAGCAGGTCGGCACGCCTTCCGTTCGCCGAACCCTCTGCTAGGGCATCGAGCGCGGCCTGGGCCAAGGGAGGCTTGGCTCCTGCGGCGGTCTCGCGCAGGCCCGCGCGCAGCGATGGCGAACCCTTGCCCAGGCTAGCCAGCAAAGCCCGCCGAGCCTCGGGCTGCGCGAGCAAGGCGAGCGCCCGCGCCGCACGCAAGCGATCCGGCTCGGCCCCTTCTTGGTCGGCGAGAAGCGCGGCGATCGCAGCTAGGGGTGGCGTTTGCAGGTGAGCCAGGAGAGCGAAGATGATCTTCTCTTCGTCGGGCGTCGCTGCGATCAGGGCAGCGGCCAGCGCGGAAGCCAACCCTGGCTGTCCGGTGATCGGCTGCGAATCGGTCGCGGTGGGCGCGGGCATGAGAGCGGCCAGGGTCTCGATGAGACAGGCACGGCCTTGTCCCGGTGAGATCTGGGCCAGCGCGGCCGTGACTTTGTCGAGAGCGGCCGGGCCGATGGAAACCAGCAGGGGCCGGCGGGTTTCGCACGAGGTGCCGGCCGCCAGGTCGGCCACCAGGCGATCGACAGCCTGCGGCCCGTCGATATCGGTCATAACGTCCATGTCGGCGATGGCCATCGCCGCATGGCCGGATTTGACCTCGCGGACCATGACCGTCACGCAGCTGGCGGCCACGGGCTTGGGCAAAGGGATCCAGAACGGCCGGCGAAATCGCTTGGCTCCGCCGTCCGCATCCTCGACCAGATCGACGTCGAGGCTCTGCTCTGCACCACGACCGAAGAGCAGGGTCAGACGGTGCGGCCGGGTCGCGGCGGCAAAAGCCTGCGCGCTTCGGGTGTCGCCGGGCAATATCTTGAGGCCGGTGATGGCAAATCCCGCGCTGGAACGCGCGGTGAAGAACTCACCCCGGCCTGCTCGGTCGTCTGCGGTCCACACCGTGGAAGGATCGTCGTCATTGACTGCGGTGGGCGCTGAAAGGCGGCGCGCATCGCCATCCGCCCCGGCGGAACTGGAAGCCGCGTGAAAGTGAAAACCACCCAAGGGCTTTCCCGCCGGCGCATCACCCCGGTGGGCTTTGATGGTGTTGGGTGCCGCTCCCGGCAGGGCAGGGGGCTCGGGCTTGAAACGATGGCTGGCGAAATCCCACGCCCGCCGGAACAACTGTGCGGGCGCGCCATCGCAACGATTCAAACGGGCGGCGGTTTGGAAAGCCGCGATGCCCTTCTCGGTCACGACGATCTCTTGTGCGGTCTCGCCGTCAACGTCGCGTGCACCAGCCTCGTCCCACCAGATGACGTTCTTGGCAGGAAGCTCGGCGACCCAGACCTCCTCGCGCTTGGGTCCTTCGCCCAGGATGGGCATGCGTACTTCCAGAACGGGGTGGCCGTTCACCAACACATGCCGGGCGATGGGCGGGCCACGCCTTTCCATCGGCGTCTTGGGAGAGAAGCTGGCCACGATCTTGCCGGCATCACGGATCTCAATGGCACCTGAAGCATCGCTAGCAGTCTCCCAAGCCAAAGCCGCGCCGGGTAGCGCGAACAGAGCAGCTGTGAGCACGAAGAAGTGGAATCGCTGGAACAAAAGCACGATGACAGTTCGATAGCGCCTGAGCTCGCGCTGGTCAAGCCGCGGGTGGTCCTTCTGGAGCCGGCGGCCGGTTCCGGCCCCGGCCCCGACTAGTCAGCCAGTCGCGTGCTTCGGCTTACAGCCCATCGAGGGGATCGCTCGAAACTGCTTTCTTGGCTTTGGCGGCGCGTCCTTGTTCCTGCGCCCCCTCGGCCGCGGCCAAGCGTTCCTGCCAGGTTTTCACCGCTGGGTGGGAGGGAGCCTGCGCAATGAGGGCGCGAAAGGCCGCCGCAGCCTCGGCCCATTTCTTCTCGGCAAAGAGTTTCTCAGCCTTACGCACGCGCTCTTCCAGGGAGATGGAATGCTTGTTCTCACTGACCTCCCTCTTGTCCGCCGACGCCTCGGCCTGGGCGGCGGGGCTGGCTGCAGGCATGCGGACTGGCGCCTTGGCAACTGGCTCTCGCCGGGCGCTGTCCCGTAGGTCCTCAGCCGATTTCGTCTTCTTGGCGGGCGCTGGCTCAGCAGAGGCAGGTGCTGCGGCAAAGACGGCCGGCGCCGCCTCCGCAGGGCGCGGCGAAGGCGCAGCCGAGAGCGGCACCGCGGTGGGGCGCGGAGGCGGTGGCTCAGTCCAACGAGCTGACGAACCAGCACCTGCGCCGACGGCGCGGCTGCTTCCATCAGTCATAGGCTTCTGCGCACGGTCTCGCAGCGATTCATCCTTGTTCGCGCGTGTGGCCGGCGCTGACTCAGGTCCGGCGATTGCACCCGCGGGAGCTTTGCTGGGCGCAGCAGATCGGAACCCTCCCTTGGCCGTGGCGGCTGCGCCGACTGGAGCCTGGGCCAGGTCTTCGCCTGCCCCGCCCAAAGGTTCGTTGGAAAGTTCGACAAATCGTCGCCCAGCCGTTCCCAGCTTGCCAGGTGCGCGCGCTGCCGAGTGGGGCTTCTCAGGCTCAACCGCGTGCCTCGACTCAGCGTAGGAGTTGTCTTCAGACTTGGCGGTTCGTCGCCTGGCCAGCGCCAGCCCCGATGGTGAAGGGAGCGTCGGCTTGCCCTCTGCCGGCGGCTGGGCTTGCGGCAGGACTCGTGGCTCGGCCGCGGGCTGGGCTAGCGTTTCCGTTGCGGCCGGTTTCTGCTCGGGAAATACCTGTGGATTCTTGATTACCCTGACCAGCAACACCACCGTGACCACGCCAGCGGCGCCCAGAGCAGGAACCAGCCAGGGCGTCCTCCACAGGCGTGCGAAGAAGCCAACGTTGACATGGGAACCCTGGGAGGGTTCCCAATCCCTCCCGCGATGGTGCGCCGCCGGCGAAGCCGGCGGGCTCCCCACGCGACTGGTTTCAACCACTTTGGCCGTGGTTGCTGCTTCGGCAGCCTGCAGTATCCGCGCTCGCAGGTTCGGTGGGGGCGCCTCGTCGAGCGGTCCGCGCAGAGCTGCCCGCGCATGCCCCAAGGTCGAAGACATGGCCTTCACCTCGGCGCTGCACGCGGCGCAACCATCGACATGCGCGACAAATTCGCGGCGCTCCTCCGCCGGCATCTCCTCATAGAGGAAATCGACCAAACGATTGGAAACATCACTGCACTTCATGGCGTGCCCTCGGCGGCAGCGGTGCCTGCGCCCGCTTCGCTTGCCTGGTGCAACTCGCCCAGCTTGGACCGCAATCGCTGCAAGGCATAGCGCATGCGGCTCTTGACCGTGGGCTCGCTGGCGCCCACTTGGGCAGCGATCTCCGCGAACGACATGTCCATCACCTCCCGCATGAGAAAGACCTCGCGTTGCTCCACCGGCAAGCCGTCCACCGCGCGGTCGACCAGCGAGGCGATCTCACGGCCCATGGCCTCCTTCTCCGCATCGCCCGAATCCGCAGCTATTCGATCGATCCGCCGCAAGCCCGATCCTTCCTCGCCGGTCTTGGCCTGATCCAGCGACTCGGTCTGGCGAAACTCAGCCCGCCGGGCCTGGTCGGTGCACAGATTGCGCGCGATGGTGAAGAGCCAGGTGGAAACCTTGGCCGAGGGTTGCCATTCCGCCGCGCTTTTCACCACGCGCAGGAAAACCTCTTGGAGGAGATCCTCGGCCGTCGCCTTGTCCCGCACGAAACGCCGCAAGAAGTTCCACAAACGTTTCTCATGGCGTGCCACCAACTCGCCGAACGCGGCAAGGTCGCCCCTTTGGTAGGCAGCCATGAGAGCCTCATCGGTCATGGGCAAGGCGACAGTCTACAGGTGACTGCCGCCTTGCCCAAGTCCATCGACTGTTCATCAATCAATATTGCTGCCAACCCAACGGGGGCCGGGCATAGCGGGTGTGCGACACCGGGAACGGGTCGGCTGTGCGACGTAAGCTGGAATCGTCCGAACAGCACCAAGGGCCATCAACGTCGATGCCCATGGCGACCAGTCCGGCACGATCGTTGTAGCGCAGGCCCAGCAGCGCGGCCGGCTCGCTGGGATTGGCACGAACGAACTCGACCTCGCGGATGTGCGACGAAACCGCCTCGCCGAACTCGGTGCCCAGGCCAGGACGCGAGCGGCGCGGGGCGTATGCCCCGCCAGCCGCACGTTCGCTCTTGGCCTCAGCCGGCGCCCTGTCCGCCAACGGCGCCTGCGCAGATGCGCTGCTTGGTGGAGCCGGGGCCGCGCCGAGCGCATCTTCGCCAGAACCCTTGCGGCCGTAGCCATGGAAGCGAGGTTCATCGTCGAAGCGGTAGGGGACGGCGGGATAGATAGGACGCGGTGGCGGCCGGTACACACGTTCCGGGAAGATCGCCACGCCGATCACGCCGACGTTGCGCGCGCTGCCCATGCGGGCTGCGTATGAATCGGCAACCGACGAAAACCTGAAGGCCGCGGCTTGCGCCTGGGAAAGTCGCCAGCCGTCGATCTCGACCTGACCCCAGGCGGGAATCAGGTAGCCGCTCTTTCTGGCAAAGTCACCTGGCTTGCCGTCGATCACGTCGCGGCCGTCGACCGAAACCACCGCCTCCACGCGGCGGCCGGTGTGGTTGCTCACGCGGATGGTGTAGCGGTCACCCAGATGGCCGAGCACAAAGGTCTCGCCGTCGTGCCAGAAGGACTGCGCGGGCGTGCCGTCCAGCAAGACATCGACCTGATACCCTCCAACCTCGGGCCGCAGTGGTCGGCTTTCCGCGTTGCGGGTCGGTGCCGCGCAGGCAACGAACCCAGCCACGCTAAGCGCGATGCGACTAGCGCGAACAAAAGAGTCTTTCGAGTTCTTCTTCATGGCAACCCTCCTGCAGTGTTGAACGCAGGAGGGAGAAGAAAGATCTCTCGCGTTTCGCGTGGACAGGGCTGCCGCTCGGCCCCAGGCCTAGAGCACCGAACGGTTTGCCTCCCGTCGTGAAATCGCGCATCTGCGTCACGTCCCTTCGTTGCTCGTCGGTCAAATACGTCGAGTATTCTCCCTCCTCGCGCCTCGGGCCGCTTGCAACTGCGCAATTTCACTCGGTCCGTCAAACCGTTCGGTGCTCTAGGGAGGACGAGACTTCTGCGGCAATTCCCGGCCCGAGAAATGCGAGCTGTGCCTCGCTTGCTGTATCTTGGTGTAGCGGATGTGGCCGCGATGTAGGTGCCGCGTGCACGCGATCCGCGGCGGCCGTCACAGTTGGCCTTTTTCGTTGCCCGCGGGAATCCGCCTGCGCTACTTTCACCTCTCGTTTCGGCGGCCCGGTAGTTCACGGGACGGCTTCTCGGTTGTCCATCTACTTAGGAGTCAGACATGAGAGACTTCTCCGCTGCTCGTCGTGCGCGTGTTTCTCGTCGAATTTCCGGGGGGAAGGGGGCGATTTGCATAGCAGTTCCAGTGCTTGCCATGAGCATCGCTGGATGCTCGCGGAAGGAGTCTGGCCCAGGTGCCGGCACTTCCGCTGAGGCGCTCAACGCGAGCCCGCAGATTACCAATTTCGCGGTGTACGCGCAGAACAGCGCCACCCTGCGTGACAGAACGGTGCTCACCGGCGGCGACATCGGGGTGCATGTTGCGGGCACAGGTCCGTTCCTGGTCAGCGGCTACGAGCTTGCCCTGGTAGCCAGTGTTCAGGTGGACACGACCCACAACACGATTGCGAACCGGGTGCTGTTGCAGGGTGCGAAGGTTGGCGACGTTCAGACCAACACGCTCACAGTCCAGAATGGCGGGACCTACGCCAAGAAATATGCCTTTCCCACGACAATGCCGGCCTTGCCCACGTTGGCGCCGGTGTTCGCAGGGACCACGGCCCTGACAGTGAATGCGTCTACCACGTTGGTGGTCTCGCCGGGTGCGTACGGTGCGGTCACTCTCGGCACGCAGAGCACATTGCGCCTGCAGGGCGGGGTGTATCACCTGGCCTCGCTGCAGCTTGATGATGGGGCTCGCATCGAGGCCCTGGCGCCGGTGCAGGTGCGCGTGGCAGGGCGGGTGACAGGCCGGCTGAGCACGCTTGCCCGCGTGTGGATCGGGGCTGCCAGCGGGGTGACGTTGGCCGCGAGTGATCTACGCATCGAGGTTTCGGGGAAGAACGGCACCAGTGGCACGCTGACAGATACGCCGATTGCGGCGATGTTTGGCACCGATGCCACGATTCTTGGGCTTCTCCTGGTTCCCAATGGGACGTTGCAGATCGGGCAACGCGACACCGTGACTGGTGCGTTGGTGGGGCGTGATGTCTACGTGGACATGGATTCCAAGGTCACGTTTCAAAGCGGGATGGCGGTGTTGAAGTGCGCGCAATTCTGCAACGATGGCAATCCTTGCACCAAAGACACCTGCACGGGCGAGGTTTGCAGCTATCCATCGGCAGCGTCCGGGACGAGCTGCAGCGACGGCAATTCGTGCAACGGGGCAGAGACCTGCGATGGCTCGGGCAAATGCAAAGCCGGAACTCCGATTTATTGCACGGCGCTTGACCAGTGCCACGCGGTCGGGGTGTGCGATCCGGGGACTGGAGCTTGCTCGAATCCGACGAAGGCAGACGGGTCCTCGTGCAACGACGGAAACGCGTGCACAGTCAGCGATATCTGCAAGGCCGGCACATGCAGCGGGACGACGTATAGCTGCGACGACGGATTGGCATGCACGACGGACGCATGCAAGGGCGATGGAACCTGCACCCACACCCTTGCGGCCAACAACTGTGTTATCGGCGGGGCGTGCTATGCGTCCGGTGCAGTCAATCCGACGAACTCGTGCCAGCAATGCACACCCGCCACCAGCACGAGCAATTGGACTTCAAAGAGCAATGGGACCGCGTGCAGCGACGGGAACGCCTGCACCAAGAACGACGTGTGCACAGGCGGCTCGTGTGCCGGGACAGCCTATAGCTGTGACGACAAGATTGCCTGCACCACCGACGTGTGCAACGGCGACGGAACCTGCAGCCACCCGGTCGTGGCTGGAAGCTGTCTGATCGGCGGGGCGTGCTATGCCGCCGGCGCAGTAAACCCGGCCAACCAGTGTCAGCAATGTACGCCCACGACCAGCCAGACGGCGTGGAGTGCAAAGACAAACGGAACGGTGTGCAACGACGGGAACGCCTGCACCAAGAACGACGTGTGCACGGGTGGTTCGTGTGCCGGGACCGCATATAGCTGCGACGACAGTCTTGCGTGCACCACCGATTCCTGCAACGGCGACGGCACCTGCAACCACACGATTGCGTCCGGCAACTGCGCGATAGCCGGGGCATGCTATGGCACCGGCACGGCCAACCCGACCAACCAGTGCCAACAATGCACGCCCGCGACCAGTCAGACGGCCTGGAGTGCAAAGACAAACGGAACGGTGTGCAACGACGGGAACGCCTGCACGAGCAACGACAAATGCACGGCGGGCACCTGCGTCGGGACGTTGTATAGCTGCGACGACGGGCTTGCCTGCACCAACGACACTTGCAACGGCGACGGAACCTGCACCCACACGACCGCCGCCGGAAACTGTTTGATAGCCGGGGCATGCTATGCGGCTGGCGCCCCAAGTCCGTTGAGCCAGTGCCAGCAGTGCACGCCCACGACCAGCCAGACGGCCTGGAGCGCGAAGGCCAACGGCACCGCATGCAACGACGGCAACCCCTGTACGCGGACAGATACCTGCTCGGCTGGAAGCTGCATGGGAAGCAATCCCGTACAATGTACCGCCAGCGACCAATGCCATGCGGTCGGGACTTGCAACGTGGGCACGGGTGTCTGCACGAACCCCGCAAAGCCAGATGGCACAGCCTGCGACGATGGCAAGGCCGAGTCCCAGGGCGATGCGTGCACCGCCGGCGTGTGCCAAGGAACGATACCTGGTGTGCCGATTCTCGACATCCGCGTGGGCACCACGCATAGCTGCGCGGTCCACGCAGATGGCACCCTGTGGTGCTGGGGCGGCAATTCGTACGGGCAGCTTGGCAACGGGACGACGGCCGACAGCAACGTCCCAGTCCGAGCTGGTGCAACAACCTGGAACTGGTTGTCGGTGGCCGCTGGGGAGAACCACAGTTGTGGCATTCGTAGCGACGGCACTCTGTGGTGCTGGGGCGACAACCAATCTGGGCAGCTTGGCAGCGATCCGACGGATCCCACATCGACACCCAGACAAGTTGCGGGACAGGGTTGGACGATGGTGGAGGCTGGCCGCATGTACACCTGTGGTGTGCAGACGAATAAGACACTATGGTGCTGGGGCGACAATCAACATGGGGGGTTGGGCAACGGCACGCAGAACAACGGCACTGCACCCGTCGAGGTGGTTGGTACGGACTGGGTCTCGGTAGCAACAGGCGGCTGGCACACATGCGGCATCAAGGCGGACCACAGCTTGTGGTGCTGGGGTTGGAACGCCGACGGTGAGCTGGGCAATGGCACGACTCAGGACAGCGCCAGCCCGGTTCAGATCGGGGGCTCGACCTGGGCGAGCGTGGCGGCGGGCGCAGGCATAGACGGCGAGCACACCTGCGCAGTCAAACTGGATGGCAGCTTGTGGTGCTGGGGCGCGAACGCACTTGGCCAGCTCGGGGTAGGGTCGACCACAAGCAGTGCAACGCCAGTGCAGGTGGGCAGCGCGACCTGGACAAACGTGTCAGGCGGCGCCGCGCACACCTGTGGCGTCCAGGGAGATGGGACGCTGTGGTGTTGGGGCGACAACGGGTACGGGCAGGTCGGGGATGGAACCCTCACGAATCGGCTTGTCCCTGTGCAAGTACCGGGGCAGGCGTGGGCCCAAGTCGCGGCTGGCGCTGGCGACACATGCGGCACGCGGCAGGATGGCAGCCTGTGGTGCTGGGGCGACAATGACCGCGGCCAGATCGGCAACGGAACAGACACGCCGGAGATGACGCCCCGACAAGTCGCGCCACACCAGTACGGTCAGGTTCCGATCTGCAGCAACGGCACGGTCGAGCAGGGCGAGCAATGCGACGACGGAAACACCGTCTCGGGCGATGGCTGCTCGTCGGATTGCCAGGTCGAGAAGTGCTTCAACCACCCCGAGTGCACCCCAATCGACCAATGCCACGTCGCCGGGGCCTGTGACCCCGCCACGGGCACTTGCTCGAATCCCCCGCAGGTGGACGGCACTGCGTGCGACGACCAGAACCCGTGCACCCAGGGCGAGACCTGCCAGGGTGGCGCGTGCCAGGGTGGGGTCACCCCGTCGTGCACGGCCATCGACCAGTGCCATGACGTGGGCAACTGCGATCCGGGGACAGGGATATGCTCGAATCCCCCAAAGGACGATGCAAGTGCTTGCGATGATGGCGACCCGTGCACGCTTGACCATTGTGACCCGCTGGAAGGGTGTGTTCACACACCCACGAGCGCCGACGGCTGCTCCCTCTCGGTGCAGCCCAAGGTGACCTGTGTTGGGACTCGCGAAGACGGGGCTCTCATCGCCGTTTTCGGTTACCAGAATCCCAACACGGCTAGCGTCAACATTCCCAAAGGAAGCGACAACAGCACGAGCGCACCAGATGAGGCGATCTATCCCTATCTGCCTGAGTGGTTCAAGCCTGGGACAGTGAGCGCTGCAATGGCGGTGGACTTCCAATCGGGCGCAGAAACCACCTGGTCGTTGAGGGGCGTGACCGCGACCGCGAACGCCAACAGCACGCCTTGCCCTTCGGTCACTAGCGGCACCGTCACACTTCCGGACGGCAAGACCTTTGTCACCGACCCCGGGCAGTCCTACCAATCTGGCTATGCAGACAGCATCCTGCCCAGCCAGCCCACTGCCGCGATTCGCGGCACCTTCGCGGTTACCGACGACGGGGCCGCGACCTATCGGCTGCCGCTTTGGGTGCCCCCGGGGCTGATGGGGATGCAGCCGCAACTTGGCCTGGCCTACAACAGCGCTGGCGGGGACGGATTCCTGGGTCGCGGCTGGCAGCTGCAAGGCCTGTCGCAGATTCTGCGCTGTCGGCAGGACTTCGCCCGTGACGGACAGCGCCTGCCCATCCAATGGACTGACGACGATCGCCTGTGCCTTGATGGCCAGCGTCTGGTTCTGACCAAGGGGACTTACAACGCGGCCGGTGCGGAGTACAGGACTGAGCACGATCGCCATGTGAAGATCGTGCAAGTTGGCAAAGATGACCTTGGGCCAACCGGGTTCGTGGTGTACCAGCCGGACGGGACCCGACACAGCTACGGCTACGATGCCGCCCCGGTTAGTGCTGCCAAGGATTTCTACGGCGAAACCACCGCGGTGCTCGACGGTATGGCGGCCACCATCACTGTGCACGACGGCACGACCGATGAGCCCACGGTGAGCTACGACACGCAGGTGCGCTACGGTTGGGCTCTGGCCTCCAGTCGGGACCGCTACGACAATCGCGTTCAGTACAGCTACATCCAGCAACATAGCTCGGATGACTTGAATCGCTGGACTGACTTCAGGCCGGCGGGCGTCAACTACACGTTCAACAACTTACGCGACGCGGATCGAGAGATCGCTTTCGAGTACACCAGCGAGGACGGAACGGATGCCAGAGTGGATACGCGCTTCAGTTTTGTCAGCGGTCTCCAGTTGCGACTTGGCCACCTTCTCTCGAAGATCACGATGTATGGAGGGGCCTCGGGCAGGTTTTATCTGGTGAAATACTACAGCATGCAATACGAGCCACAGGCCGCGCGCACGAGTGCGCTCCTGCATAGCGTTCAGGAGTGCGATGGCAGTGGCATCTGCAGCCAGCCGGCCCAATTTGCTTGGTCGAGCAACGACGGAACGTATGACAAAAAACCTACGGGCCTGTCCGCCTATAGCTGTACAGTAGGGTTTGGGGGGCCGAATATGCCTGTTTCAGGCATGTTGTTTGCGGGAGACTTCAACGGCGACGGGCGCGACGATCTGGTGACCGGGGGCAGCACTCTCAACTGTGGGGATAACGGCGACCAACCCGAGTACCGTCTCTCGCTGGCAAGTTCGTCGGCGACAGGTTTGCCATTTTCGGGGGGAGGCGGCCTTCTTCCACCTGTAGGTGCGCAATTGTTCGCGGTGACCGACCTGAATGGCGACGGAACGAGCGACTACTACGTTCGGAATAGCGGTCGGTTTCTCGCGTACTTGTGCAAAGCGGGGACGTGCACTGACTCAGGCCTTCCTGGCGGCATAGCAGTGCCGTACATCGGCGACTTCAGCGGTGATGGGCTCGTGGATCTCATAGGTCCAATGGCAGGCGCGACAGGCATGGTTTGGGGCTATCTTCCAAACACAAAGACCGGATTTAGCGCGCAGCCCGTCAGCATCAATGCAAGCTATGTGTCTGGCGAGACATGGAATGCATACATCAACGACTACAATGGCGATGGCAAGGCGGAGTTTATCTTCTGGGATTCGGCGTTGACCGCAGCGGGCAATGCGTCGACGTTCATGCATGTCCTTGGGGATGCGACTTCAGGTCCCGCGCCGACAAGCCTCAAGGCCAGCGGAAAGCTAGCGGGGTCGGTGCGTTACCAGTTTGCCGATTTGAACGGGGACGGATTGCCGGATGCTATAGAGATCCCGAACGGCGGGGGCGACGTGCGCATCGCAATCAACACGGGTCGTGGATTCCTTCCGCCCAAAGCGGCGAATCTGAGCAGCGACTACATGTTCGGGCAGTCGCTTGAGTTTACGGACGTCGCGGGAAGTTTCATCGATCCGGGAATCAGGATAGTGGATGTCAACCTTGATGGGAGAGCCGACATCCTGTACCTGGGAAGTGGCGTTCGTGGAATTACCTCCAAGACTACTAGTAACACCGACCCCACGAATCGAAGCAAGATCATTACTTTGGCTGCGGACAATGACCGGAACGGTTCTGTTAGCCTTGTGCCGGCTGTCTCAAGCTATGACCGAGGTTGGGGCACTGCGAGCGGCCGCGGTGCTTTGGGGTACGACGCGTCGCAGGTCTTGGATGCCAACGGGGACGGCCTCGCCGACTTTATCCAAGCGGATCCAGACACGCCCGATTTCAAACTGGTTCTGTACCAGCGGCAGGGTCAGCCTCCTGGTCTGTTGACGAATGTGCGCGACGGATATGGCGCGACCGTGGATGTGACATACGCACCTATGTCCGACTCGACTGTCTACACTCGCATTGAGTGCTCCTATCCGCAGATTTGCAATCAAAAGGGCCGCTGGCTGGTCTCCTCTCACACCTTTGACAAGGGGACTTCCACAGAAAGACCCCTGACGCACACCTATGTAGGCGCGAGAGCAGACATAACAGGAATTGGCTGGCTCGGCATGGACCAGCATACGGTGACAGACGTGGCAACTGCGACGTACGGAGCAATCACCACGACCACGAGCTATGATCTCGATCCGTCGCAGAACGACGACCATGTCAAGACGTACCCAAAGATCGGACGTCCCGTCAACAAGCTGGAGGTCTTCAACGACCTGACTCTACCGGTCAAAACCCTCACCCGAGCGTCGACTTTCGATCTTTCGGGATTTCACAATGTGGGTTTTGGAGATGGAAATGGACGCACTTGGTGGCGCGTTGTATGGGACAGTGATGGGGTCACAACGGAGGAAACTCAACATACCCAGGACAACTCGCAACCACCGGTCATCGCGAACCGAGTCATCAGAAAGACTAGCGAATCCCGCACGTACGACCCGGATTTTGGCTACATCAAGACACGCAACGGATCGAAATGGGGAGAGGGAGACGGCAACGGCGGGGATTTCGAACAGGAATCCTGGGTCCCGTCCTACTATGACGACGATGAGGGGAATTGGCTGGTGGGACGTCTGAAGCGAGAAGAGGCTCATTCGACTATCGAGGGCGTCGAAGGGGTGCGGGTCACGAGCTACGAGCTTGATCCGAATACAAATGCCTTGCTCAGCACGATCATTGAGCCGGACAGTGGCGACCCGAATCTCTACAAGAAGACGAAGCTGACGAGAAACCTGACGGGGCAGGTTTGGAAGACCGACGAATATGTTCTCGATCCAACAACGCTGACGCCAACAGTGGCGCGATCGACACAGGTACTCCAGTTTGATCCGGTGAGTGGGTTCCCGGCATTCACCCGAAATGCGCTCGGGCAGGTGACCAGTCGAGTCTACCATCCGTGGCTGGGCGTGGTGGTGTCGGAGACCGATGCAAACGGGCTTGAAACGCGTCGAAAATACGACGGCTTCGGTAGACTGCGCTGGGAAAAGACGCCCGATGGCGGGCTCACGGAAATGAACTATAACGCACAGGATCAGACGGAGCCGGGCGCGTTGGCCCTGCTTCAAGTCGAGGCCACTCAGAACGGCGTTGGACCTACGTTGTACTATGACGCCGCCGGGCGACTGGTGCGGCAAGTCAAGCTGGATGAAAACCCTAATCCTTATCAGACTGTGATCCAGTACGACAAGTATGGTCGCGAGGTGTCGAAGTGGCGTCCCTATCCAGGCACAAAAGGAAATGTGGTGCAGAGTCTACCCCACCTCAATACGACGTATGACAGCTTGGGGCGCCCCACATTGCAGGAGTTCGTGTCCGGGAATCCCCCAACGGTTTCCTCGCGCAAGTCGTGGACGTACGACGGTCTCTCGACGGTGGCAGTCGAGAGTGGGCTCGGACTTGGCCCAGACAAGACTACCAGCACAATCACCGGTGGGGGCGGGCGGGTGTTCCGCGCAACTGAACTGGTGACCGTCAAAGGTGCTGGAGGAACGAACGAGACGAAGCTGGTGACGACTCAGTTCTTCTACCGTCCATTTGGGCAACTCGGCAAAGTGCTTGTCGACCAAAGCAATGAGACGGACATGACCTACGATGCGCGTGGTCGTAGAAGAACGGTGAAGGATGGCGACACCGGCACGACGACGTCCGACTACGATGCCTTCGACCAGCTGACGAAGGAAACCTATCAGGATACTAACTGGGTTAGCCGCTCCTATGATGCCTTGGGCCGGATGACCAGCGAGACCACCAAAGGCGGGGGAACCAACACCACGATCTGGGATGCGTCCGCCAACGGCATCGGCAGGGTTTCAGTTCGCACCAGCATGGACGGCGTGGCTACAGAGTTCGACTACGATGCTGCCGGGCGCGCGTCGGGTGAAACCTGGAGATTCGGTGCCGAGGCCCACCGCGTGGACTATGCGCATGATCAATACGGGCGCTTGTCCAGAATCACCTACCCCGATGTGGCGGCGCAACGTCGGGCAGTCTACTATGGGTACGATCCATGGACGGGCGAGCAATCTAGCGCCAGTCTGGGAGACTCCAGCGGACCCAAGAAGATGCTTTGGTCGGTGCAAGCGCGGGATTTTGATCGCCATATTCTAAGCGAGTCGTTCGGCGATGGTTCGGAGCAGCACAGTGTCTACGGCGATCCCCGCGGTCTGCTCACCAGCCGAAGTAGTTTGATGGCCGAAACGGATACTGGAACAACAGTTGGGTTCACCTACGACGCGCGGGGTTATCTTGCGAGCCGACAGCAGTATCTATCAGACCAAGGAGAGACCTTTACCCA
>Ga0182010_10000575_pt1 | contig 20792 bp, 17 predicted proteins | sample 611E1MmetaG_FD_120488 | JGI IMG/M metagenome (GOLD analysis project Ga0182010, IMG submission 120488) | Permafrost microbial communities from Stordalen Mire, Sweden - 611E1M metaG | ecosystem: Environmental > Terrestrial > Soil > Wetlands > Permafrost | place: Sweden: Stordalen | collected...
CAAATGAGAAGAAGTAAAACCATATCACTGGCGGAAGCTGTTAACGATTACATCAGGGAAATGAATCTTGGTGGAAAACTAAGTGAAATAACCATAATAAATTCCTGGGAAGAAATTGTTGGAAAGGCAATCAGTTCTCGAACAACCAAGATCTTTATAAAGGATCATGTTTTGCATGTCCATTTGAATTCTTCGGTAGTAAGAAATGAATTGCTTATGCTCAGGGAGGTTTTAAGAGAAAAATTAAACAGCAAGGCCGGGAGTGAGGTGATTAGAGATATAGTTCTGAGATAACCCAATTGATTCATTAAAGCCATTCAAGCCATTCAACCGTTCAGGCTTCTAAACAATCTTATAGTCTCTTCCTTTAATCGTGACAGATTTCTTCAGATTTTTGTTTGAAATAAAATGAAACTGGTGATTTGCACAGGATAAGAGAACCTCTTTATTTTCTACAGAGATGGTTACCGTAGCGTTCTTATCATTATGCAGAATGAATCCAGCCAGCAAAAAGGCTTTTTCTACTCCGTCACCTCTCCTGAAATTCCACACCTCATCTGGCAATGCCAGCCTGTTTCCGTCATATATTGATTCAACGGGCAATTCTTTCAAAATTGAGTATACTTCGTAGTTAGTCCTCTCGTTAAGTTCGGTGAAGGATACAGGATTTCTTTCAACAGCTGCTTTTATAAAAGGTTTCCAGTCAATTACATCCATCTGTCTGTACACATACAGAGCCAGTTGTGCGGTCTCTGAGTTTTCCCGGTTGCCGGTTATAAGATCAATTATTTCCTTACGGCTGTTTTCGATTGTTATATCCAGCCTGTCAGTGGCAGTAAAGTTCTTATCTGTTTCAGGAATTCTTGGATCTATATGTACAAAATCATTCAGATCTTTGAACATTTCCTGAATAATATCTTCATATTCGGTACCTGTTTTTTTAATAAACTCATTTTCAATTTCTTTCAGACTTTTGCCTGATTGTTTATCAAGGATTGCCTCGACATCATTCAACATTATCTTCCATTGAATAGGGCTCAGATGCAAGTCATCTCCTTCAATCTCTTTAACAAGCGAAGAGCGTGTTTCAGTGGAGACATTGAACTTGCTTGAATGTTCATATTCAAACATCTTCTCAAGTGAAATATATCTTACTGTTCCTGAACAGTCGCACCTGTATTGAAAAAGAGTTTTGTATTTTGATTTAAACCGAAGAAAATTTATGAAAATAAGACTTGTAAGTTCCGTCTTAAGAAATTCCCGGAGTTTTTCTGAAAAGAAGTTGTAAGCGTGCTTGTCAATTGTGGCTTCCTTGTAGATTGTATGTATGTAACCTGAGATATGGGAAACAATTGTTACTTTTTCATTTTCCATGGCTCTTCGTGCCTTTTCAGAAAGAGACGTTCCGTTATACCACATGTTTTTTGTTACTATCCTGCGGTTATTGGTAATTAAGCCATCTTTCTCAATAATGAAATTCTGTGAATGAAGAGGAGTAGCTATAAGAAATATTTTTTCAAGTGGAATCCTGCCGACAACGAACATTGCAGCAGCATAGAGTGCAGAAAGCGAAACGCATTCACCTGCTCCGGTTTTAAAATTCTCTTTGAATCTGAAAGCTCCCATTGCTTCAATGGTTTCTGTCTTCCAATAGGGAATGATATCCGAATCATATTTGTCAAGACCAAAATGCTTTCGGATATCTATATCAAAGTAATACTTGTCTCCTTCATACCCGAACAGGGCATTGGACTGTTTGAGCATTTCCATATCGTAAAAATCGCTAAACCTTCCTATTTCGGTACTCTTCGATGTAAGACCCCATGTGGAGAGATCCAGGTTGAAAACATAGTTCTGAATGATATACTGCTTTATCCTGTTAGCTTTATAGGTGAAGCCTTTTTTCTCAATCTCAAAAAACCATGGGTCTTCCCTCCAACTCCATAATACAGGAGACATTATATCTGCCAGGATCAGTGGATAAAAAAGATCAGGGAAAATAAATATTTCCATATCGGAAAGGGTAAATGCTGAAGAGTACTTTTCCAGGATCTTTTTATCGGAAAAGTCTTTTGAGAAAGTTGAATCCATAAAATATTTTAAGTTCTACAAAGTTAATAACACAAAACAGGATATAAAGTTTCCCGACAGGAAAAAATGAAAAATTAATTGGCCCCCAACCCCCTTATAGGGGGGCTCATACTGTCAATTTAAGAAAATTACATCTGTTTCCTGATTCTCCAACAGAATGATCTTTCATCATTAGATCTGACTAAGAATTTCAAACACTACATATGACTGAATTACCCCCTTTATGGAGGGCAGGGAGGTAAAAAACCGAGAAAAGTGTGAGAATCTTCTTACTAGAACCTCTCTATCCCCGAAAAGAAAAAATTAGCCTCAGCTATTGCGTTTTCAACGCTGTCTGATCCATGAACCGCATTCATCTGTACTGATACGGCAAATGTCTTCCTTATAGTACCTGGTTCAGCTTTTGCCGGGTCAGTAGCTCCCATGAGCTTTCTATATAGTTCAACTGCATTTTCGTGTTTCAGAATCATTACAAAAACGGGCCCTGATGTCATAAATTCAATCAACCCTTCAAAAAATGCTTTGCCTTTATGCACAGCATAAAAAGATTCGGCCTGAGCATAGGTCATTTTTATCATCCGCATTGCGGCAATTTCAAACCCGGCTTCATTTATCATAGCCAGAATGGGGCCGGTTTTGCCGGTCCTTACTGCATTTGGTTTGATAATTGAAAATGTAAAATCAGTCGACATAATTAAATAATTTGATTTATAAGTATAGATTCTGTCTTAAGGAATATTATTTATCTTTAGCCACTTAAATAAACGCCGGTAAAAGTGATTGATTTATCCAAATATACAAAAGAATTATCGAAACTTTTCTCATCGTCAGAGAATATCTTAATAATATGCCATATCAATCCGGACGGTGATTCTGTTGGTGCTCAATTGGCTCTGTATCATTATTTTAAGACCAATAACAAGAATGTTTCACTTATAGCACCAAACAATCTGCAGGAGTTTCTGAAATGGATGGATGGAGCCGATCAGATAAATATTTTTATTAAGGACAGGAAGAAATGCAGGAAGCTGATTGATAATGCAGACCTTATTTTAATGCTGGATTTTAATCAGCCCAACCGGCTGGGTGAAGCGGAAGATTTAATAATGGAATCTAAAGCAAAGAAGGTAATAATTGACCACCATCTTGACCCTGTAAATTTTGCCGATCTGATAATATCCGATCCGGGAAAATGCTCGACATCCGAACTTGTTCATGAGCTTGTTTGCGAAATAAATGGAAAAACATTTATGAGCAGATCATATGCTGAAGCGCTTTATGTTGGCATTATTACTGATACTGGGAACTTTGAGCATGGAGCCTATTCTTCAAAAACCTTTAGGATCGTTGCTGATCTTCTCGATACCGGTATAATTAAGGAAAAAATTATCAACCTCATATACAACAATTTTTCAAGTGACAGGATCAGGTTACAGGGATTTGCCCTTAATCAAAGAATGGTTGTTTTACCTGAATTAAAAACTGCATATATTTATCTTTCAAAGGTTGATCTGAAAGAGTATAACCATGTCAAAGGTGATACAGAAGGATTTGTTAATATGCCTTTGTCAATCAAAGGCATAAACTTTTCAGCCCTGTTTATTGAAAAAGACAATTTCATAAAACTCTCGTTCCGTTCAAAAGGTCAGTTTCCATCTAACGAATTTGCCTCACTTTATTTTTCAGGCGGAGGGCATCTGAATGCTTCGGGTGGCGAATATGTTGATACATTGGATAATACCATAGCATATTTTATAAAAGTACTTAAAGAGAATTTCTGGAGATTTGAAAACCAGATATAATCATATGCAGATCAGAGTTATAGCTTTTTTTCTCATTTTCTTGCCTCTTGTTTCATGCAGGGAAAAACACGTGATCAGTCTCACTGCTTCCAGGCCGGGAAAGAATGAAATGGCTGATCTTAACCGGTACCTCATTCAGAAGGACAGGGAGAGGATTAAAAACTTTATCGAACGAAAGAATCTTAAAATGTCCGAATCTCCAACCGGATTATGGTATCAGATCATTAAGGAAGGAAGAGGAAAAAACTTTATTGATAATGATAAAATTGTTATGAACTATGAATGTTCGCTTCTGGACGGTACCAGATGTTACTCATCCAATGATCTTGGTCCAAAAGAAGTTGTTCTGGGGCGAAGTGAAATGGAACAGGGAATGAACGAGGGCCTTCGGTTACTGAAACCCGGAGCTGAAGCAATTTTCATATTACCTCCGTTTCTGGCCTATGGGCTTGTTGGAGACAGAAAATTGATCCCTTCGAGAGCGGTTATTGTATATAATGTTAATATCTTGCAGGCAAAATAATAAATAGACGGAGTAAGCGTTTAAGATGTATTGAAATTTTAAATAATTAAAAAGATGATTAGAAAATTTTCCAAATCGGTTTTTTTCTTCCTTACAATTTCATTAATTGTAATACTTGTATCATGCGATCCCGCAAAGAAGTATGAAAAGGCAGAAAAAGATTCGATTAATAATTACCTGGAAGCAAATAGCAGCAAGAATTTTGTGCAGCAGGAAAGCGGGCTATATTATCTTGAAGTTACTGAAGGGACGGGTCGGCAACCGGTTGCTCTCGATACGGTGTCTGTTATCTACACCGGGAAATTCCTTAATGGAAACGTATTTGACAGTAATGTAGGCGGGAATCAGCTGGTTTTTGCTACTGGTGAGGGTACAATGCTGACTGGTTTTGAAGAAGGAATCATGTTAATGAAAGAAGGAGGCAAGGCTACTATACTGGTGCCATCAAATCTTGCATACGGAACCCAGGGTTATTATACCATCCCGGGATATACTGCTTTGCTCTATGATATTGAACTGGTTAAAGTAGCTCCTGGTCCCAACGCCACAAAGAAATAGTATCATTGTAACACATAAACCACAAGTTTATCCTTTAATAATGGCGGGTCTCTTTTCCATTCAGAGATCCGCATTGTCTTAATCGATTCACCCGGTAAGGTTATATCAGCTGCAATGCATAGCAATGTGTCGCCATGACAAATTGTAATTATTGATTCCAGCATCTTCTGGTTTCGGTAAGGAGTTTCCATAAATATCTGTGCAAATCCTTCGCCTGCCTTCTTTTCAAGGTCCCGGAGTTTGGCTGACCTTTCGGCAGGATGAACGGGAAGATATCCATTGAATGTGAAGTTTTGTCCGTTCATTCCTGATGAAATTAGTGCCAGGATTATTGATGATGGTCCGGACAATGGCGTAACTGTGATCTTTTTTCTGTGCGCAAGAGCAACTATCTTCGCACCGGGATCAGCAATACCGGGAAGTCCTGCTTCACTTAGAACGCCAATATCCGATCCTGCCATGACAGGATCGAGATAGTGATCGATGTCAGATTCATCTGTATGTTCATTTAATTCAAAAAATATTGTATCATCTATCGGAAACCGTTTATCAATGAGTCGCAAAAACCTTCTGGCGCTCCGGGTATCTTCCACAATAAAGAATCTTAATTGTCTTGTCAGACTTATAACTTTTTCGGGGATCACTTTTTGAAAATCATCTCCTCCCAAAGTCACAGGTATGAGGTAAATCCTGCCGTTCACTTTAATAATTTAGTTCAATCAAATATAGCAAATATACCAGTTGTGCCTCTTATTACAAAAAATGCAAAAGCAGTTGTCTTTTACTGATTTTTAATATAGGTTTGTCAGGAAATAATATTATTGTGAAAATAACATTCCTTGGCACAGGCACCTCACAGGGAGTCCCGGTAATTGCCTGCGGGTGCAACACCTGCCTGTCTACAGACCTGCACGATAAAAGATTAAGAACTTCAGTTCTCGTTGAAACAGAAGATACTACAGTGGTTATTGATGCAGGTCCTGATTTTCGTCAGCAGATGCTAAGAGAGCATGTGTCGAAGCTCGATGCTATACTACTGACCCATGAACATAAAGATCACATTGCCGGATTAGACGATGTGAGGGCTTTCAATTATAAAAGCCAGGACGCTATTGATATCTATTCTGAAGAAAGAGTTCAAAAAGTGATCAAAAAGGAATATTCCTATGTATTTTCTGAATATCAATATCCTGGAATTCCTAAGATGCGTCTTAATTCAATTCCTGATCATAGTTTTAATGTCAAAAAACTTGCCATAACCCCAATACGGGTGTTTCATTACCGCTTGCCTGTTTATGGATTCAGAGTAGCCAATTTTGGCTATATAACAGATGCAAATTATGTACCTGAGGAGAGCAAAGAGAAACTGTATGGCGTTAAATATCTGGTAATTAATGCTCTCAGAAAGGAAAAACATATATCGCATTTCAGTTTAAGGGAAGCTGTGGATTTCATCAGGGAGATATCTCCAAAAAAAGCCTATATAACACATATTAGTCATCAGATGGGGCTTCATGCTGAAGTTTCAAAGGAACTGCCGCCCGGAATCATGCTGGCATTTGATGGTCTGAGTATTACTTGTGATGAGTGAAAAATGAAAACTCTACTTCTTCTTAAAGGTTTTATTCAGTTTTTTCTGATAATCTTTTGAAAAATAGTACCTGTTCCTTCCAAGTTGTGAGGCATTTACCTGTGAGCTTTTCTGTCTTTTCTCGTAGTAAGGATTCTTTTTTGCGGGAGCACATGAAATAAAAAACAGGATAAGGATGAAATAAAAACTAAAACTTAATATTTTTTTTAATTCACACATTACCATATTCGCTTTTGAATATCCCTAAATATACAACAATTTAAACCAAAAGAAATAGTTCGACTAAAAAAACTGTACTGACTCCTTATGTTCCAAACAGATAAAAACATTTTTTATATGATTTGTATGTTTTATATTGCATAGAAAATATTTAACATTTTTACGAATTAATACTGAAAAGGTTACTGATTATAATAATTTGATTTAGTAAATATTAAGCACTCAATTAGATTTTAAAATGAAGACTAAGATCAAATTCAAATGGGCTCTGCAGCTGCTTTTCATACTTTTCTCATATTCAGGTTATTCACAAGAACTTTATAATATTGGGATAGTCAACGACTCAAAGCTTAACGTGAATAAAATAACACTGTCCGACAGCAGTGCAATATTTTTGCAGGCGAGCAGGCCTCTTTATAGTTTCATGTTGAATGACAGGCATTATACTTCAGGTGAAGCAGTTGCCATTAAATTAAATGACCTGTATACTCAGACTTACAACAATACTCTGAGTGTAACCTCTGAATTGACTGGCCATTACACTACCGGCTGGATGGGAGAATTTACATTTGAAAATACAGGTTTTGATACAGTTACAATAAGTAATGTAATGCCTTTTGGAACGGACAGCAGTTCAGTTTATATAACCGGAAACGGGCCCTCTGACCTTGCAAGGGCATGGTTGTACCGTCCCGGATATAAGCCTGTCAGGGTCATTCTTCCTGATAATGCCTGGGAATCTGGTTATTCTTCATTTTCTGCAGGAAAAGGATATTCTGTTTGTTCATTGACACGGAGGTCAAAGATCGTGGAAAGTCAGAAACAACGATATCAGACAATTCTTCCTCCAAAAGGTAAAGTTACATATACTCTTCACGTTGAGGTGTTTTCGGGCGAATGGCAAGTCGGATTACGTAAGATATTCAGAGACAGATTTTTATTTGATATTGACAAATTTGATAATTCCCTTTTTGCCAGACAAGATCTGGACTGGATTAAAGAGAGCTATATTATAATTCTCCAGATGGCCTGGGACAGGGAATTCTTTGACAGGCTCACGGGTAAGTATACTTATACAGATGTACTGAAAGAAGGGATTCAGCTTTTTGGAAACATAGATGTCTACGGGATCTGGCCAACATGGCCCCGTCTCGGTCTTGATCAGCGAAATCAGTGGGACTTATACAGGGACTTGCCCGGTGGAACACCGCAGCTAAGAAATATTGCACGGATGGCACGTCAGTCGGGTACAAAGTTTTTTATAGCTTATAACCCATGGGATAACAGCACCAGACAGGAGAATCACTATAAAGGAATGGCACAGCTTATTTCTGAAACAGAAGCTGACGGTGTTGTCCTCGATACGCGCGGTAGTTCGAGTAAGGAACTCCAGGCCGCTGCCGACAGTGTTAGAAAAGGAGTCGTGATGTACTCCGAAGGAATGGCTGTCCCTGGAGATATGCCAGGAATTATTGCCGGAAGGGTTCATAATGCCATCTTTTTAAGCCCGGAATTGAATCTCAATAAACTTATAAAACCTGATTTTTCAATTTTCAGGGTTTGTGATGTTGGGGAGGATGTAATTCACAGGGAAATTGCAATTGCTTTTTTCAACGGCTACGGGACGGAGCTTAATATGTTCCGCCCTGGTGGTAGAGATGAAAACTATACTAATGATCTTAACTTCCTCGCATCGACTACATTCATCCTCAGGCAAAATAACGATGCTTTTCTTGATTATGACTGGACCCCTTTGCTTCCGACCAGTCTTGATAAAGTTTATGTAAATAGGTGGAAATCAGGAGAAAAAAAGATCTATACCATTTTAAATATGAGACCTGAAGGGATTAATGGAAATCTGTTTGAAGTTGATACAACTAATGGGAAACACTTTGTATCAATATGGAATCATGAAAACCTGGTGCCGGTGTATGAAAATGGAAAATATTTTTTGCCAGCTGATGCACACGGCTGGCACAAATCATTTTCAGGCACAAGAAATGAAGGATCTGTTGATTGTATTGGCGAATTTCCTGATCTGATCCAAGCGAAGATGGCAGGGGATTCAATAAAAATAATATCGAATGGTGTAAAAGACATATTAATCTGGAAAGGAAATCCTTCTTATCAGGCAATTCACAAGGAGTTCAGAATATCCCGAGACACAACAATCAGGGTAAAAGATCTGTTTGGTTATTATGAGGGAAAAATAGTGCTTCAGCTGATTGAGAACAAAAGATTAAAAGATGAAAATATTCTGAAAACTATGGGAGGGAGGCCCTGGATAATCAGTAAAGTAAATCGTACAACAGCATCCCAGAAGGTACCTTCAGATATGGTTTTAGTGCCGGGCGCACTTTTCTCATTTTCCGTATCTGCCAACGATGATTTTATTAAATATCCGGAGGTAAATGACAACATCGTAAAGATTGATAGTTTTCTGATAGATAAATATCCTGTAACGAATGATCAGTATAATGATTTTTTGATAAGTTCCGGTTACCATCCAGCTGATACCACCAGGTATTTGCATGAATGGAAATCGGGAATGATTAAACCTGGTCAGGAAAAGTATCCGGTGGTTTATTTAAGTTATGAGGATATGACAGCTTATGCGAAATGGGCACAAAAACGACTTCCTACTCAGGCAGAATGGCAGCTTGCCGCGCAGGGAACCGATAAGCGGAAATGGCCATGGGGTGATGAATTTCATGGCACATACTGTAATAACTCATTTGACAGACCAACACCTGTTGATGCATTTTCAAAAGGCCAAAGCCCATACGGTCTCCTCGATTTGGTGGGGAATGTATGGCAGATGACAAATGATATGTATTTTAACGGAACAAATTATTTCACGGTAATACGTGGAGGCAGTTATTTTAGGCCTGAGTCAAGCTGGTGGTATATCCAGGGTGGTCCCCAGGCACTTGACAAAACCCAGATGTTACTGCTTGTATCCCAAGGTTTCGACAGAAGCCCTACGCTAGGGTTCAGGTGTGTGAAGGATGTTGATAGGAAGAATTTTAAAGATAAGAAGCAAAAGTAACACGATTCCATCCAGCCAATCTTAATGGTGGCTGGTTCTCTTCACTAGTATTACACTTTCAGCTTTTTCTCGATTTCGTTAATCTGGTTTCTGAAATGCTTATCAGTATCAATAAGATTATTTACTGTTTTACAGGCATGCAGAACAGTTGCATGATCTTTGCCTCCTATATGCGAGCCAATACTGGCCAGAGAGGCTTTTGTAAGGCTTTTGGAGAAATACATCGATACCTGACGGGCCTGGACAATCTCCCTCTTTCTTGTCTTTCCCTGTATAAGTTCAATCGGAATCTTATAATAATCACAAACAATTTTCTGAATGTACTCGATAGTAATTTCCCTTTTGGCAGTGCTGATGAGTTTTTCAACCATCTGTCGTGCCAGATCGAGGGTAATTTCTTTTCTGTTAAGTGTAGACTGTGCATAAAGTGATATTAGTACAGCCTCAAGCTCCCTGATATTGTTTGAGATGTTGACAGCAAGAAACTCAAATATCTCATCTGGCAGCTCAATTCCGTCATTATAGGCTTTTTTCTTCAGAATGGCCAGTCTTGTCTCATAGTCGGGTCGCTGGAGATCAGCCTGAAGGCCCCATTTAAATCTTGAAAGAAGTCTTTGCTCCATACCCTGAAGCTCCACAGGAGGTCTGTCGCAGGTAAGGATTAGCTGTTTGCCTGATTGATGCAAGTGGTTGAATATATGGAAGAAAGTATCCTGTGTCTTTTCTTTTCCAGCAAATTCATGAACATCATCCAGAATGAGAACATCAATCATCTGATAGAAATGGAGGAAGTCATTTTTATTATTGTTTCTGACTGACTCAACAAACTGGGTTTGAAACTTATTTGCATTCACGTACAATACTGTTTTATCGGGATGTTTCTCTTTTACAAGAATGCCGATAGCTTGTGCCAGATGGGTTTTCCCGAGTCCTGAATCTCCATAAATCATCAAAGGATTGAATGCCGTTCCTCCGGGATTATTTCCAACGGCAATACCTGCTGATCTGGCAAGCCTGTTGCATTCCCCTTCTACATAATTGCTAAAATTATAATCAGGATTGAGTTTAGGGTCAAAATGTACTTTTTTAATTCCGGGAATTACGAATGGGTTTTTTATTGAGGGTTGGGTAACATCGAAAGGAACCTGAACGGGCTTGTTATTAAGGTCTGTTTTGTTTCTTGAAGGATATCTTACAGTATAAGGTTTACCATCTGAATAATTATTATTCTCCATAACGACATTATACTCGAGCTTGGCATCAGTTCCTATTTCACGTCTGAGAGTTTTCCTCAGGATATCAATATACTGTTCTTCAAGATATTCATAAAAAAACGGGCTTGGTACCTGAATGGTAAGTACATTGTTTTCAAGCTTGAGCGGGATTATTGGTTCAAACCAGGTCTTGTAACTGATGGATGGAATGATGTCCCTGATTATTTGAAGACAGTTATTCCATACGTCATTATGTGACTTATTCATGAAAATTATTTTTTTAAAAAATTTCAAGGTTAGAATCAAGCCGATTCACGTAGCAATATTTGTAAAAAAAAAACTAATAAAAAAAATTTTTTTTGCTTGACTTTGTCAAAAAAAGTATATGTTTTTAACCATCAGCAACTTATGCATGAAATTTTTTTTTAAGAATTTAAAGTATTGATTATGAGGAGTATAATGATATTTGTTCTGTTTTGTCTGTGTAAGACAATTCTTTATGAGGTGTTACTCAAAATTCAACATAATGCGGATAAAATGAGGACTATTTTGCCCTTGATTCTTATCGGTTTTTTAAGAGTAAGATTATCTGATTTTTAGACTAAATTTATTTAGACGGAGAAGATTTCTTGCCAAATAGTGAAAAATGGACATATCGCTTGGGATTGCTCTTCATATCCTTCAAAAGCTCATTTAGACTGGCAAGACTACCGGTGATATTTGCATAAAGTGTATCATTTGTTAGGAACTGACCTGCACTTCCTTTGCCTTTATTAAGATTGTCCATCAGAGTTGCTGCTTTTTCAAGACTCGATTTCAGGTTTGATACCGATTTATAAATATCAGCAGCAGCAAGTGTATCGGATATTGATTCCAGATTACTGAAGGTTTTATTCATCTTTCCTGAATTATCTGATAACATCTTTGTGAATGTATTGATATTATCAAGAGTAGCAGTAAGCTCTTTTTCTTTTGAACGGACAATTTTGTCAAGGCTCTCTGTGGTACTGTTAAGGTTTGAAAGAGTTCCAGTAAGTCCTTTTTTGAAATCCACATTCAATATTTCATTCACTGACAGTACAACACTATCAAGTGACACTATCAGCCTGGTTACCTTGTCCTTAACAGGTAAAATTTCAGTATCAATTCTATCCATAAGAGATTCTGCAAGCTTCCCGGGAATAGTATCTCCTTGAGAATAGAATCCCGGCCCTGCCCCGTAAACAAATTGTACTTTCATGCCACCCAGCAGAGATACTGGTACAATCTCAGCCACAGTATTTCTTGGAATCTTAAAATGCTTGTTAACAGAAAATTTTGCCAATAACTTTCCGCTGGTTGGATCGATAAATTCAACTGATTGAACGACTCCTACTTTATGTCCGTTGACTTCAACCGGACTAGATTCAGCAAGTCCGCCTACCTTTTCATATACAGCATAATAAATAGCTGTACTTTTTATAAAATCTTTTCCTTTAAGAAAATTATAGAGCCATATGAAAACCACTATGGTTAGTAATGCAATTGCTCCAACTTTCACTTCATTCGAGATCTTTTTCATCTAATTGACTTTTTGTTTTTTTCTTTTTTGTTCAAGAGCTTGTTGTAAAAGTAATATTTTGTTGTCTTGTACTGCAATAATAAAGGCGTCTGGATATAATGTCTTGATCTTGTCTCTGTATTTGACAGCAGAAGCAAAATCTGAAAAGTTGCCAGTCGAGTATTTAAATGTATTTTGTACATTTATTTCCGTGACGTTTCCGGCTCCTTTGAAATTATCCTGATTCATATCAATCTTAGTAACTGAAGAGGCTATCTGAACCTTAAAAAATATTTCCCCAGCTTCAGGATTTTCGTTTGGAGTGGTATTTGCAACAGTATTAGAAATACGTGCTGAATCCTGATTTTTCTTTAGAGATATTTCGCTCCTGCTCTCAATCTCATTCAGATAGTCTTTGCAGGCTCTGAAAATTGAAGATGCAAGATAGTCCTGTCCTTCTTTTGAATTCAAATAGTCCTCTTCAGCAGGATTAGTTATAAAACCTGTTTCTACCAGGACACTTGGCATGGTTGTTTTATATAATACCCAGAAACCTGCCTGTTTAACATCCCGGTCATTTCTGTTAACTCTTTCCCTGAACTCTGTCTGAATTTTTGAAGCCAGGTTTATGCTTTGTTGCTGGAACACCTTCTGAGTAAGTGAGAACATAATATATGATTCTGAAGATTTAGGGTCAAACCCTTCATATTTAGTTGAATAATCTTCTTCCTGAAGCATTACGGCATTTTCATTCATTGCAACTTCAAGATTCGCCTCATCTTTTGCAATACCCATCACCCATGTTTCCGCACCCATGACCTTTTTTGAAATGGTAGAGTTGGAGTGTATGGAAATGAAAAGATCAGCATTTGCTTTATTTGCGATCTTTGGTCTTTCTTTCAGATCTACTGTTGAATCGTCTTTCCTGGTATATATTACTGTTGCGTTCTTTATATTCTTTTCAATGTATTCACCAGTCTTCAGTGCAATTGCCAGATTAATATCACTTTCCCTGCTCCTTGAACCTAAAGCCCCGGAATCTTTACCCCCATGTCCGGGGTCAATTACTATTACCCAACCTTTTCCCGATTTGTTTCCGGCTGCTGAAATAGAAATCAACGAGACGGCAGTTAAAAGAAAAAACAATATTGCTGTATATATATTAAAGGTACATAGTTTGCCGTTTTTAATTCCTGTACTCATTTTAAGTTAATGTTTTTTAATTAGTTTTGCGCATGCATCCGGGTATCACACAAAAACTATACAAAAATAGTATTTAAGTTGTATTTTTTTACAGAAAAGCGGTTAGTTATCTTGTTCCTTCTCCTGGTCCAATCTTTTTCTTTGTTCGCTCAGGAAGATAAACAGGTTACGGACACATTATTGATACAGAAGGATTCAGTCAGGACTGATACTGTTCTCAAAGTCCGTAAGCCATCGGCGAGCGGTATTGAATCAAAAATTACCTATAAAGCTGCGGAATTAATAAAAAGGGACCTTATCAATAAGAGATTTATCCTTGTCAAGAATGCTGTCATCAACTATGGTGACCTCGAGATTAAAGCCGATTCCATTGTTATAAATATGAACACCAATCTGCTTTATGCCATTGGCAGAAAGGACACCACCGGTAAAGTTACCGGAAAGCCTTCATTTAAACAGGGGACAAATGAATTCGCGTCAGATGAGCTTACCTATAATTTCAAAACCCGCAAAGCTATAATAAAGAATATTGTAACGAAACAGGATGCGGGACTGTTACACAGCGCTTTTACCAAACTTCTTGAGGATGGAACATCTAATATCTCGCGCAGTACCTATTCAACATGTGATGCCGATACGCCTCACTTTTATATCAATCTTCCGAAAGCCAGGGTTTATCCCGGCAAAAAGATTATTTCAGGACCAGGCAATCTGGTTCTCGAAGGAATTCCATTGCCTCTGATTATTCCTTTTGGTTTTTTCCCTATTCAGACCAAAAGAGCGTCCTCAGGCTTAATTATCCCTCGATATGGAGAGGAGGTAGCCAGGGGATTTTCTCTTACTGAAGGAGGGTACTATTTTGCAATAAATGACTATTTTGATTTGTCTTTGACTGGGAATATCTACGCGAATGGCTCCTGGCTTGGAACAGCCAGAACCGATTATAAAAAGCTTTATAAGTACAGCGGTAATTTCATGTTCAGTTATGCGAACAATATAGCAGGTCATGTAGGCCTGGCTGATTACAATAAGTCGAGTAATTATAAACTTGGCTGGACATTTACTCAGGATCCGAAAGCATCTCCCGGCTCAAGGTTTTCTGCAAGTGTAAATATGAGCTCAAGCGGGTATGACCGGACTAACAGTTATAATGTTAATGATCATGTTAATACACAGAGGCAATCCAGTGTAAGTTATTCCAAATCCTGGGATGGAACTCCATTCAACCTTTCGATCAGCGCAAATCATATGCAGAATATGAAGACCAAATCGGTGAATCTCGATCTTCCGCAAGCAAATTTTAACATCAGCAGGATTTATCCTTTCAAATCTAAGAACAGCTCGGGTACTTCGAAGTGGTACGAGGAAATTCAAATCTCATACACTGCAACTCTCGATAACCAGATTGCAACCAAAGACAGCCTTCTTTTTACATCCGATATCTGGAAGCATATGAGAAATGGCTTTAAACAGGATATTCCTTTAAGTCTTCTGATACGTCCTTTCCAGAATTTTTCGATATCCCCTTCCTTGACTTATTCTGGTGTAGCATTTACTCAAAAGATCGTTAAAAGATATGATCCCACTAATTTTGACCCTATACAAAATAAGATAGTGCCAGTTGTAAATGACACAATTCATGGGTTTTTCTATGGCCAGGCAGTAAACCCTTCAATCAGCATGAGTTTTAATCCTCAGATTTTTGGTTTATATGATTTTTCAGAAACCAGGCCAAATTCGCGTCTTCAGTCAATTCGTCATGTTATTAAGCCTGCAATAGGATTTAATTTTATTCCATCGATTAGTGGTCTCTCTTCACGGAATATGTACAGGCAGGTACAGGTGGATACTATACCAAATTATCTGAAATATTCAATTTATGATGGTAATATTTATCCTTCACCATCTCTGGCCAGTAAAAGCGGAAATATCTCTTTCAGCCTGGTAAATATTGTAGAGGCTAAAGTATTTGAGAGAAATGATACAACGGGAAAACCAAAGAAGGTGAAGCTGATAGATAATTTCAGCATCAATACATCTTATAATATTTTTGCTGATAAATTTAAATGGGCTCCGGTAACAATGCAGATCAGGACCACTCTTATGAAGAATATAGGTATATCAGCAAATAGCAGCTTTTCTCTTTATGGAACAGATACATTAGGTATTCCTGTCAATTCTTTCTTACTCGCTCAGCATAAGGGCCTTATGAGGCTCACCAATTTTGGTGCAAGCGTTGATTTCAGTCTGAGTGATCTCTTCAGGAAAGATAAGGATAAGAACAAATCCGATGCTGGCAATACTCAAAATAATACCAGTCAGTCATCACAGGTATTTCAGGACAACCTTCCGGGAGCCAATGTGCAGGGACAAACAAAAGTAGGAGCTGCAGGCCCCAAAGATGCCTATGGCTATCCTGTTTTCAATGTACCGTGGACATTGAATGTCAGCTACAATCTCAGCTATATAAAATCAGGTTTAAGATCGACTCTTACCCAATCCCTTTCACTTGGTAATGGCAGTATTACTCTTACCAAAAAGATGTCTGCTACATTCACCACCGGATACGATTTTACTGCAAAAAAGATAACTATGACAACGATAGGTCTGACTCGTGATCTTCATTGCTGGGATATGTCTATTAACTGGATACCAAACGGCCCCATGACAAGCTGGAACTTTCTACTCAAGGTCAAGGCTGCCGTGCTTGGTGATCTGAAATACGAGCGCAGGAAAGATTATCACGATTCATATTAGGATTAATTTTTTTGAAATAGAGACATTTGCGATGATATAAAAAAGAAGAGACAGGTCTCAGACCTGTCTCTTCACTATTTTATTCTTAAGGATATTGTTATTCTCCCTGTATCTCAAAGTCAATTTCAACTTTTACATCCCTGTGCAGTTTGATTACCGCTTTGTAGTTACCGACTTCCTTGATCTGATCTTCAGGAAGGGTAATATTCTTACGGTCAATATCAAATCCTTTTTCTTTCAGCGATTCGGCAATCTGGATAGTATTTACTGAACCAAAGATTTTTCCTGAAGTACTGGTTTTTGCACCGACGATTATTTTCAGGCCTTCCATCTTTTTTGCGATTTCCTGTGCGGCAATTTTAATCTTCTCTTCCTTATGAGCTCTCTGCCTGAGGTTTTCAGTATGCATTTTCTTTGCAGATAAAGTGGCTGCAACGGCATAACCTCTTGGGATAAGAAAATTTCTGCCGTATCCGGCTTTAACATTTACTAAATCGTCTTTCTGCCCTAGCTTATTGACGTCCTGTATTAATATAATTTCCATATTGTGTCCTCCTTATTTTAAAAGGTCAGTAACATAAGGAAGAAGAGCGATATGTCTTGCTCTTTTAACGGCTTTTGCCACTTTCCTCTGATATTTAAGCGAAGTACCTGTAATTCTGCGTGGCAGAATTTTGCCCTGGTCATTCAGGAATTTCTTAAGAAATTCAGGATCTTTATAATCGATATAACGGATCCTGTTTTTCTTGAATCTGCAGTATTTCTTTTTCTTGATCTCAACGGTCGGTGGAGTCAAATATCTTATTTCCGATTCATTCTGTGCCATATCTTATTCCTCCTTCGTTTTTCCTGATTCTTTCTGTTTTCTCTTTTTCTCTGCATATTCGACGGCAAATTTTTCCATCCTGAATGTTAAAAACCTGATGATCCTTTCATCTCGTCGATATTGGACCTCAAGTTTTTCGATTAGATCGCCTGTACCTTTAAATTCAACAAGGTAATAAAAGCCTGTAGACTTTTTCTGGATCGGGTAGGCCAGTTTTTTTAAACCCCAGTTCTCTTCATGAACGATCTCACCGCTGTTGTCGGTGATAACCTTCTTGAATTTCTGTACCGCTTCCTTCATCTGGTTCTCAGATAAAACGGGAGTTGCAATGAAAACGGTTTCGTACTGATTCAACATAGTAATTAATTGTTTATTAGTTATATATTTTGGTCCGCAAAAGTACAACTATTTTGCATTATTCAAAAAATTAATGATGGAAAATTATCTTTTTTCCATATTAACTAAGAACTAACACAGAGTTACACAGAGTTTTCACAGAGTTGCACAGAGTCATTTTATTCTCTGTGGCCCTCTGTGCTTCTCAGTGACTCTCTGTGATAATTCTTCCATTTTTCTTTTTTGTCTTTTTACATTTGTCTTTTGTCTTTTAGTTTACCTTTTGCCTTTTTCACTATATTTGTATACAGGAATTATTAAATACGTCGACTGCTATCTATGGAAAACTTTATTGTTTCAGCAAGGAAATACCGTCCTGCCAGTTTTGATATGGTGATTGGCCAGGATTCAATAACAAATACGCTGAAAAGTGCTATTAAAAACAATCATCTTGCTCAGGCATATCTGTTTTGCGGACCAAGGGGTGTCGGAAAGACAACCTGCGCAAGGATCTTTGCCAAAACAATTAACTGCAGCAATCTGGGAAGCAATCTTGAAGCATGTGATGAATGTGAATCATGTCTGTCATTCAATTCCTCCAGATCATTTAATATTCATGAGCTTGACGCAGCATCAAATAATAAGGTTGAGGACATCAGAAGTCTCAATGACCAGGTAAGGATCCCACCTCAGATCGGAAAATACAGCATCTATATAATCGATGAAGTTCATATGCTCTCTTCATCGGCTTTCAATGCTTTTCTTAAGACACTTGAAGAACCGCCTTCCCATGCTATTTTTATTCTGGCTACTACAGAGAAACACAAAATTATTCCTACAATCCTGTCACGCTGCCAGATATTCGATTTCAACAGGATCAGGATCGAAGACATAGTCGGCAGGTTGATGTATGTGGCTAAAAATGAAGGAATAACAGCGGCTGAGGAAGCGCTACATATAATTGGTCAGAAAGCTGACGGCGCTCTTCGCGATGCATTGTCAATTTTTGATCAGATAGTAAGTCTCAGCGGAAAAACTATCACTTATAAAGATGTCATAGATAATCTCAATGTACTTGATTATGAGTATTATTTTAGATGCATTGACGCTGCAATGGCTGGTGATGTCTCCACTGTTCTTCTTACCTTTAATGAAGTACTGGAGAAAGGATTCGACGGTCATAATTTCATTTCAGGACTTAACAGTCATCTTCGTGATCTGCTGGTAAGCAAGGACGAATCAACATTGCGGCTGCTGGAGGCTACACCTGTCGTGAAGAAAAGATATGTTCAGCAAACAGGAAGCTGTCCGGTGGATTTCCTCTTCAAAGCACTTGAAATAGGCAATAACTGTGATCTCGCTTATAAAGGCAGCAAGAATCCACGATTGCATATAGAGTTATCACTCATCAGATTGTGCAGATTAATGAGCGAATCTGAGGAATCTTTTGAAAAAAAAAAGTCTGATTCGGGGCAATTGAAAAAAAAGGAAGAAGAGCTTCCTCTGCCATCAAAATCAGAGATCATACGACAGGATAGTAAGCATACTGAGAAAACAGCTTCTAATCTGGAAATGGCGTCGGGGAAACACGATCCTGTTATCGAAAAACCATCTAAAACATTCTCAATTAAGGATATCATTTCTGATGACAGCAATCCGGCAAATAAGATAGAGGAAAAGTCTTTAGTTAATGAACCGGAAGCTCATCTGGCACCACCGGAGGAGTTTACTCCTCAGTCATTTGAAATTGCATGGCAGGAATTTACCGATCAATTTAAAGGCGAAGGCAACAGGATCGTGAGTATGTTTAAATCCATCAAGCCGGAGTTGCAGGATGATCAGACTATCAGGATCCATCTGAGCAATGCCGCACAGAAGGATATATTTATTTTAAACTACAGACCGAAACTTGTAAGTTATCTTGAAAGGAAGTTCATCATGTCCGGTATTGAAATTGAAACAATAATAGACCTTACCGAATCGAATGAAATACTGTACTCTGACGAACAAAAACTAAATTATCTGACTAATAAATATCCTATTTTAAAAGAAATGAAGAAAACCTTTAATCTTGATATAACATAAAATAATGCTCGAAAATCAATTAGGAACTAAAGAGTCATTTTACTCAGTGGTCATGCCAAAATAAAACTAACCAATTGAAAAAAAAACCTGAAATCCCTGACCGCAACGATTATCTTGAATTTCTTTCTAAAGAGAAGGAAATTTCGGATCAGATTATCAATCATTCCAGGTCGATGATTACGATCATTAACCGTGAATATATATATGAAAAAGTTAACTCCACGTTCTGCGATGCACATCAGGTAGTTCTCGATACTATACTCGGGAAATCAATGGGAGATGTATGGGGGCACGATACTTTTCAAAATGATATAAAGAAAAATGTCGACACTTGCTTTAGCGGAGAAACCGTCCAGTATGAAGCATCATTTTTTACTCCAAAATCCGGTACAAGGCATTTTGAAGTTGTTTTCAGGCCTTTGTCAACTGAGCCCGGTAAAATAACGCATCTTCTTGCAGAAACATTCGATATTCACGATCTTAAGAACACAAAACAGGCTGTAATTGAGAAAGAGGAAGAGCTCAGAAAGTTTGAATCCAATCTTCCTATCGGCTTTCTGAGATGCGATCCTACCGGCAGAATAATACATGCAAATAAGGCCTTTTTAAGTATTGCCGAGTGCCAGGATGAACAATCTATCTCAAAAATGAATCTCAGGAGTTTCTATCAGGAGGAAGAACTTTTCGAAATTCAGATGTACCAGCTGGCCTCAGATCATACTCAGAACTTCGGAAGAGTCTCCCTTAAAAACTGCTCCGGTAAAGAAATTCCCTGCAGGGTAAGCGGTTTTCTGGCTGTTAACGGGTCAGGCAGACCGGTTTACATCGATTTTGCGGTTGAGGATTGTTCGAGAGAACTTATGCTTGAGAACAGGCTTCTCCAGGCTCAGAAACTTGAAACTATAGGATCGCTTGCCGGAGGTATTGCTCACGATTTTAATAATATTCTTGCAACAATTTCAGGTTACTCTGAAATGTTGCAGGACGATTTGCCCAAA
>Ga0182010_10000577_pt1 | contig 20773 bp, 19 predicted proteins | sample 611E1MmetaG_FD_120488 | JGI IMG/M metagenome (GOLD analysis project Ga0182010, IMG submission 120488) | Permafrost microbial communities from Stordalen Mire, Sweden - 611E1M metaG | ecosystem: Environmental > Terrestrial > Soil > Wetlands > Permafrost | place: Sweden: Stordalen | collected...
AACAGCCTCTTTGAAATTTTTATATTTAGGGCCAAACATTACAGGAATTCCCCAGCAAGCCGGTTCGAGAATATTGTGAATCCCTTTCCCGAATCCGCCGCCAATAGCCGCAATATTTGCGTAACGATATGCTGAAGAAAGCATGCCTATATTATCGAGAATAAGTACTCGTGCATCAACCGTAATTTCACTGTTTTCAGAAAATCTGACACACTTTACCTTAAAAAGCTTTTCAAGACGACTGATATTTGCCGGGTCAATTTCATGTGGTGCAAAAACCCATTTCATCTTCATCGGAAACATGTTGATATACTTTGCAATTATCTCCTCATCCTGCCACCAGCTGCTGCCTGCGAGCAATAACTTTTCATCTCCGCGGAAATGTTCAAGCTTAGGAATAGTTCTGGCTGTGCCAGCTATCTGAACTACTCTGTCGAACCTCGTGTCGCCAGCAAGAGAAACCTTCTGTATCCCGATACCCCTAAGAAGATCAAGTGACTGTTGATTCTGTACAAAGATTTTTTCAAACTTCCTTAACATCCCCCTGAAAAACGACCCGTACCATTTGAAAAAATGCTGGCCTGGACGAAATATTCCGGAAATAAGATATAATGGAATTCCAGTACTGCTCAGAGCAGAAATATAGTTATTCCAGAATTCATACTTTACAAATATCACAAACTCAGGTCTGACCAGATCGATGAATTGCGCAGCATTTCCCGGAGTATCGATAGGAAGATAACTGATACAATCAGCACTATCATAATTTTTCCTTATCTCATACCCGGAAGGAGAAAAAAATGTGAGTAAAATTTTATATTCCGGTATCTCCTTTTTAATTGCTTCAATCACCGGTCTTCCCTGTTCAAACTCCCCAAGAGATGCACAATGCATCCATATAGTCCTGTCCCCTGATTTAATCTTTGCTGATATTTTATCGGCCCATCTTTTTCTTCCTTTTACAAAAAGGGATGCTTTTGAATTAAACGGTGCAACTAAATGCGCAAGTGCCGAGAAGATGAAAATTCCGATATTGTATATTATTTTCATGAAGTTTTTTTCAACCGGCCAAAGTTAGCAAAAAGGAACAACGATGCAAGGAATTAACTGAAGGGACTGAGAGACGAGGAGACTAAGGGACTAAGAGACTTAGAGACTTAGGGACAATATCAAAATTCCAGGTGACTCGTCCTGATTTTTGTTTACTTTTTCTGTAACCCTATTTCAGGACAAGACAGTCTTCGTCTCTTACTCCCTCCGTCCTTTAGTCTCTTAGTCCTCACCATTATGCCATTATTTAAATAAGTCCTATTTTTGTATGATTATATAATAATAGTATGGTAAGACTTATTGCACTGATTATCTCAATTGTATTACAAATCATTGCTGCAATTATCGCATTGAGATTCATGAAGCTTACCAAGTACAGGCTTTCCTGGATACTGCTTTCTCTTTCCTTTGTATTCATGGCTGTCATGAAGATTATTCAGCTTTTTGAATTTTTCCGTGGCACTCCTTCTTTTACATGGCAGATGATTGATGAATGGATAGGAGTTCTCATTTCTGTTATGATAATTGTAGGTGTTATTCTGATTCGCGAATTGTTTTATTCCCTAAAAAGGGCAGACACAGATCGTTTGCGTTCTGAAAAGAGAGTCATTAATGCAATAATAAACACCGAGGAAAATGAGAGAAAGAGGTTTGCAAAAGATCTTCATGATGGGCTGGGGCCCATTCTGTCAACAGTAAAAATGTCTCTTTCGGCACTTACAGACAGAATAAAAGATCCTTCGGGTTTAGTGATTCTTAATAATACTAATCATCTTGTTAATGAAGCTATAAGCACAATTAAGGATATCTCAAATAACCTGAGCCCTCATGTTTTATCAAATTTCGGGCTGGCAAGCGCAATAAGCGCATTTACCACAAAAATTAACCAGACTAAAGCAGTTGAAATTGACTTCAAATCAAATATGGAAGCTCAGCGGCTTGATAACGACAAAGAGGTGGTAGTTTATCGTGCTGTATGTGAACTTATTAACAACTCTGTTCTGCATTCCGGAGCTTCCAGAATTGAGATCGAATTAAACAAACACGAAAAATTTGTTACCTTGCAGTTTTATGATAACGGTCGCGGCTTTGACACATCTTCACTCAGCAGGGAAGACACAAAAGGGATGGGATTATCAAATATTGAAACAAGGGTTAAAACCGTCGAAGGAGTATTTATCCTGGAAAGTACTCCGGGAAAGGGAACCAGCGCTCTTATCAAACTGATTGAATGACCTTTATTAAAGCGGAATAAGCAATAATGGAAAAAATACGGATAATAATTGCGGATGATCACCAACTCTTCCGAAACGGATTAAAAATACTCTTAAATGCTTTCCCCGAATTCGAGGTCACAGGAGAAGCTTCAAATGGTGAAGAATTTCTGAAACTCCTGAAAAACACCCCGGCAGATGTTGCTCTTATGGATATTAACATGCCTGAAATGGATGGGATTGAAGCCACGAGAAAAGGTCTGAAACTTTGTCCGGGAATAGACATCATCGCCCTTTCCATGTATGGTGAGGAAGAGTACTATTATAAAATGGTAGATGCCGGTGCCAAAGGATTTCTTGTAAAAGACTCCGCAATATCCGAAGTAAAAGAAGCGATACTCACTGTAAGAAAAGGAGGCAGCTATTTCTCGCAGGAGCTCCTTTATCATGTCATACAAAAAATCAAATACCGCGAACATGAGAGCAAATCCGCAAACCTCTCAAAGAGAGAAAAAGAGATTTTATTTAAAATATGTGAAGGACTCTCTAATCAGGAGATTGCCGAAACTCTTTTTATAAGTAAGAGAACAGTGGATAAACACAGAGCCAACCTCCTGGGAAAAACAAACTCAAAGAACACAGCCAGCCTGATTTTATTTGCAATAAGGAATAAGCTAATAGAGATATAGGTGGAATGTATGATGTTTTATAGATAATAGGCGATTGATGATTGAATACATCATTTATATACAATCATAAATAATACATTTCCTGATATGGCAGAATCTCACGATCTTGGCAAGAAAGGTGAAGAACTCGCTATAGAACACCTTAAAAAAGCAGGTTTCAAAATCCTGTTCCAGAACTGGCAATGGGGAAGGAACGAAATTGACATTATTGCCGAAAACGACAAATTCATTGTTTTCGTGGAAGTAAAAACCAGAAAGGAAGATTTTCTGATATCGCCCGCACAGGCAGTTACCCATAGCAAACAACGAGCAATAATTTTCGCTGCCAGCGGATACCTGAAAAGATACGGGATTGACAAGGAAAGCAGGTTCGATGTTATAAGTGTAATCCAGACCAAAGATTCTTTTGAGATCGATCATATCGAAGATGCGTTTTATGCAACTTTGCATTAAAAGAACTAACACAGAAGACCAAAGAGAATTAAACAACCAGCAAACATCAGTACTATGGATATAGTAGCATTAAGAGACTATTGCATCTCAAAGAATGGAGCCGGAGAGAGTTTCCCGTTCGGAGATGACACCCTCGTTTTTAAAGTAAAAGATAAAATATTTGCTCTCGTAAATCTCTATGGGGATTTGAGTATAAATCTTAAATGTGATCCCGCTCTTGCCATCGAATTAAGAGAAAGATATTCAGCCGTTACAGCAGGTTACCATATGAATAAAAAACACTGGAATACTGTCTTGCTTGACGGATCTGTTCCTGATAAGGAGGTGTTTTCGTGGATCGACCATTCTTACAGCCTGATATCAGGAAAGCATTAAATCATCTTTATAATTGAACAATCGAACATTTGAACAATCGAATGCAGAAATAAGAACATTATAATTCTGATTTCTTCATTCGTTTGTTCTATTGTTCTTACTTAAAAAAATATCAAATTTAATCTGCCCCAGTTAAAAGGTCATCCCCAGCCGAAAGGAAAACATTTTCTGAGTAACCACATTCGATGGCTGATCGCCGTTATCCCTGGTAATATCAAATAAGTATTTTTCAAATCCAATCCCAATGATAAAGCTATTATTCCCTGCAAGAGGATATTCCATTCCAGCCATTACATGAAAGGAAAGATTGAATAAGTTCAGTTCCTGTGACGCATTACCTCCTTTAATATCGAGCGATGGAATATCTGCCCTGCCTGCGATTAAGATTTTTGGATCCAATCCGATATCTGTAAAAAATCTCCCGAAACCGATCCGGTCTGTCTGGAGTTTTATACCGAGAGGTACGGAAAGATAAGTTATTTTATATGTGATTGCTTCTCCGGGCTGGACTGTTAAAATTGTATTGCTGTAATCCTTTAGCTCGAAATGTGAGATATCTTTATTGATAAGTCTTCCGCCGGAATTAATAATATTTATCCCCGAAGAAAATGAATAGTTGGGACCAAAATATTTGTTATATGAGATGCCGAAATTAAATCCGGGAACCACTCCGTCATTGCGGGTATCATAACTGTCAGTTGAAAACCAGCTGATCAGAGGATCAAAATGAATGCTGAAATTAATGAAAGGCTGGACAGCGTCAGTTTGGACATATGGATTATAATTTTGCCTGTTATCCTGTGGAGGATTTGGAATAATGACAGGCCGGTAAGGTCGCATACGCATCCAGGGAGAATAACCTGGCTGGGCATTTGTATTCAGGCAAATTAATGTCAAAAAAACAGTGATTATTGATATAATCGTTCTGGTTAAGGGTTTATAATTGTATTTCATTGCTTAAAAGAGTAAGTTAGATTATCAATTAAAACCTCGCGTATTATTAATATTGTCATGAAGTTATAATGGCAAATACTGTACCAATTTTAAATTTGATGAAATTATGGGAAGAAAATGAACAATTAAACAATTGAACCTTAGAACATCTGAATTCAGAAATAAGAACATATATACTTCTGAATTCTTCAGCCGTTTGTTCTATTGTTCTAATTTCATTAAAGTTCACTGAAATCAGTTTTTATTTATTTTTATTTTGGTAGCTTGGTCGCCGATTAAATTCAATTATTTTCAGAATTTTTTATTATAGAATTCAAAATATGAAAAAACAATTTTTTCTGACAATGCTTTTGGCGCTGATTATTGTGCCGTCTTTTGCTCAAAAGAAAAACAGTGCCAGCACTACAAAAATTGAGGAAGGTTACAAGTTTACTCCTGTTGTGGAATTGAAGGCAACCCCGGTGAAAAACCAGGCCAGTACCGGCACTTGCTGGTGTTTTGCAACAACATCATTTATTGAATCAGAACTTCTAAGACTGGGAAAAGGGGAATATGATCTTTCTGAAATGTTCATTGTAAGAGATAACTATACCGATAAGCTTAACGACAACTATCTGCGTCAGGGAAAAGGCAACCTTGGTCCGGGCAGCGTAGGCCATGACTGGATGTACGGGTTTAAAAATTATGGAATAGTTCCGGATGAGGTTTATAATGGTCTCAACTATGGTTCGCCGACTCACAATCACGGTGAACTTAATGCGTTCATAAATGCTGTTGCAGCCGTTCCTGTACAGAGGAAAAATGAAAGTGAACAGTATCATAAAATTGTGGATGCAATTCTGGATACATATCTGGGTAAAATTCCGGAAAACTTTACATATAAAGGAGTAAATTATACACCAAAATCATTCGCTGCAAGCCTGGGAATTAATCCGGGTGATTATGTCGAAATAACCTCATTTACTCATTTCCCGTTCTACACCCAGGGACTGCTTGAAATACCCGATAACTGGAGAATGGAGAGATACTACAATGTTCCTCTTGATGAATTGATCCAGACAATGGATTATGCCTTGCATAATGGTTATACGATCGCCTGGGATGGAGATGTAAGCGAGAGGGGATTCTCTCATTCAAAAGGGGTAGCTATATTTCCCGAATTGTCAAAAGTTGATAATTATTCCACAACTGATCGCGCCAGACTTGAAAAAATGAGCCCGGGGGAACGTTCTGAAGAAGCTTTTAAATTTGCATCACCCTTCCCTGAAGTAAATGTGACTCAGGAGATCCGCCAGGCAGGATTTGAAAACTTTACCACCACCGATGATCATCTTATGCATCTCACCGGCATTGTTAAGGATCAGAACGGGACTAAATATTATATTACAAAAAACTCATGGGGAACAGACAGAAATACTTTTGGAGGATATCTGAATATGTCTGAGAGCTATGTCCGCGCCAAGACAATATCGATTTTGGTGCATAAAAATGCTATTCCAGCTGAAATAAAGACGAAACTGGGATTGTAAGATTTTCCTGTGGTCCTGCAGGTCCTGAGGTCTTGCGGTCAGAAATGCACATAAATATAATGACTGCAAGACTGCATGACCGCACGACTGAATGACTTCATTAATCCACCAGCAGATTACAGCCCCGTATATCTGAATTATCGAATCTGCCCAGCACTTCAAATCCACCGTCATTATGAACTTTGCCCAGATCACTTGTGGCAATAAAGGAACAGGAGTTAATATTTGCAAGATCAATAATGTTAATCCCTCCTGTTTGGCCAGTTTCATTAATAATTGTAAGAGGATCCATCGGATCCCTGATCACTATTTTCATCCATGGAGGACAATAAAATATCCCTTCATCTTTTGAATAAGCCTGACTCAATAATTCGGTCATTCCATATTCCGAATGAACTGAAGATACGTTTAGTCTTTCCTTAAGAATCGCATGAAGCTCATACCGGGTCAATTCCTTTCTTCTTCCCTTCATTCCTCCAGTCTCCATAACTATAACTCCTGACAGATCGGGAGACCTGTTTTCTGCAAGATCTGTGAGGGCAAAGCTTACCCCAAGCAGCAAGATTTTTTCTTTTCTTTCTCTTGCCCTTTTAAGTACAGTAATAAGTTCTTCAAAATTGTCTTTATAGAAACCACTTTCAGGATACTGACTTCTACGGATAAGATAATCAGCCATATAAACCAGTGAGGAACCTTTTCTTTCTGTGTATGAAGGAAGCAATGCCACAATAAGAAATTTTTCAGGCTCGCCATAAAACAGTCTGAAAGATTTCAAAAAGCTATCTTCGTAGAGGCTTAAATCATTAATGAAATGTTTCCCGGGTGTAAACCCTGTTGTTCCACTGCTTTCAAAGATCATCTCAACAGGAAGATTTCCGGTAACAATCTTATGATTTCTGAAGAATTCAACAGGAAGAAAGGGGATATCTTCGGGAGTCCTTATTTCAGCAGGATTTTTACCAAGACTGATTATAAAATCATGGTAAACCGTATTATGGTTAAATTGATAGTTAAAAATTTGTAAGGCAGTTTCCCGGAAATCATGAGTGCTCTTAATGTTGAAGATCCGTTTATGCAGATTTTCAAATTCAGTTATCATTTGCCCGGGAAAGTTGAAGATCCGTCAGGCTGGGTAATCCACTGGAAAGTACATTCACCATAGGGCACTGATTGCCTTGTCTCATTAATAATGCTGATAATTCTGAACTTTGTATAAACATCAGAACCTGATCTGTAAATCCATACCTGGTTAGTAATTATGGGATCTGCCATATCCAGCCATTGCGATACAGAAACAGTTTTGAGATTATCGAAGGCGGTTTTTGCAGATGCCTCATCGGGATAATCATCCAATTTATAAAAAGATGGTTTCAGATTATTTGTTTGCAATGTCAAACTTGGAGGAACGTAACCAGTATTAAGAAATAATGTGATATCGGGGCCGGGATTCAGATCTGTAGAGAGAAGCTTTGCAGAGGAAAATGAGAAACCATAATTGAAATATGTGACAGCAAAATGGGTGATATTGTCGATAGTATCAATGCCGGAGGTACGGGTTGGTTCTTTTTTTGTACATCCTGCAACAATTATCATGAATGACACTAATATTAATTCTACCCTCTTTATCATAAATACAAAGATAACAGATTAATATTAAATGCGGATTGAGGATATTTTTAATCCGCAATCCGCAATCCGCATTTTGCTTTTATTCCCCTCTGATCGCTGTAATCCCCGGCAATTTCTTCCCTTCCATATATTCAAGCATAGCGCCGCCACCAGTTGAAACATAGCTTACTTTATCGGCAAGTCCGTTTTTATTGATTGCAGCGACTGAGTCGCCGCCACCGATAAGACTGTAGGCTCCTTTTGATGTTGCTGCTGCTATCGCCCTGGCAATGGCAGTAGTCCCCTTTGAGAATTTCTCCATTTCAAAAACACCCATAGGCCCGTTCCAGAGAATTGTCTTTGAATTCTCAATAACTGTTGAAAATTCCTTTATGGTTTTCTCAGCAATATCAAGTCCCAGCCATCCGTCTTCAACTTCATTGATTGCAGAAACTTTTGTATTGGCCTCATTATCAAACTTATCGGCATTAAGACTGTCAACAGGAAGATAGAGATTAACCTTCTTTTCTTTAGCTTTTTCAATGAGCTTTAAAGCGAGATCAAGTTTGTCCTCTTCGCAGAGTGATTTTCCTATTTTGCCACCCATGGCTTTTATAAAAGTATAAGTCATTCCACCACCGATAATAAGATTGTCAACCCTGTTAAGGAGATTTTCAATCAGCATGATCTTATCAGAAACTTTTGCGCCACCCATAATTGCCGTAAATGGCCTCTTAGGATCTTTAAGAACTTTATCCATGGCCGCAAGTTCACTATTGATAAGAAAACCAAACATTCTTTTGTCGCTCTTAAAATAATCAGCCATAACTGCAGTGGTAGCATGAGCGCGATGTGCAGTCCCGAATGCGTCATTTACATAAATTTCGGCGTAACCTGCAAGCTTCTTAGCCATCTCTTTCTGCCTGATCTTCATTTCAGCTTTTGCGGCTTTCTTTTCTTCATCAGTAACTGTTTCAGGAAGAATGGGTTTTCCTTCTTCTTCAGGATAAAAACGAACATTCTCCAGAAGAAGGATCTCTCCTGGCTTCAGGGCAGCAGACATATTAACTGCAGATTCTCCAAGGCAGTCATCAGCAAATAATACTTTCTTCCCAAGAAGTTTTTCCAGAACGGGAAGTACAGGCTTAAGTGAGTATTTTTCCATTCGACCCTCAGGCCTTCCCAGATGTGACATGAGGATCAGGCATCCGCCATCATTAAGAATTTTATTAATTGTAAGCAATGCTCCCCTTATGCGGGTATCATCTGTTACCGTAAATGTCTTTTTGTCGAGGGGCACATTGAAATCGACCCTGACAATTGCCTTCTTCCCTTTGAAATTGAAGTCCTGAATCATTTTCATAGATCAAATATTTTTATTTAACACAAGAAATTTATCCTTTTACAAACCTACATTTTTTTTAGAAATATTCGTTTGCATTAAAGTCTCAAAATATTAATACTTTGTGTACCTCTGTGTCTTCTTTGCGGAGCTCTGTGACAGTTCTTAATTTTTTTGATTACACAGAGGGTTACTGAGTAAAACTGAGAACCACTGAGAGAAAACATAACCGGTATTAAGAACCGGACTTTCATATTAATTTTTATACTTCATAGAAGATTGATTAAATTTGAAAAAGTTTTAACAAGGATAATAGGATTATGAATTTTTCGCAGATCCCTGGACAACAAGAAATTAAAATAAAACTTCTACGGTCAGTAAAGGAAGAGAGAGTCAGCCATGCTCAGCTATTTGCTGGTCCTGAAGGATGTGGCAGCATGGCTTTGGCATTAGCGTATGCACAATATATCAGCTGTGAGGACCGGACTGTTTCTGACTCATGCGGTACCTGCAAGTCGTGTGTTAAATATAATAAACTGATCCATCCTGATCTGCATTTTGTATTTCCGGTAATAAAAGGGAAGAAAGCAACTGATCCGGTCAGTGACAATTATCTTGAGGAGTGGCGGGAGTTTGTTAAAAGATCTCCCTATTTTAATCTTAATAACTGGATGGATTTCATAGAGGTGGGCAATGCCCAGGGAATGATTTTTGCCTCTGAAGCTTCTGAAATAATAAAAAAGCTGAGCCTGAAGACCTTTGAATCGGACTTTAAAATTATGATAATCTGGCTGCCGGAAAAAATGCATCAGGCTACTGCAAACAAGCTTCTGAAGATGATTGAGGAGCCACCTGAAAAAACTCTGTTCCTGCTCGTTTCTGAAGAGCCCGATAAAGTGATCCCTACAATTTTATCAAGATGTCAGCTTGTAAAAATCCCTTCTTTCAAAACCAATGACATCGAAAAATACCTCACAGACAGGTTTAATTTAACCGCAGATAAATCCGCTGATATTTCACGGGTATCAAATGGGAATATCACAAGGGCGAGTGAACTTTGTGAAAATGAAGAATCTAATCTGGCAAATCTTGATCGTTTTAAGAGTCTTATGAGGTTCGCATGGAAACGCGATATTATTTCTTTAATAAGCTGGTCTGAAGAGGTTGCCTCAACAGGCAGGGAGGCGCAGAAAAACTTTGTCTCATTTTCTCTCAGGCTCCTCAGGGAAAACCTTATGTTAACTCTCGGTCAGCTTAAGAACAGCCTGGTTTACCTTACCGGTGCTGAAGCCGAGTTTTCCGGAAAATTTCACCCATCCGTCAACCAGAATAACATCTATCAGCTTAACGAAGAGCTCAATCTGGTCTATACCCACATTGAGTCAAACGGAAACGCAAAAATCATTTTCCTTGATCTGGCGCTGAAAGTTACGAAGCTAATCCGATGATCAAAATACCGAATGTTGAAATTGATTCATTTATTCACTATTTTTGCCCAGTAATTTCTGAATCTAAAGTTCTTTATGACAGATAACGAAGATAATCAAGGACAATCCGGGGAAGAGATCCGGATGCCTGATATAACATACAAACCCGGATATAATAAGCTCGATTCATTCAACTGGTTGAAAGACCTGCCTGAAATACCGGACGAAAAAGACATTGTTGAAATCCGTTTTAAAAACACCAGAAAGGGATTTTTCAGGAATGTAAATGGTTTAAGGCTTGAAATAGGGGATGTTGTTGCAGTTGAATCATCTCCCGGCCATGATATAGGCAGAGTTTCTATGGTTGGCCATCTTGTCGATGAACAGCTAAAGAGGCTTAAGAGCCATCCTTCAACAGATGATCTGAAAAAAGTCTACCGAAAAGCGAAGGCTGTTGATATCCAGAAGTGGGAAGAGGCAAAAAAACTGGAAACCCCTACCATGCTGCGCTCCAGGAAAATTTCTGAAGAGCTGAAACTTAATATGAAGATCGGTGATGTGGAATACCAGGGAGATAAAACAAAAGCCATCTTCTATTATATTGCAGATGAAAGAGTAGACTTCCGCCAGCTTATAAAGGTACTTGCTGACGAATTCAGGGTAAGAATAGAGATGCGTCAGATAGGTGCACGTCAGGAGGCAGGCAGAATTGGTGGAATCGGTTCTTGTGGAAGAGAGCTTTGTTGTGCTACGCATATTACAAATTTTATATCGGTAACAACTACTCATGCAAAGTACCAGGAGTTGTCATTGAATCCGCAAAAGCTGGCCGGACAGTGCAGTAAGCTGAAATGCTGTCTCAACTTCGAATTAGATTGTTATGTTGATGCACAAAGGTCATTCCCGCCAAGAGATGTTCCCCTTGAAGCACTCGACTGTACTGCTTACTTTCAGAAACTCGAAGTACATAAAGGTCTGTATTGGTATTCAACTGATCCTCATTCAACTGCAAATCTGATCGCTCTGCCGGTTCAAAGGGTCAGGGAAATTCAGGCCACTAACAGAAAAGGAAAAAAAGTCGAAAAACTTAAACTTGTGGATGAAGCATGGGAGGTAACTCCGGTTTCCCAGGACTTGCTTAAAAATAACAGTCTTACCAGGTTTGATCCTCCTGAGAATAAGAGTCAACCTAACAAGAATCCTAATAAAAGAAAAAACAAAAGATTCAATGATAAAAGGAATAAATAGATTTTCATTCGTTTTAATAATGACATTCTTATTGTTACTCTTATCATGCAACAGCAATGTTGTTTATACCAAATCACATGCAATGGCTAAAGAGACATGGGTCCTGACGGATATCCCTGTATTTAAGGTTTCTATAACTGATACGGCGAATAGCAATAATGTTCTTTTCACTATCAGAAGCGGGTCCTCCTTTCCATTCCGTAATATTTATCTTTTTGTGACTACTACATCACCTGATGGTAAACAAATTACCGATACACTTCAATACGAGCTAGCCGATGAGAAAGGGAAATGGTATGGAAAAGGATTCGGCGATATACATGAACTAAACCTGCCATATAAATCAAACGTCTTTTTCCCGGTTAAGGGCATATATGAGTTTAAGATTCAACATGGTATGCGCATTGAGAACCTGAAAGGCGTTTACGATATCGGAGTGAAAATAGAAAAGTACAAAAAATAAGGCTCAGGAAGTGGGAAAGAATAAACTGGCCAGATGGACTGAGTTTGGATCGTATGACAATGTTATCCAGCCAGAGATAGCAGATGTTTCGGGTAAGGATCACCCTATAAAGGGAAAATGGAAAAAGGAACTATTTAAAAACGAAAATCCTATTGTACTTGAGCTTGGATGCGGAAAAGGGGAATATACTGTCGGACTGGCAAACAATTTCATTCATAGCAATTTTATAGGCATCGATATTAAAGGAGCCCGAATGTGGCGGGGAGCTAAAACAGCGAATGAACAGAAACTTCCGAATGTAGCTTTTTTGCGTACAAGAATTGAATTTATTAATTCGTTCTTTTCCGAAGATGAAGTTGATGAAATATGGATAACCTTCCCTGATCCTCATCCGGGAGGAAGAAATTCAAATAAAAGGCTTACATCCCCATGGTTTCTTAATTCTTACCGCAAATTCCTCAAAAATAAGGGCTTGATTCATCTGAAAACTGATAATACGGAGCTTTTTGAGTACACTAAAAAAGTATTGGTTCATAATAATATTGAAACAACACATTCAACGCGTGACCTGTATTCCGGAAAGAGTGATGATATTCTCTCGATCAAAACTCACTATGAAAAGTTGTTTCTGGCAGCGGGAATGAAAATAAACTACCTCTCTTTCCACCTTGAAAAAGAAAAAACTATTGAGAATGTCACAGTCAAAGCAAAAGACCAGTAGCGACTTTTTCTCCATGGTACATGAAGTAACAAGATGTATTCCTTACGGAAGAATTACTTCATACGGTGCCATAGCACGATATCTGGGATCAGGAAGATCTGCAAGGATGGTCGGATGGGCACTCAATGCAAGTCATACCAGCAAAGACTTTATACCTGCACACAGGGTTGTAAACCGTAATGGCCTTCTCACCGGGAAATATCATTTCGGTAATTCAACAACTATGGCACAACTTCTGGAGAATGAAGGTATCCTTATTGAGAATGACAGGATTATCAATTTCGATGAAAAATTCTGGGACCCTAATACGGAACTTTAACGATGACGCCCCCCTGCCCCCCTAAAGGGGGGTTTGTTCTCGAATCATAAGAAAGCTTTCTAAATGTTAGTGGACGAGCCCCCCTTCAGGGGGGTTGGGGGGCATTGGGGGGGCAAAACTCTGTTCACTCTAAACTTTTCTTCTTTTCATTTTGTATATCGGCAAAAAACCGGTAAACTTGCATGCTGTTTATATTTAAATCAAATAAAAATAACATTCTTTGTAGGGTGGCTAATATAAAAATAAATGTTTTCAAAAGATCAGATATTACAAGCTCTGTCCAGGGTCATCCACCCCGGAAAGAAGAAGGATATTGTTTCCCTTGGAATGATTGCGGAAGTTGAATCTGCTGAGAACGGGATTTCACTTACACTTACTCCGGAAAAATCGAATGACCCCTTTATAACATCGATTAAAAGCACAATTGTAAGGACAATTAAAGATGCACTTGGCCCTGATGCTGTGGTAAATGAAATAAAAGTTCAGCCAAAAGTCATTGTCGGGAAAGTACAGGAAAAACCACGTGAAGTATTGCCATTGGTATCAAATATAATAGCCGTTGCATCAGGAAAGGGGGGTGTTGGCAAGACAACCATCTCAGTTAATCTGGCTATTTCCCTGGCCCGGATGGGTTATAAGGTTGGTCTGCTGGATGCTGATATCTTCGGACCATCGGTTCCAAAAATGTTTAATGAAGAAAAGTTCAAACCCGATGTGACAAGAGATAATCACGGAGATCATATCATCCCATTAACCAAATTTGGAGTTAAAGTTTTGTCGACAGGTTTTTTTGTTGATCCCTCTGAGGCTGTTGTCTGGAGAGGGCCTATGGCATCGAATTTCCTGAAACAATTGATAATGCAGGGGGAATGGGGACAACTCGACTTCCTCCTCGTTGATTTACCTCCGGGCACAAGCGATATTCATCTTACTCTCGTTCAGGAGGTTCCGGTTACAGGAGCTATTATTATAAGTACACCCCAGGATGTTGCCCTGGCAGATGCAATAAAAGGTATTGCCATGTTCAGAAGCGCTAAAATTGATGTACCTGTGCTTGGGCTGGTAGAAAATATGGCATGGTTTACACCTGCCGAACTTCCGGAGAACAAGTATTATATATTTGGAAAAGAAGGTTGCAGGAAGCTTGCTGAAAAAATGAATGTGCCTTTCCTGGGTCAAATCCCGCTTGTACAGAGTATCTGTGAAGGCAGCGATAACGGGCTGCCGGTTGCGCTTGAGGATTCAGTTACCGGAAATGCTTTTATGAAGCTGGCAAATGAGCTTGTAAAGAGGGTAGGACAAAGAAATAAAGAACAGGGACCAACCATTAAACTTGAAATAACTAAATAGAATTGCCTCATCCCCCTGCCCCCTTCTCCCAAAAGAGAAGTGGGTACGAAGACCCACAATTTATTAAAGTCCCTCCCTCCTGGGGGAGGGATTTAGGGAGAGGCAAATACAAGCAAAGAAACTTACAGTGAGTGAAAAAGAAAACAACATAACAGTAATTTTAAATACTAAAGAAATGGCAGAAATTAGCATCAAAGACCGCGTTTTGAAAGCCCTTGAAAGAGTCAGACCCTATCTTCAGTCTGATGGAGGCGATATTGAATTTGTTGACGTAAGTGATGATATGACCGTAAAGGTAAAGCTTACCGGAGCATGTCATGGATGCCCATATAGCCTGCAGACTTTAAAGGCAGGTGTTGAACAGGCAATAATGAAGGAAGTGCCCGAAGTAAAGAGAGTTATTTCAGCCTGAGAAACAACATCAGCTCAATTTTATTTACCTTTGGAATACTATACACAAATTAAGTTAGTTATAGTATTAAAAGTCATTTATTGGCTCTAAATAAAACATCATACAAATGTCTGGTGCTATTGGGATTATCAGTAGTACTAACTTATTGTTCGGTTGAAAAAAACACGGGCTCAAGCAGGTTTTACCAGGGAATGACCGCCAGATACAACATCTATTTTAATGGGTATGAGAGCTATAAAGCCGGCCTTGTTAAAATTTCAAGAGGTTACCAGGATGACTATGCGGAATTATTGAAAGTATTTGAGTACAGCGACCCATCAACCGCCTCGTTTTGTTCCTCCGATATGGAGAGAGCGGTGCAAAAAGCGTCAAAACTGATTTCACTGAAATCAATAACTGCAAAACCTGAGTTTAAAGATTCCCACCAGCTCTCTGATGATGATAAAAAACTTCTTGAGAAAAAAGAGTATAATAAGTGGGTTGATGACAGTTATCTTCTGATTGCAAAAGCCAGGTTCCATAAACATGAGTATAATCTAGCCACTTCGCTATTTAACTATTGTATCACAGATGCTGATGATCCTTTAATAAAGACAGAAGCGGTGATATGGCTGGCCAGAATATACAATGAAACTGCCAACTATGGTGAATCATTAAGATTGCTGAACAGCATGGAGATTACTGCTGATCTTGAGAAGTCGTTAAAATCAATGTACTACACAACACTTGCAGACCTTTTCATCAAACAGAAAAAGTACTCGGATGCTCTTGATCCTCTTCAGAAATCCCTTGATTTAGTTTCGGGGAAACGGACAAAATACAGGCTGACCTATCTTCTTGCACAGTTATATGAAAAGACAGGAAATGGTGCAAAGGCTACTTCATTATACCGGGATGTTGTAAAGATGAATGCACCATATGACATTGAATTTAATGCCAGAATAAATTTAGCCGGGGTATTTGATGTAAACTCAGGTAATCCAAAGGAAATAACCAGGGAACTTGAAAAAATGCTAAACGATTCCAAGAATAAAGAATACCAGGATCAGATCTATTATGCACTCGGAAATTTATCAATGAGAGAAGGACAGGAAACAAAAGCACTTGAATACTTTAGAAAATCAGCTATAGCAAAATCACAGAACCAGAATCAAAAAGGAAGATCTTACCTTGCCCTTGCCGGATACTATTTTAAAAAATCTGATTATATTAAGGCAGGAACTTATTATGACAGTGCAATCTATTTTCTTGATCAGAAATATCCCGATTATCTGGCTATAAAGACCAGATCACAGAGTCTGAATGCTCTTGTTGCGCAACTAACTATAATACAGCGCGAGGACAGTCTGCAAAAAGTAGCCCGGATGCCTGAAGCTCAACGAACTGCGTTTATCTCCAACATTATTGCAGAGAAAGTCAAAGATGAAAGTGAAAGAAAAAACACTGACAATTCTGACAGGTACAATCTCGGACAATATTACGAGAATGAAAGACGGTTTCAGGGAAATATTGAACAGGAAGGCAAATGGTATTTTTATAATCAGACAGCTCTAACATTTGGAAGGACCGAATTCCGGAAACGATGGGGTGACAGGAAACTTGAAGATAACTGGAGAAGATCCAACAAAACAAGGATCGCAAATATGTCGGCTTCCAATAATCCCAATGAACCAGCGCAGAATCGTCCTGATACTTCTATTGCTGAAAACGATTATAAAAAGCCACAATTCTATCTTAAGAATTTACCTTTAACCGACTCGCTAATTATTATTTCAAACGATAAAATTGCCACTGCTATGTTAAATGCAGGCAAAGCGTTTTCAGAACGGGTATCCGACCCGGCAAAATCCACGGAATCGTTCGAGTCACTGATAAGTCGTTTCCCGTCAAGTGATCTTATTCCCGAATCGCTCTATAATCTGTATAAGGTCAATAAAGAGGGAAATAATGTTAAAGCCGAGACTTACAGACAACGATTGCTCCAAAAGTATCCTGACAATGAGTTTTCCAAAATTCTTTCTGACCCTGGCTACTATGAGAAAAAAATGGCGGATCTGAAAATGGCTGAAAAAATCTATAATGATGCCTATAATTCTTATAACAGCGAGAATTTCACTAGTGCTATTACAATGAGTGATGATGGTTTAAAAAAATACCCACAGGATCAGCTTGCCCCTAAGTTTATGCTGCTCAAAGCGTACTCAGTTGCAAGAATAAGTGACGAACGAAGTTTCAGGGATGAGTTGAATAGCCTGATCAAAGCCTGGCCGGAAACAACAGAAAGCAAAAGGGCCTCTGAGATCATAGTTTATCTTAACAAGAAAACACCTGAGCTTAAGGTTGAAGAGGATAAAAAAATTGCTACTGAAATATACACTGCAGATACAACTGCTACCCGGATTTTTGCACTGGTTATCAGTGATCCGGCATTTAATCTCAACCAGGCATCATTTGATGTGATTAGCTATAACATCGATAATTATACTAATAAAAATTACAAAACTGAGGCAGCCCTGATTGAAAACCAGTTTATTCTGATAACTGTTTCAGGATTTCCAGATTTTGCCAATGCATTCGATTATTTCAATTCATTTAAAACCGAAAAGCTTGTAAGAAACCCGAAAGGCGCTAAGATAATGACGTTTGTAATTAGTGATAATAACCTTAAAGTCCTTAAAAACGATAAGAATCCCAACCGATATCAGCTTTTCTTCAGGGAACAATTTCTTAAAAAAGAATAAGTCCTCACCGACCCAATCACCCGCTTGGATGGAAGGTGGGCAGCTGTATAAGACAAAAAAGCAAGTAATTAATTATGAGGAAAATAAAAATACTCTGGACCGATGATGAGGTTGAAGCTCTGAAGCCTCACATATTTTTTCTTGAGGAAAAGGGTTATGTGATTGACACTTGCTCTAATGGAAATGATACGATTGACCTTGTTAAACAAAACAGGTATGATTTGATTTTTCTGGACGAAAACATGCCGGGGCTAAGTGGTATTGAGACATTAAAACTGATAAGGGAAGTCAGAACCGATATTCCGGTTGTGATGATTACTAAAAGTGAAGAGGAAGATTTAATGGAAACTGCCATTGGATCAGAAATTGCTGATTATCTGATCAAACCGGTCAAACCAAAACAGGTGCTTCTGGCCATAAAAAAAATACTCGATCAGCGGCGACTGATAACAGAAAAAACAACAACTGACTACAGGCTTGAATTCAATCGTATCAGCAGTATGATCTCATCAGCTTCCACATTTGCCGACTGGACAGAATTATACAAGAAAATAGTCTTTTGGGAGTCTGAACTTGAGAAATCAACTGACCCGGGGATGAATGAGATCCTGAAAATGCAACAGAATGAGGCAAATAACTCATTCTCAAAATTCATCATCAGCAATTATCTCGACTGGCTCCGGCCCGATAATAAAAACAAGCCTTTGCTCTCACCTGCTCTGTTTACGCAAAAAATCCTCCCTCATATAGGCAGTAACCGGCCACTTTTCTTTATCCTCATCGATAACCTGAGGTATGATCAGTGGAAAACCATTTCAGCTGAATTGTCAGGATTATACAGAATTATTGAGGAGGATCTATACTTCAGTATTCTTCCAACATCAACACAATTCAGCAGGAATTCTATTTTTTCAGGATTGATGCCATCTACCATTTCTGAACTGCTGCCTGATCTTTGGATAAATGATGATGAAGAGGAAGGCAAAAACAATTCTGAAGAAGAACTGTTTAAAGATCAATTGAAACGAAAAGGGCTGAACTACAAATGGTCATATAATAAAATCAGCAGCAGCCTTGAAGGAAAGAAAGTGAATGAAAGAGTAAGGTCAATGCTTGAAAATGATATCAATATACTTGTCTTTAATTTTGTTGATATGTTATCGCATGCAAGGACAGAGATAAGTATGATCCGTGACCTTGCCAACGATGAACCAGCCTACAGGAGTCTTACCCGAAGCTGGTTTCTGCACTCGTCATTATTTGAATTGCTTAAAACACTTGCCTCGCATCCGGTAAAAGTTGTTTTCAGTACCGACCATGGAACTATAAGAGTTCAAAATCCCATTAAAATAATTGGTGACAGGAAAACGTCGCCCAATCTCAGATACAAGATGGGCAGAAACCTTGATTATGACCCTAAAAAAGTTTTCGAGCTCACTAACCCTGAAAAAGCAATGCTGCCCAAGACAAATTTAAGTTCAAGATATATCTTTGCAATGAATCAGGACTTTCTTGTGTATCAGAATAATTTTAACTATTACGCCAGTTATTATAAAGATACTTTTCAACACGGGGGGATCTCTATGCAGGAGATAATGATTCCCATAGCATACCTTGAACCAGTCTAGCAAAAGACAAAATGAAAATCTTAATAAAAAACAAAAGACATCTGAATGCAGCAGCAAAGAAACTTCTGAAACAATCAGGAGAGAATAGAATATTTGCCTTTTACGGATCTATGGGTGCCGGTAAAACTACGATAATTAAAGCCATTTGCCAGACACTGGGTGCCATTGACATAGTCAGCAGTCCCACTTTCACTCTGGTAAATGAATATAAGACATCTTCCGGAGAATCATTATATCATATCGATTTCTACAGAATACGTAAACAGGAAGAAGTGTTTGACTTCGGTATTGAGGAATATCTGACAGGTGAATCATATTGTTTTATGGAGTGGCCTGAGCTGATCGAAGAAATTCTCCCTGAAGAAACAGTAAAAGTGAGAATTTCTGTGGATAATAATGAACAACGTATACTCTCAATAGCTTAATTATATCTGATTTTGGTCTCTATTGCAAATTATATAACTTTGAAAAAATATCTCCTTTAAAATGATGAATGGCAAAGGCAAGAGCGGAAAAGTCAGTTTTGAGAACACTGTTTTCATGCCCAAAGAGGAACATCTGGAAACTACTGTCAAAAACCGGAGGATTTCTATAGGTATCCCCTGTGAAAAAAAAGATGATGAGAAAAGAGTGGCACTGACCCCCGAAGCGGTTTGTTTGCTTGTTGAAAGTGACAACGAGGTTATTATAGAGAAAGGAGCCGGCCTCGGGGCAAACTATACCGATAAGGATTATAGCGAGAATGGAGCAATAATAAGCGACTCTCCTGCAAGAGTATACAGCGCGGATGTAGTAATAAAAGTTGCTCCGTTTTCAGAAAAAGAGACAGAATATCTTAAAGGAAACCAGGTAATCTTATCTTATCTCAATGTCCTTAAGCTCGATGAAGAAACGCTTTCTAAACTAATAAGAAAAAAAGTAACAGCAATTGCTTTTGAAAAGATCCGGGATAATAACGGTGAAATGCCGGTTGTTGAGTCAATGAGCGAAATTGCCGGAATAACATCATTGCTGATTGCATCAGAATACCTAAGTAATATGCACGGCGGAAAAGGGGTGATGCTTGGAGGAATTACTGGAGTCACTCCCACCGAGGTAATTATACTGGGTGCGAATACAGCAGGTGAATATGCTGCAAGAGCCGCTATCGGACTCGGATCAACAGTAAAAATTTTCGACAACTCTCTTCCTCGGCTCAGAACTTTTCAAAATGTGCTGGGACAACGTCTTCAGACATCAGTATTTCATCC
>Ga0182010_10000578_pt1 | contig 20719 bp, 19 predicted proteins | sample 611E1MmetaG_FD_120488 | JGI IMG/M metagenome (GOLD analysis project Ga0182010, IMG submission 120488) | Permafrost microbial communities from Stordalen Mire, Sweden - 611E1M metaG | ecosystem: Environmental > Terrestrial > Soil > Wetlands > Permafrost | place: Sweden: Stordalen | collected...
CTGACATCAACAGATAAGCACAAACACTTGTTGCCTTGAGCACGCGGAAGAAAATTTAACTTCTTATCTGTTTTCAATATGCTGATTTTTTTTGAATTATTAATTATTTACGGAAGAAAAAGACAAAAAAGAAAAATTGAAGAACTTTCACAGAGAGTCACGGAGAAGCACAGAGGGCCACAGAGAATAAAATGAATCTGTGCAACTCTGTGAAAACTCAGTGCAACTCTGTGTTAGTTCTTAGACAAAATGAAAAAAAGACAATTTTCCATCTTTAAGTTTTTGAATTATGCAAAATAGTTGTACTTTTGCGAGCCAAAATCATTTATTTAATAAACAAATAATTACTATGTTAAATCAGTACGAAACCGTTTTCATTGCAACTCCCGTTTTATCTGAGAACCAGATGAAGGAAGCGGTTCAAAAATTCAAGAAGGTTATTACCGACAACAGCGGTGAGATCGTTCATGAAGAGAACTGGGGTCTAAAGAAACTGGCCTATCCGATCCAGAAAAAGTCGACTGGCTTTTATTACCTGGTTGAATTCAAAGGCACAGGCGATCTAATTGAAAAGCTTGAAGTCCAATATCGAAGAGATGAAAGGATTATCAGGTTTTTAACTTTCAGGATGGAAAAATTTGCCGTCGAATATGCAGAGAAGAAGAGAAAACAGAAAGAATCAGGTAAATCAAAGGAGGAATAGAATATGGCACAGAACGAATCGGAAATCAGATATTTGACTCCGCCAACTGTTGAGATCAAGAAGAAGAAATACTGCAGGTTCAAGAAAAACAGGATCCGTTATATCGATTATAAAGATCCGGAATTTCTTAAGAAGTTTCTGAATGACCAGGGTAAAATTCTGCCACGCAGAATAACCGGCACTTCACTTAAATATCAGAGGAAAGTGGCAAAAGCCGTCAAAAGAGCCAGGCACATTGCTCTTCTTCCTTATGTTACTGACTTGTTAAAATAAGGAGGACGCTATATGGAAATTATATTATTACAAGACGTCAACAAGCTTGGTCAGAAAGATGATCTGGTGAATGTTAAAGCCGGCTACGGTAGAAATTTTCTGATCCCCAGAGGTTTTGCATTAGCAGCAACACCATCAGCAAAAAAGATGCACACTGAGAACCTCAGGCAGAGAGCTCATAAGGAGGAGAAGATAAAGATTGCAGCACAGGAGATTGCCGGAAAAATGGCCGGTTTAAAAGTCATTGTGGGCGCAAAAACAAGTACTTCAGGTAAAATATTCGGATCAGTAAACACAATACAGATAGCTGAATCACTGAAGGAAAAAGGATTTGATATTGACCGAAAAAACATCACTCTTCCGGAAGATCAGATAAAGGAAGTTGGAAATTATAAAGCTGTAATCAAACTACACAGAGATGTAAAAGTTGAGATTGAGTTTGAGATCCAGGGAGAATAAAAAATCCTTGATATTTATATGTAGAGACGCCCAAGTTGGGCGTCTCTACTATTTTTAATGCAAATCATAGCATTGCGTGACACCCAAATCGGATGTCTCTACTTGCCAAATGCATCTTAATCTTAATAAGAATCGTGGAAGTCTTTCCTGCGCTCATATTTCAGATCGCCTAACACAGCTGCCTTAACTTTAATCATAAAGTTCCAGCTTTGCAAAGTTCCGTTGGGGACCCAGTTAAAGCTCATATCCCAGCAATGAAGATCACGGGTTATCCCGATATTTGTCATGGTTATTTTTTTGGCATTGAAGTCGTAACCGCTCTGGAAAGTGGCTGACATCTTTTTAGTAAGTGTAACACTTCCTCTGAATGAAACAGTCTGATCAAGCGTTGATTTAAATATGGTAGGAGCATAATTGAGATTGTAACTCAGATTGAATGTCCATGGCATATCAAAAACAGGATAGCCATAGGCATCTTTTGGTCCGGCCGCTCCGGTTGTTGCTTGTTTCTGAGAATCCTGAGCCGGCATTCCTGAGCTTCCCTGCATACCCTGATAGGTTGAATTCTGTGAAGTATTTGAGCCCGTACCATTCTTATTCTTGTTTTTCTTCAATAAATCGCTAAGGCTGAGATCAACACTTGTGCTGAAATTGGTGAGCCTCATAAGTTTATGGCTTTGATCCCATAAGAACTCACCTATAGCAGCTCCTGTAGTAGGATTAGTCCCATAAAGACTAAAACTGCTGTTTGCAGAAATATTTATATTATTCATAAGAGTAGTCCTGAATTGCATAGCTATAGGCGCCCATCTCAACGAATCTGCGAAAATATTATATGCTGTGCTAATATTGAAATTATCTATAAGCTTAATCTTTTTCGGCTTTCCAGTAGTGTCGTTTTTCTCAAAGACTTTGGCTTCAACAATGTTGACCAGGCTAAATGTCACATTACCGCTTTTTGAGGAAAGAGAAGGAGTACCATAAATATTGCCTTCAAATATTGAATACTGACCTTGAAGTGCATATGGAAGCGGAACCTGCACCTGCCGGTACATTTTTGAGCTGAGACCTGCAAAAGAGGGAGTAAAACTGAAACCTACGGAAGGCTTTATCACATGACGGATTGACTGCAACCGGAAATCAGGACTTTTGCCGGAAAAATCATACATTCCGTATATCTGAGGGTTATAACTTGCACTGATCGTCGGATTGACTGCCTGCCCGTAAAACAACCCTCGTAAAGTATCGAGAACCACCGTAGGCTGAGTTCTGTTGAGTGACGGATTAAAATAATTCTGTTCATATGTTTTTGATATCTTCTGGGTGTACAAAACACCTGAATAGGTCAATGAGGGAGAGATTGAAAAATTTTTGAAAGGACGGATCTGGAGACTTAAGGGAATGCTCTGCTCGAATCCATTTTGCATATGCTTCCAGACTTGGGATGTAAACAGGAGAGTATCTTTCGTCTGAATCTGATTATCCATCGATGCGGAATATGAAAGTTGGATTTCTTCATACCATTTAGATGTCCCAGTGCTGTTTTTCGATTTAAACGGATAAATTCTTCCCATATTAAAACTGGCTTTCGGCAGATTGAGGCTCACAGATTTATCACTGACATTCTGACTCTGATAGGCGCCTATGGAAAAGTTAAAAGGCGTACCTTCCCACGACTTGGAATAATTTACACTTGACTGCCTCGTAGTTGTAACATGGTCATTTACATTATAACTGTTGTTTTTATCATATGCAGGAGAACTCATATCGACGCTGGCAGAGAATGTTGATCCGGGCGATGATTTTGCATCCTGCGTAAACATCCAGTCAATCTTGTAGTTTTTAGATTCTGAAAAATCCTGAAGTCCCTGGTGTCCCGATATATTATCTGCCCAGCTAAACGAAAAGTTGCCGCTATATTTATAAAGTTTTTTATAACTGGTCCGTGCGGTCCCTAACCATGATCCATTTGCCCATACGCTACCAGTAAGCATAAGGTCGAAGTAATCGCTTATTGCAAAATAATATCCCCCGTCGGTCAATGCAAAACCACGTACCCGTTCCTCTCCGTAGCGAGGAATAATTAATCCCGATGCTGCGCTTTTTGTCTGTATCGGGAAAAAACCAAAAGGGATGACCAGAGGCAGGGGGATTCCTTCAAGTACGAGGTTCCCAGGTCCTGAAATAATTTTTTTCCCTGGATAAACTTTTGCTTTTGGAAGGTTTATGTAAAAATGAGGAGTGTCGGCATCACAGGTGGAATATGTACTTTTGAATATATTTGATGTGCCATCCTCAAGAAGTTTGGTGAACTGGCTGTGCAAAAGGCCCGCATCCTGTTTAGTTATAATGTTCTTGATAAGAGCTTTCTTGGTTTTAAAGTTGTAAGTAAGTTCATCCGAATCAAACTGGTTGCTTCCCTGTTTAAAAGCCGGTTTACCATTGACCTTACCCGTTGTATCCTTTCTCCCTATGGCGAACAAGAGATTCGTTTTCATATCGATTACAATCGAATCGGCTTTGATTTCCAGGTCACCGTAATCAATTACTGCATTCTTAACAAGAATAAACTTTTTGTTTATTATGTCTCTCTTTATTAAGTCTGCAGATTTGTACGTAATCTTTGAATCGACGGCACTTGTTGATGTTTTGCGAACTTTCGTCGAAGAAGTGTCAGTTGTGATTGTGTCTTTCTTTATCAGCAAGGTATCTCTAACCGATTTGCTTTCCTGAGATAACAGAGAAAAAGATTGGACCAGAAGAAGGAACAATATAACTAACCGCTTTTCTTTAAAAAAATACAACTTAAATACTATTTTTGTATAGTTTTTTGTGATATGGGGTGCCAGCGCAAAACTAACTAAAAAACATTAACGAAAAATGTGTACAGGAATTAAAAACGGCAAAGATCATACCTTTAATATATGTAATACAATATTGTTTTTTCTTTTTATTATAATTCCAACTGTTTCATCTTCTGCAAACGGGATCAATAATGAAAAAAACAGGGTGATAGTAATTGATCCTGGTCATGGAGGAAGAGATCCCGGGGCATTAGGATCGATGAGTCGCGAGAAGGATATTACTCTGGCAATTGCGCTCAAAACAGGAGAATATATTCAGCAAAATATAAAGAACGTAACAGTTATCTACACCAGGAAGGATGACTCATATGTTGACCTTTATGACAGGCCGAAGATTGCCAATAAAGCTAATGCTGACCTTTTTATTTCAATTCATGCCAACTGGGCAGACTCCAAAAAAGTTGTTGGGGCCGAAACTTATGTTATGGGACATGCAAAAGATCAGGCAAATCTGGAGGTGGCCATGAACGAGAATTCAGTTATGCTTCTTGAAGATGACTATTCAACCAAGTATGAAGGTTTTGATCCGAAATCATCTGAATCATACATTATGTTTTCCCTCACCCAGAAAGTTTTCCAGGAACAGAGTACCGATCTGGCCACAAAAATTCAACAACAATTCAGAGAGAGGGTTAACAGGAATGACCGTGATGTTAAACAGGCCGGTTTCTGGGTCTTGTATCATACCAAAATGCCTAGCGTGCTCGTTGAAACGGGTTTTATAACTAGTCCGGAGGAAGAGAAGTATCTTAATTCAAAAGAGGGACAGGATTATCTTGCATCTTCGATATTCAGGGCCTGTAAGGACTATTTCAATGAGATCGACAGTAAGAGCAGTATTGCATCGGCCAGAAACGATAATTCTGATCAGAAAACCGATACAATGGCAAATGTAAGGCTACGGAGCAGTGATATATATTTCATGGTCCAGGTTACAACTTCCATCTCAAGGACTGAAATAAAACCTGAAAATTTCAGTGGTCTAAAAGATATATCGGAAATACAAGCAAATGACCGGTTCAAATATGCAGCGGGCAGTTTTGAAGATTATTCTGAGGCTGTCAGTTACAGGAAAAAAATTGAAGCAGTTTATCCTGATGCATTTGTAATTGCAGTAAAAGACAACAAAATATTACCTTTACAACAGGCTTTGGAACAAAAACGGAAAACACAAAAAGACTATTAGATGAAAAAGATCTCGAATGAAGTAAAAGTTGGTGCAACAGCATTACTGACTATCCTTGTTTTTGTATGGCTATTTAATTTTCTAAAAGGAAAGGACTTTTTAAAAAGCACAGCAGTTTATTATACTATATATGATAAGGTAGGCGGGCTTGCAGAATCAAGCCCTGTTGAAATCAATGGCTATAAGGTGGGTGTTGTAAGGTCTTTAGATTTTATTGATGCCACAAGCGGCAGACTTCTGGTAGTATTTTCAGTGAAAAAGAACTTCAAGCTTCCCAAAAATACCGTTGCGGAAATAGTACCCATTTCGCTTTTAGGAGGAATGAAAGTACAATTCGTTTATGGCAAGGGCCCAGGAACTTACAAAGACGGAGATACCATTCCGGGAAGGCTCGCTGAATCACTGATAGATAAAATTGATACTGAAATTTTACCGGTGAAGGAAAAATTATCAAATCTCATCACGGTCCTCGACTCTGTAATCGCTTCAGTGGATGAGATAATGGATCCTGAATTTAAAAGAGAGTTTAAACAAACTGTTGCCCACCTGAACAATACAACTTCTAGCCTTGATAAAGTACTGGGTTCCAAGGAAAAAGAGCTTGCTGCCATTGTTGACAATATAAATAAATTCACCAGCATGTTAGCTGATAATTCAGGAAAAATGAACAAGACTTTCACCAACCTTGAGACTATGTCAGATTCCCTGAAAGCATCTGACATTTCTGCTGCTGTTTCAAACCTTAAGGCAAGTCTTGAAAAAGCTTCCAAACTTATGGAAAACCTGAATCAGGGAAAAGGAAGCGCCGGTCAGTTTCTTACTAATGACACTCTTTATTCAAATTTGTCAGGCAGCCTTGAGAGCTTAAACCTTCTTTTAAAGGATATGAAAGCCAATCCAAAAAGATATGTGCATTTTTCAATCTTCGGTAAAAAGAATGCACCTTCTAAATAAATTTTATATAAAAATCAGATAATCTTACTCTTAAAAAATCTGTCAGAATCAAGAGCAAAATAGTACTCATTTTATTAATGCCAGGTTGAATTTTGAGCAACAATCCATAATGAATTGTATCACACTGATAAACCAATAGTAATAATAATAACTACATGATATTCTGTGTTTTAATTAATTCAAAAAAAAATTCACCTATAAGTTGTTGATGGTTAAAAACATATACTTTTTTTGAGAAAGTCAAGCAAAAAAAATTTTTTTTATTAGTTTTTTTTTTACAAATATTGCTACGTGAATCGGTTTGATTCTAACCTTGAAAAAATTTAAAAAAAACCAACTTAAATGAATAAGTCACATAATGACGTTTGGAATAATTGTCTGCAAATAATAAGAGACATAATTCCATCCATCAGTTACAAGACCTGGTTTGAACCGATAATTCCTTTAAAACTAGAAAACAATGTTCTGACCATTCAAGTGCCAAGTCCTTTTTTTTATGAGTATCTTGAAGAGCAGTATATTGATATTCTAAGGAAAACCCTAAGGAGGGAAATTGGTGCTGAAGCCAAGCTCGAGTACAATGTCGTTATGGAGAATAATACTTTTTCAGACGGGAAACCATATACTGTTAGATATCCCTCAAGAAATAAAACAGATCTCAATAATAAACCTGTTCAGGTTCCATTCGACGTCACCCAGCCATCCATAAAAAACCCCTTCGTAATCCCCGGTATTAAAAAAGTGCATTTTGACCCTAAGCTCAATCCGGATTACAATTTTAACAATTATATAGAGGGCGAATGCAACAGGCTGGCAAGATCAGCCGGTATTGCAGTTGGCAATAATCCTGGCGGGACTGCATTTAATCCCCTGATGATATACGGTGACTCCGGACTTGGAAAGACTCATCTTGCACAGGCTATCGGCATACTGGTTAAAGAGAAACATCCCGATAAAACCGTGCTTTACGTAAATGCAAATAAATTCCAGACCCAGTTTGTAGAGTCAGTCAGAAATAATAATAAGAATGACTTCCTTCATTTCTACCAGATGATTGATGTACTCATCCTCGATGATGTACATGAATTTGCTGGAAAAGAAAAAACCCAGGATACCTTCTTTCATATCTTTAATCATCTGCATCAATCTGGAAAACAATTGATTCTCACATGCGACAGGCCACCCGTTGAGCTGCAGGGAATGGAACAGAGACTCCTTTCGAGATTTAAATGGGGACTTCAGGCTGATCTTCAGAGGCCCGACTACGAAACACGGCTGGCGATCCTGAAAAAGAAAGCTTATAATGACGGCATTGAGTTACCAGATGAGATATTTGAATTTCTTGCAATTAACATTTCTAACAATATTCGCGAGCTTGAGGCAGTACTGATATCCCTGTATGCACAGTCAACACTGAACAGAAAAGAAATCACACTGGATCTGGCAAGACTTATGGTTGAAAAGCTTATAAGCACTTCTAAACGGGAAATAACAATTGAGTATATTCAGAAAATTGTTTGTGATTATTATAAAATACCAATTGAGCTTATCCAGGGAAAGACCAGAAAGAGAGAGATTGTGCAGGCACGGCAGGTATCAATGTATTTTTCCAAAAGCCTTACAAAAGCATCTCTTGCAAGTATAGGGTCTCACATCGGAGGGAAAGACCATGCAACTGTTCTTCATGCGTGCAAGACAGTAAATAACCTTATTGACACCGATAAACATTTCAGAAACCAGATTAACGAAATTGAGAAAAAATTAAAAGTTTAATATTGGACACTATAAATTTTACAGAAAAGTTCTATGAAAAATATGGGAACAGGAGCGAAAAACCTGTTCTTTTTTTTTCCCCGGGAAGAGTTAATCTAATCGGCGAACATACAGATTATAATGGCGGATTTGTTTTTCCATGCGCTTTAATTTACGGAACATATCTATTAATAAGAAAGATAAAATCCAATACCCTTAAATTCAGCACAATAAACTTCAATGAAGATTACCAAACCGAGCTCAAAGAACTGTTCTTGAATACTGGAAAGAAATGGATAAATTATCCTCTGGGTGTGATCAATGAATTCATTAAAAAGGGATTTAAATTATCAGGTCTTGAATTTCTCTATTTCGGTGATGTGCCAAATGAAGCGGGTCTCTCCTCGTCAGCATCTATTGAAATGGTGACAGCCGTTGCTCTGAATGAATTCTTGAGTGCATCTCTCGATATGCTTGAAATGGTAAAAATGAGTCAAAAAGCTGAAAATGAATTCGTCGGCATGAACTGTGGTATAATGGATCAGTTTGCCGTCGCATTCGGTAAGAAAGATCATGCTATCTTCCTGAACTGCGATTCATTATTATATGAAAACGTTCCATTTATCCTCACTGATTGTTCGCTGATAATTACAAATACTAACAAGAGAAGAGGTCTTACCGACTCAATATACAATGAACGGCGCAGCGAGTGTGATAAAGCTGTTGAACTGCTTCAGGCATATAAACCCATCCGCAACTTAAGCGAGCTAAATACTGAAGACATTAATATTCTGGAAAAATATATTAAGGATCCGATCATCAGGAAAAGGGCAAAACACGTCATTAGCGAAAACGGAAGAGTAATTGAAGCCGTTGGTGTTTTGAAAAACGACAATATCATTCGTTTTGGGCAACTTATGAATCAATCGCACGATTCCCTGAAGGATGATTATGAAGTCACCGGTACAGAACTTGATACACTTGTTTATGAGGGAAGAAAACTTCCTGGTGTTCTAGGTACGCGTATGACAGGTTTCGGATTCGGTGGCTGTACTATCAGTATTGTCAGAAAAGCTGATTCTGCAAAATTTATGACCTCGCTTTCAGCTATATATCAGAAAAAGACCGGTCTGGTGCCTGATTTCTATCAGCCGGAGATTGGCGATGGGGCCAGGAGAATAATATAACCACAATCTAACTCTCTCCTCCTTTTGAAGGAGGAGTACTACGCCAAAGGCGTGGGGAGGTGGTTGATTAAAAAAAACCAACCACCCCGTCATGTTCTGACGGCCATGACACCCCTCCTTCAAAAAGGAGGGGAGACTTTATACTACTGGACTTTAATGTTTAGATCTAAATCTCTCACTGTCAATATCTTTAACACATCTGAAACCAACAGTTGCGCTTCTGTCGAAGCCGGGCGATACCATTAGCAGCATCTGAGTTTTACTGAGAGCCTGAGGTCCCCCCTGGATATACCACCCGCTGGATTCTGGTTTATAATAGCTTCCTCCCCTGATTACATTAAAATAATTTGTCCCATTGAAATACAAATCGTTTGTCATCTGCCATACATTGCCTATCATATCAAATACACCGAAAGGACTTTGACCTTTTGAAAATGCATCAACAGGAGTCGGTCTGTCAAATGAGTTGTTGCAATATGTACCATGAAATTCATTACCCCACGGCCATTCCCGTTTCTCAGGTCCCTGAGCCGCAAGTTGCCATTCTGCCTGTGTAGGGAGTCGTTTTTGTGCCCATTTTGAATATGCAACCATGTCTTCATAACTGACATAAACAACCGGATACTTTTCCTGGCCCTGCCTGAACATTCCTGATTCCCAATGTCTTAAATATCTTGAAGTATCCTGCGGACTGTAACCGGAATTCGTAAGAAATTCATAATACTGCTCATTTGTAACCGGGTATTTATCAATCAGAAAACTGTCAATTTTTACAATGTTGCCATTTATTTCAGGATAAGGAATAAAATCGTCACTTGCCGTTACAGTATATGAAAAGTCTGTACCTGCAACCAGAACCATGTCAGTAGGAATGTTTGGAGCTTTGACGGTATGGTTAACTTTACTGATAAGCCAAGGCTTCCCTCCTTTCAATAACAAAACATCTTCATCTTTTAATAGCTTGTTTTCAATTAATTGCAATACGATTTTACCCTCATAAAAACCAAATATATCTTTAACCCTAATTGCAGTGTCGTTCAATATTCTGAACTCTTTATAAAATGTCTGATATGATGGATCACCTTTCCAGATAAATACTTTTCCTGATCCTGTGACGGAGATTTTAATTGAATCCCCTTCAAGCCGGGACCTGATAAGACCCGGTAATCCGGCAATACAATCAACAGATCCCTCTTTTCTCGTACCTGACCAGGACTCCTGCCAACCAGTGGCATAAGCTGAAAGGAATATTTTACCTCTTTCATAAACTGGTATGATATTTTCGTGGTTCCATAATGAGATAAAGTGTTTTCCTGCAGTATCACTTATTTCAAAAAGTTTTCCATTTACACCTTCTGGTCTCATGTTGAGAACAGTATAAACAGTTTTTTCTCCTGATTTCCAGCGGTTTACATAAATCTTATCAAGCGTTGTTCCGATCATTGGAGTCCAGTCATTATCAAGAAAAGCGTCGTTATTCTGCCGGAGGATGAATGTTGTCCGCGACAGAAACCTAAGATCATTTGCATAATTTTCATCTCTTCCTCCGGGTCGGAACAGATTCAATTCTGTACCATAGCCGTTAAATAAAGAAATAGCTATTTCGCGGTGAATTATATCCTCTCCAACATCACAGACTCTGAAAATTGAAAAATCAGGTTTTATTAACTTATTAAGATTCAGTTCCGGACTGAGGAAAATAGCATTATGAACGCGTCCTGAAATGATGCCTGGCATGTCAGCCGGTACAGCCATACCCTCGGAGTACATCACCACCCCTTTTCTGACGCTATCGGCCGCTGCTTGTAATTCAAAGCTTGAACTGCCCCTGGTATCGAGAACCACACCATCGGCTTCCGTTTCGCTAATAAGCCTTGCCATCCCCTTTAAATGATCTTCTTTTCTCGTGCTGTTATCCCAAGGATTATATGCAATAAAAAAACGTGTACCCGATGTTCGTGACATTTTTGCAAAACTCCTCAATTGTGCTGTTCCACCATGAATATCCCTGTACAGATCCCATTGGTTACGTTGGTCAAGGCCAAGTCTTGGCCATGTAGGCCAGATTCCAAAAACGTCAATGTTCCCGAATAGTTCCATTCCCTGTTTAAGTTCTTCCGGATAAGTATACTTTCCCGTGAGCCTGTCATAAAATTCTCTGTCCCATGCCATTTGAAGAATAATAAGGTAACTATTCTTTATCCAGGCCAGATCATTTCTTTTATATAATGAATTATTAAATGCTTCAAGATCAAACAGATATCTGTCTCTAAACATCTGACGGAGCCCGTTTTGCCATTCACCCCTGAAAACTTCTGCATTGAGCGAGTAATAAACTTTTGCTTTTGGTGGCAATACAGTTGCATATCGTTTTTTTAATCCGTCAATAATCTTTGTACGGCGTATTACTGAACAAACTGAATATCCGTTTCCGGTAAAAAAGGAGGAATATCCAAGTTCCCAGGCATTATCAGGCAGTATGACTCTGACAGGCTGAAACCCGGGACGAAATAAATACGCCCTGGCCAGATCAGACGGCCCTCTTCCGGTTATATAAACTGAAGCTGAATCTTCGCCAAATGGCACAACATTGCTTATAGTTACAGTATCATTCCCTTTGTTCTCAAATGCCAATTCACCTTTCCATCCTGAAGAATAATGACCTGATGATCCAAAGGTCACAGAAATACTCCCAAAATTCTGAGTATACAGATCGGTTGTCAGTATAGCTTCAACTTCTCCGGAAAAGTGCAGCCTGTCATTAAGAAGAAAGCTGAAGAGAGGTCTGCTCCGTGACAAAATAATTGAGGTGCTGTCTGAAAGAATCAGCTTGTCTGATTTCAGATATCCGGCTTTTTCCAGCTTCAAATTATAAAGTACCTGTGAGTAACCTGATAATTCCAGAATAAGAATGGCAAGGAGCGATATAAATATTGCTTTTGAAGTTTGCTTCATTTTTGTACAGGTTTAATGTGTCAATTTTCAAAATCAATTATTAATAATCAGTAACATTTTCGATATTAATTCGTACAAAAGCTAAATTATAAAATGCAATTTATAACATACAAATCACATAAAAAACTGGTGTCGTCAATTAGACTAAAAACAGTGTTACAGATAATTGGATCAATTTTTTCCTTTTAGATAAAATAGTTGTATATTTAGGGATATTCAAAATCAGATAGGGTAATGTCTAAAATAATTAAAATACTGAATTATAGTTTTATTCTTATTTTAATTGTACTGTTTACCAGCTGTGCTCCCTCAAAAAAGAATCCATATTACGAAAAGAGGAAGAAAAGTTCCCAGGTAAATGCATCACAACTCGGAAGAAACAGGTACTACTTTTCATCAGCTTATCAGAAGAAGCTGAATAAGGCTTTTAAACCAAAATAGAAAAGTGCCTTTTCATTCATCACACAATATACTCAATCCATCATAAGCAAGCATCATTTCAGGGGGTAACTCCTTTGAAACCTCTTTATATAAACCCATTTGATGACTGATATGAGTAATAAAAGCCTTTTTGGGGGATACTTCTCTGACAAAATCCATAGCTTCCCTCAGGCTGAAATGAGAAATGTGCTTTTCCTTTCTCAGTGCATTAATTACAAGATATTTTACCCCATAAAGTTTCTCCTTACTCTCTTCCGGGACATAATTTGAATCTGTTATATACGCAAAATTTCCGATTCTGAAACCATAAACAGGCAAACGGTAATGGAACACTCTGACTGGCAATATCTCCATTTTCCCTATATTAAATCCTTGTTCAGGAACGGGATTTAGTCTCATTTTGGGAATGCCGGGATACTGATATTCTGAAAATACATAGGAATATTCTCTTTTAATTACCTTCTGAACTCTCTCCTCACAAAATATATCAATGGCATCCTGACTTTTATAGTTGAATGCTCTGACATCGTCCAATCCTGAAATATGATCTTTGTGTTCATGCGTCAGAATAATAGCATCGAGCCTCGTAACATGTTCCCTGAGCATCTGCTGCCGAAAATCAGGACCAGCGTCAATAACCAGGTTGACATCGTCAGTTTCCAGAAGAACAGAGGTTCTGAGTCGTTTGTCGTGCAGATCAGAAGAAAGGCACGTACTGCAGTCGCAGGCGATTACAGGGACTCCCTGCGATGTTCCGGTTCCGAGGAATGTTATTTTCACAATAGAAATATTTCCTGACAAACCTATATTAAAAATCAGTAACAGACAACAGGTTTGGCATTTTTTGTAAATACTATAGCAAGCAGTAAATTTATTATATTTGAGTAAACAATTTCATAAAAGTGAAAGGAAGGATTTATCTGATACCTGTGACTTTGGGAGGAGATGACTTTCTTTCTGTAATCCCAGAAAAAGTTATTGGCATTACCCGACAATTGCGATATTTTGTGGTTGAAGACATCAGGAGTGCCAGAAGGTTTTTACGGCTTATTGACAGAGAGTTTCCAATAAACGATTCTGTATTCTATGAACTAAACGAACACACTTTTGAATCAGATATCGAACATTATATTGAACCTGCCCTGAACGGTTCTGATATCGGAGTTATAAGTGAAGCCGGACTCCCTGGTATTGCTGATCCCGGAGCAGGAATAATAGCCCTGGCGCATCAGAAAGGGATCAAAGTGACTCCATTATCCGGACCTTCCTCAATAATATTGGCTTTGATATCTTCGGGCCTTAACGGACAAAATTTTACATTTAACGGGTATCTGCCTGTAAAGCCTGCAGAACGATCTGCAAAACTAAGCGAACTTGAAAAAAAGGCCGGAGAAGGATTTGCGCAGATATTTATGGAAACTCCATACCGCAATCAATCGATGGTAGAGTCAATTCTTGCGACATGTCGTAACGATACATTACTCTGCATTGCAGCCGACATAACCCTGCCGACTGAGTCGATAAGAACGATGAGGATTTCAGATTGGAAAAAAAGCCTGCCATTATTGAATAACAAGCTTGTGGTTTATGTAATGCAATGATATTATTTTCCTGGACCGGGAATGACTTTAACCAGTTGAACATCGTATAATAAAGGGGTATAACCCGGAATAGTATAATAACCGGAAGTGCCATAAGCAAGTTTTGATGGGATAAGTAAAGTTGCCTTCCCTCCTTCATTCATATACGAGATCCCTTCATCAAACCCTGCTATAATTTGTCCTTCAGATAATTCGAAAATAAGGTCTGCCCCGCCTGCATTAGTATCAAATACGTTGCCGTTCAGGTATTTTCCTGTATACACAACATGGCAAGTATCACCTTTTACTGGTGCACGACCAGTTCCTGTAAGTACATTCATATAATATAAGCCACTGGGTTCCAGCTTAAAAGTATCAGTGGGGTTACTACTAAGGTAATTCGCTATTGATTCGGTCTCAGCTTTTTCGTATTTTCTGGCCGGATCGCACGATCCAAGTGATATTAAGGCAATAGCTACAAAAAACAAAAGAATTGATTGATTGTGCTTTTTAATCATAGACATAGTTTTAAATAATTTCAATAAATTCTAAACGTAACGCTGGCCTAAATATTATTTAGGCTGCAAGATATTAACATTATATACAATTACGGCTCTGGACGGGATCATTTTTCGGTCACCTACAAAGCCATATGCCAAAAAAGGAGGAATAATGAATATTGCTTCGGCTCCGGGTTTCAGTAATTTCAGACCTTCATTCAAACCAGGTTCTATTTCACTTCTTCCAAGGATGATTTCCTTTGGACCCAGATCTTTGGATGAGTAGCATCTTGTGCCATCAAGAAGTGAACATTCATAGTCCATTACAATTTTATCGTTGTTTTTAAATACATTTCCTGATCCTTCCCTGATTATATGATACCAAAGTCCCGTAGGAGATTCATTCATTTTGAGGTTTTTGCGTTCAATATAATTTTTTATTCTTTCCCTGTCTTTCCTTATAAGATATTTGTTAAGATCAGCCATTTCATTTTTTCCGGGTTTAGAGTTAATGTTGGCATTCCCCGGTTTTTCCCTGCATGAAACGAGGAAAACTGCTAACGCGAGAACCATAATATTTCCAAATTCAGGCCAGTTATGACTGATTTTCAAATCTCCAGACATTTTCTTTCAGAACTTTAAGAAAATAAGCAATAGTATTGTCGAGAGTATCGTTAAACTCCCCTCCGGAAGCATTCATGTGGCCTCCGCCTGAAAAATATAATGACGCAAATTCATTAGACGGGAATTGACCCTTTGAACGGAATGAGAGCTTTATGAAATTGTCTTTTTCAATGAATAACGCAGAGAAATTAATTCCTTTAATTGACAATGGCATATTTACAAATCCCTCTGTATCACCCTTTACGTGGTTATATTCCTTTAAATCGTTTTTTGAAAGGTATATGTATGCCGTTCTGAATTCAGGTAAAACAACCATCCTCTGGTTAAGAGCAAAACCCTGCAATCTGATCCTGTCACTTGAGAAATTATTGTAAATAAGATTTATTATCTTTTCCTTAAGGATGCCTTTATCGAGAAGATCTGCAACAATTCTGAATGTTCTGGAAGAATATGATCCATGTTCAAAATTGCCTGTGTCGGTAATAATTCCGACATAAAGAGCTTCAGCATAGGACTTGTTCATAAATTCGGCTCCTCCGATCCCTGATAGTAGCTCATGGACAAGTTCCGAAGTTGAACATTTTGCAGGATCGGTTATTATAAGATCTGCAAAACCCTCAGGGTCAAGGTGATGATCAATAACCACTTTTCTGGCTCCTGAAGAAATAACAATATCCTCCGCTTCACCTAACCTGTTGGGCTGATTAAAATCAACCATTATTATAAGATCGGCGCTTTCAATAAGCAGCCTGCATTTCTTCCGGTCTTTAATGAAAATATTTATCTGATCTGCACCATCCATCCACTTAAGAAACTCCTGGAGATTATTGGGCGCCATTAGTGCCACATTCTTATTGTTTGCTTTAAAATAATGATAGAGAGCCAGTTGTGCACCTACGGAATCACCATCAGGATTGATATGGCTAATTATCAATATATTCTCCGACGATGAGAAATGTTTTGATAATTCTTTTGTATATTTGGATAAATCTATCACTTTTGCCTGTGTTTATTCAAGTGGCTAAAGATAAAAAATATTCCTTAAGACCTATTCTATAGTTAAAATCAAAAAATCTACATATGTGCAATGACTTTACTTTTTCCATCATTAAACCTAATGCAGTAAGGACAGGTAAAACAGGGCCAATTCTGGCTATGATAAATGAAAATGGATTTGAAATTGAGGCGATGCGTATGGTCAAATTAACTGTTCAGCAGGCTGAATCATTTTATGCTGTTCACAGAGGAAAATCATTCTTTGAAGGTTTGATAGAGTTTATGACATCAGGACCGGTTGTTGTAATGATTTTAAGGCATGAAGATGCGGTCGATCAATTCAGAAAACTGATCGGAGCCACCGATCCTGCTAAAGCTGAACCCGGAACTATCAGGAGGACATTCGCAGTATCGATACAGATGAATGCAGTTCATGGATCAGACAGTCCCGAAAACGCTGTGAGGGAATCGAACTTTTTCTTTTCAGAAATAGAGAAGTATTGTTAATTAGCACCACCGATTCCATCGGTAATACCCCCAGAATGATTATCTGAAAGTCCTTTTTTAACCACTAAGGCCACAATCCTGAGTACTCGGTATACACAAAGATCACAAAGGACTGGACTATATAATTTTAACTTTGTGCCCTTCGTGGCTACTTTGTGTTTTTTGTGGTTAATGGACTTTGTTTTTATAAATGCTCCTCAAGTATATTCCATTATTTCTAGTGCTGGAACTTTTTTCCCCGGATTGTGTTATTAAATTTGTAGATTATTAAAACACTATATGGATTCATTTTTCACAAAAGACTTTTCAGATAAAAAAACTCTGGAAAAGTATTCGTCGGCTTTTACCCTTTCGGACATGGAGATCTTTATTTTTCCTGAACTTTTCTATCCTCTGATTCTTGCAGATATTATGTCTCCTGAATTATGGAGATGGAGGGATGATCCATGGTTTATTGATATAGAGAAGAAAAGCTTCATTGTCAAGACCAACAGAATCAAACAGTATATAATACAGAACTATGTTTTTAATCTGGATCTTTCCACATGGGGCCTCACTTCAAAGAGTACGGAAATTGGGCGGTTCAGCGATTTTTTCGATATGGATATGCTAAAACAGTCAAATGCTCTTTTTGGGTATGAGGGTGATAAATACTATTTTGATATTGATATCAGAAAACATTTTGGTCTTGATAAATATGACTCCGATATAATTCCATACTGGAAAACTGAAACTGTTGAAGCAATGGGAGCCTTCAGGTATAAAGAAAATTTCAGAACAGGAGCCGGAGAGTGCGTTTCGCTATCAGCTCTGTACGCAGCAGCAATGTTTGTTGTTGGCAGAATTCCTCTCGAAAAGATATTTCTGATAGCCACGCCTCTTCACTCCCAGAATTTTATTATTGAGAAAGATGGGTTAATAACCAATAATCGCAGGATAGTTACGAAAAATATGTGGTATAACGGAACTTCCCTTTCTGAAAGAGCCAGAAGAGCAATGGAGAACGAGAAAGTAACAATCGTCTCTCATATTTCAGGCTACATACACACTTTATATGAAGAGGCCACAATTGACAGGAATGCTTATATTCTTTTCTCAAAAAAGCTAAGGGAATTTCTGGTAACTGATCTGACGAGTCTCATTTTTATCAATTTCCTGCGTTTTAAGTCAAAATACAAAAATCTGTTTCAGTACCGGTGTGATTGTTCAGGTACGGTGAGATATGTTTCGCTTGAAAAAATGTTTGAATATGAGCATACAAGCAAATTCAACGTCTCAACTGAAACCAGAGGTTCACTGGTTAAGGAAATTGAAGGAGACGACTTTCACCTAAGCCCGATTCAGTGGAAAATTATGCTGAATGATATTGAAGCAATCCTGGATAAACATTCTGATAAAAGCCTGAAAGAAATTGAAAATGAATTTATTAAAAAAACCGGGACAGAATATGAAGAAGTAATCAGGGAAATGTTTATAGAACTCAATGATTTTATTTTCACCGATCCAAAGATTCCTGATCCTGAAAAAAACTTTTTGTATACTGACAGGCTTGAAATTACAAATGAAAACAGCAGGGAAGATATAATTGACCTGATAACAAGTAAACAGGAAGATTCGGAAACGGCCAGACTGGCGTTATATGTTTTCAGGGATATGGATAAAATTGACTGGCAGCCATTCATTAAAGCATCTATCGAGAGGAACCCAGTCTCTTTCGGCGATTTAAATGAAAAAAATAATTATGAGGTTTATTCACTGCTGAAGCAACTGCCTGATGAATCAATATATGAGGGTAACAGACTTGCATTGCCCGATGAAGTCTGGAATTTCAGACGCGGTGACGGAATCGAAAAAGCTCTGTTACTTGCTGATTTTCTTTTACATAAAGATAGATCATCAACAATCGCGATTGAAATTGAACACAAAAAAGTTCTTCTGACTGCCGGATCACATGAATTTCACTTCACTTCCCGTAAAAACCTGGAGAAGTCTATCAAGATTAAAGGCATTGAGTATAAGATTTGTTGATTGTCTGATTGTCTGGGTGTCTGGGCGTCCTGGTATATTGGTATATTCGTAAATTGGAATATTGGAATATTGGAATATTGGTCTCTCGGTATCATGAGGTATTAGAACAGTTAACAGACTTCAAGACTTCAAGGCTACAAGACTCCCGGACTTCCCAACAATTTACCTCAGCACGATATCCTTGATAACTTCGCTCCCTGCCTTTTTATTCAGTTGCTCTTTAAGAGCTTCCCTAAGCATTAGGAGTTCATTTCTGACCACAGATGAATTCAGATGGACATAAAGTATATGGTCTTTGATAAAAATCTTTGTTGTACGGGAACTGATAGCTTTGCCAACGATCGCTTCCCATGAGCTGATCACGGTTACTTCACTCAGTTTTTCGCCAAGATTCATCTCCTTAATGTAGTCATTCACTGCTTCAGCGAGCGTTATAGTCTTACTTCGTCTCATTGAATTTATTTTCCGTTTTGACTTATCTCGGTGATTCCGTTATCAGCAATCCTGAATAGTTTAAAATCTATTTTATGTGCGAACAGAATATCCTGAAGCCTGTTCTGGTGAGTATCTGTAATAAATATCTGTCCAAATCTATGATTGCTAACCAGTTTTATTATTTGTTCGACGCGTTCGGCGTCAAATTTGTCGAAGATATCATCAAGCAGCAAAATCGGAGAAAAGCCGGCTTTTCTTTTTATATAGTCGAATTTTGCAAGTTTGAGGGCAACCAGGTATGATTTCTGTTGTCCCTGGGAACCAAGCGACTTCACTGAAAATTCATTCATCTCGAGAAACAGATCATCTTTATGGATCCCGATAGTTGTATATTCAAGATATCTGTCTTTTATTATAGAATTAATAAGTGCCTCACCAAAATTACCGTCAGAAAGATGCGATTTGTATATAAGCTTTACTGATTCTTTGCCGGAAGAGATTAGGGAATAATATTCCTGAAAAACAGGAATCAGCTCATTGACAAGAATTTCTCTTTCCGAATAGACATAATTTCCATACTTTATAAGCTGTGCATCCCATATTGAAATAGTATCAGGGTCTGTTTTGCCTGTTGAATTAATATCTTTTAACAGCTTGTTTCGTTGTTGCAGAGCCTTGCTGTACCTGAGCACGGAATCGAGATATTCTGCATTGTACTGACTGATTATTTTATTCATAAACTTCCGGCGGTCCTCGCTCCCTTCAGTAATCAGAGAGCTGTCTGCCGGAGAAATCATAACTACAGGGTACCTCCCGATATGATCAGAAAGTTTGTGGTATTCCTTACCATTCCTTTTTAATAGCTTTTGCTTTTGCTTCTGGAAAGCGCAGTAAATCTGATCTTCCTCATCATCCCTGACAAAGGTTCCCTGGATGATGAAATAGTCCTCACCATGTCTTATACTTACACTATCGATGCTGTTAAAAAAGCTCTTTGTAAGAGAAAGGTAATGTATTGCATCAAGGATATTAGTCTTACCTACACCGTTATTGCCTACAAAGCAGTTTATCTTAGGTGAAAACTCAAGCTCATTCAGCTCATAGTTTTTAAAATTAGTCAGTGCAAGTTTCTTCAGATACATATCTTATAAAACAAAAGACAAAAGTAAACAATCATGATTTGGCAAAGCACAAACACCGATGAAAATTTTTAATTTGCGTTTGATATCGAATCAAACACAAATTATATGGGAAAGAGCAAAGTCGAATATGAAC
>Ga0182010_10000579_pt1 | contig 20708 bp, 18 predicted proteins | sample 611E1MmetaG_FD_120488 | JGI IMG/M metagenome (GOLD analysis project Ga0182010, IMG submission 120488) | Permafrost microbial communities from Stordalen Mire, Sweden - 611E1M metaG | ecosystem: Environmental > Terrestrial > Soil > Wetlands > Permafrost | place: Sweden: Stordalen | collected...
GGCTACGACGACGACTTCGCGCGGATCGCCCCCGACGGCGCGCCGATCACGATCCGGCTCGAGCCGATCCCCGGATGGCGCGCCGTCCGGTTCGACCGAGCAACTCGGACGGTCCGGCTCCGCGCCGGCGTCGAGCTGGACCTCGGCTCCACCGGCAAGGCGCTCGCCGCCGATCTCGCCGCGGAGGCGGCGCTGCGCGTCACGGGCGGCGGCGGCGTCCTGGTGAGCCTTGGCGGCGACATCGCCACCGCCGGGGCGGCTCCCGCGGGCGGGTGGCGCGTGCTCGCGGCCGACCGCAGCGATGCGTCCCCGGACGGCGACGGCGAGGTCATCGCGCTCCAGGCCGGCGCGCTTGCAACCTCGAGCACGACGGTGCGGCGCTGGGCGCGGGCCGGGGTCACGCTCCACCACCTGGTCGACCCGGCCACCGGGCAGCCCGCGGCGAGCCCGTGGCGAACCGTGAGCGTGGCCGCGCCGACCTGTGTCGAGGCAAACACCGCGGCAACGGCGGCGATCGTGAAGGGACGGGACGGCCTGGGCTGGCTCGCCGGCCGCGGGCTTCCCGCCCGGCTCGTCTCGACCACCGGCGACATCCTGCGCGTGGCCGGCTGGCCGGCGCCATCGGAGGACGAAGCGTGAACACCCAGATCCTGTGGTTCGCAACCCGGGGAGCCGGCATCGTGTCGCTCCTCCTGTTCACGGCCGTGGTCGTGCTGGGCGTGATGACGAGCGTGCGCTGGCAGGCTCGCCAGTGGCCGCGCTTCCTGACCGCGGAGGTGCACCGAAGCATCGCCCTCCTGTCGGTGGTCTTTCTCGCGCTCCACGTCGTGACGGCGGTCGTCGACCCGTACGCATCGCTCGGCTGGATCTCGGCGATCGTGCCGTTCGCGTCCTCCTACCGGCCATTCTGGCTGGGCCTCGGCGTCGTCTCGGTCGACCTCCTCGTCGCGGTGATCGTGACGAGCCTGCTCCGGGCCCGGGTGGGGCGCCGCGTCTGGCGGGCGGTCCACTGGGCCGCCTACGCCTCGTGGCCGCTCGCCCTCGCGCACGGAATCGGTACCGGCAGCGACGCATCCGCGGCCTGGATGATCGGCATCGACGCGGCGTGCATCTTCGCCGTCGTCACGGCCGTCACATGGCGGCTCCTGGCGGGCCGGCCCAGCGCGGACCTGCCGGCCGTGGTGGCGGCCATCGGCCGCGGAAGCTCGCGCGAACCCGGAGCGCTCCGATGACGGCGAAGGCGGCGCTCACGCGCCTGCTCGCCGGGCCGCCGTCGCATGCAGGCGCGGAGCACCTCGACGCGCATCGCGCGCGGCTCGGCGAGCTGCCGCCCGCACGCGATCGCCGGGAGATCGTTCCGGTCCTCGAGGCGAGCGGCCTGCTCGGCCGCGGCGGGGCCGCCTTCCCGGTGGGACGGAAGTGGCGTGCGGTCGCGGAGCGATCCGCGGGTGACGCCGTGGTCGTGGTCAACGGCGCCGAGGGCGAGCCCCGCAGCGCCAAGGACCGCGTGCTGATGTCCTGCCGGCCACATCTCGTGCTCGACGGGGCCATCGTCGCCGCCGACGCGGTCGGCGCGAACGAGATCGTGCTGTACGTCGGGAGCGAGCACCGCGACGCGCACCGCGCCCTCGGCCGGGCGCTCGCCGAGCGCGAGCCCGACGTTCGCGCGCGGACGCGCATCGTGGCCGCGCCCGTCGGCTACGTCGCGGGCGAGGCGACCGCGGCCGTGCATTTCCTCAACACGGGCGACGCCCGGCCCACGTTCCTGGAGCAGCGCCCGCACGAGGCCGGCGTCGGGGACAGGCCCACCCTCGTCCAGAACGTGGAGAGCCTCGCCTACGCCGGGCTCATCGCACGCCACGGCGATGCATGGTATCGGTCCGCCGGCCGCGGCCAGACGCGGGGGACCGCGTTGGTGACGGTGAGCGGCGCCGTCCCGCAGCCCGGCGTCCATGAGATCGAGTACGGCACGACCCTCGGCGAGGTCGCGACGCTCGCCGGGATCACCGGGCGCGACGCCACTGCCGTCCTGGTCGGCGGCTACTTCGGTGGCTGGGCGACGCTCGAGGAGGTCCTGGAGCGGCCCCTCGATCCGGCCGACCGGGCGCCCGATCGGATCGGCTTCGGGTGCGGTGTCGTATCGTTCGCAGGGCCCGAGACGTGCGGGGTTCGTGCGACCGCGGAGATCATGACGTTCATGGCTGGCCAGAGCGCCGCGCAATGCGGCCCCTGCGTGTTCGGCCTCGCCGCGATCGCGGACGCGACCCGACGGCTCGCCGTCGGTGCGGCGGCGGCCGACGACCTGCGGCGGATCGACCGATGGGCCGGCCAGGTCGCGGGACGCGGGGCGTGCCACCATCCCGACGGGGCCGCGGGCCTGTTGCACAGCGCCCTCCGCGTCTTCGCCGACGAGTTCGCGCGACACCAGGCGCGGGGCCGGTGCTCCGTGGCGCGCGCCGCGGTGGCCTGAGATGGCAGACGTGCTGCGCCTCGATCCCATCCGCTGCGACGGCTACGGCATGTGCGCGGAGCTCCTGCCGGAGCTGATCACGCTCGACGACTGGGGATACCCGGTCATCGCCCCGGGCCCGATCCCGGACCGGCTGCTCGACCACGCGCGGCGGGCCGTGGACGTCTGCCCGGTCCTGGCGCTGCGACTCCAGGCGGCCCCGGCCGCCCGCCGGCCCGCGCCGGTTCCAACGGCCGCAGGAGCAGGCCGCCGGTGAGGATCCTCGTCGCGGAGGACGACACCTCGCTCCGCGAGGTCCTCGTGCTGGGACTCGAGGACAACGGCTACCTCGTCGACGCAGTCGAGCGCGGCGACGATGCCATCGACCAGCTGAAGTTCTACGAGTACGACGTCGCGGTCATCGACTGGCGCATGCCGGGGGCCTCGGGCATCGACGTCGTGCGCTGGGCCCGACGCCACGACCGCCCGACCGCGCTCCTGATGCTCACTGCGCGCGATGCGCCGCCGGACCGGATCCAGGGCCTCGACGCCGGGGCGGACGATTACCTGGTCAAGCCGTTCGACTTCGGCGAGCTGCTTGCGCGGATCCGCGCCCTCCAGCGCCGGCCTCGCGGGGTCGACGCACCGGTCATCGCCCGCGGGCGCGTCACGCTCGACCCGGTGACGCGCGAGGCGGCGGCGGACGGCCGACCGCTTGCCTTGACGGTCACCGAGTACAACATCCTCGAGCTGCTCATGCGGCGATCGCCGGCGGTCGTCGACCGCAAGGCCATCGCCGAGCACGGCTGGCGCGACGAGACCGACCCGCTGGGCTCGAACGCGATCGACGTCCAGATGAGCCGGCTGCGCGCCAAGATCCCCGCGGCGGGGATCCGGATCGTCACCGTGCGCGGCGCCGGCTACCGGCTGGACGAAGCGTGACAGCGGCCGCGCCTCCCCAGGTCCGGCGGACGTCCATCCGGGTCGCCCTTGCGGCGACGGCGATCGTGGGCATCGCCTACGTCGTGGTCGCGCTGGCGGTGGTGCTCCTCGCGACCCGCAACCTGACGGCCCAGATCGACGAGAACCTCGCAAGCACGCTTGCCCAGATCAGCCGCGGCGATGTCGCGCGCCCGCCGGGCGGCGACGGCGGCTTCGACGCCCCTCCACCCCGCGTGCCGTTCGGCGCGCCGGTGATCGTGTGGACACAGCACCCCGATGGGACCGTCACCTGCAACCGGCCCGACGCGATCCTGCCCGCCGCGTACTACGGCGTTCGCGGCCCGGTCACGGTCGCGATCGGGACCGCGTCGGTCCGCCTCGAGGGCGCTCCCGCCGGCAACACGTTCGTCGTGGTCGGCCAGACCACGGAGTCCGTCGCCCAGGCGCAGGGCAACCTCGTCGGCTCGGAGCTCATCATCGGCCCGCTGCTGCTCCTCGCGGTCTTCCTCGGGGCCGTCGCGATCGGCCGGCGCGTTGCCGCGCCCATCGAGCTCGCCCGGCGCCGGCAGCTGGAGTTCACGGCCGACGCATCGCACGAGCTGCGGACCCCGCTGTCGGTGATCGAGGCGAACACGAGCCTCGCGCTCGCCCGTGACCGCGACGTGGCCTGGTACCGCTCCACCTTCGCGCGTCTCGACGGCGAGACGCGACGGATGCGGCGGCTCCTTGACGACATGCTCTGGCTGGCCCGCTTCGACGCGCTCGGGGGCGCGCCGGCATCGGAGCCGGTCGACCTCGGCCTGCTCGCCGCCCAGACCGTGGATCGATTCCGGGCCGTTGCGGAGGCCCGTGCCCTGGCGCTCACGGTCGACACCGGTCCCGGCAAGCAGGTCGTCACGGCCCCGCCCGAGTGGCTCGACCGTCTGGTCGGGGTCCTGCTCGACAACGCCTGCAAGTACTCGCCGGAAGGCGGGACGGTGCGTGTCTCCGTGGGCGAGGACGGAAGCCGCGCCAGGCTGACCGTGGACGATTCCGGACCGGGAATCCCGCCGGAGGAGCGCGCCCGCGCGTTCGACCGGTTCCACCGGGCGACCGACCAGGGAAGCGGCGCGGGGCTGGGACTCGCGATCGCCGACGCGATCGTCCGCGCCACGAAGGGCCACTGGCGGATCGGGACCTCGCCGGCGGGCGGCTCCAGCATGACGATCCTCTGGCCGCGGACGTTCCCGACGCGCCGCCAGGGCGGCCGCGCCGGTGCGGTCATGTCCGGGCCTGCCTCCGTCCCGTCCGGCGACGGCATCACGCCCGCCGCGAGCGTGGCGTCCGATGGCGGAGACACGGCCGGCGACCCCGAGGCTGCCCCATCCCCGGCGCCCGGCGCGCAGGCGGAGCTGGACGCGGCCGGTTCGTGGCCTGCGGCCCTGTAATCCTTTCGAAAGGCCCAGTCCCCGACACTCGTCCCATGGAAACGCACCACGCCCTCACCCCCACCGGACGCGACGGCGCGCTCCGCCGGCTGCGGACCATCACGATCGGTGCCGCAGCCGCCGGCATGGCGGCGGTCGTCGGCTTCGGCGGCCTCGCGGCGGCAACGTACGCGGGTCACACCGCGACAACACCCGTCGTGGGCGGCGCCTCGGGATCCGGCACCACGTCCACCGCGGCGTCGGGCGGCGCGCTGGGATCGTCGGGCGTGTCGATCTTCACCGCGATCACCCCCGCGTCCGGACGCGGCGCCCACGTGACGACGGGCGGCTCCTAGGACCGCTCAAAGGCGAGGGGGCCAGGGACCGGTCCCCTGCCCTCTTGGGGCCCCCTTCGTGCGGGTCGACGGACCTCGCGCGGTCAGGGGGCTGGCGACGCGAACGGGTTCCCGCCGGCTCCCATGACCATCTGCAGGAGCTGCGAGGCGTCCTGCGTCTGGTCGGCGGGCGGGGCCTGGATCGACACGGTCCCGCTGTGGGCCTTGATCGTGAGCGCCACCGTCAGGGTGCTCGAGGCGTCGGCGATGGTCGTGCTGACCTTCGAGAGCTGTCCCGACGCGTGGTCGAACCAGAAGCTCACCGGGACGTCGGGCAGGGTCGGCGGCAGCGACGGCATCGGCACGGCGGTCGTGCCCGTCATGGATTCGGCCTGGGCGAGCCAGGCAGAGACGCTCGACCCCGCCACGGTCACCGTCACCACGTCCTGGTCGCGCCCGTCCAGCTGCTGCACGCCGCCCGACGTGATCTTCACGCCCGGGTCCTTGAGGAAGGGCGCGAGCATCGTCGACGGGTCGAAGGACGGGACCGACGAGGGCACTGACACCGGCGCCGACGACGGCACCAGCGCCTTCGCCGCCGAGAGGGGCAGCGAGTACCACGTGGCGCCGAGCGGGCTCGCCTGGACGTAGGCCGTCCCGCCCACCACGCGGAGATCCGCCTTGATGTCGGTCGCGGCCTGGACTCCCTTGAGGTCGACCGTCACCTCGCCCTGGTTGCCGGCCGTGTCGATGGTCGCCACCAGGTTCGACCCGGACACGTCCATCGCCGCGGCACCCGACTGGGCAAGCTTCCCGTCCACCGAGAGCGTGATGTCGAGCGGGCCGGTCAGCTTCGACGTCGCCGCGATTCCCTGGGTGAGCAGCGCGGACGGATCGGGCGGAGGCGTGGGGCTGGGCGTGGCCGCGGCGTTGCACGCGGCGAGGACGCCCGCGACGATGATCGCGGCTGCGATCCGGGTCCCGGCGCGGTGTGGGCGGGGCATGCGCATCTCACTCATCCTCGTGGCCGGGTGCAGGGGAGATGGCGGCCGGCCTCCGCGTACTGTGCCACGCGGATGAGGCGCGTCAAGCGACGAGTTGGGGACCTGTCGCCTCCGGCGCCGTGGTCCGTCGCGACCAGTCTCGGTCGATCACGATGCCCCGGAGCAGTCGTAGAGCGCGCTGGTCCCGGTCCCGCCGTAATCGACGACCGTGCAGGCGCTCGTGACCCATGCCGTCCGGGCCGACGCCGTCGCATCGGCGCCCCCGCCGCCGTTCCCGCCGCCGGCGAGCACGAAGCGCAGCTTCCCGGAAGCGACGTATGCCTTCAGCTGGTCGAGCGTCGGGGCGGGATCGGAGCCGGTGAACCCGCCCATCGCCATCACCGGGAGGCCCGTCGCGAGCTCGATCGGCCCGGCTTCCCCGGCCGACGTCGCGGCGACGATCCAGGTCGCGGTGCCCTGGTGCGCCACCAGGTAGCTGACGAGCGCCGAGTCCGCGGCCGCATTCCCCATGCCGGGCCCGCCGGACGCGAACCCCGACAGCCCCGTGGGCGGCGTGCCCGCGCCCGCGCTCCCCGATGGGGCAGTGGGCGGGCTCCCCGTCGGGGGCGTGCCCGTGAATGCCGGACGCGTGCCAGTTCCCGCGAACCCGCCGGGGGTGCCGCCGCCGAAGCCGGAGGTCGTGGCGCCCGGGCCCGGGTGCGGGTCGCCGCTGCTGTACGCCGTCCCGACAGTCGTCGCCGCGTACGCGGCCGGCGCGAGCAGCGCGGCGATCAGCCCGAGCGCCGCCGCGGCACCAGCCCAATGTCCTGCGGTGGCGCGAAGGCGCGGGATCGACGCGATGAGCAGGACGACGGCCGCCGCGGACGCGAGGGCGAGGGCGACCGGGCCGACGCCAGGCGCGAAGTCGGGCGTCCACGAGAGCAGCACCCACCCGAACCCGGCCGTGCCGACGAAGGCGGCCCCGAGGGCCGCGCCGGCGAGGACGTGCCTGCTGCGAAGCTTCCAGAGCTCGACGACCCCGGCGCCGACGAGCGCGGCGATCGCCGGCGCGAGCGCGACGGCGTAGTAGGAGTGGACGGTGCCGGACATGAAGCTGAACACGAGCCCGGTCGAGACGAGCCAGGTGCCCCACAGCAGGTAGCCCGCCCGCGCCGGGTCGGTGCGGGCGGCGCGGCGCCGCAGCCAGAGCCCGAGGCCGAGGCTGGCGAGGGCGGGCGGGATGAACCAGGCGATCTCGCCGAACCACGCGTCGTTGAAGAGCCGGAGCAGGCCGGCCGTCCCGCCGAACGGCGTGCTGTTGCCCGTGCCCCCGGCGGCGGCGCCGAAGATCCGGCCCAGCCCGTCGTAGCCGAAGATCAGGTCGAGGACCGAGCCGGTCGTGCTGCCGCCGATGAACGGCCGGCTGGCCGCCGGGATCAACGCGACGATCGCGACCCACCAGCCGCTCGCCAGCAGGACGGCGACCACGGCGACCCCGAGGCCGGCGATCCTGCGCCGGAACGACGCGTTGGCGGCCACGAGGTAGACGAGGGCGAAGCCGGGCAGCACGAGGTACGCTTGGAGGTACTTCGTGAGGAACGCGAACCCGACGCAGGCCGCAGCGAGCGTGACCCAGCGCAGCCCGCCGTGCTCGATCGCGCGGAGCAGGGCCCAGGCACTTGCCACCAGCAGCAGCGTCAGGAGAGCGTCGGGGTTGTTGAAGCGGAAGATGAGGACCGCGGCGGGGGTCAGGGCCATCACGAGGCCGGCGATGACCGCGGCCACCGGCCCGAACGATCTGCGGACGGCCGCGAACAGGATCCCGACGGTCGCCACGCCCGCCAGCGCCTCGGGCAGGAGGATGCTCCACGAGCTCAGGCCGAACAGCCGGACGGAGAGGCCCATGAGCCAGATCGCCGCCGGGGGCTTGTCCACGGTGATGAAGTTGGCGGCGTCGAACGAGCCGAAGAAGAACGCCGACCAGCTCCTGCTCGCGGCGAGCGCCGCGGCGGAGTAGTAGGTGTTCGCGTAGGCGCTGATCGCCAGGTTCCACGTGAACAGGACCGCGGCGAGCGCGACGACGCCGACGAACGCCCCGCGGACCAATGCCGGCTCGTCGGTCCGTCCCCGCGCGATCGCGCGGAGCCCGGCCAGCGACCGGGGGCGCCAGGTGGTGACGGTGCGCGGGATGGCGGTCATCGTGCGGTCCTTTCGACGGAGGGATGTGGCCGGACTGGGCCGGGTCGGGCGGCCCGGGCAGCGCGAGGTCGACGCCGCTCGAGCGCGGCGCGGAGGACGAGGAAGCGGACGAGCGTGGCGGCGCCGTTGGCCGCAACGAGGATCACGACCTCGACGGCCTGCGGGGCGCCCGGCGCCACCACGTCGAGGACCGCGAGCGCGGCCGTCGTGATCGCGAGCGCCGCGGCCAGGGCCAGGAGGCCAGCTGCATGGTCGCGCGCCATGCCGTCACGCCCGCGCACCGCGAACGTGTAGCGGCGGTTCGCGGCCGTGTTGCCCACGGCCGTCGCCACGAGCGCGACCACGTTCGCGACCGCCGCCGCGACGAGCGGGCGCAGCAGCCCGTAGAGCGCCACGTAGGCGAGCGTGCTGAGAACGCCGATCGCGGCGAATGTGCCGGCGCGGCGGAGCGAGGGTGCTCGCCGGTGGGCGGTGGCCCGCGGCTCGGAGCCATGGGTGGCGCCGCGTCCCATTCGTCGGATCGCGGCCGGTGCGATGGCGCTCATTCCCGGATCGTGCGAGCAGGGGGCTTTCGATTCGATGACGCCGCCACCGGGCTGCGCCCGGCGCTGCGGGCGCGCATCATTGCGTTCGCAGGTGAGAGTTCGCGCCGGGCCGTCGCCCGCGACCATCACGGAGCGGCGGCCGTTTTCATGACTCGTTCAGGTTCGCCTGCGATACAGGTCGGGCCACGCGCGCAGGCGCGTTCGCACGACTCCGACCAGAACACCCGCCACACTCGCAGGAGACATCCAGATGGACTTCGCTCCGACGGAGCAGCCCGACGAGCTTCCCGAGGGACCGCCGGCAGAGCAGCCGGCCGCCCCGCCCGCCCCGCCCGCATACGTGGCCCCGGTGCAGCCCGTGACGCCGCCATCCCGGCGCTCGCGCTCGCTCATCGCGGGCGCCATCATCGCCGGGGCCATCGGTATCGCGGCGGTCGCGATCGTCGTGGCGTCGCCCGGCACGCCGACCGTCGCGGCGCCTGCCGCGGCCAATGCCCGCGGCGTCCTGCTCGGTGCGGACACCGGGACGTGGACTCCGCCGAGCGGCGGCGCGGCCGCCGCGCCGGACGTCCCCGGCATGATGGGCGGCGGGTTCGGTCCCAGCGGCTCCGGTCCCAGCGGCTTCGGGCCGGGCGGAATGGGTCGCGGCGGCCGCATGGGCGGCGGGGGCACGTTTGCCTCCATCTCGATCACCGCGATCGATGGGACGAAGCTCTCCCTCTCCACCGCCGACGGATGGACCCGGACGGTCGACGCCACCGGGGCCACGATCACGAATGCCGGCCAGACCGTCGCCGTCTCGACGCTCAAGGTCGGCGATTCGATCGTCTTCGACCAGTCGCGCCAGTCCGACGGCACGTTCAAGATCACCGCGATCCAGGTCGTCCTCCCGCACGCGGACGGCACGGTCAAGTCTGTCAGCGCCACGAGCGTCACCCTCACGCAGCGCGACGGGACCGACAAGGTCGTCACGCTGACCGGGTCCACCACGTACCAGCTCTTCGGGCTCGCATCGAAGCCGGCGGCCTCGACGGCGACCGCGCTCACGGTTGGCGCCCAGGTCGACGCGCAGGGCACGACCGCCTCGGACGGCAGCTTCACGGCGTCGCTCGTCACGATCCGGGCCGCCGAGGCCGGCGGCACGGTCACCGCGAAGTCCGGGACGTCGATCACCGTGACGACGCGCGGCGGAACCCCGCTGACGATCGAGGTTGACTCCTCGACGACGTACCTGGTGGCCGGCACGACGGCCCCCACGCTCTCGAACATCGCCGTCGGCTCGATTGTGATCGCCGAGGGCACCCGGAACACGGCCGGGACGTTCTCCGCGACGACCGTCCGGGCCTTCGCCGCGGGCTCCGGAGTCGGACCGGGGATGATGCCCGGCATGCGCGGTGGCCGCGGGATGCCGTGGGGTCCGGGCCGGCCGGCACCCCAGCCGACGCCCACCCCCGCAGGGACCACGAACTAGCGCCGACACGCGGCGTCCTTGCCTTGACGGAGACGCGGCCGGCCTGCCGGCCGCGTCTCCGTTCGTTCGGGTCGCGTAGGCTGTGCCGATGACCGATCGCGCCCTCTCCCCCGATCCGGCTCCCGTTTCGCCGGGCGCCGAGGTTTCGTCCCGCGCCGAGGTTTCGCCGGGCGCCGAGGTTTCGCCGGGCGCCGAGGTTTCGTCCCGCGCCGAGGTTTCGCCGGGCGCCGAGGGCGCGAGCTTCGCCGCGCTCGGCCTCGACGCGACGATGCTCCGGACCCTCGAGGGCCTCGGCTACGAGGAGCCGACACCGGTCCAGCGCGAGGCGATCCCGCCGCTCCTCGCGGGTCGCGACGTGCTCGCCGAGGCACCGACGGGCACGGGCAAGACGGCCGCCTTCGCGCTGCCGATCCTCCAGCGACTCGCTTCGGCCGGGGGCCTGGGACGGGCGGGCGAGGGCCGGACGCTGGCGCTGGTCCTGGTCCCCACCCGAGAGCTCGCCATGCAGGTCGCCGAGGCGGTCCACCGCTACGGCCGCGGCCTGGATGCCCGCGTCCTGCCGATCTACGGCGGGCAGGCCATCGGCCAGCAGCTGCGCGCGCTGCGCCGGGGCGTCGACGTCGTGGTCGCGACGCCCGGACGCGCGGTCGACCACCTGACCCGCGGGAGCCTCTCGTTCGACGCGGTGGAGGTCGTGGTCCTCGACGAGGCGGACGAGATGCTCGACATGGGCTTCGCCGAGGATCTCGAGGCGCTCCTCGCGGCGACGCCCGCCGGGCGCCAGACGGCACTCTTCTCGGCCACGATCCCGCCGACGATCGCGCGGATCGCGGCGCGCCACCTCCGGGAGCCGGTCCGGGTGGCCGTTCGCGCCGAGAGGCCGGCGCGCGAGGAGATGCCCCGCGTCCGCCAGCGCGTCTACGTCGTGCGCGCCGCCGACAAGCTGGCCGCGCTCGGCCGGATCCTCGACCTCGAGGACCCGGCCTCGGCGCTCGTGTTCGCCCGCACCCGGGTGGAGGTGGACGATCTCGCCGAGGCCCTCGCCGGCCGCGGCCACGACGTCGCGGCGCTGCACGGCGGCATGAGCCAGGAGCAGCGGGACCGGGTCATGGGCCGCTTTCGCGACGGCACCCTCGACGTCCTCGTGGCGACGGACGTCGCCGCGCGCGGGCTCGACATCGAGCACGTCTCGCACGTCGTCAACTTTGATGTCCCGTCGGACCCGGACATGTACATCCACCGGATCGGGAGGACCGGCCGGATGGGCCGCGAGGGCGTCGCGATCACGCTCCTCGAGCCGCGGGAGCACCGACTCCTCCGCAACATCGAGGCGGCGACCCGCACGAAGCTCGAGCTGGCAACGATCCCGACCGTCGCCGACCTCCGCGAACGGCGCCTGGAGCTCTTGCAGGCGAGCCTGCGCGAGCGCCTCCTCGAGGAGGGCCTCGAGCGTTACCGGGGCGTCGTCGAGCCGCTGGCGGACGAGTTCGATCTCGTGGAGATCGCCCTGGCGGCGATCTCGCTCCTGGAAGGCGCGAACGCACGCGACGTGGAGGAGGTCGAGATCGCCCCCGCCAGCCTTCCCGTGGACCGGCCCGTGCGCCCGGCACCCCGGCCGGCCCGCCAGGGCTTCTCGCCCGGGCCGGGCGCTCCGGGAGGCCGTGGCGGCCCGATGCGTCCCGGCGCGCGGCCGGCACCCGCTCGCGGCCCGGTGCCCGCGATGCGCGAGGCGCCCCAGGCGGCGATGTCGGACGGGCGCCGTGCGTCCGGACCCTGGGTTCGCCTCTACGTGGGCGGCGGGCGCCGCGCCGGCATGCGGCCGGGCGACCTGGTCGGCGCCATCGCGAACGAGGCCGGGGTGCCGGGCTCCGCGATCGGCGCGATTCAGATCGCCGACTCCTTCTCGCTCGTCGACGTGGCCGACACGGCGGCCGATCGCGTCGTCGCAGCGCTGCGCGGCGCCACGATCCGCGGCCGCACCTTCCCGGTCCACCGCGACCGCGACGCCTGACCGTCACCGCCGTCCCGGATCCGGGACGCGAAGACCAGCGCCCGCCCGGATCTGCCGATGGTACGATCAGTGGACGCCCGAGACGGCACCTCGTACGGGGTCCGTCCGAGCCGCTTCGGCGGCCGGATGCAAGGACCCGCGATGACCCGTAGGGGTGAGAGGAGTTCGCGCATGGCGACCGTCACCTTCGATCACGTCACCAAGAAATACGGGGACGTGGTCGCCGTCGACGACTTCAACCTCGAGATCGCCGACGGCGAGTTCATGGTCTTCGTGGGGCCGTCGGGCTGCGGCAAGACCACCAGCCTGCGCATGATCGCCGGGCTGGAGGACATCACCGAGGGCGAGGTCAAGATCGCGGACCGGGTGGTCAACGATGTGCCGCCCAAGGATCGCGACATCGCGATGGTCTTCCAGAGCTATGCGCTCTATCCGCACATGAGCGTGTATGACAACCTCGCCTTCGGCCTCAAGCTCCGGAAGGTCCCGAAGAAGGACATCGACAAGCGGGTCAAGGAAGCGGCCGAGACCATCCAGCTGACATCGCTCCTCCAGCGCAAGCCGAAGGAGCTCTCCGGCGGCCAGCGCCAGCGCGTCGCACTGGGCCGGGCGATCGTCCGGGAGCCGGCGGTCTTCCTCATGGACGAGCCGCTCTCCAACCTCGACGCCAAGCTCCGCGTCCAGACCCGCGCAGAGATCGCACGGCTCCACCAGCGCCTCAAGACGACCATCGTGTATGTCACCCACGACCAGGTCGAGGCGATGACGATGGGCCAGCGCATCGCCGTCATGAGCCAGGCGAAGCTCCAGCAGGTGGGCCCGCCGCAGGAGCTCTACGACCACCCGCTCAACAAGTTCGTGGCCGGCTTCATCGGCAGCCCGTCGATGAACTTCCTGCCGGTCGAGCTGTCGGGAAGCGGCGACAGCGCCGTCCTCACCGCCCCGGGGTTCACCGTGCCGCTTCCGCCGGCCTTCCGCGACGCGGTCGGGGCGACCACCGGGAGCAAGTTCACCCTCGGGATTCGCCCGGAGCACATCGATGTCGCGGACACCGGCGGGCTCGTGGCGTCGGCCCAGGCCAAGGCGGACGTCGTGGAGTACCTCGGCAACGAGGAGCTCCTTCACATCATCGTCGCCGGCGCGGACGTCGTCGCCGTCGTCTCCTCCGATCGGAACGTGCGACCGGGCGATGTCGTGACGCTCCACCTTCCGCTCGAAAAGATCCACCTCTTCGACGGGACCACCGAGGCTTCCCTTCTCCGGAGCCGGGTGCCCGTCGCCAGCTGACCGGGTCGCCGGCGCTCGAGCCGGCAGAGACGAGCCGGGCCGCGAGGCCCGGCTCGTCGATTCCCGGGGCCGCGTGCGATCATCGCAGGCATGCCCGACCTGCCGGCCAGCGCGTATCTCCCACCACCCGTCACGGATTCGATCGAGGAGCGGCTCGCGGAGCGCATGATCGACTCGAGGATCGTCCATCGCGGGCGATACCTGGAGGTCCGCCTCGAGACGACCGAGCGCGCGGACGGAAGCCGCCACGAGCGGGACGTCGTGCGTCACCCGGGCGCCGTCGCGATCGTGGCGCTCGACGAGGCGGACCGCCTCCTGCTGGTCCGGCAGTGGCGCCAGCCGGCCGGACGCTCGCTGCTGGAGATCCCCGCCGGGACCCTGGACCGGGATCCCGTGACGGGCGCGATCGAGGACCCGGATCTCGCCTCGCGGCGCGAGCTGGAGGAGGAGACCGGCTACCGCGCGGATCGCTGGGAGAAGCTCGGGGCGTTCTGGACCGCGCCCGGGTTCGCGTCGGAGCTGATGCACCTGTACCTGGCGACCGGCCTGGTCGCGGCCGGGCACGGCCGCCTGGCGCCGGACGCGGACGAGGCGCTCGAGCTGGTCCGCCTCCCCCTGGCCGACGCGCTCGCGGCCGTCGACCGCGGCGACCTCCACGACGCGAAGACCCTGATCGGGATCCTCCTGGTCGGCCGCCGTCGCGGCGGGTGATCAGCGGTCCTCTGGACCCAGGCGCCCCAGGCCACCCCGATAGAGACGGCTCTCCGGCGCGAGGGCGACGGCGAGCTTCAGGTGCGTCCGACCCTCCGCGCGGCGACCGAGGCGGATGAGAGTGCGGCCCAGGGCATAGTGCGCGTAGTCGTTCGACGGGTCGATCTCCAGGAGCGTCTCGAACGTCTCCATGGCCCGGTCGAGCTGGGCGCTCATGAAGAACGCCCGGCCCAGCGGCTCGAGGATCGAGCCCTTGCTGGGCTCCAGCGCGGCGGCGCGGACCAGGACCACGGCCGCCTGCGCGGCGTGTCGCTTCGCGAGCAGAGCAGTGCCCCGCTGGAGCAGCTCATAGGCTTCCTCGGGACCCGACAACCGGTCCTCGGCCGGCTCCGGGTCGGGTTCGAGCGGCCTCACGGGATCACCCCGCGGCGACGGCCCGGCAGGCCACGGCCCGCTCCAGGTCGTCCGCCGCCTCGAGGAGCAGCCGGCGAAGCGACGGGAGACGGTCGCCCTCGTCGGCCGCGAGCACGCGGGCGCGCTCCACGATCCCCGTCTCGACCCGGTAGGCCGGGAAGATGCGGGTCACATATGCGCTGGTGAAGGCGTGCTCGTGGCTCGCCGCGATGCCGGGGAGCGCCGCGAAGAACGCGTCGACATACGGTGCCAGCAGCTCGGCCTCGTGTGCGTGGTTGAAGCCGGCCATCGCCGCGCGCGTCCGGTGGAGTGAGCCGTAGCCCTCGCCGTGGATCCGGGCCCAGGCCGCGGCCTTCACGGCCGGGTCCGGGGCGGCCACGGTGGCGGACAACGCGAATCGCTCGCCGCGGTCGGTCCGGTCCCGGGCCAGCTCGCCCTCGATCCGCCGGTCCGCCCCCGGCAGGCCGAACGCCGACGCCGCCATCACGATGCCCCAGCGCATCTCCTGGTCGACCGCCACGTCCGGCAGGTCCAGGGTCCCGTCCAGCAGGCCGGCGAGGAGGGCGGCGTCGTCCGGGTGGGCGACCGAGCCGATGGCAGCCCGAAGCCACAGCCGCCGGAGGTCGCCCGGGAGGAGTCCCTCGATCGTCGTCAGGGCGCTCGCGACGAACGTCCGGGCCGCGGCCACCCGTTGCGCCTCCGGCACGTAGCGCGTGATCGCGCCGCGGGCCGCGTCGAGCGCCGCGCTGACGATCTCGTCGTCCGTCTCGCGGGGGAGCACCTCCCGCACCAGGTCCAGGAACGTGGTCGACGCGTGCCGGCCGTCGCGGACCATCTGCCAGAGCGAGCCCCAGAGGAGCTGGCGCAGGAGCGGGTCGTCGAGCCGCGGCAGGAGCGAGGGGAGCGCCTCGCGCGACGCGGCGTCGAGCTGCACCTTCGCATAGGCATGGTCGCCGTGGTTCGGGAAGACGAGGGAGGGCGCCGCGAGCCCCTCGGCCGCCCGCACCCACGTCTCCGCGCCGTCGATCTGCGCGGCGACAACGTCGAGCGCGGTGCGGCCGTCCCGTGTCCCCCGGACCAGGGCGATCTCGATCGCGTGCGGACGCAGCGTCGGATGCGCGTCGGGGGCGTCCTGCGTCAGCTCCAGCCGGTCGATCGTGCCGCCGGCCGCCGTCCAGCGGGCCGCCAGCGTGTTCAGCGACGCGGTCTCGACCCAGCGCCGGGCCCAGTCGCCAAGGTCCCGGCCGCTCCCCTCGGAGAGCGCGGCGAGGAAATCGGCGAGCGACGCGTTGCCCCACGCGTGCCGCTCGAAATAGATCCGCAACCCGGCGGCGAACGCGTCGCGGCCGATCCAGGCCACGAGCTGCTTGAGGACCGCCGCGCCCTTCCCGTACGTGATGCCGTCGAAGTTGTAGAACGTGGCGTCGGTGTCGACGACGATCCCGGAGATCGGATGGGTCGTGGAGCGCTCGTCGGCCTGGTAGCCCCAGCGCTTCAGGTCGGCGTGGAAGGCCCGCCATGCCCCCTCGAAGCGGGTTGCCTCCGAGAGCGCGAGGTACGAGGCGTACGTTGCGAAGCTCTCGTTGAGCCACAGGTCGTCCCACCAGCGCATCGTGACGAGGTCGCCGAACCACATGTGCGCCAGCTCGTGGAGGATCGTCTCCGCCCGGGAGAGGCGTTGCGTCTCGGTAGGCGGCTCACGGAAGACGTGCTGCTCCGTGAAGGTCACCGCGCCGGCGTTCTCCATCGCGCCGGCGTTGAACTCCGGCACGAAGACCTGGTCGTACTTCGCGAACGGGAACGGCCGCGCGAAGAGGTTCGCGTAGAAGTCCATCCCCTGCGCGGTGATCTCGAACAGCTCGTCCGCGTCGACGAACCGGGCGATGGATCGCCGGCTCCAGGCACCCAGCGGGATGCCGCGATGCTCGCCGTGGACGCCGACGTACGGGCCCGCGACGACGGCCGCGAGATAGGTGGAGATGGGCGGCGTCGTGCCGAAGCGATGGGTCCGGCGGCCGTCCGGCGCCTCGTCCACGCGCTCGACCGGGTTGTTCGAGATCACGGCCCACGCGGCCGGGACCGTCACCTGAAACGCGAACGTCCCCTTGAGGTCCGGCTGGTCGAAGCAGGGGAAGAGGCGGTGCGCCTCGAACGGCTCGAAGTTCGAGTAGACATACACCTCTCCGTCGACCGGGTCGACGAACCGGTGGAAGCCGTCCCCGTTGCGGTCGTACTCGTTCTCATAGATGAGGTGGACGCGCGTCTCGGGGGCGAGGAGCCAACCAGGCAGGACGATCCGGGAGCCGGGCCGTTCGGGTCGCTCCACCACGGTCCCGTTCACCTCGAGACGCTCGACCACGCCGCCGCGGAAGTCGAGGAAGAGATCCGCCCTGCCGCGGACCGGGAAGGCGAGCCGGGCGTCCCCGCGATAGGTCGTCCGGTCGGCGCTCAGTTCGAGCGCGACCTCATACGCGATCCGGCCCACCCGCTCGGCACGCGCTGCGGCCTCGTCGCGCGTGAGGACGTCGCGGACCGGGGCCGGGGCGTCGGGCTGGAGCGTCCGCATCCTTCGCGTGCGTCAGGCGTCGGCGCGCCAGGCGGCCAGGTCGACCCTGGTGAGTCGCGGGCTCGCGGTGATGCCGGGGATCCGGCCGCGCTTGGCGATCGCGCGCCCGTCGATCTCCTTGATGTCCCCCGTGAAGTCGATCGGGCTCGCGCCGCTGATGTAGCTGCCCACCGCATAGTTATCCGCCGGTGCGCCCTGCTCCTTGAAGTAGCGGATCCGATCCGGGGTGAGGCCGCCCGAGACGACGATGATCACGTGCTCGTGGCCGGCCTGGTCCAGCCGGGCCCGGATCTCCTTGACCAGGTCGGCCGTGACGCGGCCCCGCTCGGACGGCGTGTCCAGGCGGATCCCATACAGCTTGTCGCCGAGCGCGTCCGCAACCCGGAGCGCCTCCTCCGCCTCGTCCTTGAACGTGTCGACCAGGACGATCCGGGGCACGTCCGGCTCGAGGTCCCGGTCGAAGGCCTGGGCTGCGCGGAGCGTGTCGCCGACGATGAGCACGAGCGAGTGCGGCATGGTGCCGGTGGGGTTGAGGCCGGCCAGGCGCGCCCCTGCCGGCGTGGATGCGCCGACGCAGCCACCCACGATCGCAGCGTAGTCGAGCACGTCCGTGACGTCGGGATGGACGTGGCGGGCCCCGAAGCTGATGACCGGCTGGGGCGCCGCGGCCTCGACGCACTCGTGGGCCGCCGTGGCCCATCCGCTGGCCTGCGCCATCATGCCCAGGATCGCCGTCTCGTAGAGGCCGAACTGGCGGTAGCGGGCCCGGATCCGGAGGACGACCTCCTTCGGCGAGAAGCTGTCGCCGTCGTCGAGCCCTTCCACGGTGACCTCGGACGGGTCCGCGTGCTCCAGCGCATGCGCCAGGAGGTTCTTCGCCTCGTCGATCCCGCACAGGATGCCGGTGCCGCGGCTGAAGACCTCCATGACCACGATCGGGTCCAGCCCCTCGCGCTCCATGATCCGGCGGGCGCGGTCGAAGTAGACGTCGGCGGACGCGCCGGACAGGATCTCGTTCGATGGGCGGTGCGGCTTCAGTCGCATGCGGATCTGGTCACGGCTGGGGCGCGGCTCCTGGCGGAATGAATCGGGCGGCCGGCGGCGCGCAGGAGCCTGGCCGGGCACGACCGCCCGGGCTCCGCGCTGCCGGGGAGTGTATCAGCCCCGACGGGCCGCCCCGTGCTCGGCATCTCGACGCCCCGTGCTCGGGCACCGCCCCGTGCTCGGCATCTCGACGCCCCGTGCTCGGGCACCGCCCCGTGCTCGGCACCCGTGCCGCGCGCCCCGTGCCGCGCGCAGCGGGGCGGATCGGCGCCCGTGGCCCCGGCCCATGGTCGGGGCCACGGGCTCGAGGACGGCCGGAGACCGCCGGCGTCCGACAGAGCCGGCTCAGTGGACCTCGGCCGTCCCTGCGACGCCCAGCTCCCCCAGCTGCTCCGCGTACCGGTCGAGCAGGCCGACGTTGCGGCCGACCCTGGGGCCCTGGGGCGGGACCCGGCCGCCGATCCAGATCCACTCCGCGGTCTCCTCCAGGAGCAGGTCGCAGATCGAGAGGAGCCGGGCGATCCCCAGGCCCAGCGCGTCGCGGTCGAGCCGATCGGGCTGGATCTCGACGGCGGCGATCGGCCGGTCGTCCGCGGCAAGGCTGAACTTGACGAAGGGGAACTCGTCGTTCCAGCGCAGCAGCTTCCGATACGACCGGCGCATCGCATCGCCGATCGGCGGCGCCATGTGGAGCCAGACGAAGGCACCGACTGCGGGATCCAGGATGACCGTCACCGGCATGTCGAAGCGGCGCCGGCCGTCGAGCCGGAGATCCCAGGCGCTCGTCCCCTCGCGGTCGACCCGGACCGCGGGCTCGAGGCGCAGCTCGGCGAGCCACGCCTCGATCGCCGATGCGTCGGGCACGGCGCCGCTGCTCAGTCGGCTCTCGACCCGCGCGCGCCGGTCGCGCCCCGGCCACCACCCGCCGACGCATCGGCGGCGTGGCCGGCGGCCTTGGCCGGGTCCGCCGGGGCGCCCTGCCGGCTCCGCCCGCGGCCCTCGTGGCGGAGGATCGTGGCGCCGGACTCGACCGTTCGGCTCACGAAGTCGGTGGCGCGGACGTTCGGGTCGATCCGCACGTTGCGGCCGATCCGCACCCCGCGCGGGATGACGGCCTGCTTGCCGACGATCGTGATCCCCGTGTTGAGATGGCCCGGCGTCAGGCGGTTCGCGACACTGAGGTCCGTGCCCTCGCCGACGATCGCCCCCGGCCCAACGGTTACCTCCTTGTCGAGGATCGCGCGGTCGATGATCGCCCCCGGCCGGATCACCGAGTCGAACATGACGATGGAGTCGCGCACGACGGCGCCCACCCCGACCACCACGCCCGGCGACAGGACGGAGTTGACCACCATCCCCTCGACGAGGCAGCCATGCGAGATCAGGCTCCGGTGGATCTGGGCGGTCGCCCCGACCTTGCCGGGCGCGCGCTCCTCGGAGCGGGTGTGGATGAGCCACTCGCGATCGTACAGGTCGAGGTCCGGCCGATCCTCCAGGAGGGCCATGTTGGCCTCCCAGTAGCTCTGGATCGTCCCCACGTCCTGCCAGTAGCCCTCGAAGCGATACCCGTAGACGCGCGCGCCGCCCTTGATCATGTCGGGGATCACGTCGCCGCCGAAGTCGTTGCGGGACTCCGCGAGCCAGCGGTGGAGGGCCCGCTTGCTGAACACGTAGACGCCCATGCTCGCGAGGTCCGACTTGGGCTGCTTCGGCTTCTCCGTGAAGTCCGTGACGCGCCCGGTGTCGTCCATCGCGAGGATGCCCATCCGGGTCGCGTCGGCCAGCGGGACCCGCCGGACCGCGAGCGTGACGTCGGCGCGCTTTCGGCGATGAAACGCCACGAAGGGCTGGTAGTCCATCTTGTAGACGTGGTCGCCGGCCAGGATCACGACCGCGTCGCCGGCCGCCTGGTCGAGCACGTTGAAGTTCTGGAGGACCGCGTCGGCGGTGCCCCGGTACCAGTCGCTCGTCTTGCCACGGCCGATGTACGGCTGGAGGAGACGGACCCCGCCCGTGTTCCGGTCCAGGTCCCAGGGACGTCCCTGGCCGATGTGGTCGTTGAGCGATCGCGGGTTGTACTGCGTCAGGACCACGACGTTGTCGATGTCCGAGTTGACGCAGTTGCTGAGCGCGAAGTCGATGATCCGGTACTTGCCCCCGAACGGGACGGCGGGCTTGGCCCGCTTCTCCGAGAGGATCGACAGGCGCGCGCCTTCGCCGCCCGCGAGGATCACCGCCATGGTCCGCTTCATGCACACATCCTCGTCACGACGGGGAGGGATCCCTGGACGCGCTCCGGCCCGATCGTAGCACGGCGCCTGCGGCGACCGGCCCACTGCGCGGCA
>Ga0182010_10000580_pt1 | contig 20707 bp, 13 predicted proteins | sample 611E1MmetaG_FD_120488 | JGI IMG/M metagenome (GOLD analysis project Ga0182010, IMG submission 120488) | Permafrost microbial communities from Stordalen Mire, Sweden - 611E1M metaG | ecosystem: Environmental > Terrestrial > Soil > Wetlands > Permafrost | place: Sweden: Stordalen | collected...
CTGATGACCTCGCCCTTGACCGAACGGCGCATGTCCGTGACTTCCTCGGGCCGCTCGCCGATGAGGGCAACCATCAGCAGGATCTCCGGGTAGTTCGTGCTGATGCCGTTGGCGATGTGCTTGAGGAGCATCGTCTTGCCGGCCTTGGGCGGGCTCACGATGAGGGCGCGCTGGCCCTTGCCGATCGGGTTGACCAGGTTGATCAGCCGCTGGCTGAGGTTCTTCGGATCGGTTTCAAGGTTGATCAGCACGTCGGGGTGGACCGGCGTGAGATCCTCGAACCTGGGCCTGCGCTTGGCCGTCTCAGGGTCGACGCCGTTGACCCGATCGACGCGGATCATGCCCCAGTACTTCTCGCCCTCCCGCGGAGCCCGGACGGAGCCGCTGATCCGATCGCCGATGCGCAGACCGAAGCGACGGACCTGGCTGGACGAGACGTAGACGTCATCCGGCGTCGGCATCAGACCGTGGCGGCGCATGAACCCGAACCCGTCCTCGACGATGTCGAGAATGCCGGTGGCATAGGCGTGTCCGGCGAGCTCGCTTTGGCGGGCCAGGATGCGGTCGACCAGCTCTTCCTTGCCGGTCGTCCCGGCCTCCAGCTCGAGGTCGCGCTCGACGGTTGCCAGTTCGGTGACGCTCATTCCGCGCAGTTCGTTGATGTCGAGGTCGCGCGAGTCGCCGTCCTGGAAATCGTCGTACTCGGCCATTGGCGCGCGGCCGGCAGGGCGTCGGCGGGGACGTCGGTTGCGAGAACGCTGATCGGGACCGTTGGGAGGCATAGGGGCAGGGCTCATGTCGGGAAGGTGCCGTGCGAACTGTTCGCGCGGAATCGTTCCGCAGCGGATATGCACGGTCGGGGCGACGCGGAGAATACTCGGCCCTGCGAGCCCCGTCAATCGGGTGAAATCGCAGGGGGAATCGTCAAGCGCCAGCGTTCCGCCTCCAGCCGGTCGCGGCGACCCCGTCGGCCGAGGCGGGAACGCCCAGACTTCGACCTTCGGGCCGTAGCTCGGGGGCCGGAGTCTCGCGCTGGACTAGGCACGTCGCCGATTCTTGGCCTGAGAACGAGCCGCTCGCGCCGCCGCCTCAGGGTTACGGCCGCAGCGTTCCGAAGAAGACCTGCCAGGCCAGGAGCGACTTCGCGATCAGGCTGAAGAGCATGTAAGCCCGCTCGCCGTAGAGGTAGTCGCGCCAGCGGCCGATCTTCCGGTACTGCAGGACCATGTTGATCGCGAAGACGTTGAAGAAGATGAAGAGGGTCACGAAGATCGCGATCACGAAGCCGGGGATGGGGGCCGAGCCCGGTTCCGTTGCCGAGACGAGGATCGTCACGAAGATGACCAGCCACGGAACGGCGCCGGCGATGCAGCCGAAGACGTAGTGCAGCCATTGGGGTCGGTCGCGGCCTTCGTTGGCGATCTCCATGCTCCAGCCGAACATGATCATGGCCGCGTTGGCGCCGAAGATGGCGATCAGCGTTCCCACCTCCTGGACCCCCGCCAGGGCCGCGATGACCACGATCATCACGCTCGAGCTGAACGCGTACTCGATCCATCGGATCGGATTCTGGCCGCGAGCGAGGTGGGCTTCGTACCAGCGCCGGACCGGAAAGGCCATGCTGAAATGGGCAATGGCGCTCATCAGGAAGAACAGGGCCACGGCCGGACCGATCGGCAGGTCCCACAGGGACCGCTGGGCAGTGACGAGATGACTCGAAGCCTGGTCGAAGTGGAGGTAAGTGCCCACCACGGGGGACGTGACCACAGGGTTCCTGGCAAAGGACAGGGCCAGGATGGCCGCGGCCTGGATCAGGTGCAGCGCCGCCAGGATGGCGTTCCAGCGGAACAGGCTCGCCGATCGATCGACCGGGATGGCGGTAGCAACGATTGAGGACATGCGAACCTCCGACGAATCAGAACGGGGTCCTACTGTGCTCGCGGGAGTACGCATCAACAGTATCCAGCGGCGTTCGCGTGTCCAGACCCGGGCGGGCGGGGCGCCGGGGCGCCGGGACACCAATGCGCCAGGGCGCCAGGGCGGGCGGGGCGCCAGGGCGCCAGTCTGAGCGTCTCAGAACGTCAACCGGCTCCTCAGCCGCGCGCTCGGGGGTGCCTTTGCGACCACCCGGGCACGCCGACAACACGAACAACGGCCCTGAACGACGGCTCCATCCCAGCGTAGCGTTTCAAGCAAGATCCCAGCGGTGATTCCCTCACCGGCACGACACTCGCTCGCAGAGCGCAATCCGGAGATCCACGTGAGCCCAACCCAGACCGAGGACGACGTTGCGGCGATTGCCAAGCGCTGGAAGAACAAGCGCGGCAGTCTGATCATGGCGCTGCACGGGCTGCAGGACCGCTACGGCTACGTCCCGCGGGAAGCCGCAATGAACCTCGGCGAGCAGATGGACGTGCCGCTGGCCCGGATCTACGAAGTCCTGACCTTCTACAACTACTTCCGCCTCAAATCGCCCGGCAAGCACGTGGTGTCCGTGTGTATGGGCACGGCCTGCTACCTCAAGGGAGGACAACAGCTGCTCGACCGCGCCTCCAAGAGGCTGGGCATCAGCCCGGGCGAGACGACGCCCGACGGTGAGTACCACCTGCAGGTAGTCCGGTGCGTCGGCTGCTGCGGCCTGGCGCCCGTTGTCACGCTAAACGCGACGCTGCTGGCCAAGGTGACGGCCGAAACGCTGGATGCACATCTGGTCGGCGCCGGGGGCGACGCCCCTGCCCGCGCCGAGTCCGGGCCCACGGTCTCTGCCACAACCGCGGCCGCTGCCGACGGGAAGGCGTGACATGCCTCGATTGACGCTGCCCGATCTGCAGGCGCGCGCCGAGGTCAAGCCGCCGGCTCCCGACAAGCCGATCATCAAGGTCGGTCTGAGCACATGCGGCCGTGCGGCCGGAGCGGACCCGGTCTTCGACGCCCTCACGGCCGAGGTGAAGCGACGCTCCCTGGAGTGGCGCGTTTCTCGCACCGGCTGCGCCGGCATGTGCAGCATGGAGCCGCTGGTCGAAGTGACCCTGCCTGGCCAGCCCGCCGTCATGTTCGGCGACGTCACGCCCGAGTTCGCCACGCAGCTCGTGGCAGACTGCTCGGAAGGCAAACCGCTGCCGAATGAGCACCGCGCCCCCGGCATCGCCGATCTGGCCCGGGTCGCCGGCGATCCCGTTGCTACTGACGGCGGCCCGCGGCAGTACCGCATCGTTATGCGCAACTGCGGCGTGATCGACCCTGAGGAGATCGACGAGTACCTGGATCGGGGCGGATACCAGGCCCTGGCCAAGGCCCTCTCGTCCATGTCGCCGGAGCAGGTCATCGAGGAACTCAAGGTCAGCGGCCTTCGAGGCCGCGGCGGTGCCGGATTCCCGGCCTGGCTCAAGTGGACCCTGACCCGCGAGTCGAAAGGCGCCGAGCACATCATCGTGTGCAACGGCGATGAGGGCGATCCCGGCGCCTACATGGACCGCAGCGTCCTCGAAGGCGATCCCCACGCCGTTCTCGAAGGCATGATCCTCGGCGGATTTGTAATCGGAGCCAGCACGGGCTTCTTCTACATCCGGGCCGAGTACCCACTGGCCATCCAACGCATCGAGAAGGCGATCCGGCAGGCAAGGGCCGCCGGACTCCTGGGCAACAACATCCTGGGCACCGACTTCAGCTTCAACGCCGAGGTCCGACTCGGCGCAGGGGCTTTCGTGTGCGGCGAGGAAACCGCCCTCATCGCATCGCTCGAAGGCAAGCGCGGGACGCCGTCGCCTCGGCCGCCTTACCCGTCGGTCAAGGGCCTGTGGGGACAGCCGACGATGATCAACAACGTCGAGTCCCTCGCCAACCTGTCGCAAATCATCCTGCGCGGGGGCGAGTGGTTCGCTTCAATTGGCATGGGCAAGTCGACCGGGACGAAGGTTTTCGCCGTCACAGGCAAGGTCAAGCACGCCGGGCTCGTCGAGATTCCGATGGGAATGACCCTGCGCGATGTGGTCGAGGGGATCTGCGGCGGAACTGCGTCCGGCGGGCCGATCAAGGCCGTCCAGACAGGCGGCCCCTCGGGCGGGCTGATCCCCGCCAGTGAGCTGGACACGCCGATCACGTACGAGCACCTTCAGAAGCTCGGATCCTACATGGGCTCGGGCGGCATGATCGTCATGGACGAGACGGACGACCTGGTCGAGCTCTCGAGGTTCTACCTGGGCTTCTGTGTCGATGAGTCCTGCGGCAAGTGCGCTCCGTGCCGGATCGGTGGCACGCAGATGCTGCGGCTGCTCGACAGGATCGCGGAGGGGAGGGGCACCGAGGAAGATATCGCGACGATCAGACGGCTGGCCCGGGCCATGCAGAAAGCTTCCCTTTGCGGCCTCGGCCAGGGCGCTCCCAATCCAGTTCTGTCGGCCCTGCGCTACTTCGAACCCGAATTCCGAGGCCGGCTGGTCTCGCACAGCAATTGAGCGTGCCACCTGTGACCGAGATGATCCTAGCCACGATAAACAGCCTCCCGGTTGAGGTCGAGGCCGGTACCACCATCCTGGATGCAGCGCGCAAGGTTTCAGTCCGAATCCCGACGCTGTGCAAGCACCCGGACCTCGATGCCACAGCCGCCTGCGGCATGTGCATCGTCCGCGTCGCGGGTTCGTCCAAGATGCTGCGGGCCTGCTGCACGCCGGTCGAGCCCGACATGGAGATCACCACCGAAGACCCGGAGATCATCCACGTCCGCCGGACCGTCATCGAGATGATCCTGTCGAAGCATCCGAACGAATGCCTGACCTGCGGTCGAAACCAGAACTGCGAGCTCCAGACCCTGGCCGCCGACTTCGGTCTGCGGGAGATCTGCCTGGACAGCATCGTTCCCGACCTGCCCATCGACAAGTCGACCCGCGCGGTCACGCTCGACCCGCGCAAGTGCATCACCTGCGGTCGTTGCATCCAGGTGTGCCAGCAGATCCAGGACGTCTGGGCCCTCAGCTTCCTGCAGCGTGGCATCGACACCCGTATCGCCGCCGCCGGCGACATCAGCCTGGCCGACTCGCCGTGCGTCCGATGCGGCCAGTGCTCCGCTCACTGCCCCACGGGGGCAATCGTCGAGTACGACGAGACGCAAGAGGTGTGGGACAAGCTCCTGGACCCGGATGCCTACTGTGTGGCGCAGCTCGCCCCGGCCGTCCGAGTCGCGATCGGGGAGGCATTCGGGTTCCCGGTCGGCACGAACCTCACCGGCAAGACCTACGCCGCTCTTAGGCGGATGGGCTTTGAGGCCGTCTTCGACACCAACTTCGGCGCCGATCTGACGATCATAGAGGAAGCCCACGAGTTCGTGGAACGGTTCAACAACCCCAACGCCGTCCTGCCGCTGATCACCACGTGCTGCCCGTCGTGGGTGGACTTCATGGAGAAGTTCCACGACGACATGATCCCGCACTTCTCGTCGTGCAAGTCGCCCCAGGCGATGGTGGGAGCGCTTGCCAAGACCTACTACGCCGAGAAGGTGGGGCTGGACCCGGCCAAGGTGTACGTCGTCTCGATCATGCCCTGCACGGCCAAGAAGTTCGAGATCATCCGCAGCAAAGAGATGCACTCGTCCGGGTTCTGGGACGTGGACGTCTCCCTGACCACGCGCGAGCTGGCCCGGATGATCAAGCAGTCGGGCATCAACTTCAAGGCTCTGGCCGAGGAGCAGCCCGATCAGCTGTTGGGTGCCTACACCGGCGCCGGCACGATCTTCGGCGCGACCGGCGGCGTCATGGAGGCAGCGCTGCGGACCTCGCACTACTTGATCGCCGGCGAGAACCCGGCCCGCATGGAGTTCCAGAAGACGCGCGGCCTCGAAGGCGTGAAGGAAGGGACGACCGTAATTGCAGGCAAGGAGATCCGCTTCGCGGTGGCCCACGGCCTGGGCAACGTCGAGACGGTCCTCACGCGAGTTCGGGAGGCTCGCGACGCCGGTACGGAGCCGCCCTACCACTTCATCGAGGTCATGGCCTGTCCCGGGGGCTGCGTCGGCGGCGGCGGCCAACCGTACGGCGTGACGGACAAGCTGCGAGCCAAGCGGGCGGCCGGTCTCTACCAGGATGATCAGAGCGGCCTGTGGCGCTGCGCCCACGAGAACCCCTATATCCAGAAGCTATACGAGGATTTCCTGGGCGAGCCGCTCGGCGAGAAGTCGGTGGAGTTGCTCCACACGAGCTACCGTCACCGCCCGATGTACCGGCGGTAGAAGGAGCTCAGGCCGCCTCCAGCTCCCCGAGGGCAATCGGTCGGCGGGCCGACCAGCTCGCGCCAGCGCTCGCCAGTGCGACGCAGGCTATGGCGGCCAGGTCCGGCGTACGCAGCACCTGGCCAAGCATCACGAACCCAACGCCGGTCGCGATAGCCGGCTCCAGGCTCATGAGGACGCCGAAGGTCGAGGCCGGCATACGTCGCAGCGCCGCGAGTTCGACCGTGTAGGGAATCGCGCTGCTGAAGAGGCCGATCACCGCGCCACCGGCCAACGCGGACGCCACGAAAAGCGGGCGAACGTCGGAGAGCGTCAGCGTCACCGGCACAATGAGCGCCGACGCGACGACCATCGCCAGCGTCAGGCCGCGGCCGTCCGGCCAGTGGCGTGCCACTCGCCCGGCGACACCGATGTAGATCGCCCAGCACAGTCCGGACGCGGCCGCGGCCATCACGCCCACGGAATCGTCGGCCGTCAGCCTGCCTCCGGCAAGGACGTAGATGCCGGCCGCGGCAAGGGCCACCCAGACCAGGTCGAGGACGCGGCGCGAGCCGAGCACGGCAACCGCCAGTGGGCCCCAGAACTCGATGGTGACGGCCACGCCGATCGGAATCCTCGACAGCGATACGAAGAAGAAGGAGTTCATCGCCGCAAGGACGAGCCCGAGGCCGACACAGCTCAGCAGAGCCGCCCGCGAGGCCCCTCGGATACGGGCCGGTCGAAGCGCCAGAAGCATGAGGGCGCCGAACACGATCCGCATCGAGACGGCCGGCATCGGCCCGTAGTCGCGGACCAGGACGGTGGCTAGCCCACCGCCGCACTGGACCGAGAGAGACCCTATCAGGATGAGCAGCTCCGGCGGAACAGTGTCCAGTCGGCTTTGACCGCGGGATCGAGCCCGCGTCCTGCGCTCGTCCATCGGCCGGATCGTACCATCGCCGGATGCCGGGTCCGGCTCACCGGCGATGGGCGCCCCGCGAGCCAATGCAAGCGGGTCGCCACTCGCCGCTGGATCACCCTGCAGGCCGCCGCAATGCGCTGGCGAAGTGGTGAGATCGCCGCCTCAACCGGCTTCGCAGCCCCTCGCGCCGGTCGACCTCACTCGCACCGCATCCTGCTGTGTGTCGTCCTTGTGGAGAGACGAACGAGCGGACCGAAAAGTTCTCGCCCGGCGGCGACGAACCGGCACCGTTGCGGGCCGATCGCTGGGCGGACGGTTCAGCCGGTCGCCGGGTCGACTATTCGGTCGGCGTTGCCCCCAGCAGCGCGCCGCTCTGCGGAATCTCGCGGACCGGCCCGTGCAACTCCGGCTGGCGGCCGTTCGACAGCGCAACCGCCGATCCGACGAATCCATGGAATAGCGGGTGTGGCCGGTCCGGCCGGCTTCGGAATTCCGGATGGAACTGGCTGGCCACGAACCAGGGATGGTCCTTGAGCTCGATTATCTCGACGAGCCGGCCGTCTGGCGACTGACCGGACAGGACCATGCCGGCGGCCTCGAGGAGCGGACGGTAACGGTTGTTGACTTCGAAGCGATGACGATGACGCTCGTAGATCAACTCGCATCCGTAGACCGTGGCAGCCTTCGAGCCGGGGGTCAGGCGGGCCGGATAGAGGCCCAGCCGCATCGTGCCGCCCTTCTCCTGCATCGTCCTCTGGTCGGGCATGAAGTCGATCACCGGGTGCTCGGTGAACATGTCGAACTCGGTCGAGTTGGCGTCCTCGGTGCCCAGCACATCGCGCGCGAACTCGATGACTGCGCATTGAAGCCCCAGGCACAGGCCGAGGTAGGGCAGGCGCCGCTCGCGGGCGTACCTGGCGGCGAGGATCTTGCCCTCGATGCCGCGGTGGCCGAAACCGCCCGGGACAACAATGCCGCCGATGCCTCCCAGGAGTTCGTCCACTGAATCGCGGGTCAGAAGCTCCGAGTCGATCCAGCGGATCTTGACGTCGACCTCGTGGGCCCAGCCCGCATGCTTGAGCGACTCGACGACCGACAGGTAGGCGTCCGGCAGCTCGATGTACTTGCCGACCAGCGCGACCTCCAGCGTTGGCTTGGGGCGCTTGATCAAGTCCACCAGCTCGGTCCAGGACTCCAGGTCCGGCGGCTGGGCCGATCCCTCCAGGCCGAGTTCCCTGACGAGCAGCGCACCGAGCCCCGACTCCTCGAAGAGGAGCGGCACTTCATAGATGGTGGCGGCAGTCTCGGCCGGAATCACAGCCTCGCTGGCCACGTCCGTGAATAGAGCGATCTTGTCGCGAATCTCCTGGCTGACCGGATGGTCGGATCTAAGGACGATCACGTCGGGCTGGATGCCGATGCCGCGCAGCTCCTTGACCGAGTGCTGAGTTGGCTTGGTCTTGAGCTCGCCCGTGGCGGCCAGGGCCGGCAGCAGCGTGACGTGGACGTAGGCCACGTTGCGCCGGCCGACGTCCTTGCGCATCTGGCGGATGGCCTCGAGGAACGGCAGGGACTCGATGTCGCCGACGGTGCCGCCGACCTCGACAATGACGACATCGGCACGGCCGTCGCGGGCCAGCTGCTGGATTCGCTCCTTTATCTCGTTGGTGATGTGCGGGATCACCTGGACCGTACCGCCCAGGTAGTCGCCGCGGCGCTCCTTGCCGATCACTGCCTGGTAGATGCGACCGGTCGTGACGTTTGACAGCTGCGACAGGTTCTCGTCGATGAAGCGCTCGTAATGGCCCAGGTCCAGGTCGGTCTCGGCGCCGTCGTCGGTGACGAAGACTTCCCCATGCTGGTACGGCGACATGGTCCCCGGGTCGACGTTGATGTACGGATCGAGCTTGAGGACTGAAACGGCGAGGCCGCGGGCCTTGAGGAGCCGGCCGATGCTGGCGGCGGTGATGCCCTTCCCCAAGGAGGAGGTGACCCCTCCGGTCACAAAGACATACCTCGCCATCTGGCTCATTCTCCTCCGGGGGTTTTTCCAATTCTACGGATGCGCGGCGATCCCCGCAAACCGTTTTGGACAGTGGCCCGGAAACTGCTGGGAACGTGCCGCCAGATGGGCTCGAGTCGGACGTGACTCGAACGGAACGGCTACTCGGACGGCCGCAGGACGACCTTCAACCCCTCACGGGCAGCGGCAGTCGCGAACGCGGTCTTGTAGTCGCTCAGCGGATGGCTCGCCGTTACGACCGACCGAACGTCGACCCGCCCCGCCTCGACGAGCCGGATGACTTGCGGGTAGACGCGGTTCATGCGGCGCGAGAGCTTGATCGTCAGACCCTTGCGGCGTGCCGTAGACGCGGTGAAGGACGTCTGATCCTTCGACGGGATGCCGACGATGACCACGGTGCCGGTCGGTGCAGCTAGCGCGATCGACGTTTCGAGCGCGTCATCCTCGCCGGCGGCCTCAAAGGCGACGTCGACGCCGTGCCCGCCGGTCTCCGCCAGGAGCTCGCCACGCTCCGCCCCGCCGGCCACGAGAACCGCCGCCGTTGCGCCGGCCGCGCGGGCGGCCTCGACCCGGTGCGGCAGCACGTCCGTGGCGACGACCGTAGTGGCGCCGGATGCGCGAGCGAGCTGGATCAGGAAGAGCCCGATCGGTCCGCAGCCGAAGATGCCCACCGACTCGCCCGGCCGGATCCCCGCCAGCCTGACTGCGTGGAGGGCGACCCCGAGCGGCTCGAGCATCGCGACGTCCCCGTCAGTCAGGCCCTCTGGCACGGGAATGAGGCACTTGCCGGGCCAGGCCACCAGCTCTCGCAGTGAGCCGTCCGTGGCGCCGTGGCCCGCGAAACGTATCTTGAGGCAGAGGTGGACGTGCCCGGCCAGGCACTGCTCGCATTCCTCGCACCCGATGGCCGGATCGATCGCCACGCGCTGGCCGCGCCGGGGCCCCGACTCGACCACCCCGCCGGCCTCGTGACCCAGCACGAGCGGCCGGGACAGCCTGGCGTCGCCGATGCCCGACTCGGCGTACCAGTGGAGATCGGATCCGCAGATGCCCACCGCGGTGACGCGAACGAGCTCTTCGTCCGGGCCGGGAACCGGCGGAGCCTCGTCCACCAGGCGCAGATCACCAGGCCCGTACAACCTCAGCGACTTCATGCGTCTCTCCCCGATCGGCTCGCCACTCGAAGCAGCTCCCGTTCGGCCGCTTTGGTCCAGCGACCGTCGTCGAGCTCGGCGGCGACGCCCGGGAATCGCTCCGCGAGTTCGGAAAGGCGCACCAGTCCGAGGTCCGGAAGAGACGGGTAGACCATGATCTTGCCCGAGGCCGTCCGGCCTTCGACTGCCGCGAGCGCATCGGCGACTCCCTCGAAGCCCGCCACCGCGTCGAGGGAGATATTCGTGTCGAGCTCGCCGCGCTCGACCTTTCCGAGCACGGCCTTCATGTCGGGGATCGCTGAGCCGCTCGTTCCGACGAAGTAGCAGCGCCGCTCGAGGTATCGGTCGAGGTCGATCTCCGCCCGCGTACCCGTCGCGAAGCCGGCGAAGATGTTGATCCGGCAGCCCGAGCCGGCGAGCGCGACCGCCTGACCGACGAGCACGGGTGCCGGCACCATGAGCGCGATGTAGCTGAAGCCAGGCGCGATTTCGGCCGTCCGGGAGTTGGCCACCTCCAGCTCGACTCCGTGCGATGCGGCAATGCGGCTGGCCGCCCGCTCGAGATGCGCCAGGCGAGAGTCGTCGATGTCGACTGCCGTGATCGAAAGATCCTTCCAGCCAGCCGACGCGGCCCGGACGACGTGCATCAGGCCCATGGGGCCGGCCGCTCCGATGACGGCCATGCGATCGCCCGCGCGAACCTCGCCGTCCGGTGGGATCGCCGCGTAGCCCTCGGTCGCCGAGGCGCCCGAGGTCCCCGTCCAGCGGGTGAGATCGTAGTGCACGCGGCCGACATCGAGCGCGATGGCGCGGCCGATCGAGGCACCGCCGGTGACCACATTGATCAGGCCCTGGAACGCCAGGCCGTCCTGGAGGACCTCAATCGTGGCGGGGTCGGCTCCGAAGTACACGATGTCGTCGAACCGCTGGCGGGCAATTGCGCTCAGATCGGCGATGTGCGTCACGGCGTGGCCCCTCGCCTCGAGCGCCGTCTCCTGGGCAGCGTCGGCCAGGAGAGCCGTCAGCTGGGCAGGTCGGCCCTGCTCGATCAGCGGCGCAAGGCCGGAGATGGCGTGGCCCGCGTCCGCGACGACGAGCATTCGACCGCCGGGGAGCGGCCCGCGACGCTCGCGACGGACGTACGAAGCCTCGACGCAAGCCCACGGCTCGACCAGGGCAACCGCCGATGCGCTCGGCTCCTCGCCGACCGGAATGAGGAACCGCTCGTCGGTTTCGGGCTCGATGATCATCCGCTCGTCGAGCAGGACGTACTCCTGAAGTCCGCCCTCGAAGTTGTAGCCGAAGGCGGCGTTCGCGGCCGCCGTTGGAAGGTGCCGGTAGTCCGTCTGGATAAGGCAGCGCTCGCCGAGGCGATGGCGGCGCACCCGATCGCCGATCGCGACGATGCGCCCTACGGGCTCATGTCCCGGGACTGTCGGCAGCGGACCCGGAACGTATGAGGGAATCTCAGCCAGCACGTCCGCGTCCAGGCCCGAGAGGACCTCGCTCTTCCGGGGATGGCTGGTGAAGGCATGGAGGAGCTTCGTGTCCGAGAAGCAGATCCCACACGCCTCCATCTTCACGAGCAGCTGGTACGGACCCGGCCGCGGCACCGGCTTCTCGCGGTTGTGGACGGTCCGTCCGGCGTCGACGATCTGGATGGCGTGCTGGGCGGCGGGAATCGGCCGATCGTTCGGCGCCCCAACGTTCACGCTCGGGCTCCTCACTACTTCAACATCACCTGGCCGCCGGTGACCGGGATGGCCTGGCCGGTTTCGTACTTCTGGGCGACGACATAGTAGAGGGCTGCAAGCACGTCGGCCGGCGTGCATCCCCGACCCATCGGCACCTTGGCCTCGTAGAACCGACGTACGTCCTCGACGGTCTGAGCTCCGGGCACCTTGCCCTCGCGCAGGTACTGCACGAAGAGACCGTTGTCGGGATCGGCCCAGAGCGGCCCATCGAGGAAGTTGCCGGGGCAGATGGCGTTGACCTTGATGCCGTCGCCGACCAGCTCCAGGGCAAATGACTGCGTCAGGCCGACCCCCCCGAACTTGGCGCCGGCGTAGGCGCTGTTGCGGCTCGAGCCGACGAGCCCCGACTTCGAGTTGATCTCGACGATGTCGCCCCAGTAGTCCGGACGCGCTCGATGCTGCTGGGCGAGAACGGGCGCGGCGTGCCGAACGCACAGGAAGTAGCCCCGGTAGTTGACGCGCGTGACGGCGTCGAACTCCGCGACGGGCTGAGCCGTGACGCTGCCGGCCCGGAGGATGCCGGCGTTGGAAACGAGCAGATCGAGCCCGCCGTAGCGGCGCACGACATCGTCGAAGCAGGCTGCGACCGATGCGTCGTCGGTGACGTCCAGCGGGACGCCGACGGCCCGCCCCGAGCCGGCGGCGGAGGCCAGCGCCCGGGCCTCGCGTTTCGCCAGCTCCGCATTGATGTCGGCCAGCACGACGTGGCCGCCCTCGGCGACGAGATCGGCGGCGATCGCCTGGCCGAAGCCCTGGGCGGCGCCGGTGGCGACGACGACGAGTCCACGAGCGCGGCCGGCAACGGGCAATCCGGCCGCAACATTTCGGCGATAAGCCTCCGCCTCCCAGCGCTCGATGAAGCTTCGCTCGGCCTCCGCGAGAGGGCGGACGCCGCCGAGACGGTGAGCCTCCACTGACACGCCAATCGCATCGAGGTAGACCTGTCGCACCGTGTCGGCCTGCGCGTACGAATCGCCAGCCGCGAACAACCCCAGACCCGGAACAACAACCACGGCCGGCGGCCCTGCTTCGGATGCGGACCGCTCGGCAATCGCACTCCTCAGCGCGTCGACGAGACTATCCGGCGACGCTTCTGCCGGTACCTCCGCGAGGAGCGGGAACGAGCCCGCATATACGATCTGGTCGGGAGTAAGTGGGCCGCCGAGCGCGAATTCCCGCCCCAGTGCCGACCCGGCCATCGAGACCGCAAGCGGCGAATCGTCGAACGTGACGATCTTGAGCCGATCGCCCGTGGCGAGGAGTGCCCGCAGTGCCGGGCCGACCGCGTGGAGCGCCGCCCGCGCCTGGTCGGGTTCAAGGCGCTCGACGTCACCCCACGAGATCGGGGCCTGCTTCGCCAGGTGAGCCTGGATCGCGGCGACCAGCGCCGTGGAGACTTCCTCGATTTCGGCTGTCGAGTCGCCGGCCACGATGACGCCGTGGTTCTGAAGGAACATCGTTCGCGGGGCGGCCGTCCCAGTACGCTCCTCGTGGCTGCGCCTGGCGTCCCTGATCACGCGAGCGAGGGGCAGTCCGGGATCCGTATACGGGATCCACAGGACGCTGGAGCCGAAGAGCTGTTCGGCGATCTCGGCACCGCGCGCCCCGCAGGTGACCGCGTTCACCGTCGTCGGATGGGTATGGAGGACATACCGCTCCGGTATGAGCGCGTGGAACAGCAATTCGACGGACGGGCGCCGTCCGTCGGGCACGCCGACGCGGGCGCTCAGCGCGACCTGCATGACCTCGTCTGTGCCGCCGGCGACCGGGCGCTCCGGCGGCGCGTTGAGAAGCTTCATCAACGGCCCGATGTCGAGTGCGATGACGGATTCGGGGGTGAGCGACGCGAGCGACGTCCCACTCGGCTTGATGTACAGGACCCCATCGGTCTTGACCGAGATGTTGCCGCCGCCGCCGCGCGCGAATTCCGGGTCCTTGCCGAACCGACGTGCCAGCGCGACCAGTTCGTTCAGCAAGCCGCGGGCGATGGACTGCCCCTCCGGGGTCGACTGGGTGTTCAAGCTTGGGCCCTCGCAGCAGATTGATGAGTGATGACCTCGGCGCCGATCCGGCGGAACGTTCGGATACGCGCTTCGTCGTCAGGGAAGCCGGCGGTCAGCCGGCCGTCGCCGTCGACGTAGCCGGGTTGGCCGGAGACACAGAGCTTCTGGTGCGCCGCCACGATGCAGGTGCCCTCCCAGAATGCCTCGCGCGAGGCGTCGGACAGCAGTTGGCCGCCTAGGGCCATCGGCTCGAGAGGGATCATGCGTAGCGTGTTGTGTTCCGTGCCGGCCATGACCACGATGCCGGCTCGACGGAGCGCAGCCACGTAGTGATCGACGACCTGGGGCCGGTTGCGTCCTGGGATCAACTCGGCGCAGTGGATGCCACGGTTCAGCAGTCGCCCCGCAAGCGCCTCCGGCGGATCTTCGAATGGGCAGATCGGCGACGCGCCGTCGGCCAGAATCGGGTAGCAGGGAATGCCACCCAGGTCGAGGATGAGCCTGTAGGCGTCGTCGAACGAGACTGCCGCTTCGGGAACGAACGCCGGCTTGCCGGCCTTCATGAGGTTTGAACGGATCCCCTCCTGGACCGCGGCGGCGTCGGTCGAGTCGAGGTCCGCCGGCGCCTGGAACAGTCGGCCGAGCAAGGCCGGTCGATCGTCCGGTGCGACTCTGCCGAAGAGAGACTCCTGGAACGCCTGCGCCACGTGGCGCTCCTGCAGCGACACCCACTCGATCGGGACGCCGCATCGCCCGGCTACGCCGGCCGCGATCTGATCATCGACCACGCCACCGTCCAGACCGGCTCGGGCGAAGGTCGCAGCGACCCGCGTAGTCATCTCTCGCATTCGCTCGTCGCTGGCCGCCCGCATTGCCGCCACTCGGCGCGCGGCAGCGGGCGGGATCGGGTCGAGGCGCGTGAGAGCTTTGCCGCACAGGTACATCCGGTTGAGATTGGTCGGGTCGTTGACGAGCGTGCCGCCTTCCGGCAGGTCGTCAACGAGCGTGATGATTTCCACGCCGAAGAGCGGCACCACCCCTGCCGCGGCCGCGGCCGCGGCGAAACGGCGGTAGACACCGAAGTCGTAGTAGTTGGATGCGCCGATCGCCGCGACGCCCTCGGCCGCGGCGGCCTGGATCGCCGCTTCGGGGGTGTCGAACGCGGAGAAGTTGGGCGGCAGGTGGACGTGCGTATTGACGATCGGTCTACCCGATCCAGAGTTCGAGTCGCCACTCAGGCCATGCCTGTCGTCCATGCTTCCCTTCGACCGATGCCGCCTGGCGCGCTCCCCGTTTTCAAGCGCAAACCACCAAGACGAACCTGTCCTGGCTTGCCGGCGCCCCGCACCGGCTATTTCGCTTGCTTTCGGCTCTTTACGATTGGTTGCTGCCGCCATATTACGTGCCCGCGAGTCGGCTATCAAGCCGGTGTTGTCGACTGCGCCCCACGTGGCGGACCGGCCGCATGCCGCTCTCCATGGCTCGCGCTCATCTGAGTGCTTGCCGCTCAGATGTGAGGGTGCTAGCATCTTGACGCCCTGCTCGCCGAGACGGTCGCTCAAACCGTTGGGTGCCGCCCGGTGGGTACAGGCGAGGAGCAAGTGCATCCGTTGAACCGATCCGAGGGACACAGCGCGCGGCTCCAGGTGGTCACCACCGTGCTCGCCGCGCGGCGCTACTTCCTGGACGGCGCCAGCAAGAGCGAGATAGCCCAGGAGCTTGGGATCTCGCGATTCCGCGTCGCCCGACTGCTGGACGCCGCGCTTCGAGACGGGATCGTTCGGATCGAGATCGGAGCGCCGCCGGAGATCGACGTGGATCTCTCGAGCGCGCTGGCGGCGCGTTACTCCCTGAGGAACACGCTCGTGGTTCGGCTGATCGATGGACCCGACGAGTTCAAGCGAGAGCAGCTCGGCCGGACATGCGCGGAGTTGCTGACGGAGACGCTCGAGGCGCACGACGTCCTCGGGATCTCGTGGGGTCGGACACTCCACTCGATGGTCGGGCATCTGTCCAGACTGCCCGGCTGCACAGTGGTTCAGCTCGTCGGCAGCGTCCCCACCCTCGAGCTCGATGTGAACTCTATGGAGCTTGTCCGGCGGGTGGCCGAGTGCGCCGGCGGTGCCGTCTACCCCCTCCCCGTGCCGATGCTGGTCGACAGTCCGGAGATGGCTGCGGCACTCCGCCGCGATCCGCACGTGCGCAAGACCATCGACATGTTCGATCGGCTGACCAAGGCTGTCGTCGGCATCGGCGCGTGGACAGCCAGCGGATCGACGGTTCGAGCGTCGCTGCCCCAGGAGCTGGCCGCCGATCTCGACTCGGCCGGTGCCGTCGCGGACGTCTGCTCGACGGTCCTCGACGCGAACGGCCGCGAGCTTGGAGCCGAAGGGCTGCCCAGCCGCTTCATTGCCATCAGCCCGGAGCAGCTTCGAGCCGTCCCGGACGTCGTTGCCATCGCCGGCGGGGCCGCGAAGGCGCCCGCCATCCTGGCCGCTCTTCGGAGCGGACTCATCCATCGATTGATCACTGACGAGGAAGCGGCCAGGCTGCTCCTCGCCGCATGAAGGAGACGACAGCTCGCCGTATGAAGACGACAGCACGACCGGAGTCAGAGGTGAAGACCAAGGTCGCGAAGCCGGCCTACCGGAGCGACAATCGACCGGACTTCGCGCCGTTCGAGGAGTCCCTGGGCTCGATCCGCGGCTTCGACTTCGCCGGCGACACAGGTTCCGAGATCGCCGCGGGGAAGCTCACGGGCTCGGCGGCGCTCGACCTGCTCGACGACATGCTGGCGATCCGCGAGCTGGAGGAGATGATTGTTCGCCTTCGGTCGGGTGGCTACGACCCGCTGCCGGGCTACGACTATCGCGGCCCGACCCACGTCTCGATCGGCCAGGAGGCGACCTCTGTCGGCGCCTGCGGCGCACTCCGCCCCGACGACCACATCACCAGCTCGCACCGCGGACACGGCGACGCCATCGCCAAGGGGTTCGCTGCGGTCCGGACGATGTCGAAGGATGCGCTGAAGGCTCGGGCGCCATGGTCGAAGGCATCGACCCGCGAAGGCCTCCTCGCCGACGCCCTCGAGGAGCATGTCTACCGGACGATCGCCGAGCTGTTCGGCAAGGAAGAAGGCTACTGCCGCGGGCGCGGCGGCGGCATGCACATCGGCGACTTCTCGACCGGCCACCTGGGCGCGAACGCGATCGTCGGCGGCAGCGTGCCGATCGCGACGGGCGCGGCCATGGCGCTGCGCTACCGCGGCTCGGACAAGGTCGTGTGCTGCTTTGCGGGCGACGGTGCATATGCCAACGGCGTCGTCCTCGAGGCCCTCAACTGGGCCTCGCAGGAGCAGTGGACGAACCACCTTGCCGGAGCCCGCGCAGCGGGCCTGCCGGTCATCTACCTGATCGTCAACAACCACTACGGGATGACCCATCGGACCGACGAGGAAGTGATGGGCGTCGATCACTTGGCCCGTCGTGCGGCCGGCTTCGCCCAGAACAACATGCACGCCGAGACGGTCAACGGCATGGACGTGCTCGCCGTCCGCGACGCGATCGCCCGCGCGGCAGCGGTCTGCCGGGCGGGCGAGGGGCCCGTCCTCATCGAGGCCAGCACGTATCGCTACTACGGCCACTCCCTTTCCGATCCGCGCAACGAGTACAGGACACGGGAGGAAGAGACAGCCTGGCGGGCGGTCGACCCGATCGAGCGCCTCAAGGGCCAGCTGATCGCTGCCGGCGTGGCCGACGAAGCCGCTCTCGCCGGGATCGAGGCGCGGGCTCACGAGCGGAACGCCCGCGCCGCCGTCCGTGCCTCGAAGGCCACGGACCCGGCCCCGGCCGACCTGCTGAAGTACCTCTACACGGACACCGCCGCGGACGTCGTCCCCGACCCGGAAGGCGCCGTCGTCACGTACGCCGACCCGCCGGTCGCGAAGCGCGCCAACGGCATCACCACCTACAAGGACGCACTTCGCGAGGCCCTCGTCGAGGAGATGCTCCGCGACCGTCGAGTCGTCGTCTACGGCGAAGACGTGGCGGACTACGGCGGGGCCTTCAAGCTCACCAAGGACCTGCTGGAGTCGTTCGGTCGCGAGCGTGTCTTCAACACGCCGATCTCGGAGGCCTGCATCTGCGGCACGGCGGTCGGCGCATCTATGGTTGGGATGCGGCCCGTCGTCGAACTGATGTACATGGACTTCGCGCTCATGGCGTCCGACCAGATCGCTAACCAGGCCGGCAAGTGGCACTACATGTCGGGCGCGCAAACCGAGGTGCCGCTCGTCATCCGCGCCTCCGTCGGCGCCGGCAAGGGCTATGGCGGGCAGCATTCGCAGTCACTCGAGAGCGTCTTCACCCACATTCCCGGCCTCTACGTCATCTACCCCGCGACGCCCGCCGACGCGAAGGGACTCCTGAAGTCGGCGATCCGGACGAACAACCCCGTCCTGTTCGTCGAGAGCCAGGGCCTCTACAGCACTAAGGGCGTCGTGCCCGAGGACGACTATCTGGAGCCGATCGGGGTCGCGAAGGTCATCCGGGAAGGCTCCGACGCCACGATCGTCGCCTGGGGTCCGGCCGTCATCGACGCGCTGGCGGCGGCCGAGCGGCTGAAGACCGAGCAGGGCGTCGAGACCGAGGTCGTCGACCTGCGCAGCCTGGTCCCGCTCGACATGGAGACCGTCCTGGCCTCCGTGCGAAAGACCGGCCGTTGCGTCGTCGCGGCCCAGGCCGTCCTCATCGGCAGCTTCGTCAACGAAATCGTGGCCCGCATCCAGCTCGAAGTCTTCGACTACCTCGACGCGCCGGTCGGCCGGATCGGCGCCGCCAACGGCATCTCGCCGCAGGCCGAGGGCCTGGAGAAGGCCTTCCTGCCGAACGCCGGCGACATCTATGCGGCGGTGGCCGCGCTACTGTAGATCCCAGCCGACCGCCGACTCCGCGAGGGACACCATGCCTCATCCGATCCTGATGCCGAAGCCCGGCCAGATGACCGAGGAGTGCGTCCTCGTCGCCTGGCACAAGCGCGAGGGCGACAAAGTTTCGAAGGGCGACGTGCTCTTCGAGATCGAGACCGACAAGTCGAACATGGACGTCGAAGCCTTCGAGGAAGGCGTCTTGCTGAAGCGCGTCGTCCAGGAGGGCGAGACCGTCGCCGTGAACGCCGTCTGCGCCTATGTCGGAGAACCCGGCGAGGCCATCCCCGATCTGCCCGCACCGCTCGCGAAGGCTGCGATCGAGCCGGCACCTGCGCCGGCCGAGGCGCCGGCGCCGCCGGACTCCGCGCCGGCCAGCGCCGCCGTCGCGTCGACCTCGGCATCGGCGACACCGCCGCCAGCTGCCGATGGGGTCGTTCGCCTTCGGATCAGCCCCCGGGCCAGCCGGCTCGCCGCCGATTCGGGCCTCGACCCGCGCACGATCGCCGGCACGGGTCCCGAAGGCCGCATCACCGAGCGCGACGTCAAGGCTGCCCTGACCGCGGCCTCGGCTGCTCCAGCGGCCATTGCGCCCTCGGTGCCGATCGCCCCTAGGCCCGGCGCCCCGGTCCCGGTCCAACCGATATACGTCGCCGACCCCGAGGATGCCGCGCCGCGGCAGATGAGTCGGATGCGACGCGTCATCGCCGAGCGGCTCACGCTCAGCGCCACAACGGTCCCGCAGTTCACGGTCACGGTCGCCGTCGACATGACCCGCGTCCTCGCCCTGCGGACCGAGTTCAAGGCCGCCGGCACCGCGCTATCGGTCACCGACTTCGTCGTCTCCGCCACGGCTCAAACGCTGGCGGAATTCCCCGACGTCAACTCGCGCACCGACGGCGTCTCGGTCTGGCCGCGCCGGCGCGTCCACATGGGCCTGGCCGTGGCTCTCCCCGACGGCCTGGCGGTGCCCGTCATCCGCGACGCCGACCGCCTCTCTCTCGACGCGCTGCATCGCCGGGCGGCGGAACTGGCCGAGGGTGCCCGCAACGGGATCCTGACCCCGGACGACCTGACCGGCAGCACCTTCACCATCTCGAACCTGGGGATGCTCGGCGTCGACGAGTTCAGCGCCATCATCAACCCCGGGGAGTCGGCGATACTCGCGGTCTCGAGCGTCGTGCCGACGCCGGTCGCCGTCGGCGACGGAATCGGCATTCGGCAGATAATGAAGCTGACACTGACATCGGACCACCGGCTCGTTGACGGCGAGCTTGCGGCACGGTTCCTGAACGCGCTCCGGCGTCGGCTGCAGGACGCCGACGCATTTCGCGGCGACCTGCTGAACGGCTGAGGTAGGCCGCAGACTGGAGGCAACATGAACCGGACTGCAAAGCTCGGCCTGGTTGGGCAGAGCGTCTGGCTCGACAACATCACCCGAGGGCTGCTGGACAGCGGCAAGCTGCGGCACTACATCGACGAGCTCTCGGTGACGGGCCTGACCTCCAACCCGTCGATCTATGACAAGGCGATCGGCGGTTCATCGGACTACGACGAGCAGATTCGGCGACTTTCCGCGGGCGGCGCAAAGACGGAGGAGATCTTCTTCGACCTGGCGCTGGACGACCTGCGTCGGGCGGCCGACCTGTTCCGGCCGACCTTCGACCGGACCGACGGCGTCGACGGGTTCGTCTCGCTCGAGGTCTCGCCGCTCCTGGCCGACGATTC
>Ga0182010_10000583_pt1 | contig 20667 bp, 17 predicted proteins | sample 611E1MmetaG_FD_120488 | JGI IMG/M metagenome (GOLD analysis project Ga0182010, IMG submission 120488) | Permafrost microbial communities from Stordalen Mire, Sweden - 611E1M metaG | ecosystem: Environmental > Terrestrial > Soil > Wetlands > Permafrost | place: Sweden: Stordalen | collected...
CCGTCATGTACTTTTAATCGCTTTGCTGTATTCCTCCCATATTTTTTCCTTTGGCACGCCGATGTCGATAAAGTCCCACGGAAGGGTTTCATCAAACAGCTTCTTCCTAAAAACATAGAAGTCCGGGTCGATTCCAGCTTCTGCACAGGCCGTGCGCCAATCGTCTGTTTCAACCATCCTCTCGATCACCAAGAATATCCGACGGTCACCCAAAGAGAAAAGTCCCTGCATGTGCGCATACTTGGGAACATCATGGAAAACCTTTATACCCTTCGGCTCTAAAGACTTTTTTATCTGCCTGATCTTCTTCTTTGCACTGTCGAGTCGCTCCATTGGATGCCACTGAAAGGGCGTGAATGGCTTAGGAACGAACGTGCTGACACTCAGCACAATGCCTGTTTTTTTGCTTAAGGCCCTGACCTTGCCCACGAGGTCAATTATGCCCTCTATGTCTTCTTCAGTCTCAGTCGGAAGACCGATCATGAAATAGAGCCTGAGCGTCTCGATTCCACAGTCAAAGAGAAGTCCGGCCGTAGTAACGATGTCCTGTTCCGTCACCTGTTTGTTGATGACCGACCTCAGCCTTTCAGTGCCGGCTTCGGGGGCTATGGAAACACTCTTGTGCCCCTTCAACAGGCCGATCAGTTCCGCACTGCGTCCGCTTGCGCGAAGAGAGGTTATCGAAAATTGGACACCTTCTATGCAGAGGATCTCGCCGATGTTGGGATAATCGGAAAGTGACGGTCCGATAATCCCTATCTTTTCGGAGACCTTCTTGCCCTCCTCTATCTCTTCCCTGACCTGCGACACTCCTTTCTTTCTGAGCGGGCCAAAGAAATTTCCGACAAGACAGAAGCGGCAGTTCCAGGGGCATCCCCTCATTATCTCTACAAGGTACATGCCCGAAAATTCGGTTTCCGCGGTGATGACCGACGTGTTAAGAGGTGCAACAGAAAGGTCTTTCACAGTTCTCTTCTGGATGCAACCAGGAACGCCCTCTTTCGTAGTCCGTCGCAATATGGTGCCATCTTCGAGATACGCTATTTCGTATTCTGAAGGTACATACACTCCCTCCAGCTGCAATGCCTTTCTCCTGACACCGTCCTTGTCTCCAGATTGCTTGTATAGTTCGATAAATTCTCCGACGGCCTCTTCGGCCTCTCCGATAAATACCAGGTCGAGCGCGAGTGCAACCGGCTCCGGATTGAATGAGACAGCTACTCCTCCTGCAATGATAAGTGGATGATAATCTCCGCGGCCGTCTGTCCTGAAAGGTATTTTAGAGAGGCTGAGTATCCTAAAGATGTTCGGATAATCGTTTTCGAACGAGAGTGAAAAGGCTACTATGTCGAATGAGGTCAGAGGCCTCTTGTTTTCGAGAGAAAAGACAGGCGTGGCGGTTCTCCGGTACTCGGCTATGTCGGCATCATCCGGAAGAAATGCGCGTTCGCAGACCACATCTTCACGACGGTTCAGAAGTCCGTAGAGTCCCTGAAACCCGAGGTTCGACATCCCGACATGGTAGGTATTAGGATAGACAAGGCAGAATGATATCTTGCCGCCGGGGTCCTTAAAGACAGTCCCTTTTTCTTTTGCAAGCAGGGCATCGGCATTCTCAACAAGCTTGCGGTTCACCTGTCAAGCTTGCTGTAACTTTTTCCTGAGGAATGTCGGTATGTCGTACTGGTCCTCCGGCGGGATGGCCGAATCCGCAAGCTGCATTTCGTGATGAAGATCATCGGCGAGAGCCGGTCCCTTTTCGACCTCAGCAGGCTCGCCCCTGCGCGACAAGATAACTGTTTCGACGACCGGTTCTGGAGCAAGTGCCATAATCGTTCTAATGGGTGATTCAGCGGGCGGCTCAATTGGCGGTTCGAATGCCGACACTGCTATCGGTTCAACTATAGGTTCAATTGGCGGAACAACTGCCGGGGCAGACGGCTCAGCAACTGGAACATCATTCTTCTCGTGCAGCGGACCAGAAGACTCTTTTTGCCGGTAAACTTCTTTAACGGCAGCGGCCTCTTTTGGAATGCTTTCTGTGAACATGTCGATGCTCTTCGAGAACGTCTTCCCCGAGACCTTAACCGGGGAAGACGGCACCTCTTTCTTAGGAGTCCACGTCTGGGTTTCGGGCAGTTCAACCTTCTCGTTTTTTTCGTCAAGTCCGGTGGCTATGACCGTAACCCTAATATGGTCGTCCATTTCAGGGTCGATCACCGCGCCCAGAATAATATTAGAATCCTCGTGTGCGTTGTCATGTATAAGCGACGCCGCTTCCTGGACCTGGTCGAGAGTTACATTAAGTCCCCCGGTGATATTGATCAGGATGCCACGCGCACCCTCGATCGACGATTTTTCTAGAAGCGGGTTCAGGATTGCCTTCTTCGCCGCCTCGAAAGCCCCTCCTTCTCCTTTACCCATACCCATGCCGATAACGGCTTTCCCCTGCTTCTGCATGATAGCCTTTATGTCGGCGAAGTCCAGGTTTATAAGCCCCGGAACGAGGATAAGATCAGAGATGCCCTGAACAGCCTGCCTGAGAACGTCATTTACCGTGGAAAAGGATTGCAATAATGATGTCCCTTTCTCCACGACCAGGCTGATTCGGTCATTGGGTATCACAATGAGCGTATTGACGTGGTTTTTAAGTTCGTGAATTCCTTCGTCGGCATTCAGCGCCCTCTTCCTCCCTTCGAAAAAAAAGGGCTTCGTAACTATACCCACGGTCAGTATCCCCATTTCCCTGGCGATACCGGCGATTACGGGCGCAGCGCCGGTCCCCGTTCCTCCTCCCATGCCCGCGGTAATGAAGACCATGTCGGATCCGTCGATAAATCCTGCAAGCACGTCCCTGCTTTCAAGCGCAGCTTCGCGTCCGATTACAGGATTGGAACCGGCCCCCAGTCCCCTTGTAAGGTCTGTTCCTATCTGTATCCTTGCAGGCGCAAGCGAGGCTTCAAGATGTTGTATGTCGGTATTCACCGCGATGAATTCCACGCCGTATATATGGGCGGCTACCATACTGTTGACGGCATTGCCGCCACCGCCTCCCACTCCGATCACCTTGATCTTCGCCGCCGGTCTTCCTACATCTTCTATTTCAAACATGGGGACCTCCTATCTTTTGTTACCCATAATATTCTTAAAAAAACCGGTCATTTTATTAAGCAATCCTGCGCCGTCTGTATCCTCAGGTTGGTGTGAATATCCGGCGCCGTAAAGCACCAGGCCTACTCCAGCGGCAAATTCCGGGCCGTGATATTGTTCCTTGGCTACTGTTATAAAGGGCAATGAAGGGGTGGATTTACCCGTATGTGCGGGTGCCAGATCCGGGTGCCCTGTCCTGATGGGCAGCGAGATGATGTTTTCTGCAAGCCGATCAAAAGCCGGAATCAGAACTCCGCCACCTGTAAATACAACACCTGTAACCGCTTCCTTGGTTTCAGGCCGAGACAATTCCTTCTTTATCAGTTCCAGGAGCTCTTCGCACCGAAGATGCAGTATCTCGAACACCAGCTTCCTTGATATCTTCCTGACCTCGCCGTCAAGACCAACGACATCAATTTCTTCATCTTCGCCATCGGCGATAGCCAGCATGCCAAACTGCTTCTTGACCCGCTCGGCTTCGGAAAAAGAGACCCTCAAGCCGACGCTCAAGTCGTTGGTGAAGTGATTGCCCCCGATTCCCAGTACCATAGTATGCTGCAACCAGCCATCCTTGAAGATGGCGATATCGGTCGTTCCGGCGCCTATATCCACAAGAGCCGTTCCCATATCACGGTCTTCGACACTCAGTGCCGCTTCGGCAGAGGCGATCGAATGCAATACAACGTCAGACACTTGAAGTCCAGCTTTTTCACAACTCGCCACAAGCCGTTGAAGCGGCTCGTCTGAAACGGTAACAATATTGACGATAGATTGGAGCCTGGAACCCGGTATACCGAGAGGGTCCTTTATTCCCCGCCTCCCGTCAACGATAAAATCGGTAGGCAGCACATGGAGAATTTGCCTTCCTGAAGGGATGGACGTCAAGCCGGCCGCATCGATGACTTTTTCAATCTCGGTCTGTGACACATTTCTTCCTCTGACCAAGATCGAAGAGTTCCCAGTGGTGACCTGTATATGGCTGCCTGATATACTCACAAGGGCCTCCCTGATCGAGACCCCCGACTGCTGGCGTGCCGCTGCCAATGCATCCCTTATCGCTGAAGAAGTAGAATCCACATTGACAACCACACCCTTTCTCATCCCTGCGGAGGGAGAAGATGTGATCGAAAGGATATCAATGCCCTCGTCGGTCATTTCGGCGACAACTACACTAATTTTGGAAGTACCTGCATCTATGCCCGTTATAAAGGGGCCGCTTTTCTTTCTTTTAGCCGGCATGTTTTCTTGTCTCACCCCCTGCCACTTTTTTATCGCTCTTTTTATGTCTGTCTTCTTTCTGTTTAGGCTTTTTCCGGACCTTATCCGCTTCAGGCTTCCCCTTGCGTTCCGGCTCCCTGACAGCCTGCTTCAGCGGCTTAACCACGATCCTGTCCTCGAACCTGAGATCTATATATTCTACCGACATATTCCGCTTCCCAAGTTCATCCATGACAAAGTCGAGCTTATCGAGCTTCCTAGTGAGGTCACCCTCACCGATCTTGACCGGAACGCCATCTACCTTCATGGTGACATCTTCGGGTCTTGTTCCGGTAAGCTCGATGTTTCCTCCATGGGCTGTCACTTTTCTTTCATTCAAGGCCCTCGCCAGTTCGACTGCATCGCGATAAGCCTCTTTGTGAGAGGCCGGGTCAATCTTCACCACAGGCAGAAAATAGACAGGTTCAGGCTTAATATCTTCCAGCCGCAGGCCGTCACTGTCGACAAGGCAGGGTGTTTCATCCATTTGCAATACGGCTGCGGCCACCGCTTCGGTGAGATATACAGTTACATTTCCGCTAAGGTCCTTCCGCACAAGAGCGTCCTTTATCCATGGAGACGTCTTCAACCGTCGGTATATATCACCGGTTGTGACAGAAAAAAGCGGCCTCTTTTGCGAGAGCCCTGTCAGCGACAGCAACTCAGTGTTGGTCAGATGGCGGTTACCATAGAAATGTATCTCCCTGATGAACAGATGTTTGTTGCCCAGAAAAGCAATGCCAGCCATGCAAAGGACGACTAAGCCAACAACTATTACAGTTATTCTCTTTGTTCCTGTCCGCGCATTTCCTTTAGTTTTCTTTTTCTCCATCACATGGCCTTTGGCTTCAATGCTCCAGGGAGGATTTGAGAATTTCCTCAATCAGATCGGCGAATTCTAAACCCGCAAGTTTGGCAATCTTAGGCAGCAGACTGGTCTCGGTCATGCCCGGTATCGTATTGATTTCGAGCAGATAGGCCTTGCCCCCGGCGTCAAGAATGAGATCAACCCTAGTCGCGCCCGCACAACCCAGAGCATTATGTGCGCGTAAAGCCGTTGTTTTGAGCATTTCATAATCTTCCTCACTAACATCAGGGGGAAGAACGTAGTTTGTATGCCCCGGAATATATTTAGCCTCATAGCTGTAGAATTCGAGAGAAGTCCTCACTTCCACTCCTCCAAGTGCCTTTTGCCCCAGGATGCCTATCTGCACCTCCTTGCCCTTCACATACTGTTCAACGATGATCGTGTCTCCGTACTTGAATGCGTCATCGAGGGCGGGTCCAAGCTCGTCGCCATTCTTTACGATATGAACCCCTATGCTGGAACCCTCCGTAGCCGGCTTGATCACCCAGGGCATACCGAAATCTATCATCGGTCCGCCGATGAGACATCCCGCAGCTACTGTTTCAATAGTACCCAGCAGCTCGTCGCGATGTATGATCTTAAATAGAGGCACCGGGATTCCATGATACAAAAATATTTTCTTCGATGTCTCTTTGTCCATGGCGACAGCCGATGCTAGCACCCCGGATCCTGTATATGGTATGCCCATTACCTCAAGGAACCCTTGCACTGAGCCGTTCTCGCCTTGACCACCATGGAGGGCTATGAAAACAACCTCAACCTTCTGCGAGGTAATCAAGGCGTGCAAGTCTTCAGCCGCATCGATAAACACGGCGTTATAGCCCCTGCCCAATAACGCCTTATATATCGCATTACCGCTCTTTAGCGAAACTTCCCTTTCCGCTGATATGCCACCTGCCAGGACACCAATCTTTTTAGCTGTAATCATAGCGCCTTCAGTATCTCCTCGCCTAGTTTGTAGACGTCCCCCGCGCCGAGAGTAATCACTACATCTCCCTGCTTGAGATCGGCAAGCACCGTTTTCACCAGCTCTTTCCTGTCCGGTATATGGTCTGCCTTTAATGATCCGACGTCGCGTATTCTTTTCAGCAGGACAGTTGAATCGACCCCCTCGATAGGCGACTCGCTGGCCGCGTAAATGTCGAGGAGGTAGAGCCTATCCGCAGAAGCAAAGCTGAGGGCAAAATCAGCCATCAGGTCGCGCGTACGTGTATACCTGTGTGGCTGGAATATGATTACGATGCGGTTGTCCTTGAAGCATTCCCGTGCCGCCTTGAGCACGGCCCTGATTTCGACGGGATGGTGTCCATAATCATCATAGACTCTTACGCCTCTTGACTCGCCCCTCAATTCAAACCTACGTTGTACCCCACCGAAGCTGCCGAGGCTGGCCCTGATCTTGTCCTGCGGTATCTGAAGCTCCATCGCCGTCAACATTGCTGCAAGGCTGTTGAGAACGTTATGTACTCCCGGCACCGGAACACTGTAAACACCCATTGGTTCACCTTTGAATATTGCCTCAAAGCTCATCCCGGAGCCCCCGTAAGTGATGTTCCTCGCATACATATCTGAATCGTGCGAAAGTCCGTAGGTGAGCACCCTCCTCTTTATTTGAGGGATGATTTCACGCGTATGTTCGTTTTCCTTACAGACAATCGCCACACCGTAAAAGGGAACCTTGTTGATAAATGAGAGAAAGGCGCTCTTAAGGGTCTCGATATCCTTGAAATAATCCATGTGTTCCCTGTCGATGTTGGTGATGACGGCTATGGTGGGACTGAGCTTCAGGAACGAGCCGTCGCTCTCGTCCGCCTCCGCGACTAGGAATTCACCCTGCCCGAGCCTCGCGTTGCTGCCAAATGCCTTCAGTTTGCCGCCTATAACTACCGTGGGATCGAAACCGCCTTCGCCGAGCAATGTTGCAATCAACGACGTGGTAGTAGTCTTGCCGTGCGCACCCGCCACGAGGATGCCGTATTTGAGCCTGCCAAGTTCCGCGAGCATCTCCGCCCTCGGTATGACCGGGACAGCACGATCTTTTGCGGCCGTCACCTCCGGGTTGGTCGGTGAAACTGCTGACGATGTCACCACCACGTGGGCCGCATCGATATTCTTTTCATCGTGGCCAATAAATATCTTCATCCCCTGGTCCCGCAACCTTGAAGTAGTGTCAGATTCACGTATATCGGACCCTGTCACCTCGTATCCGAGATTGTGCAGCACCTCTGCGATTCCGCTCATACCGATGCCGCCGATTCCGACAAAATGTATTACCCTGTATTGATTGAACATTGCCTGGACCCTTTCCTGTGCTATGTCTTGCCGGTGAGGTTCATCGCCAGATCGACGATCTTCTCCGCTGCGTCGGTCCTCCCAAACGCCTTCGACGCTTTCTGCATCTCTCTCCTCTTTTCCGGGCTGTCGTAAAGACCGCGGATTACCTTGGCCATCACCTCTCCGGACAGATGCTTATCCAGTATCACGGTGGCGGCCCCCATGTCCTCGAGTTTTCTCGCATTCGACTCCTGGTGGTTCGATGCGGCGTGGGGATACGGTATCAGCACCGAAGTCTTTCCCATCGCAGTAATTTCGGACAGCGTGCTTGCGCCGGCCCTGCATACGATCAGATCTGCAACAGAATATGCATCAGCCATCTGATATATAAACGGCAGCACCGCACAGGCGAAGCCCAGCCTTTTATAACCTTCCTTTACACCTTTCAGGTCTTTCTCACCGGTTTGATGAACAAACTGAATATTTTCTCTCAAATCGAGGAGATAATGCAATGCCTCGTTCATTGCGTTGTTAATTGTACGCGCTCCCAGACTTCCGCCGAAGATGAGGACGGTGAAACGGTCCTTTTCTAAACCGAATACCTCCCTGATGTCGACTGCATCCCGCACGAGTATTTTATTTCTGACGGGATTGCCTGTCAAAAAAGTCTTTTCCCTCGGGAAAAAAGAGATGCTCTCCTGATATGTGACCGCGATCGCATCAGCAAACCAGCCAAGCAAGCGATTGGCACGTCCAGCCACTGAATTCTGTTCCATTATAATTGTACGGATTCCCATGAAATGAGCTGTAATGACCATTCCGACAGAAGCATAGCCGCCGACGCCGACGACGATGTCGGGCCGGACCGATAAAATTATCCTGCGCGACTGGCCAAGAGAGACCAGAAATAGATAAAGGGCCTTCAATTTTTTGAGAGGGGTCTTGCCGACCAAACCCTCAGCGCTCAGGAATTCGATCGGGTATCCCTCCTTCGGGATTATCCTCGCTTCTATGCCATGTTCAGTGCCGACAAAGACAACCCTGGCAGCGCGGCCCCTTTTCATAAATTCTTCGGCCACTGCGATCCCCGGGAAGAGATGCCCCCCTGTGCCGCCGCCTGCGATAATGACCCTCATGATTTATTCCTGTTTTTCTTGAAATAGCTCAACTTGGTGCGTCGCTTTGCACTAAATTGACCATATCCCCGGCCCAAGACGTACTGGTTTGCCTTCGCTTCATCTCCGGCAGTCACATCAGTCACGGCAAGATTGTTCCTGATGTGCAATATATCGTGTCCGGTCCGCGCATCGTCTCTTAACCTCGACACATTTAGCAAGAGGCCTGCAGCAACCATGCTGATCACAAGGGAAGACCCTCCATAACTTATAAAAGGCAGCGGGAGACCCTTTGTAGGAATGAGTCCCGTGACGACCGCAAAATTGAAGACAGACTGAATACCGATCATGAGGGACAAGCCGGAGGCCAGATAATAAGCAAAAGGATCTTCGATCTTTCTTGCTATCATGAATCCCCTTAAGAACAGGAAGAAGAAAAGAGCCACGACAACCGCTGCCCCTACGAACCCCAGCTCTTCACCGATAAGGGAAAATATGAAGTCAGTATGAACCTCAGGCAAGAAGGAGAGCTTCTGTTTGCTCTCGCCCAATCCGACTCCCAGCGGTCCTCCGCTTCCGAATGCTATGAAGGATTGAGTGAGTTGAAACCCTGAGCCCTGGGGATCCTTCCACGGATCAAGAAAGGCCGTTACCCTCTTCCATCGGTACGGTTCCATGATGAGCTTTGCAAGCACCGGAATTGCGACCAGCCCGAGGGAAAAAAGATATTTTAGCTTGGTCCCCGATAGAAAGAGCATCGCCACGGTAAGGATAGCCAGGCTCATGGTCGCGCCGAAGTCGGGCTGCTTCAGAAAGACAACCTGGAAAGCTGCCATTACCATAATCGGAATAAGAAAAGAGAGGATTTTATCGCGGCTGTATGAAGCATGACTCATGAACCAAGCAAGGAAGATGACCATCGAAAGCTTTACAAGCTCCGAGGGTTGAAAACTCGAAGGCCAGAGCCTGAGCCATCTCCGTGCCCCTCCGGCGCTTATGCCGAGGCCCGTAAAGACGAGGAGAAGGCAGACGAGAGATATGACAAGAAGTGGTATCACCATCTTTTTCAGATATTCCAGCGGCACTTTATATGCCGCGAACATTGCAATTATGCCGATCAGTACAGTGAGAAACTGTTTCTTCAAATAGCTGAACTGGTTTACCGTAGTACCAAGCGCCTTGCCCTTGTGCTGCAGCGCCGGCGATATTACGGAGGTAGAGCTGTAAACAGCCGTGAGGCCGATAAGGATCAGGAGGATTACGAGGGCCAGTACGACCCTGTCGAAGCGCTGGGTCATAATTCCATTACCATCCTTTTGAACTGCTTCCCCCTATCCTCGAAGTCCCTGAACATATCGAAGCTCGCACAGGCCGGTGAAAGCAGCACCACATCTCCGGGAGCCGCTGCTTCCTTCGCTTTCGCAACTGCACTCGGGAAATCGAACCCTGCCATCTCACACTCAGTCATGTCACAGACCGCCTTGCCGATCTTTTCGGCGGCATCTCCGACAAGCACGAGTCGTTTTACCTTCTCCTTTATCATCTGTCTCAAGAGTGAAAAATCACTGTCCTTGTCACGCCCGCCGGCTATGAGGATAACGGGCTCTGTAAACCCTTCCAGCGATTTCAGGACTGCTCCTACATTCGTCCCTTTCGAATCGTTGATATATCTGACACCGTTAAGCTCACGCACGAATTCGAGCCTGTGTTCGAGTCCGGGGAACGTCGCAAGTGCGTCTTTTATTCCATCGAAGTTGCAACCGGACAAATAAGCCATTAGAGCGGCCGACATAGCGTTTTCGACGTTATGTACTCCCTTGATCGCAAACGATTCGGGATCGAGGGTGAATGCTGAATCGGGCGAATCAAGACTGGGATCTAGCTGACGCAGCCTATCCTGTGGAAGATTGAAACGGATCTTTCCCTTTTCATAATATATGCCTTCTACCGCGCCCTTTCGGCTGAAATAAAAGATCTGCGGCCCCTGCTTCTGCCTGCCTACTATGCGCTTTAATTCGGCTGTATATGGATCGTCTGCATTTAGGACGAGATAATCAGTAGCAATCTGGTTAGTTGCCACCCTGCACTTTGCGCTAATGTATGCATCCATTTCGTGATAGCGATCGAGGTGGTCTGGCGTTATGTTCAGGATTGTCGAACCCTTGGGCCTGAAGGTCTCTATCGTTTCGAGCTGAAAGCTTGACAACTCGGCCACAATATAGCGTGCGGCGGCAGTTGCAGGGCTATTACTGAGAAGATCGAGTATTTCCGTCGCGAGGGAATTGCCGATATTTCCGCCCAGTATCGTTCCGATTCCGCCGCTCTTGAGCATTGCGTCGAGAAGAGCTGTCGTAGTCGACTTCCCGTTAGTTCCGGTAACAGCGAGAAATTCCGGCACAGTCACAGAACCGTCGGACCGAAGGGCCTGAAATGCCAGTTCGAGTTCTCCTATAATCCTAACTCCCTTACTGCGCGCAAGGGCCATGGGCCCGCTTTCAAGTGAGACCCCCGGACTTATAACGATTAGATCGGATGATTCAAATAGTTCTGCGGGATGATTTCCGAGTGAAAGAGAAACTTCGGGGCTGAGGGCCTTTATAAATGCATCGAGCTGTTCCGGCTTCTTTCTGTCGGTAACTGTGACCTTTGCCCCCAATGAAACAAGAAGGTTCGCTGCACCGACGCCGCTCCTCGCAAGACCTACTACGGTGATTTTTTTTTCATGAAAAGCCGTCACCATTATTAGTAAAAATATGAATCTCCGGGTACTTGATACATTTACGAAATACCCTTGGCGATCACTGTATTTTCGGCGCTTACTGCGCCTCCCTTTTTCTTTCTCGTCTTATTCTTGGCGGAAGCGGATCTTTTCTTTTTCGATATCTTGGCGATTTTTGAGGCCTTATCGTCCTTCGATTTGGATTTGACCACTTTATGCTTATTTTTTACCTTCTGGGAAGCGTAGACTACAGGGCTATCCGAAATGGATGTGTAATAAATTTCAGGCTCTCTTTTTTTGCTCAGTACATCTTCGCCGCGCGCAAGAAGGGTAGAAGCGTCATGCCAGAGCTCACTCCGGACCGATTCTCCGAGTACCGCAGCCACAAGAATCTTGTCGCCCTTCTGTCCCGCGCAGACGAAACAGTGCCTCGCCGCCCTAGTATATCCCGTCTTTCCGCCAACCATATCCTCATCCGTCCAGAGCAGGTGATTAGTATTCCTAACAAGTATCTTCCGGCCACCCTCGGTAAAGATCTGCTGGGCACGAGTGTTCACTATCTCGACGATCATAGGGTAGCAGAGGGCCTGTTTCATTATGAGAGCAAGGTCAAACGCAGTGATGTGCTGCCCGTCTCCGGGAAGTCCCGAGGCATTGACGTACCGCGTACTCTCCGCACCAATGCTAAGGGCTTTCGCGTTCATCAGTTTGGCAAAGGCCTCTTCGGAGCCGGAGACAGCCTCTGCAAGCGCTACCGCCGCAGAATTGACCGACCTTATGAGCGCAATGTTGAGCAAGTCCTTTACCTTCAGTTTTTCACCGGCCCTAAGATGCGGGGAAACGGATGGCGTATTGGCCGCCTCCTGGCTGACCGTAACCACGGTTTCGGGGTCCAGCCTGTCAAGAACAACCATGGCGGTGACAAGCTTCGTTGTACTCGCCGGGAAGAGTTTAACATTCGGATTTTTCGCATAAAGTATGTTGCCGGTGGAGCCGTCGATTACCACTGCGGCCCTCGCGCTTATATCATCCGCAAAACAGGTGAGCAGAGAGAAGTGGGAAACAATGAGTAAAAACATAACGACAATGACAATTCTACCGATGTCGCCATTGAACGATGAATTCCAACCATTTCTTATCTTCATAACCATCACCTCAATTTTAATGTTGCAAGACTGAAAAGAGCAAGTATTATGCCTGCTATCCAAAACCTTACTATTACCTTAGGCTCGGACCACCCCTTGAGTTCGAAATGATGATGGATCGGCGCCATCTTGAAAATCCTGTTTCCCGTCAGCTTGAATGAAGCCACCTGAAGTACCACCGAGACGGTCTCGATCACAAAAATGCCTCCTACGACGGCAAGGACGATCTCGTGCTTCGTAACGACTGCGAGAGTGCCGAGTGATCCGCCCAGGGCCAAAGAACCGACATCTCCCATAAAAACCTCAGCTGGATAGGCGTTATACCATAGGAAACCAAGTGAGGCCCCCAGAAGCGCTCCGCAAAACACGGTCAGTTCGCCGGTACCGGGCAGATAAAGGACCTGCAGATAGCGTGCGAACTGGGCATGCCCTGAAAGATAAACCAGCGCTCCGTTTGCAAGTGTCGCGATAGCGACCAAGCCGATGGCAAGTCCGTCGATGCCGTCGGTAAGGTTCACCGCATTCGATGAGCCGACGATTACGAATATCGAAAAGGGAATGTAGAATATGCCAAGATCGAAAAGCCACTGTTTGAAAAAGGGCGCGCTCAGCACTGAAGCATATGGGTCTTTAGGATTGACATACAAGAATATGCCGATTGCAAGTGCAAGCAACAGTTGAGCGCCAAATTTATAAATGGGCCTGAGGCCCTTTGGATTCTTTTTTACAGCCTTCAGGTAGTCGTCGATGAAGCCGATGGCCCCGAAACCGAGGAGCGACAGCAGCACCACACACACGTAGATGTTCCGGAAGTTCCCCCATAGAATCATCGAAGAAGTTACTGCGATGATGATGATGATCCCCCCCATGGTCGGCGTACCGGCCTTTGATAGGTGCGTTTTCGGTCCATCGTCCCTTATCTGCTGGGTCATACTGATCTTTTTCAGCCACTGTATTATGCGCGGGGCTACGACAAGCGTAACAACAAGGGCCGTCAGGGCAGCCAGCGATGTTCTGAAGGTTATATAGCGGAATACGTTAAAAGGAGAAAAATACGGATAAAGGCTATAAAGCAACTCGTAGAGCACTCTTAGTTTCTCCCTTCAGCAACAGCATTATTTTCCATGCCTTTTATCATAACTTCCATGACCTTCTCCATCTTCATACCACGTGATCCCTTAATGAGGACCACATCTCCCTCCCTAACCAACTTTGCAAGTTCTGCACCCGCCTCTTCTGAGCTTTCCCTTGCTATCACATTTCCGCCGAATCTCGCAACAGCTTCCTTCATTAGTGGGCCGACCGCTATCAAATGGGCAACACCCATACTGGATAATATCTCTCCGACTTCCCTGTGAGCGCTTACGCCGTACTCTCCAAGTTCAAGCATGTCTCCGAGGACAGCGATTGTCCTTGAAACACTGGGCGTCGCATGCCCCGCCGTAATGCCGGCCATTCCAGCGAGTTCCTCTATAGATGCCTTCATTGACGACGGGTTGGCATTATAAACATCGTACAGATAAGTCACGCCGCGCATCTTTCTAATCTCAAAACGCATCCGCACACCACCGAATGCTTCAAGTCCTTGTTTAATTTTATCATTCCCTATACCTAATGTATGTGCGACAGCGCACGCTGCCAGTGAGTTGTATATGTTGAATCTGCCCGAAAGTTTCGACTGCACTGCAAAAGCCGATCCCGAGGAGTGTAGGACAAATCTCGATCCTGCACCTGCCGCCTCGATATCATTAGCTGTTACATCATGCTTCTCGTTACCGATGCCGAATGTTACAATCGGGCCTTTGAATTTGAGCGAAACTCCGCCGATGAGGAAATCATCATCACCGTTCAGCACTACCTTTTCCAGATACGGCAGTATTTCGAGTTCCGCGTCTCTTACCGCCTCAAGGGAGCCGAAGCCTTCGAGGTGCTCGAAGCCTATATTGGTAATCACGCCGATATCCGGTGAGGCTATCCGGCAGAGAAGGTCCACATCGCCGGGCCTGTTGGTCCCCATTTCGAGGACCATGACGCCGGTTTCTTCATCGGCGTGACTCATGCATAGCGGCATACCGATATGATTATTGAGGTTGCCTTCCGTCTTGAGCACTTTGAAGCGGGTGCCGAGTATAGAAGCGATGAGTTCCTTTGTCGTCGTTTTACCATTACTGCCTACGATTGCAACAACCGGCCCCCTGAACCCTTTTCTTATAAACCGTGCTATGTCCTGAAGGGCTTGCAGAGTGTCATCTACCTGGATGATCGTCCTCCCATCGCCGGAATTTATGCGGCCCTTCCATTGACGGCTTACGAGCGCGCCCGCGCATGTTTTAAGGCTCGCGTCGACAAAATCATGTCCGTCGAATCTCTCTCCCTTTATGGGGATGAACAATTCTCCATCTTTTATAGTACGGGAGTCGATGGAGAGGCCTTTAAATTGGTCGGTCCCGCCTGAGACCAGCGCGCCTCCTGTCGCATCGAGAATATCCTTCAGCTTCAGCATCATGCCCGCCCCTTAAGACGCCTTCTTCTGCGCCCCCGAAGTGAAACGACAAATGATTCTCTGATTGCATCCTCCAATACGTTCCTGTCACTGAAGGAGTGACGGACTCCCTCAATCTCTTGGTAATCCTCATGTCCCTTGCCTGCAATTATAACAATGTCTCCGGGGCAAGCGAGCAGCGCAGCCATCCTGATGGCTGTGCGACGGTCCGGGATTACTATATAGTTGTCCTTCTCTATCCCGGCTTCGATGTCCTTTATAATTGCTGCGGGATCTTCGTTCCTCGGGTTGTCAGAGGTCACTATCACGAAGTCGCTCATCTCCGAAGCAATACGGCCCATCTTCGGCCGCTTTCCCTTATCCCTGTTGCCGCCGCAGCCAAAGACGGTTATGATTTTACCCTGAGCCAGATTCTTCACCTTACCCGATACCCAGCAGGCATCCAGAAGCTGCCGCGAGGTTTCCAGCAGCCTCTCAAGCGCGTCATGAGTATGTGCATAATCGATGATGGCCAAGAACGATTGTCCAAGGTCTACGCGCTCGAATCTGCCCTTCACTATATCGAGGGCGGCTATGCCCTGCGTGATGGCCACAGTCGGAACACCCAATGGCAAAGCGGCGCAGACCGCTGAAAGGACATTGTATATGCCCGTGCGCCCTACCATCGGTGATAACAGTTTAGTGCCGTCGAGAGCATTCTTCGCACTTATAATAAACGAAGTACCCGTGAAGCCCGATACTATTTCCGAAGCAAGCACGTCGGCATTTTGGTCCGCCAGGCTGAATGTAATCTGCCTGATCGAAGGTCTGGCTTCTCTGAGCAGCTCTGAAAGCCTCTTGCCGTATGGATCATCGAGGTTAATCACTGCCGCCCCGCCGTCAATCAGCAACTCCATAAAGAGCCTCAACTTGGAGCGGAAGTAACTCTCCATAGTCCCGTGAAAGTCCAGATGGTCTCCTGTAAGGTTCGTGAATACCGCCACCTTAAATTGTATATAATCCGCGCGCTTCTGGGCCAATGCATGAGATGAAACCTCAGCGACCGCATAATCGCATCCTTTATCCATCATCTCCCTCAGCAGGCCCTGGAAGTCGCTCGCTTCAGGCGTGGTATGGGGCGCTTCGAAACATTCATCCTTTATCATATAGCTTATGGTCCCGATAATCCCCACACCTTTCGACCATTTTTCGAGTACCGACTTTATCAGATATGATGTAGTGGTTTTTCCGTTCGTGCCGGTTATACCGATGACACTGATCTTTTTGGAAGGCTCGCCATAGAAGTTATTCGACAGCGCAGCAAGAGCGTCCCGGCAGTCGTTCACGCCGATCCATGATATAAGATGATGTGTCCCGATGACAGCAGGGACTTTCGCATGCATGGTCTCGTAAACGACGGCACCTGCACCTTTCGCGATAGCCTTCTCGATAAAATCATGCCCGTCCGATTTCTCTCCCCTGATCGCAACAAAGAGGAAGCCTTTTTTGACGGCCCTCGAATCGTAAGTGATACCGGTTATCCGGACGCTTTGAGCTCCGCTAATTGCGCAGTAATAGCCTTTTAATATTGTGGTAATGTCCATTAGTCAGATCGGTTTCTCAATTCTCACTTCTTGTCCGAAACCAGAAGCAGGCCCTTGTCCACAGCTTTATCCATCGGGACAGTCAGGTACGAGAGTGCCTCGTTCGCGATCTGCCTAAAAACCGGCCCTGCAACAATGCCTCCATATATCTGGCCCTTCGGTTCCTTGATAACAACTATCATGGCCAATCGAGGATTTTCTGCCGGTACGAACCCCACAAAGGAGCCGATATATCTCGTCTTCGAATAGTGCTTTGTCTGCGGATCGAAGAGCTGGGCGGTTCCAGTCTTTCCGGCCACCTCGTTGCCCTCCACAGCAGCTTCAGTTGCGGTGCCCCCGGCCTCGGTTACCGTCTTCAAAATGCCTCTAAAAATAGCGGCTGTCTCCGCAGAGATGATCCTCTGCGTCTTCGGCTCGATCTTCGAGATTATGGCGCCGGTCGGCGAACGGATCTCTTTTACAACATGTGGCGTCACCAGATATCCGCCATTGGCAACTGCCGAATATGCCCTCAGGACCTGGAGTGGCGTCACTGCTATTTCCTGCCCGATTGCCATAGCACCAATGGACGTACCTGACCACCTGTCAGGCGACTTCACAAGTCCGGAGATTTCGCCCTGCAGATCGATGCCAGTCTTATCGCCGAAGCCAAATTTCTTGATATACTCGTACAACTTCGGTTTCCCGACCATTAGGGCTGTCTTAATAGTCCCTACATTGGAGGATTTTTGTATGACCTCTCGGAAGGCCAGAACGCCATGTTTGTGGTCGTCCTTGATTCTTCTGCCGCCGACCTCGATAGTTCCGGCACTGCAGTCGAAACGTGTCTCCGGAGTCACAACTTTCTCTTCAAGAGCAGCGATACCGACTACTATTTTAAAGGTAGAACCCGGTTCATAGCAATCCGTGATAGCACGGTTTCGGATCTCGGACTGATTGGCCTCGAACAGTTCGCCAGGATCGAAGTTTGGCCTGTTGGCAAGTGCAAGGATCTCTCCGGTATACGGGTCCATCATGATAGCGGTTGCCGACACCGCCCTCCATTTGCTCATGGCCACATCGAGGTTCTTTTCGAGTATATATTGAAGGCCTTCGTCGATAGTCAGGACGATATCGTTGCCGCGTATATCTTGTTTGCTGCCTTCCGAGAGTGAATTGCCCTTAGCGTCACGGCCGACATAGGCGCTTCCTTCCTTTGCGGTGAGGTATTTTTCGTATCCTTTTTCGACGCCTTCGATGCCCTTGTTATCAAGATTGACGAAGCCGACTACATGCGAAGCGAGTGCGCCTTTCGGATAGACCCGCTTCATCTCGGTGACAAGTCCGACACCTTTGAGGCGCAGACCCTGGATATACCTCGCCTTCTCAACTTCCATTTTTCGCTCGACCCAGCTGAAGTGTTTATTGGTCACCAGTTTTGCATATATGGCGCTTTTATCTTTATGAATTGTAGAGGAAAGCGTACGGGCGACCTGGTTTGCTGATATCACCTCGGCAGGATTGCAGAAGATCGATTCGGTTTCAAGATTTACCGCAAGTTCATGGCCGCGGCGGTCCATGATGACCCCACGCTTGACTGGTATGACTTCTTTTCTCGTTTGCTGGCCGCGCGCCTTAAGCAGATACCAGTCATGATTGATCAGCATGATGTCGGCCAAGCGAAAAAAGACAGCCATGAAGCCGATTGAGAGCAGGGCCAGCATGACAAGTGCTCTTTTACGGTGGTTGTTGTTTATTCCTGCCATTACTGCCCTGGTTACCCCGCTCTTCATTTCCCCTTACGTTTGAGTAGAGGAAATTATAGTTATATCATTTCGTATAAGAAGCCTTGTAAGTGCCTTTGAAATCGCCCGCTTTCACATAAACAACCCTCTTTCTCTCCGGAAATGATAAGCCCACACCTGCCAGGTCCGCCTTTTCAACTCTTGCAAGGCTCATAAGCCCCGCTTTTTGTGCAACCAGCGACTTCTGGTCCCTCAGGACTTCCATCTTCATCGTTTCGAGACTACTCAACTTGTATTCGAGGGATGTAACACTCGCCCTCAGCCATACAATGCTGAAGACGAACATGACGATGAGGAGGACCGAGATCGCCTTCATTGCCGATACCATTCTATTCTTCTTGCGTCTCATAGCTTTTCTCCTCCCCTTAATTTTGCACTTCGTGACGCCGAGTTTCTCAGCACTTCTTCTCTGCCCGGAGTCATTGGTTTTTTCGTCAATACCTTGATGAGCCCTTCTTTGCCCCAGTCCCTTAAGAGGTTCTTGACAATCCTGTCCTCAAGAGAGTGGTACGAGATGACGCAGAGCCTTCCGCCTGCTTTCAGAACGCCGAGGGCGGATGTGAGTCCGTTCCTGAGTTCATCGAGTTCCCTATTGACCTCTATCCTGATTGCCTGAAATGTCCTTGTAGCAGGGTGCGTCTTGCCCCTGCCCCCATATGCCTGGAGGACAATATCTGCAAGTTCCGCACATGTATTAATCGGACCGGACTTTCTGCTTATCACAATCCTCTTCGCTATTTTTCTAAAGAGCGGCTCTTCGCCGAACTCCTGCAGGACCCTCTGAAGGTCCTTTTCCAGATACCTGTTCACCACATTCCACGCGCTCAGTTTTTGTGAAGAGTCCATCCTCATATCGAGCCTGGCATCGGACATGAAGCTGAATCCCCTTTCGTGCTTCTTCAGCTGGAGCATAGATACCCCCAGGTCGAAAAGCACGCCGTCGGCGCGCTCTATCCTCAGGTCCTGCAGGACCTCTCCGATTTCCGAAAAACGGCCCTGCCGGAGATATACCTTGTCAGTTCCGAGCTTGTTCGCAGCATAGGTCAGTGCCTCTTCATCGCGGTCTATTCCGATTAGCGCGCCATGGCTTCCCAGCCTTCCCAGTATCGCCGAAGAATGTCCGCCGAGCCCGACAGTAGCATCGATATACACGCCATCTTCCCTTATTTCGAGCATCTCGATCACCTCATTGAGCAACACCGGCACATGGGCCGCCTGTCCGCTAAATGCCATATTCGGCGAGTTTCTTAGCAAAGGCTTCGACATCTATCTTGTCCGGATCGGTGATTGCATCCCACCTCTGCTTGTCCCAGAGTTCCAGTTTGTCCATGAGGCCGACTATGACGATATCGTTTTCTATGCCTGCGTTTTGCCTGAGTTCGTAGGGGACCATTACCCTTCCGTTCTTGTCTGTTTCGCAAGGGACTGCAGCCGAAAAGACCCGCCGCATGAAATATTGCATGGCTTGATCGGTCGTCGGCTTGCCCTTGACCTTCTCTTCCAGCAGCGCCCATTCGGCCTCGGGATAGATATGGAGACACTTGTCAAAGGCCGCATTCGTGATATATATTTTGGATAAGCCATATTTGGCGGATAACATCTCCCGCAAAGGAGCAGGAATGATGATTCTCCCTTTCGGGTCTAAGGTGTAATAATATGTTCCAGTAAAGGAGGCCATTTAACTTTCTCCACTTTTTGACACTTTATACCACCAAGATTAATATAAATATATGTCTGTGTCAAGAGACAAGTGTGTGTTTTTATTTTTTCCCATATAATGTAGTAATAGCGATATGCCACATACAACATATAGACAATTATTCATGCCATAAGAGTGACAAAATTTATAATGTTCCACAACGATCTCAAGAATCTGGACTACAAGGGGCTACTGCGGAAGATATCCGACAGAGGAATTGCATCCTGTGGACAACCCATTCCATCCCTTGCCCGAATCGAAATATCAGGTGAGCAATACATCAATTTTGCATCGAACGATTATCTAGGCCTCGCGGCATCGCCTACCATTTTGGAGGCTGCAAAGAAATCGCTGGAAGTCTTTCCGTTCGGAGCCGGGGCATCGCGTCTGCTTTCAGGCGGAACTACTTTTCATTCAGAGCTCGAAGAGGTGGTAACGCGTTTCAAAAAAACAGGTGCAGCACTTGTTTTCAATTCCGGCTACCAGGCAAATGTGAGCTGCATATCCGCTCTCGCGCGAGAGGGTGATGTAATTTTCAGCGATGAGCTAAACCATGCCAGCATTGTTGAC
>Ga0182010_10000586_pt1 | contig 20570 bp, 13 predicted proteins | sample 611E1MmetaG_FD_120488 | JGI IMG/M metagenome (GOLD analysis project Ga0182010, IMG submission 120488) | Permafrost microbial communities from Stordalen Mire, Sweden - 611E1M metaG | ecosystem: Environmental > Terrestrial > Soil > Wetlands > Permafrost | place: Sweden: Stordalen | collected...
AATTTTTCTCCATGAACACTTTAAATTATTTGAGCATTGACTACATCGTTATTTTGGCCAGGAATTTTGTTCTAATTTTGTAGAAGCATAAGTCGTAGCTGAATATTTAATTTTAGACTTGGATATGCGAGGGTAATTAGTATCAATAGAACTGAAAATTTTCCACAATTATATAGCATATGATTACAAATGAGGAGATATACGAAAATGAAACAGGGTATAAAATTGGAGACATTCAAAAGAGGAAGATTATTGAGGCTTATACATTCTTGGTTAATAAATGTATAAATTTAATTAGTGGAATAATTGCAATTATGAGGAAAGAGATTGTGAGCATACATTGGGAAGATATCCTATGTACTTTCATGTCAAAGTATTGAGTACAAAAAAGTAAGCATATGCTTACCTTATAATTACAACAATCGCATCATTAACTTCTAGAATATCAACTTCTCTACCTTCTGAGATCACTTTTTTTGTTACCACCACGGCTTCAGATTCGATCTCGATTGATTGCCCATTTACAGTAATGATTATCTTTCCGGAGGCTTGCTGGGCCTCAATAGTCGCAAGGTCTTCTTTTTTTAGCGCTTTTACAACATCGTTTGCATCCTTTCTGAAGTGCGGCCCAATTAAACCCATGTTAATCTTAACACCCATGGGCATATATTCAAAGGAAGGAGTACCTCCAATCAACTCAACTTCAGAGTTCGTAGTGCCTGAAATATCTCCTGTATCGATATCTGTATTATATATCTCTATTTTCTTCAATGGAGCATTGAGTGCCATTCCTATATCTGACTTATACCTGCGAACTTCACTAGTGATTCTCTTAATCAGCTCTCCCGCAGCTTCAGCTTCTTCGCTGATGAGACTTTTATCGATAGTTGGCCAGGTCTGTATATGGACGCTTTCATTGCTAAATCTTGAATGCAGCTCTTCTGCAAAGAAAGGTACAAAAGGCGCAAGCAGGAATGAAAGAGTTTTCATTGTTTGATGGAGAACATATTGACCTGCTCTTCTGCCTTCGACCTTGTTACCATAGAGTCTGCCTTTTACAAGTTCTAGATAGTTGTCCGCAAGGACTTCCCAAGTAAAGTTCCGAATGGCCTTGAAAGTTGAATCAAAATTGTATCCATCAAGTTCTTTAGTGGTAGTATCCACAAGTCGGTTAAGCTTGCTGAGGAGCCATCTGTCAATTGTAAGGAGGGAATCAATTGAGAATATTTCTGCGTCTTCATGCCCGAAATCATTTAAATGGGCCATCGAGAAGCGGTAGATACTCCACATCTTCTGGAGAAAGCGAGAAGCTGAAACTACATCTTTCCAGCGGAACATTATATCTGAGCCTGTGGAACCTCCAACTGCTCCCCACTGCCTAAAGGCATCGGCACTGTATTGTGATATCACTTCTTCGGGGGAAATGATGTTTCCAAGGGACTTGCTCATTTTATGGCCATCAGGTCCAAGTACCATACCATTGATCATTATAGAGTCCCAAGGCTTCTTGTCTTCAAGAGCCAGGCTACGCAGTATTGTATAAAAAGCCCAGGTTCTGATGATATCATGTCCCTGAGGACGGATCTGGGCAGGCAAGCGGAGTTCATACTCGCTTTCCCAGCCAGTGACATGTAATGCAGTAATCGAGGAATCCATCCAGGTATCAAGGACATCGATCTCTGGTTGAAATTCGGTTGAACCACAAGTACAGGCTTTCTTTGGAGTTGCTTCATTTGGATCAATAGGTAGCCAACTCTCTTCTGCAAGCATGACTTCTCCACAATGCTTACAATACCATATCGGAATTGGAGTTGCAAAAATCCTCTGTCTGGAAATGCACCAGTCCCATTCCATGGTGCCTGTCCAGTTCTGCAGCCTGGTTTTCATATACTCTGGGCACCAGTTAATCTCTTCTGCAGCTTTCAGAATGCTTTCATGGTTGATCTTCACGAACCATTGGGGTTCGGAAAGAATTTCTATTGGGGTGTCGCAACGCCAGCAGAGTCCAACATTTTGCGTCAGAGATTTCTGGTCATAAAGGAAACCTTCGGCCTTCAGGTCGAAAATTATAGCCTCTCTGCATGCTGTTGCACTCAAGCCTTCATACTTGCCTGCAGCTTTTGTCATATTTCCTTGCTTGTCGATAGTTTTTACAAGGGGTAACCCGTATTTTGCCCGCCAGTGTACATCTTGTTTGTCCCCAAAAGTACAGATCATCACAGCGCCTGTACCTAGTTCAGGCTCAACAGCTTCATCAGTAATCAAAGTCACTTTCTGCTTAAAAATAGGCACTCTAATTTCCTGACCGACATATTCCTTGTATCGCTTGTCTTTAGGATTAACTGCAATGGCAACGCAGGCTGACATCAGTTCTGGCCTTGTAGTTGCAATGTCGACCTTGTCGAAATGGACGAAGTTAAGTTTAGTTTGTCTTGTGTCATACTCTACTTCTGCAAACGCGATGGCAGTTTCGCAGCGAGGGCACCAGTTAACAGGATGTTCTTCGTGATAGATGTATCCATCATTGTACATTCGGACAAAGGATTTCTGTGTCTTTACAAAATATGAAGGGTCCATGGTTACGAATTCGTTGCTCCAGTCCACAGAAAAACCCAGACGCAGCATTGTTTTTCGCATCTTGCCAATGTTTTCTGCCGTCAGTTCCCGACACATTCTCCGAAATTCTGCACGAGGAACCTGGTTTTTAGTTATCCCATGAATTTCTTCAACTTTTACTTCTGTTGGCAGGCCATGACAGTCCCACCCCTCAGGGAACATTACATTGTATCCCCGCATTCTTTTGTAACGAGCAACAAAGTCGATATAGCACCAATTAAGCGCGTTTCCAATATGGAAATTGCCTGTAGGATAAGGGGGTGGGGTGTCGATAATATATTGGGGACGTGAATCTTCTCCCCAGTTGAAGTGGTACATGGAAAGATCCCATTTCTCCATCCACTTTTCCTCAATATCATTTGCATTGTATTCTACTTGAATTTCCGATTCTTTCATAGAGACACTCCATGATTGGAAAATGGTGTATGAATTTCTGGAGTTCTAGAGTGCTTGCGATTATTTAAATATATCTGGTCTTGAAATAGTTCGATATCTCGTCAGTTCATAAATCATTTCTACAAATCAGAAGAATAGCAAATAAATGATTGAAGGTAATGAAATCGTTGGTTATGGAGACGAAAACTGACTCTACTATAGAATAGACACAGATATTTTACTGCTTGTATCCTCTGAATTATGTAGTATCGTTAATATCACGACTTTACCTTATGAAGCAAACTATAACTATCAAAAAATTCGTAATGTTTTACTTCATGCTGCAACATCTTCGACCAATACTCTGGAATCTGCAAAAGAGAGTTTAAGTACAAAGTCCCACAGAATATTGAAAATTCATTTTTGATTTACACATATGAAGTTTATGAGAAGGAGTCGTGATCTGAATTGGAACTTCGATTTTCTTTTTTGAATAAAGTTTGTTTCCTGTGGAAATGAGTTAAATACTAAAATATGAATCCTTATAGGATAAAAGATCAGAGACTGATAACTCCATGGCCAGGGAAATAAAAATACTCCACACTGCGGACACGCATCTTGGATATATCCAGTATTACAGTGAGGTTCGTAGAAAGGACTTTTTTAAGGCTTTTGAAATTGTAATAAATGATGCGATTGATATGCAGGTTGATGCTGTAGTACATGCAGGGGACCTTTTTGATTCGAGGAACCCTACTCTTGAAGACCTCCTGGAGATTATCAACATCCTGATTAAGTTAAAAGCTGTTGAGATACCTTTTTTTGGGATTGTCGGGAACCATGAGAGCAAGCAAAATAAGCAGTGGCTAGACATTTTGGAGAAAATGGAACTTGCTGCAAGACTTAGTAAAAAACCGCACATCTTAAGGGGTATTGCAATATATGGAATCGACAGTGTCCCTAGATCAAAGATTCCTTTATTCGAGTATTCTGGGTTTGAAGCTCCGGATTCTTCCCTGCCGGAAAATTGCAAGAAATTACTTGTAATGCACCAGATCATGCAGCCTTTTCCATATGCTGAATGGGACTGTGTTGAAGTGCTTAATAAGCTTCCGTTCAAGATTGATGCAATTCTCCTTGGAGATTATCACAAATATGAAAAAATTAAGGTTGGAGATACATGGGTCACGTATTCCGGTAGCACAGAAAGAAACAACACTTCTGAAGAAGAGTCCCGTTCTTACAACATCATCACTCTTTCCGATGAAAGGTTGGAGATTAGTAGGCGCACAATTCCTACCCGCAAATTTCTTTTCATTATAGTAGAGTTGAATGAGGAAGAGAATACTTATGAACAGATTTTTTCTGCAGTAAATGAACATCTTGAAGAGCTTCCCGAATCAGTAGTGTTCTTGAAAATTTATGGGAATTCGAGGATGATTCTGTCCATCAGTGAGATTGAAGAATACCTTCTAAATAAAGGAGCCCTCGTGACAAAGGTCACAGATCTGAGGATAAAAAAATCTTTACCCAAAGAGGGTTTGAAAGTCACATTTTCGGATCCTGATCAGGCAGTTGCAGAAGAGATCAAGAGAATGAGCTTAAATGATGGCGGGTTAATTGTTGATGAAGTTGTCCGGAACCCAAACGTCACAAGGTCAAGAGTGGATGAAGAAACTGAAAGTCGAATTTCAAAGTTGATTGAGGCCATTGATTTCAAAGACCCGGATTTCCGAATAGAAAGTTCTGTCAAATCTGTCAGATTTACTGAGTCTAAAGAAGCAAAAGAATGTGTATATGATAACGAAGTTAAAATAATTGTGGATCTCAATCCAGCTGAGAAGACTGAATTTGGTGTGGCAATTATTGGAAATTCTAAAACTACTGAAAGCTCTGGAATTATTGAAGAATCTGAAATTTTGAAGCCCTTAGACAGGATTAAAAGTTCTGAGATAAAAAGTGGTGAATCATATATATTGAGTTTGGAGAGCTCCGGATCAGCACCTGAAATGTCACCTGTATCTGAATCTGCACCTGAATTTATATGTGAACCTGCATATAAATTTGCTTTTCTCCAGGAAAGTTCCGAAATTTTGGCAGAAAGCCATGGAAAAGGGATGGCATTTTGGAAAGACAGTGGAAAAGAGCTTGAAAAAGAGGTTAATATCTTGCCTGATTCCGAAGGTGAAGTTAGCTTTGGAAAGGATGCAGAAGGCAAAACAGAGGTGCTGTCCGAAGTAAAGCCGATCAAAGTTTTGGGTGCAGTCGGAAAAAAGGCAAATTTGGGGCAGAAAAAGGGAAAAGGAAAACTTTCTGCACTTCGACAGTATAACCTTGGTGATTACTTGTGAAGCTGAGAAATCTTCATGCTGAAAATATCCGGAGCTACAAAAAGCTGGATTTCACTTTTGAAGATGGAGTGACAGTCATTTCTGGGGTTAACGGAAGTGGAAAATCAAGCTTGCTCGAAGCCTGCTTCATGGGACTTTTTGGTAGTAAGATCCTTTCAAAGGATTTTGTGCTTGCAGATATAATTTTCAAAGGGGCTGAGGATGCTAAAATTAGTCTGGGCTTCGAGCACTTAGGGCGTGAGTATCTTATTGATCAGGCTTTCCGATACTCGGTTAAAAGTGAGAATGCCTCAAGCTCAAAATGCATATTGTATGAAGATGGGGAAATTATTGTTGATCAGGCCATACGGACTTATGAGAAAGTATGTTCCCTCCTAAATATGGATGAGGAGGCATACAGGAACTGTGCTTACATTCGACAGGGAGAGATCGATGTACTTATTAATGCAAAGCCAAAAGATAGGCAGCTCATGATTGATGACCTACTGCAGCTAGGAAAGCTCGAAGAGTATAGGGAAAGGGCAAATAGTGCAAAAACAGCTGTTAAAAGGCTTGAAAGGGATACTAAAAACAGCCAATTAGGTGTGAAAGCTGAGATTGAAAGGATTGAACGTACAGGACTAGTTGCAGTACTGAACGAGCTTAGGCAGAAGGAGAAGGAAAGCAATATTGCCTTAAAACGTTTAAATGAGATGAAAGAGGCTGCAACTACCCGTAAAGAAAAGCACGACCTAATGATTGTGGAGTACACAGAAAACCTACAGGAAATTGAGGTTTTAAAACAGTCTATTTGTGAGTTTCAGGAAAAAAAAGATGTATGTTTCCAAGAGAAGGAAACATTTGCAGATGAGGTCCATGAACAAAGGCAGATTTTACTCGAACTGGGAGAGGAAAATAATACCATCCAGATAGAATGTGGCTTTGAAGACCTTGATATTGAGACTCTTGTTGTGCAACAGGAAAAGGAGGAATTTCTTACTAGGGAAAAGGTAAATGAAATTTTAAAAGAACTTGCTCTTCACTTCAAGGATGAACAGGCCCTCAAGCATACCTTGCTAGAACTTGAAAAAGAAAAGGTTGAGACTGAGGACGTTTATGTACAATGTAAAAAGGATATTGAGGCTACAAGCAGAGAAATAGAGGGGAACAGAACAAAAATAAGGAGAACTGAAGAGGAAAATAGGAAGCTTAAAAGAAAGGCAGGTTTTGAAGAAGCTAATGAAATTTCTTCAGTAATAAAAGAACTGGAAGAAAAAGAAAGTTTTTTTCGTGACCAGAAAAGTGAGATTTCGGCAAAGCTTACACTTGCTTTTAAAGAGAAAGAAATTAGGGACTTAAACCTCCTGGAACTTGGAAAAGAACTGCAAAACTATAGGAATGCAGTCCAGAAAGGTAAGATAGAAGTTGAAGTTCTTGAAGAGGAACTCAAGGAGAACTCAAGAGAAATTATCGAAATTCATGAACAGGAATCCGACGTCCTCTTAGAATTGAACGGACTCAGTTTTACCGGCGAACAGCTCGAAGATTTGGAAGATTTCAGCGAGCTTCTGCTGGAAAACAAAAATAGACATCATGGACGGGAAAAAGAGCTTGAGGCAACTGTCAGAGAGCTTGAAAATGTTCTTCGTAAAAATTTGCAGTTGCTTTCCGAAGGAAAGTGTCCTACATGCGGGCAGGAGCTTGAAGAGTCTGGTATTGCCTGCGCGACAGAGAAATCCGAAAAGAAAAAAGAAAAGATGTCAGTAGAACTTACGGAGATCAAAGTTCAGCAGGCTGAAATCGAAAAAAAACTAAACCGTCTCAAAGATGCAAAGAAACTGAAAAAACGAATTTCAGATTACGATCTGGAAATCGAAAAACTCATTGTTAAGGGACAGGATCTGGAAGAAAGGATGAAAATCCATAAATCCCGGATCATGGAAGATGCCCTTAAACTGGATTCTCTTAATACACGAAAACAGGAACGTGAGGCTGAAATTGGAAAATTTTCCCATGATATTAAAGCCCTTAAGTGTCATGAGGAGGCGGCTCAAAAAGCTCACAATGAAAGTGAGAACGTTCTGAGGGATGCAAAAGCCTTTGAGAAAAAGCTTGCTGAAAATAACGCTGAAATTGAAGTTCTGAATGGAAAAATCAGGACTTCTCTTGCGCTAATCAAAAATTACGAGCAGAGGCTTCAAGAACTAAATGATAAGTTAAGAGGGCTTTCAGAAAGGGAAATCCTTGAAAAGGAAAAGCTTAAATCCCTGGGAGTCTATTTCGAAGATCTGCGGAAAAAAGAAGAAAGGGCAAAAAAAAATCACCAGGAAAGTGAAAAATTCCTAACGAGGGTAAAAAAAATTCAAACAAACCTATTCCGTATGGATAAGATAAAGTACAAAATCTCTGAACTTGAGGCTTCGATAAGTAATCTTACCGAAAAGGTCGGTTTCTTTGATCGAGATATCCTTGAAAGAAGTGAAAAGATAAAACGTCTAGATGAAAAACTGGAGAGAAACAGCCTCGAAGATCTTCAGCTCAAGCGCGCTCAGTTTGAGGAGGCTCAAGCAAATATCACAGAAGAAATAGGGCTAAAGACTGTCACAAAAGACTCAATTTTAAAAGAAATCGGTATGGTCGAAAATAACTTAAAATGCCTTAATGAGCTGAAAAATGAACTAAAAGATCTCGAAAATAGGCTTCGGTATCTCGAAGCCATATATAGTAATTCTGAGGAGCTTGAGAATATCTATATGTTCGTCAGGGTTGATATGAGAGCAAAAAACATCGATACTCTTTCTGTTCTTTTAAACGAGATGTTCAGTTTTATGTATGCAAATAATGCTTATTCCCACATAGAATTAGATACTGAATATAATCTTACAGTTTATAGAAAAGATGGGACTCCTCTTGAGCCTAAACTTCTCAGTGGCGGTGAACGTGCTATATTTAACCTTGTTCTACGCTGTGCTATTTACCGGCTCCTTTCCCTCGGTTTTGGCGGAGACCAGGCAGATGGTCTACCGCCAATGATCCTTGATGAACCAACGGTGTTCCTTGATCGTGGACATATAAGGCAGCTTTTACAACTAATAGATATGATGCGCAACATAGGGGTTGGCCAGATAATAGTGGTCTCTCATGATGAATCCCTTATAGATTCAGCAGATCATATTTTTCAGGTAGAAAAAGACCCTCTTACCAATATGTCCTCTATTATTAGGCTCTGAAAAAGGCAACTTACATAAAAGTTCCGAATAAATCTCTCTAGAATGACTTTACTGTCTGTAAGCTTGTTTACCAGTACACAAGGTAGTTAAACAGCTGATCGACTTCCTTCTTGAATTCTTCAAAAAAGTTATGATTTTTTACCAGGAAGCTATCTGCAGGAAGATCTTCGAGGTAACCATACCAATAAACAACCATTCCTTTTCCGAAAATATTGACGTACTCTCTAAACTGCTTTTTTGAATAATGTTCGTGTTCGAAGTCGTCCCCGAAGAGAGCTTTGCTTTCAATCCAGCTGACCATGAACTGATCTATACATATCGGATTTGGTAGGACAAAGTCTGGTGTCTTGCCATCTCCCTGAGAACGAATTTCTTCTTCAGTGAAATAGATAATTCCCCTGTCATTCAGCCATTTTCTGATGACTGCTTCTCCCATTTCACCTTTTTTACATTGCATCTCGTGGGCGCGAGGGGAAAAAAAATAATCTGCCTCAAGGGCTTTTTTTACCTCTTTTCTAAGGCGGTGGTTTTTGATGGAATCTATATTCTTGAAAAGCCAATTTATATTTTTCCTGGGGAGAGCACAATTTTTCATTATTAGAGACGCCATAAGGGTTGGAGGGAAAGCATTAAATTTCGCAAGTTCAAGAATTGAAAGACCCTGCTTCCATATTAAAAAAAGTTCTTGCTCTCTGGAATAGATCTTTCTGTGTTTGAATCTTGTCATCTTCACGACTTTTTGATTCAGAATTGTTGCTAGCATGCCTTCAGGCTCTTCATATTCTTCCGAGAGGCGGAAAACGTCTTTAAAGTCGTACAGTGAACTATATACGTTCTTGTATTTCTGACGATCCATTTTAAATCCACATATCATTTTTTATTTTCTTCTGGAGCATGCAAAATGAAAGCTAACCAGTCTGAAAAAAGATAAGTACACAATATCAAAAATCTCTTTCAGATGTGTAATTGATCTCAGCGTTATTCTTTTTTGTTCTCATTGATTACAGAGGATTTCGATAAATCCTACATTTCATCATATTCTTATGGGTGGTATATAATTCACTCGTGAAAATCAGGGGTTTATCGAAATCCTCTATAATATCAAAGCTCTAAAGGCTTAAAACTTAAAATAGCGGTTTCGTCATGAAATCCAGCAGGTTAGCTGCAGAAATGCCGCTATTGAAGAAAGCAACATTACCTTCAAGAGAAAGTAAATTTTTTTCATGAACTCCGGTCCACATCTCTGAATTATCACTTTCTGCCCTGACATGGTTGTTAACTCCAGAATTATTTATCGTGAATTTCAGGAAATTCTATTGCCATGATTTCATCAAGCTTTCTTCTTTTTTCCCTATTTTCAAGGTTCTTTTGTATTTTCTTCATTGTTTGAAGGAGAATTTTCCTTTTTTTTGTATGTATCACTGGATATAAAGATTGTAGTGTCTTTATTTGTTGAAACTACTTTTTCAGGCAAATTTAACTTTTCCAGGACTTCTGGCTGAGTTTTAGTATATATACTTGGGTTTCCTTCGTATGACTCTTTTTTCATTCTGGCTTCAAGTTTGATGGAAGCTTCCTCGGCTCCAATTGCAGTATACATTTCGTTTGGCCTGAAATCATTGTTTTTCTCATTTTTTGGACCAGGGGTTATGACAACTGTTTTTTGGAAATTTTTTGGGGTAAACTTTTCTTCTATCTTTCCAGCAGGTTTTTCCATGGATTTTTCTGCAAGCCTAGTAGGAATCCAATCTCCCCTTTCAGAGACATTTTTCCTTTTAGCAGATTTTTCCATGGATTTTTCTGCAAGCTTAGTGGGAATCCAATCTCCCTTTTCAGAGACATCTTTTCTGTTGTATACTGGATGTCCACTTAACTTTCGGAAGGTATCTTCAGCGTAAGAATCTTTGTTTCGGTCAGTCTTTCCAGACTTCAGTTTACTTGTTGTGCTGTAGCCTATAAGGCATATGGGTTCTTTCGTTCTCCACTCAAGGAAGAAAAGGTGGCATTCTCGCCCTTTACATGTTTGGTTATCACCAAGTGGGCAAATTTCTGGGAGGGTCATAGTACTAAAGAATAACAGAACATAAAAAATAGTTAACGGTAATACAAATTAAAATAGTATTCTCAGATATTCTTCAGAGCATCTGCAATTAGAGGTGCAACGCTTAGTATGCTCTCAGCTTTTTCGAGGGTATCAGTTGCAATTATATCTTTTACGCCTGCATTAAAAAGTCTTAAGGCTGCATTTCTTACAAGAACAGGATGCACGCAGGCGAGATATACATCCACTGCTCCCTGATCTCTAAGAACTCTAATAGATTCAGCCATTGTACCACCTGTTGAGATCATATCATCTACAAGGACTACGTGCCTGCCTGTTACATCGACATTTTTTGTATTGATTATAACAGTGTCTCCGCTAAGTCTTGTTTTATGCAGGTGATCGTAATCGAAACCCTGGTCAGAAGACACATTCTTAACAAGTCCTTTGGCTCCGGAATCAGGAGCCACTAAAATCGGATTTTCCATACCAAAGCCTGCAATATACTCTCCAAGCAGTTTAGCTGCATCAAGGTTTTTGGCAGGACATGGAAAATATCTAAGAACATTTTTTGCATGGATATTTATTGTAAAGATACGATCAGCATTGACGCAGCAGGCAATTGCGCGGGCACTGATCGGCTCTCCGGTTTTGAATCTTTTATCCTGTCTTGCGTATCCCATGTAAGGAATTACAACATTGAGTTCTTTTGCCTCATTACAGGCATTAATAAGTTGGAGCAGGGATACGAAATCTGAATCTGTAGGTGTGCTCTGGATAATGGTTACATTCTCGTCTTTTGTCTCATCTGCGATTCGGAGGTAAAGTTCTCCGTCAGGGAAACGGTTAAACTCACAGAGCACTGGTTCTGTCCCTAAAGCTTTGGCAGTGCGGCTGGCAAGTAATTGTGATGCTGGTCCACCTACGATCTTCAAAATATATACCTCAATCTCCCATCTTGATAGATTCCATCCTTAAAAAAGCTTATTTTAATTGGCTCATTAATTTGCTAAAATCTCTCCTCCACTTTTCCTCTATTCATTTATCTCCTACACTCATTACTATCCTAACCCATAACTTTCTTCCCAGCCATTCCTCAATGAGAAGTTCAAACGTATCAAATCCGATTTTTTTTAATCTATGGCCTTAGGTTTTAGTTTGGTAATCAAAATCTTGTTCTGTCCCCCCTTAGTCAATCCTGATTTTTTTTCTTTTTGAATAATCCTCGAGTACCTTCCCGATTTCTTCTGTAAGCTTTTCTGCTTCATCAAGGTTGAGCTTTATAATTTCCTCATCTTCTCCGTGAAAAATAGTAATTCGTATCCGATTCCTTTCAATCTTTATATCTATTTTCTTTCCAATTCCCTGTACTATCTTGTTATCTCCGAATTTATGTCACATTTTCGCATAGTATTCATAAGTTTATAATGTTAAATTTGGATTGCAATTTTATACTTTTTTTACCATATAAACTGTTTATAGTATACCTCTCTTACCCTATACCTTCCTCTTTAATTATTTCAGGAATATTTTCGATTATGTCCGTTGCAAGCAGACAATTTCCTGCTTTCTCAAAAGCTAGATCTCCAGCTGCTCCGTTAATATACGTCGCACAGGCTGCAGCAAGAAATGCTGAATTTCTGGCAAAAAGGGATCCTGTTAGTCCTGCCAAGACATTCCCTGTACCTCCTACTGTCATGCCCGCGTTTCCGGTTCTGTTCAGGAGGGTTTTTTCCCATCCGAAATGACGTCTATTTTTCCTTTGAGGAGCGTTACAATCCCTTTTTCCTCCGAAAACTCCTTTACAGCTTTGATACGGCCCTCCTGGTTTTCAGGAGTTTCAATATCACTCAAACTGGTGAATTCTTCAGCATGTGGGGTAACTATCAATTCACATTTGCCTGCAAGGGCCTCAAAAGTAGTGCATGAGAGAGCTGAAAGAGCATCTGCATCTAAGACGGTTTTCCTGCAGAATGGCAGGATTTTTCGGATAGCTTCAAGGGTTTCTGAGGCTCTTCCTAGTCCCATGCCTAATACAACTATGTCATGGGAATTAATAAGGTCAGTAAGAATTGAAAGGTCATTGGGGCAGAGCAAATTCGAAGATAGTTTTCTGACTATCAGGTTCGGAGAATAGGATTCAATTATTTTTGATATAGGCTCAGGAATCGCTACGGTTACAATGTCTGCACCCCCTTCAAAGCTGCAAAAGCTGCAAGATCCGGGGCTCCGGAGTAAGGACCGCCTCCTATTACAAGAATCTTTCCAGAATTTCCTTTGTGCCCTTCAGAATTTCGCTTGTGCAGTATCGTTAGGTCTCCAGAGCCCACATATTGTTCGGCGTCCGCACAAATTCCTATATCTGCAATCTTTTATAGTACCAGTATATCCTTTTGCTTTCTCGCTTATAAGCCCTATTTTCATGCGGTGAATGGTGACTGTAAGCTTTGCATGCACAGGTTTTTTAAAATAACAGCCATCAGGATCCACACCTGAAGGGATATCAACAGAAATTACTGTTTTCCCCGCTTTTCCTTCCTTGTTTATTAAGTCAACAGCTATTGACTCTGGTTCTTTCAAACTTTTTTTTACTCCTGTTCCGAATATAGCGTCTACTAGCAAGTCGGCTTCTGAAAATCAATCAGAGGCTGCAGATGTAAGCTGACTTGAATCCTTGATTTCGAGCACTTGCAATCGGTTGAACTTTAACCGGGAAAAGTTATGACAGGATTCCCTGGTTTTTATGTCATGAGCCTTTCCCAGCAAAATGAATTTGATAGTATATCCTGAAAAGCCTGCAAGGTGTCTGCCGGCAACAAAAGCATCTCCTCCGTTATTTCCTAGGCCTGCGACAAAAAATACTTTCCCACATTCCATCTTCTCCCTTATATTTTGCGCGATAATAGCCCCCGCATTTTCCATTAACTGGACAGGAAGTAGGCCAAGGTGTTCGCAATTTATATCAATTGCCCTCATCTGCGAAGAACTGATACACTTCATAATAATTACTCATATATTCTTTTTGATTCTTTTTTAACATTCAGCAAATATTCTCTTTAAATTTGAATTACCTGATTTCAGGAACTATTATAGAAATCATTAAATATCTCTACGATAATTGAAGCAAATTATTCATTATATTTTAACCGAGAAAATCTTATTTGACATCATTAACTATTATATGTTGCATTATGATATTATATAGAGGACTTCGATTAACCTCTTATTTTTATGAATTACCAATATACCATTTATAGGCATATGACGAAATTCAGGGGTTTATCGAAATCCTCTGTAACATACCTGAAAGACTAATTATCCTGAAAACCATGTTAATCACAAGAGACTAATTTAATCCCTTAGATAAAGTTAAGTAATTCTCATTAAAATTTGCTCTATTATACTTAACTCAGTTTGATATGAGCAAGAAAAGTGATAAAAAGTAACTATATTAATAAAGAATGTAAGCAATAAAATTAGAATAAAAGCACCGATATGGTAATAAATTAAAAAATCACTGACTTTAGTAAAACCGCAAACATGCAGGATTCTAATAAGTATTTGCTTTCCTCTGCAAGTGGCCGGATTTGCATGAGACAGGGAGGATTATTTTGTCTAATTTTCCAAAAGATGTTGATAGCAACCTTAAGAATTCAATCAAACCCAGATACTTAGTTCTGGGCAGTGGAAGTGTTGGTTTTGCACTTGCAAAAGAGCTAAGGGAAAGCAATAAGATGGTAATCATCGTAGATAAAGATGAAGCCAAGGTAGAAACTCTCAGAGAGGAAGGCTTCGAAACAATTGCAGGTGACATCTCCGATCCTGAGCTCGTGAATAAGATTGATCTTAAAAATGTTGTAGTCATCCTTTTCCTGACTTCCAATAACGAGGCAAATCGAAAGGGTCTTGAAAATTTTAAAATTGTAGCCAACCCTGATGTCCAGCTCTTTTCCCGGGCTTCAGATATAATTAATAAGGAAAAGATGGAAAACCTCGGAGCAGATTATGTTTTTATGCCTTCAAAACTTATTGCAAGCTCCCTTTCTCGTTCCCTTGAGAGGGCTGAGTCCGTTCACAGGGGCAACAGGCTTGCGAGGTGGCTAAAAGGGATAAGGGATAAAAAACTTGCTATTGTAATTCATGATAACCCTGATCCGGATGCAATCTCCAGCGGGCTTGCACTAAAGGAAATCGCAAAAAATATTGGTGTAGAAGCAAATATTCTCTACCATGGCAGGATCGGACACCAGGAAAACAAAGCTTTCGTAAACCTTTTAGGGATTGACCTCGGCAAGATTGAAGATAATAACCTTCAAAATTTTAATGAAATTGCCCTTATAGACTGTTCCGTCCCTGGTGTTAACAACATGGTTCCACTCAATTCATATGTGGGCATTGTAATTGACCATCACCCACCCGGAGAAACTGAGGTAAAGGCTGAGTACATAGACATTCGGCCTAATTTTGGGGCAACTGCAACTATTATGACAAAGTACCTCCAGCAGCTTAATATTAATATATCAAAAACCTTGTCAACAGCTCTACTATATGGGATTCGGACTGACACCCAGGACTTCAAGCAGAAAACAGATCCGGCAGACCTATCAGCTGCTTCATATCTCTATCCCCTTTCGAATCACGGAATCCTTGACCAGCTAGAGCAGCCTTCAATGGCTATTGAAACTCTAGAAGTACTTGGAGAAGCCATCAGAAACCGTCAGGTTATTGGAAGTTACCTTCTCTCAAATGTCGGGAATATTAGGGATAGAGACACTCTTCCGCAAGCTGCGGATTACCTCTTGAGTCTTGAAGGAATCTCCACAACGGTCGTTTTTGGAGTTAGTGAAGATCGTATCTATATCTCAGGACGTAGCAATGATATTAGAGTTAACCTTGGCGAAATTATGCGCCAAGCTTTTGGCGAAGATGCAGGTGGGCATGCTAATGCAGCAGGTGCCCAGATTCCTCTGGGAGTTTTCAGCGCTACAAAAGATAGACAGACACTATTGAGGTTGGTTAATGAATCAGTGGTCAAGAGATTCTTGAGTGTCGTAGGTGTAGAAAGCACAGGAGAATAACATATTAACAAAATATATTGCAAAAGTTTTTCAATTATTTAATAAATTTTTTAATGTCTCCTGAGATCTCTAAAATTTAAAATTAATTACATTGGCAATTGACTGCAATTAATCAAAAACTCATAAATTAATAAAAAAAAAGATATCTATCAACCGATTTTTTGCAAGCTTAATAGTTCATAAGTCAATTAATAGTGGTTATCGAGAAAGTTTTCACCACTGCTACAAGCTGCGAGGTATATAATCCCCTTTGTTGTGAAATGTTTCAGAAAACTTTAGCATGATCAAATCATTTTTGTTATCCTTGATAAAGGAATAAGCTATTTTACTATCTATTTTTATGAAAATAGCAAGATAATACCCTTTTCAGGCAGAATCCGTCATCATTTTGTGAAATACAGGCTCGAAGATGATGGAATCGATGAGATAATGATGTTACTTGGTGGAAAAATCCTCAAACCCTCATGAGAACAGGAAGATCAGATTCATTTCATTCCAGTGGGGCTTCAAGATATGAACTTATTCTGATTATAATCCTCGTTATGAATGTAAAATGGCTAAAATGTACATCACACTGATCGAAACTACCCTGTTTTCATGACTTCTACTTATGGTCTTGCCTCTGATTCTCTTGAACTTATTAAATACATAGAGGCTTTGTAAAAAAAGAATGCTGATATATAATCACATTCTAACGACGTAGGTTATGATTCGTTCCTTAATCATGCGTATATATGGTGGCATCTTAAAGCAAAATAAGTCATCCCTTGTCCATTAAATGCCGTAAACAATAGGATGAAGAGATTGAAAGAATAGACCAGTGGGTAAATAAAATGTAGAAGAAGGTAAGAGATATCAATGCGAAAATGAAAGATGAACGTAGTTTCCTGTGTCAGAATGGAAAAATAGTACGGGTAGGATTATCTGAAAGATAAAAATATTAGAGATTATTCATTCAAAGAACTCTGCAAAAAAAGAGTGGAATGCAAAAAGAGACCAGACATATATAAGGATAAAGTAAAATCTGAAGTAAGTAGAATCAGACAGGGGAGTAGAATATCTACTACTTCTGAACTTCATTGCATATCAATTAGTGGTGCTTACTGAATCATAAAAAAGGTTTAAAAGTAAATATTCATTCGGAGGATTTTTAAAAAAACAATTGTCAAATTAGATAACGGATTTTAAGAGCTAATTTGAGATTCACCCTCAAAATTAGAACGTCAAGCGAAAACTATTTAATAGATAGCTAGTATTTTCAGATATCTGCTTCGATAAAGTGACATTAATAATTACCCTGTAGCGGGGTAGGGTAGCCAGGAGATCCCGACGGGCTCATAACCCGTAGACCGATGGTTCGAATCCATCCCCCGCTATTGTGAAGTTTTTTTGGATGCTCTAATATCTTTTGCAACTATTTATCCTGGATAAAATAATATCATTAGCCATCTTTATCAATACTAAATGTGAAAATTTTTTGAGGATTTTTTAAATTGTAGCCATTGATTATTTTTTTATTATCGCTTCAATTAGATTATCACAGCAATTAGCAATAGAAATATATATTAAGTCAAAATCGGTGAATCCAACTTATTTTGAGTAGATGGAAAATCACTGAGAATTTTTACCAGCTTCTCTGCATTTTAGTATTGGAAAGTTTAAATATATTTACAATAAATTTTATTCGTGAGAAATCTTACTTATTTGCTCTTAAAGTATTTTCAAAATGTTTTCATTCAGTTGGAGATAAACTTGCTGAAATTTATATCTCAATTGATTTGGAATCTTTTCATCTCATTTTTGCATCCATGCATTTGGACAAAACAGTTTTCCTGGGGAAGACCTGAAGCTGACGTAATCATTACGTTCCGAATGCTTGTTTTACAGCAATTACATGGTTTTTTTTCGACTTTGAATTTGAAAAATAATGTATTGATCGAATTTCTTTCAGGAAATATTTTGGTTTTTCTGAGTAAATTTTAGATAGTACTACAGTCTGGTTATTCAGAAAAATAATTATTGATAACTGAAAAGAAGAAAAAATGTGATAACAGTTGCAAAGCCAACTTGATAACCTTGGTTTGAAATAAAAAATGGACTAATTCAGGATATAATTTTATTCATCCAGATCTTGGACATGCAAGAATAGATAAATCTCGAGAAAATGAAGTAAAAATAAGGAGAAACAGAGATGGAAATTGGACAAAAAAGGGTGATAAGTCACACTTGGATATAAACTTCATACCATTTAATAGACGGGGATTATGAGCTGATCAGAAGATTCAAAACAACAATTGCATCACTCATGATTTGAGTATAGATTTATCATAAAAAATGAAGTGGTTTACAGAGACAGAGGATACTTTGAAACAAAATCAAAAATTTATGATGCAACAATGAAAAGAGCAATTAAAGAACATCCTCTGGGAATAACGGATATATTAAGGAACCAGATGATCAACCAAAAAATAGGATCAACCATATCAAGGTGGATTTTAATGCAGATGGCTCAGCAGCAATAATACAGAAAGGTAGTAAATTAAATGAGTTTTTAAATGAAAGAATAAATCAATATGACATGCAAAATCATTTTATTAGTAAGGAAAATTACCATAATTTATGGAATATGATTACAAATGATGATATATACAAAGATGAAAGAGAATCTAAAAAGGGGCGAAATCCAAAAGAGGAAGATTGTTGAGACTGAGACATTCGATGTTGATGCAAGTATAAAAACATAATTAGTAAAAAAATCTCAATAAGGGGTGAAAAAGGTTGAGAGAGTAGGTGAGGAACCATTTTCATCACGTACTTTCATGTTAAATTAGAGAGTGTTTTTTATATCATGAGGATATTGGTGTTATGTTTTTACAGAAATATTCCATGAGATCTTTCAGAAAAACCATCCATCTTATTATTTTAGCTCAAGTTAATTTGATTATCCTTTTGGTTCAAAATGTCTATTAAAAAAATTGTCGAGGAAACTTACCCATGAAGTATATAGTAGTTACCGGTGGAGTGATGAGTGGGCTTGGAAAAGGCATTACCATCGCATCCATCGGCAGGAACCTTAAAAATAAAGGTTATAATGTTACGGCTATAAAGATCGACCCTTACATCAATATTGACGCAGGTACCATGAGTCCCTATCAACACGGGGAAGTTTTTGTGCTTAAGGACGGAGGTGAAGTTGACCTAGATCTCGGAAATTACGAACGTTTCCTTGACACTGAACTTACCCGGGACCACAATCTTACCACAGGTAAAATTTACCAGGAAGTAATTACTAAAGAAAGACGGGGTGACTATCTCGGGAAAACCGTTCAGATCATCCCTCATGTTACAAACGAGATTAAGAGCAGGATACGAAAAGTTGCAGCCAGGAGTGGAGCTGATATCTGCCTTGTGGAAATTGGAGGTACTGTCGGGGATATTGAGAGCATGCCTTTCCTTGAGGCTGCCCGTCAGATGCACAGGGAAGAGCCTCCTGAAAATATTGTGTTTACTCATGTAACTCTGATAGTGGAAGACTTACAGGGTGAACAGAAGACAAAACCTTCCCAACATTCAGTAAAGGAACTCAGGGCGCTTGGCCTGAGCCCTGCAGTGATCGTTGCAAGGTCGAAGTCTCCTCTCCAGGAAAGTGCCAAGGAAAAAATCTCCCTTTTTTGTGACGTTCCTCAAGAACTGGTTATTAGTGCTTATGATGCCAATGATATTTATGAAGTACCTCTTTTCATCGAAGAACAGGGACTAACTACCCAGCTTATGAAACACCTGAAACTTGAGTCTAACGTAGAGAACTATGAATGGAGAGATATGGTCACAAGGATGAAGTCCACTACAGAAGAGGTCAAATTGGCAATTGTCGGAAAATATACCAACCTTGAAGATTCTTACCTTAGCATCCTTGAAGCTGTCAAGCATGGAGGTGTTGATAGTGGGTGCAGGGTTGAGGTCAATATGGTTGAATCCGAAACCTTGGAAGAGGACTCTGATGAGGTTCCAAAGCTCCCCCTATTTGATGGAATTCTTATACCTGGTGGTTTTGGCGAGCGTGGCACTGAAGGAAAGATGTTGGCAATCAAATTTGCAAGGGAAAATGATATTCCTTTCCTTGGGATCTGCCTGGGCATGCAGCTTGCAGTTATTGAGTTTGCAAGAAATGTGGTTAACCTTAGAAAAGCAAACAGTACGGAGTTTGATGAAGACACTCCCTATCCAGTGATTGATATTCTTCCGGAACAGACAGGTATTGTCGAGATGGGAGGTACTATGCGCCTAGGTGACTACGAAGCTTTCCTCAAAGAAGGCTCTACTGCCGCAAAGCTTTATGGAAGCAATTACATTGTCGAACGCCATCGCCATAGATACGAGGTTAATCCAGAGTTTGTGGACAAGCTGGAATCTTTTGGAATTTTATTTTCCGGCAAAAATAAAAATAGAATGGAGATTGCTGAGATCCCTAGCAAACGTTTCTTCTTTGCTTCTCAGTTCCATCCTGAGTTCAGATCGAGACCAGGAAGGCCGTCTCCCCCGTTCAATGGCTTTGTCAAAGCCATGTGCAAGTACAGGAAAGAAAAAGAAGGGAGATAATTTAGGTAATATAAAAAAATTATCCTACTCTTTTAGAAATTTTTGTCTCAATAATCACCGAAACCTTTTTCAAATTTTTCCATCCGGATCTTGCTAGTGTACACAGATGTAGAATTTGTTTGCTTTATTTGACAACTGTTATTCATTGAAAGCTAGATTAATTTTTAAGCTAATGTCAAATTGAGAAAATAGATGACATTCTTGTGTACATTTGCATAAAGTGGGTTTCAGCTGCTATTCAAGTGAGATATAAAAATTATTTAATGTGATTAAGTCATTGATTAGGTAGGATTTGGATAAA
>Ga0182010_10000589_pt1 | contig 20542 bp, 20 predicted proteins | sample 611E1MmetaG_FD_120488 | JGI IMG/M metagenome (GOLD analysis project Ga0182010, IMG submission 120488) | Permafrost microbial communities from Stordalen Mire, Sweden - 611E1M metaG | ecosystem: Environmental > Terrestrial > Soil > Wetlands > Permafrost | place: Sweden: Stordalen | collected...
ACTTTATCTGTGGACCCACATTATATAGAAAAGTGATTAAAAGTTTATTCATTCCCTATGAATTCTCTGTTGTTGTTTTCCACTTTATCTGTGGACCCACATTATATAGAAAAGTGATTAAAAATAAGAAAGATGCATCAAGCAAAATCAAAAAGTAGCGACTATTGATTCTTCTATATTTATATATATTTAATTATACTAAATAGTATATACAGTTTTTCCAGCTCATATAAAAATTACAATTTTGAGATTGAATTGTAAAAGTCAATGTAACACGAAGGTGAAAAAGTGGATGGAATTTTAAAAGAGGTAAAAACCACTCCATCTATTTGCATTATTCTTTATTTTTTTGGAGTCTTATTTTTTGTCATGAGTTTATACTCAGTGATTTTGCATGGCTACATCGAAAGCCTGCTGTTTATTCTAACACCAATTGTAGCAATTCTAGCGTCGAGTCAATTGAAAAAGGGAATAAATACTTCAATTCCTGGATTTGTAATATTTTTTGTTGTATTTTTTATAGTGGTGGTAGCAATTGTTGCATTCCCTGTGTCCCCTACTGCAGTTAATAATAGTAGTCTCGTCTAGACTTACATCAACTCCAGATTCAACATCAACTCAGACAACAATACCAATAGAAGCTACAATGCAAGTCCCTACACCAACACGTGAAACAACAAAATATCAAGATTCATTTTGTGATGTGATCCCAAGACCAGATAATTTGAGTTGATAATTTGTTAGATCCGAAGCACCTGGATTTGTAGCGATTACTTGAAAATAGTTTTGTATTGGAGTTATTGTTACTTTTGGAGGAGTTGTAGAATACTGATGAATGAACATATAATCAACTTGAACGTTTTCTTTAGATTGTCTTACGAAGATATGAGGATATCTCATAACTCCTGCCTCATCTTCATTCGAAATATAAACTTTACTCCCATCTATACTGAGTATCGTTGAGCTTCCAGTTCTCGCAATATCATAAGTGTGCCAATTTCCAAACCAAAAAGAGCCTATTTTATGGAGATCACAAATAGAATCACCTGATTCTAGGTAATGGATACAACCAATAGATGTAAGATCATTTGAATTAATTACCAATGAATCGATACTTAACCCAATTTTGCATATTTGGGAACTAGGTGTATGGCTTTTTACTTCCCACTTAGCTCTTATTGTCAGATTGTTATTTTCAGTACACCCCGCTTTAGCCATTATCCACTCTTCACTATAATTGTAGTTAGTAGGATTTCCTGTAACGGTTAGAGTACCATTTTTGATATCTATTTGACCTGAATTTTGTTTATATATCCATTTGCTTGGATCCGGAATAATGTGGGGATTTGCTGTTAACTGTTGCAAATCTATTTTTTCATTATATGTAATTCCATGAGTACCTGTAGTTGTATCTCTCCCTCCTATGATATATAAATTACTACCTGAAATAGCAGTTCCAACCCCATCCCTAGGATGTAAACCTAAAGCAAATCTCTGAGACCAAGAGTTAGTTGTAATATTATAATAATAAATTTCTGAATGAAAGGTACTTGAAGGCCCCTGCCCGTAACCCATAATAATTTTATCTCCATATAATGTATTCTCACGCGTATGCCCATATACCGAATATGGCGCTGTCGCTAGAGGATTCGACCACGAATTAGAGGATATGTCATAAGCATATACTCCGTTACTTCCCACCTTTCCGGATAGTTTTTGAGCTCCTCCTAATAAATATATTTTATTTGTAGCTGGGTAATATACAAAACTTCCCCACGAGATGTTAACAGGGCAATTTGCCAGTTGCGTGTAAGTGTCGGTATCTATGATGTGTTTATAAAGATAGTTACCTCGTAAAAGATAGATATTCAAGCCATCTGTAGCCGACATCAAACCCTGACGAGAAATAGAATTAGGCATTTGAACGGGGTCTAAGGTCCAAGAGTTTGTAGTAATGTTATAGATCTGAAGATGAGGAATTGAATTTTTCCCAAATCTATCGTCGCTACCGCCATAACAGTAAATTTTATCTGTATAATTTACTGTTGTTACACCCCATGTTGCTATGGGCATTTTCGCACCCTGTGTCCAAGAATCATTATCTAAATCATAAATTTGTTCATTGTTGAGAATTACAGAAGTTGATGACCCATAACCACCTGTCGCATAAATTTTATGATTATAAAATATAAGAGGTATGTCCGCAGCTCCTGTCAACAACTGGGCTTTTTGTGTGACTATGCCATCATATTGTATTGCTGAGGAAGACTTAAAATCTTCAAAAAAAGAAGGAAATACAGCGCTACCATTTGAAGAAAACCCTATTTCTTTAGTTAGATTAAAGATTATGGAACTTCCAGCTGGAATAGTTTTTGAAATCCATAAATTATTATCCCCATCGATCCAGTAAGCAGCAGAAGCATTTGGCATAGAGAGTGTAAATAACAACAGTATCGAAAGCAAAGTTAAATTAAATTTCATCTATATCCAACTCAAAAGATAATTAAAGATTATTCTATATAACATGAATATAATATGGCAAGTATATATATTTAAAGACCAACATTAGTTTTTTTGAGAATATATAACTTTCGATTTTAACTTAATTGAAAGAAAAATCCTAATTTTTAGAATAAGTTCAGAATTCTGGGAGTTGTAGTTGTTCTCCGTTCAATTTTTCTTGAGATATTAACTACACATTAACGTTAACGTGGCGAATAATGCTTAAAATGGGGAAATAACCGTAGATACTAAATCTAAATAAGTTATCCATGATCAATTTCTTTTTCTGATTACTATTCTATTACTAGATGCTTGTTTTCTATAATCTAGAGTAAAGCCTTAATTTAATATGAAGCAGCATTTTAGTTATCTTAAATCAGTGATTTTAATAAAAACTATGTTTTAATCTTAAATTCAAATAAAAATTTCATATAATTTCGGCTGCAAAAGTAGAAAATACACAGATTTTCATACAAAAACTGCGCATAAGCGTAAAATGGTTAAGATATTATAAAATACTTTATTCTAAAATAAAAATAGTGGATGAAAGCTTGGCAGAGTGAACATATAATCAGACACAGAGTGTTTCTCCACAGCTATAAATAAAATCATATGGATATGATTTATATCTTAATAAAGGAGACCACATTAGAATGAGAGAGTTTACTGTTATCATCGAACAGGATGAAGACGGAATTTACGTAGCTTCAGTTCCAGAACTTCCGGGATGCCATACCCAGGCTGAGACTCTTGACGAATTAAATAGAAGAACAAAAGAAGCAATTGAACTCTATCTTGAAATTGAAGCTGATAAGGGAGAAGAAAAGCACCTGGATTTCATTGGAATACAAAAAGTTAAAGTTGAGATTTGAATGAGTAAAATATTACCTCTTCCTGCAAAAAAAGTTGTAAAAGCACTTGAAAATATAGGTTTCGAGCAGATAAGGCAGAAGGGCAGCCACTTATTTTTACGGCATCCGGATGGAAGGACCACAGTAGTTCCGATGCATCCTACCGAAAAAATAGGACGGGGAATGATCAATAAACTAATAAAGGACGCAAAAATTACGCGGGATGAATGGATTGAATTGATAAAAAACCTCATTCTTTTCTGACGTTTTCTATTTATGCTTGTGATTTAGTTTAATTAGTTCCAGTGTTCCAGGAGCTCCAGATGTTCTATGAGTTCCATAAGTTCCAAGAGTAATAGATTAGCAATGTTTTCTTATCACTGATGGAACTTAGGAAATTAGAGATTTTGACATAATTTTATTTTCACTATGTATATGTTAACAGTATCCATGGCTGTGTCTGATATACAAGGTGCTCAATGAATTACATCAAATTGTTCGCTTTAGAATTGTTCATCTGGGAATTGTCCACCTGGGATTCCGTTTAGGTATTGTTCACCTGGGAACAGTCCCCCTGGGTATCTTCCGCCTTGGTTTTGTTTACCTGGGTATTGTCCGTTTTGGTTTTGTCCACTTGGGTATTGTCCGTTTTGGTTTTGTTCACCTGAGTATTTTCCAGTTTTGTGTTGTCCAGTTAGCATGGGTTTATTTTTACCCTGCTGAATAAGAGCTTGATCAATAATTCTTTCAAACCTGTCTTTATTTCCAGCGTTTAATCCAATAATCCTAGCTTGTGATCTATCTAGAGTACTATTTCCATTGTCATTTATGTAAACGTATTTTCCGTTTTTTGTACCAACAATCACGAAAGCATCCGGAAGGTTGTATCCACCAAAATATTTTGCAAGTTCAGGACTCTGATATATATCAATAGACGCGATTGTAGCTTTCCCTTTGTATTCTGCCGCGAGTTTTTCAAGAATAGGCTTCGTTTGTTGGCATGGTTTACAAGACTGAGCTTTCATCTCTACAAAAACCGGTCCTTTATGCAGAAATGTGTTTATCTGCTCAAGCTGAGTTATTTGCACAACACTGTCGTGATCGTACATATCATCGTAAGCATTTACTGCCATTGATGTTACTGATGTTACTAAAAAGATTATCAATAACATGCCTAGTATTTTTTTTGTTATATCAAAGATTTGTTTATCCATTGTGTACACTTTAAACTTTTTAGCTCTCTTACTTAATAAACTTTTTTTACCATTGTTCTTCTTAAAATATGATCTTTTCTTTTCGATATACAACCACAAACCGCATTTGTTCAGCATTCCACAGCACTTTTTGATTTTTTGATTTGTTTATTTTTTGGTAATACTATATGGATCACTTACAGATGAGATCCAGGTACATGCAGCTAGAAGAGATTAAATTGCGTATTGACTTTGCAAAAAACAAAATAAAATAGGCTCTATTTATATAAAAGCTGATTTTGATATCTTCAAAGAAAAAAATTTAGTTGGAGAGATTAAATGAATCATCAAAAATTAACGAAAATAGTGTTGATTTGCATAAGTATTTGCTTAATGGGACGAAATCTAATTGGAACAGTATCAGCAGACGATACAAATAATGTTTGTAATTGGGATTGGAAATGGTATCCAACATCTTATATAGGTGATACTAGAGCCCCGGTAGGATCTGAGTACATAGTAGTGACTTTGTATCTAAAAAATATTGGTGATCACAAGATAACAACAAGCCGAAATGGTTGGAATTTGATTGCTAATGGCTTGAAGTATGAACATGATGCAAATACATTTAATAGTTCACTAGGTTCTCAGAATATAGAAATTGTCGAAGGTGGAGATACTGAACTAAAAATAGTATATTTAGTAAAAGGACATATAACTCATGCTCAATTGCTATACGATGGAGTCTGGGGTAAGGGTCTAAGCATTGCAAAAATTAACTATTATGGAAATCAAAGTGCATTATGAATTGGAGAGATTGATACTGCTGATGCTGCACATACCAACAGTATCTAATTTTCTTCGGAAAGCTTATTGATCTGTTCTGCAAAATAGTATTGGGTTTAAACATTATAAACTTTTTCATTTAGTTTTTTGAAATCTGGTTTTCTTTGTTATACAACCTACAAAATGCACTTGCTCAGCATTCTACAGCACTTTTGAGTCCTTATATTCATCTATTTTTTGATAATACCCCACGTATCGTTCATTGATTAAATTTCGAAAATATGCGGTTATAAGAGACTAAATCACGTATTGACTTTGCAACAAACAAAAAAAACATTTTTTTAATATGTCGTCTAAACTTCTACAGGATGATTTTTCCAATATAGGTCACATGCTTAGTCTAATTGACCCATTTTTCTCATTAATTCACGTCTATGTTGAACAATAAAATCGGATGTTTTTGAATTTGGATCCGCTACAAAAACCATATTATAAAACTTCAGTGAAGTATTGTAATCTCCAGCTTGCTCAGCTAACATTCCATCATGAATAATTAATCTCTGAAAGTTTTGTTCAGTTGGTTTCATTTTTGCTGCTTCTCTATAAGATTTAATTGCAGAATTAATATCCCTGCCTGAACAGAAAACTGTCCGTCCTGAAGTAACCGCTCAAATTTGCTTTATCAAAGTTGATATTATTATGATTATCGTTGTTATTACTCCAAGGCCAAGCGTTGACCACTGAACCACTGATTACTAACATCAGTAATGCTATTAGTCCAATCCCAATTCTTTTTTTATTCATTATATAATTCCCCTTATGAAGCTTCAAGACATGGGATCATATATTTTTTTAAGTATTCATCATATAAATCATCATAAGCTGTACATTCACTCATTTTATCTCTATCATAAGAAGCATCAAGTTTGGATCTGATATACCATTCATCATAGCTTATAATTCCTTCATTATCTTTTTGCACTGAACTTTTTTTTCTTATCATAAATTCCTTTTCTTCTGGAGAAACAGTATTATTCAATATATCATCTTCAAAGCAATGGTCAAAAATAATAAAAGGATTATTATATTGGATTTTTCGGTGATGATTATTTATTTTTATCATTTTATTGTATAATATTTGGGGATCTTCTTCTATTATTTTATCAAATATATCCTGAGCTATACTAAAATTCAAATCTACTGCTTTTCTAGAAAACTCTTTTTCGTCCGAGATTTCTTGAAACGATTTTCGAAATATTTCGGTTGAGATTCTTAAAGACATTATTGCCACAAGTTCCATGCCACTTACTTCTTCCTGCATTTCTTCATCTTGGGGTTTTATACTATCCACTATTTCTTGAAATTTTTTTCTCGACAGCGAAAGGGTGAGAAGATATTCTGATGGATCTGAATAAAGCTTAATGTTTAATGAATTTGACATCTGTTTATTCCAAATGCTTAGCAAAAAATTAATGTTTTTGAAAATTATTGTTGTCAATTTAGCATAAATATCATCTATATAGCCTTGGATCAGTATATCATCGTCACAGCCTTTTCCGAATCGATAAATCTCATATGCTTTAGCGTAAAATGTTTCACTGTTGTTTTTTATGCATAAATCAAAGAATGAAGTGGATAATAATAATTGCAGGCTGAAAATCTTGTAACGAGCTGGGTTTATGTAACGAAGATGATATCGGCTAACTATGCCCAAAGATTTTTCGTATAGGTTTAATGTTATATCTGGAAAGTGCTGTCTAATCTTCTCTAATTGTTTAAGTGTTGTTATGTTCCATCTATTCGCACGAGTTGTTTTCTTATTCGGTGGTATCAAAGCTAGGCATCCTAGTTTTTGCAAATCATGCAAATGCCTATTCACCGTTCCTTGGTCAATTCCATCATACTTATCCTGCAAACTTTTTCGAATAAATGGTTCTTTTATTAGTCCTTTATGTCTAAGAATTACTTCAATAGTTTTAGACTTTACTTCACCCACATCATAATGGTAACGTCTCTTCTCAATCATAGAATCATATTTAGATCATTGACTATTTAAATGTATGTAATTATTTTATTTTAATTACATACGCAATTGTATTTTAAAAAATATGATTATAAATGTATTTTTAGCAGTTTAAGAAATAGCATAATGCAAATAGCTATTATAATGTAAGATAACTTTATATATAATGATGGATCAACTATAATAAGAAGCTAAGAAAGCAAAGTTATTATAAACTTGCTTAAACGGAGGTGAAAAAAATAGTTATTAAATTCAGATCTTGCAAGCTGCAGAAAGGAAAAACATCGTTTATTCTTCCACTGCCGCCAGCATGGATAAATAGTGTGGGCGTTGGGAAAGGAGATGTACTAAACATTGAAACAAATGGCGACGAAAGTTTGAGAATATATCCAATCTTGAAAGATACTCAGTGCCAAGAATGATAGATAAGAACGAGAGCCATGAAACTATTTAGAGTAGTTTCAAGGCGTCAAAACCATCAATTCAATTCAGAAATTGACGATCACTTCACAATATAATATCTTCTTTTCTGAATGATAAAGGTATTGGAAGTCAACTTTCGGTAATTTTTCAGCATAGAACTATGTTGAACTTTATTTAAGATTGGTTTTTTTGATGCCCTTGGCTCTTAATTTTTAGCCTGATTATTAGGAGATATTATTATGATATTAAACGAAGAAATGATAAGAGTAATCGTTGTAAACTCAGAAAAACACATAGATGAGATCGTTAATTATAGAGAAGATGTCATTAAATATCTTGAATCTAATATAAAATATGTCGATCAAGAGATAAAGTTTACTGAAATCTTGAACTGTCTTTTCATGCATAGTGCTGAATTAGATTTTACCAAGTGGAAGATGTTAAAAACACAATTGTCTCTGAATGTAACACTGTTTGAGCCCAAGAAGTATAAAACAATCAATCTTTTATCAATAGCAGTGTTGAATTCATTAATAGCAAATTTACAAAGTGCTTTAGATTACGAGAAATGCATGTTAGGGTCTGATGAGGAGCTGCTGGATAAAGATTTGATATTTAATCAAGGCTGGCAAAAAAAGGGGACATGAAAATGTCTTCATTTATTTTTTTTTGGTTTGTCTTCTTAGAATATTGTAGTATGGTAATTCCGCTTCTTCCCGGCTTCTATAAACAAGAAAGTAAGTACGATGATAGGCCATTCGGAGTAAAGGGATATCGATCTCGTTTTTCTATTTTTATAAAGTGTTTTTATGAGCATCATAGCCCAAAGATTTCAATATCCGCGCGGAGGCCTGGAGTATGAGTTCCAGGAATCAAAAGTCAGATAAAATCTATGTTAATGTATATATCCCTAAAAATCTACGCGATTCCATACAAAGTGCAAAGAATGAAGGCAGGAGGTATTGCGGGAGACAATTCTCGAATGGCTTAGCTTTTGAGTTAGGTGCAAAGGTTCTTTTAGGAATTGCTGAAAATGAAGAAGATATTTTGAAGCAAAAACTCGATGATCTTGAGATACATCAAAATTCAATAAGCAGCCAAAGACACCTAATACGTGAGCAATTGGAAAGATTAGAAGCTAATAATGAGTTTATTCGAGCTAAAAATATCAAAGAAAAACAAGATGTAGAATTACTGGCGTCTAAGATAGTTGATTCATGGGATTCAATAGTGCTTTACAAAGATCAGAAGAAGATTGATTTCCTTGTTCTACATTTTGAAGGAAAACTGATACGAGATAAGGTTGCAGCTATATTTCCTTCTACTTATGAACAAGCTCCGACATATGAAGAAGCTTTCCATATTGCATCTGACCTTTTGGCATATGAAGGAGATGGGTTAAATGTCTAATCGTGATGTTTGGGAACCCACGGGAATGGGGATAAAGATCCCTGATATGAAAGGGCTTATTGATTTTTTTAAAACATACTACGAAGAAGAAATAATCGAGCTCGCAAACGACTATCCAGAGAAAGATTATATTTATATTAAATTTAAAGATGCTCGGAACTATAGCTCTGGTTTGGCTGAAGCTTTAGAATGTGGTTTTGAGAAGATATCTCGAATATTACTTACTGCTTTAGCAGATGTCGATTTAATAAAATATAGAGATGATATAGATGTCAACAAAATTAGAATTCGTATCAATGGAATGCCGAATTACTTAAAGCAGCCATTGAGAGATTTAGGACAGAAGGATATCAGAAAGCTCATTTTTGTGGATGGTTTTGTCCGAGCAGTCACAGACAAAGAGCCTAAAGAAGTCAAGACTGCTTTTGAATGCCTTAGATGCGGACATATCACTTTTGTAGAGCAGACAGGAACTAAGTTTGAAGAACCTTTTGCGGGTTGTGAAGGTGAAAACTGTGGAAAAAAAGGACCATTTAGAGTCGATCAATCTCAATGTGAATATATAGATTTTCAGACAATCAAAATTCAAGAATCTCCTGATTCCACTAGGGGAACAAAAACACGGGATATAATGGTGGAATGTGAAGAAGAATTAACTAACAAGGTTGAACCTGGAGACCGTGTAACAGTAACGGGAATCCTTGCATTGGGACAGCGGACTGGAAAAGAAGGTAAAATAACGGTCCATGAAAAGATAATCAAAGCTCTTTATATTGAAAAACTGGATTTTGGATTTGACGAATATGATCTAACATCATTAGATGAAGAAGCTATCTTAGATCTTAGCCGAGATCCGGAAATTATGGATAAAATAGTAAAAAGTGTAGCTCCTTCAATTTATGGATATGAAAATATAAAAATAGCTATTGCCCTTCGGCTGTTTTCAGGAGTTAGAAAGGACTTACCTGATGGGACTGTTCTGAGAGGAAATATTCACATAGCGCTTATTGGTGACCCTGGAATCGCAAAAAGCCAGTTATTAAGGAAGGCTATACATATCTCGCCTAGGGGAGTATTTACAAGCGGGAAAACATCAAGTGCTGCCGGACTCACTGCTGCAGTTGTAAAGGATCCATTAAATGACGGATGGACCCTGGAAGGCGGCGCAGCTGTCATGGCTTCAGGTGGTATTCTTGCAGTTGATGAAATTGGCCAAATACGAGAAGAAGACAAAAGTGCACTTCACGAAGTTATGGAACAGGGTACAGTAAGTGTAGCCAAAGCTGGGATAGTTGCTATGCTTCAAGCTGACTGTGGAATCCTTGCTGCAGGTAACCCTAAAACTGGATATTTTGATCGAAATAACCCGTTTTCTGAACAAGTGGGGCTTTCTCCTGCATTATGGTCTCGCTTTGATCTGATTTTTATCATGTTAGATGACCCGGATTCTAAAACTGATCGAGAGATATCAAGTCACATTCTGATGAATCATCATATTGGGGGGATGATCCAGAATAGAGCATATTCTAAATGCTCTGCACACACAGAAGAAGAAGTTAGTCAAGCAAAGATGGAAATCGAAGCTCCCATAAGTGAAGAGATGCTTATAAAGTACATCGCCTATGCGCGAACGAACGTTTATCCAGTGAGTGCCCCGGAAGTAGGGGAATGTATACAGGAATTCTATATAGACATTCGAAACATGAAAATAGTATCTCCTAGAAGCCCTGTGCCTATTACAGCTAGATGCTTGGAAGCGTTACAAAGACTATCCGAAGCTAGTGCAAGAATGCGGTTATCAGATACTGTTTCCAAAGATGATGTAGAGCTTGCTAAAAGAGTGATTGTGACATCTCTTAAAGATGTTGGCATAGATTTGGAAACCGGAAGACTTGATGCTGGCATTGTAAATTGTGGGAAATCACATAGTAAAGTTGAAAAAACACAATGGTTGACAGTATCTTATTAATGAGATGTCAGGAACCATAAGCAATTTTCTTATGAAAGTATTACATGATCTAAACGAAGAAAAGCAAAAATCCTGATAAATAAATTTTGTGAAGTTTGGAGAATATACACTTTATATGGAATGTTAATACTTGCTCATCCTTAAAAACGTGGATTTGAATCTATGCAGAAACATATGTAACTCTGCAAGAAAATAAAATAAGATTAATATAACTTTTTTATTGAATCATTGATATATTCACAATGAACGAGAGTATCATATCTATATCTATTAATGTAATTTCTATACACATGCATATCTGTACAGAAATCATCCTAGAGATGTCCTTTTGTGGATTGTAAGTTTTATTAGAAAAGTGAGAGTGTCTATCTATATCTTATTAAAGCAATTTCTATACACATGCGTATCTGTACAGAAATCATCTTAGAGAGATATCATTATGTGGGATTGTAAGTTTTATTATAATATGTCGCTATTTAAAAATAAGGAAATAGGTTTTAATTATAAACCTATAAAACGATTATTCAGCAGCTGATTTTTACAATTTTGTTTTCAGAATTTTTTATATTTATTTTAGATATCGCTGCTTGTAAATATTGTATCCGGCATTGTACCCTAAAAGGAATTGCATGTCATATCCTGTATTGTATCCACCAGCATATCCGATATCTTGGGAAGTAGTGCTTCTTGGTGCAAAGTTTATGTGACCTGTTCCAATGTATTTCAAGCCTTTAATCCCTAGATTATATCCACGATTGTATCCGTTTATAACTCCAATTGTGTATCCTTCATCGTATCCATTCAAATAATGCTTTTTATCCTTTGATCCCCAATTCGGATTCATAGGTATGTTTACTGACTCAGTAATTTCCTTTTTGGCTTTTGTATCTGTCCGTACTAACTCAACAGTTTCTTTTTTAGTTTTTGTATTTGGTTCTATTGACTTAGTAGTTTCATTTTTGGCTTTTGCATTTGTACTCACTGATTCAGTATCTTTATTTTTGGTTGTAGTTTCTGCTTTTGTTGCCATGGCAGTTACATACTCTGGTTTTAGAAGTGTATCATTGCCATCAGGTCCCCATACATTCAATTTAACATTATAAATTCCAGGTTTTCCAAAATTATGATGAGTTGTTATATTTGAACCACTATAAGTAGTGGCTCCAGTCCCTATATTTTCAAATATCCAGCGCCAAGAAGTAACATTACCTGTGACATCACTAATAAATCGTGTATGTAAAGGAAGCGTCCCATTTGTAACGTTAGCAGAAAAATCATTAATTTTTACATTGCCTGCTGCTAAAGCTACTGGCATTAAAAGCAAAACCAATAAAACAATTGGTAAAAAATATTTTTTCATATTGAATTCTCCTTAGGACTAATGCATTTGATATGCAAAGAACACTAGCAAATTAATTATAAGTATTATGACCTAAATAATTTGAAGTTTTAAGCACATGATTTTTCAATAAATTGCGTAAGCTCTTATTATTCTAATGTCTTGCCGATAGACTGTTGGCAGGAAGTCTTTAGATTAACAGTCCAACATATAAACGTTTTTCTTTTAATAAAGAATTTATATAAGTTCAAATTACAAAATAACCTTTCTTAATGGTCTAATTCCATATACTACCTTTAAGTTGTGTAACATAAGAAGCAAAAATGGTTTAAATAACTTCATAAATAGTAATTTGCTTATCACAAAGTAGTAGTATGATAGAATCTTGGTCTTCTTTAAATCTCACAAGAAAAAATGGCCCGTTACTTTAAATATAAATTAATACAGTTAAAAAGGTAGAATAAGAGCGAAGATATTAATCTTAAATAAAAATTTTCATTAGCTTAGGTGATCCTGCTAATCTTAGATGCCAAAAAGGTGATCCTGTGAGCTGCAGATGAAGAAGAGCAAATGCCTGCAGCTCGATAGTAGGTAGGTTTGCATGAAAGCACTGAAAACCGTTGAGTTATAAATAGATTTTATTGATTATATATTTTTATGGATATATTATCCTAACTTAAACTATTTAGTATTAACATTATGTTATCCTGATCTCATGAATTATAGTATATAGAAGCCTTTTTCACGCTAGTTAATAAATGACTTAATCCCATGCCCTGCAATCTGTTTTTAATTTATTTCTGGTGATTACCCATGTACTTAAAAAGGCTTAAATCATTCAACAAATGATAGTTCTTTTATTGAAAAGTGATAAGTAGAATAAAACCTTGTTATTTTTAAAATTCCACAAAAAAATGGCCCTTAACTTCTACTAGAAAATTATATAGTTTAATGGGGAGAATATGAGTAAAAATATTGATCTTAAGCAGAAATTCTTATTCGTTTAGGCAACCAGACTGATCTGAAATGTCAAAAAAGTTGATCTGTGAACTGCAGATGAAGAAATACCTGCAGTCCATAGAAGGATTCTTTGAAGGTGGGTTAGACCTTTGGATAGTAACTTGGTTTAATTTCTTATAAAGTTTTCCAACATGCTCTAAATAATATTACCCTATACTAAAGAATATGGCATTTATGTGCATCCTATTTTAAAAGCTAAGCAATTACTAATATCTTTACCTATATAATTTAAATGTAATAAAAATGTATAAAAAATGTCTTGAAGGTACTGACCGTTCAATGATAGGTAAATCATGGGGAATTAATTTGGTATAAAAACGACTTAACTTAAGCTCACTAGTGGGTCTTTTATTATAAGTCTTATGATTGACACTATCTTTGTAAAAAGCGTCTTAAAACGGCTGAGAATAGCTTATATTTAATTAATATAGCCTAAAGTTCGTCTCCATGAAAAACAAAACTAACTAAATATTAAATACAAGATTCACTACTATTAATTATAATAAATAAAAAACTGTGTGACTATGGCAAGACCTTGCAAATTAACTACTGAGCTGCAACAGAGAATTGGTAATAATGTTGTTTTGAGACTCACATATTCTTTGGCTTCCGAAGCTGCAGAATCTTTCTAGGGGAAGTATACAGGATACTAGCAAGCTTATTGAACTACATTTGCTGAGAAGTCTTTTCCTAGAATCCTATTATTTTCCTTTTTTGGCGTTCTTTTTCCCGAGAATCCTTTATGTATACATCGTTTTTATTTTCCATCTTTTTCTTTTCTCCTAAAGATCATTGTAACGGTAACGGGGGTAACGGGCTACAAAGTCAAAACCGTTACCGTTTTTCATTATCAATAGCCTTTGAGTAACGGGGTAACGGGAGTAACGGGCTAAATAGAATTGTAAAAAAAATGTCTATATATACGTTACCGTTTCCAAGCAACTATTTTATAGGATATATTTTCGTTAATTTGTTATATACTTTTATGAATATATTATACGAACTTAAAGTAATTAGTATTACATTATTTGGTCCTGATCTTATGAATTATAACAGCCAGAAGAGTTCCTACTCCAGCAAATAGATTGCTTAATTTATATATTTTTAAAGTAATAATTATATATAGAAAATATCGTGAACCTACCCCCGGTTATCTCGTTTTTGCTTCATGGGGAATTAGTTTGGGGAAAATGACTTATTCTGGGGCCCCGGGAGGGATTTTTATTGCAAGTTGATTATGCATCGCCCTGCTCAAAACAATAGCTTATAGAGCCCGAGATTGGCTCCTATTTGATCGATGCGTATAAACCCCGCTTGTATGCAGAACAAAAATAACTAAATATTAAATACAAGCTTAGCTAATATTAATTATAAAAAATAAAAAACGGTGCTCTTATGGCTAGACCTTGCAAATTAACTCCTGAAATACAACAACGAATCGGCAATAATATAGCACTCGGTTTGACTTATAGATTGGCTGCCGAGTCGGCTGGTGTAACATACAAAACGTTAAACGAATGGAATCAAAAGGGACAGACAGAGAAATCTGGAAAATATTACCAGTTTGCACAATATATCCAAAAATGCAATGCGTATGGGGCTTTGAAGCTTCTGGAACGCTTAAACGAAGCCGTAAAAGCTGGAAACTGTACGGTTTGCATGTGGATTTTAGAAAGACGTTTCAGTGAAGATTTTGGCAGAAGACAATATCGTAAAATGGATATCGTTTCAGAGAACCAAAATAAGAACGTTGAGATAGCAATCAACGATGCAGATGGCATTAGGGCACAAATTTTAGCGAAGTTTGATCTGGTTGGAGAAAGTAATGAGTCTCTAACTAATTAATATTTTTCATCTTAACTTAATTCATTTTTAACAGAAAATATCTTATTGCTCATTTTCATCCTCTGATATAATTTCAGCCTGACTTACCAAAATCGCCACCAGGGTTTTTTCGCTCCAGATGCTTCTATAGCTTTTTGCTTAATCAAAGTCTGCATTTGTGCCATGTAATTATTGTAAGTATCCTGCAATTTGTTGTAGGTCTGCTTAAGGTCCTCTTTATCTCTTTCAGTTTTTTCTAACTCTTCCTTAAGATCGGATATCCTTTTGTCTTTCTCTTCTAACAGCGCATGAACGTTTCCACTTGTGTTAACATTTGTTGAACTAACGTTTTCTTCTGTTGAACAGATGTTCTCATTTGTTGAACTAATCCCTTCTTTTTGTTTAACTGCAAGCTCTAATCCTGTAATAATTGCCTCTGTAATGTTGTCAAACATTGTTGAACATTTGTTGTACAATTCTGTTGGAATCCTAGCACCTACATGAATTTTATCCTGGGGCATAATGTTTACATTGTAAAACAGAAAATAAAAACTTATCGAAATTATTCTGGCAACGAACTATAAGGCTTTATATGGAACTTTGTAAAATTACAAATGGTATGTGATATTCATCATCATCTGATTATGATACTACCAATTTTAAAGATACAGTAAATCCTAACACTTTAGGATAGGCTCTTAAATGCACAGTTTATATCTGCACATTTTTATACATTATTCTGTGGGTATAAAATTCATGAACCTAACAATCTGTTACTTTATAACACATGCTTTGAGACATATCATCTATAGACCAGGGACGGATAATCCGTGTATCCTTTCGCGCCACCAACGTAGAAGGTGTCCACGTCTGACTCATTCAGCGGTGCATTCTGCCTAAAACGCTCTGGAAGGTCAGGATTAGCCAGAAAAGGTATCCCAAAGGCTATCATGTCGGCTTCTTTTCTGGCAATAGCCTCGTTCCCGCTGTGTAGGTCATAGCCTCCATTCAGTATTAACGTCCTTTCGAAAATCCTACGCAAACTAGGACCAAGCCGTGCCTCCGGTGGTACGAACCCCATTCTACCTCCTATGGGCTCAATTATATGAAGGTAGCCTAGGCCCATTTTGCTCAGTTCTTTGGTGAAATAGGAAAAGGTCTCCGGTGGATTGGTATCCGACATAGAATGATTGCTATTATGGGGGGAGATACGGTAGCCCACATGGTCGCCACCCCATACTTCGATGACAGCTTTCGTGACCTCAAGTGGCAAACGGGCCCGGTTCTCAAGGTCTCCACCGTACTTATCGGTTCGATTGTTGGACCCACTCCGCAAGAATTGGTCCAGCAGGTAGCCGTTAGCACCATGGATTTCTACACCATCGAAGCCTGCGTCCTTGGCGTTCTCCGCAGCCTGCCGAAACTGCCTGACGATGTTCGGTACCTCATCACTATTCAGGGCCCTAGGCTGTGGAATTTGTTTTTCCCCAGTGGGTGTATGGACAAAGCCTTCAACAGGTAGTGCTGATGGTGCGACAGGAAGAGCGCCAGCCAAGAAGTCTGGATGGGAAACCCGCCCTACGTGCCATAGTTGGATGAAAATCCTACCTCCAGCCTTGTGAACTGGAACTGTCACCTTCTTCCAGCCAGCAACTTGTGCTGCAGAGTATATACCTGGCGTATGCATGAAGCCCACACCCTGAGAGCTGACCTGTGAGCCCTCGGTGATAATCATGCCAGCTGAGACTCTCTGCACATAATAAGTGGCCATCAGTGAGACCGGGGTGTCAGCATAACCTGCCCGGCTGCGGGTCATCGGTGCCATAACTATGCGGTTTGGAAGCGTGAAATCGCCCATCTGATACTGCGAAAAAAGATCTGGATATCCTGTCATGATTATCATCTCGTTAAGCTAGGATAGTTGCCTGTTCAAGCTTCTCCGGATAGTAGAGAAACGCTGTAGTTTTCTAAAAATGTACTTCATTTTGCATGCAATCGTCCAAAGCATACCATTAACTTAACATCTAATTTAGAGAGTAGATGAATGTCCTACATAAGAACAGGTCCACTTCCTCCGACTTTTTGATCATACTCCAAAGAGATTCCAATCTCTGATTTTCAACAAATTGTCTAGAAAATTTATATAAGCAATTTTTGAAATCAAATATTTAGTACTTCTAATGTTATTTTTAATTAATGACATAAAAAATAGTTTTTGAATAAAATTTAATTTCAAATAAAATATTTTAAAATCATAAAAAACATTCTAAATATAAAATTGTTTTTTAATTGTGAAAAATACTACACGCCATTATTTTTTTTGTAGCAATAGCGACAGTTCCAGCAATAAGTGCGGATGCACCCCATCACAGCAACACTGGACTACAACAGTTCAGCACAGAGCAAGCAGCAAAATCGCATTGCTCAACAGATACTGTTGTTTGGCTTAATCTTCCAACAGGCATCTATCATTACAAAGGTCAACGCTTGTACGGGAACACAAAAAGCGGTGCTTATGTCTGTCAAAAAGAAGCAGATCCGGCAGGAGACCGAGCAACACAGGGACAGTAAAATTTGAATTATCCTAACCCTGAGATGTGCAGGTTTTGTATGAAAACTTCTGCATCAGCAAATATGGTAATTTCATCCTAGTTAGTTGATACAGAACTAAATTTTCATGATAAAAGAAAGGGATGTCTTCGCTTTAGAAGCTGTTCAAATGTTAAATAGTGAGCTTCTCTAAATTCAGCTCCTTGAAGATTAACTCCTTTAAAGCAGGATTTTTTTAAGTTGGCTTTTATAAAGTCAACTCCTATCAGATTAACTCTTTTGAAGTTTCTCCGGTTAAGGGCAACTTTTGTAAAGTAGCCTCATTTATGTTAACTTTCATGATTTCCTGCAGATCATAGCTCCTTTCATTTTCCACAAAATATTGTTTTACCTGTATTAAATAGAAATTACAGAAACATTATTCACACTATTCTAAATATATGTTGTTATCTATATAGCTTTTGAACATATACTATATAGAAATAGCTTTAACTGATTAGTATAAAAATACTATAATCCTAATCTCATAATTTATAACAGATGTTAATCTTTCTCTCCCACCCTTTTTGGAAAACTGAATTGAATTTTGTTATAACCATATAAATATGAAAAGATCAAGTTACCATAAATACAGAGTTTTTGTTATAAAAGCTATGCATTCGTGAAACCGAGAAACCTAATTTTCTAATGAAAGAAAAAAATGGCGAACAGTCATTTTTACAGAACTGTTAGTACACTATCAACCGAAGTATGAGTAATGAGATTATTAATAAATTCCCGATCTGATTTTTAGTCAGCTAGTTAGTACTTGATAACAGCTATGCTGGAATTACCCACTATATGAAAAAGTGAGTAGCATGAAAAATTCCAAGTATGAGCTAACTACTTTGCGTCTGATTTTAGCAACGTTGGTATTATCTCAAATAGAAATTTATGTTCCTAACAAAGCGAAATTAAGGCTCCAATTGATTAAATTCAAGATCAAATTCAAGTTTCTTTAGGAGTTACTGCTTCGATATCTTTTATGCGAAAGAAATGTTTTTTGTTTCTGGTTACGACTCTATTAATGCCTAAAGAAAGGGCTGTTGCTGCAATTAGGCAGTCATTTAACTCAATTCTCTTTCCACTTTTGATGAGGTCTGCATAAATTTTCCCCGCATCTATTGCTATTCTTGAATCAAGATTTATTACTTCTACAATATTAAGTAGTTCAAGTGTCCTTTCAAGGGCATCCGGGGATTTTGAAAGATGCGCGCCGACACTTAGTTCGGCAACTGTAATTGGTGAAGTATAGCCCGAATATTTATCTCCCATGCGTTCGAGAAAATTTATGAAGGAAGGGATGACATCTTTTCGGAGACAGTCAACAAATATCGATGTATCCACAAAAAACTTCATTCTACCCAATCCAGACGTGAAGATTTTCGCAGCTGGTCAACGAATTCTTCACTATCAACATCGTAACCCCAGGCCCCACAGGCCAACTCTACCAGTTCTTTTGAGCTTCGTCCTTCTTTTTTTCGAACCATGTTGAGGATGGAATGGATTTCCAGATCGAGGCCGCTAAGTCTCTTTTCGAGGTCTCCTGTCGATTCCATAGACATCAATTAGTCTTAATGTCGTATAACTTTATCCTGAAGGCAGGAATATCGTTCACACAGCTCGGTTCTGATCTTGTTTTTGCCCTATCTGGTAATTCTACCCACCCTTATTTTTAGTCCTCATTATGGAGCTGGATCTAGAGGAAAGCCTTCAAGAACATTCAGGATATCCGGATTATCCCACAGGAAATAATCATAATTATTTACACAAAAAAAACAATAGTGAAAGGAATGATCTAAAATAATCTATATGTTTATCATAATATTTTTGTGTTTACTGGGGTATAAATCGGTAGAATCTTGATTATTCTTATAAACTATTGAATGATTGGGTTTACAGACACATAGGAAAAAATTGATAGTGTCGTGAATTTACTGTAAATTCAAGGTTGGATTTCTGTTTATGGTTTTAAATTTTGTTTTTTGGGCATAAACTTTTCTACCCAATGACTTTTAGGTATTTTGATTTTACAGAAAAATCGGCATACTTTAACAAAGTTAACAGGCAAGTAAAAGAGTCATGGACTGACCTATTGGAGTAAATAAAACTGCACCTTGAAGCTTTTTAAGCCTTTAAATAGACTCATATTGCTACCTGTATTGAAAGTCGTTTCCTCGCTTTTTTAATAACTAACTCAGCAGAAGGAATAAGATCATCAGAGAAAATAGGTATCTATAACCGATAGTAAATATATCAAAAAAACCTATATACATTATGGACAATAAAAAACTTGCGAGTATGTGTCTAATTCCACCAACATTAAGAGAACTGATGAAAAAACAACAAGCACTAGAAATGCAAAAAAAGGAAAAATTTTGCAAACTTTGAATTAACAAAAATGCATCCGAATTCTCAGTCTAATTCGATGAAGCAATGAAGGCATTTGACAAAGCAATTGAAATTAACCCACCGAATTCAGATGTCTTGAAAATCAAAGATTTATCGAAATCTTTTATAATTATAAAAATCAGAGTGAAATAGGGAGTGTTAATGGATTGTAAGAATTTGATTTTATCTACGGAAACAGATCCAGTTTGCAAAATGTAGGTC
>Ga0182010_10000591_pt1 | contig 20534 bp, 22 predicted proteins | sample 611E1MmetaG_FD_120488 | JGI IMG/M metagenome (GOLD analysis project Ga0182010, IMG submission 120488) | Permafrost microbial communities from Stordalen Mire, Sweden - 611E1M metaG | ecosystem: Environmental > Terrestrial > Soil > Wetlands > Permafrost | place: Sweden: Stordalen | collected...
AACGTTATTCCGCTGTGTATAATCCCTGTAGGACGCCCAGCGGAGACTCCGGCTCCGGTTGATCGATTCAATCCTTCGTGTATCCATCACGAGACGTGGTAATACCGTCGCGTGGTAGGTCTCTCCAGGGATCAACGTTCTTAGACCACACGAACAAAAACGCTTGGGGCAAAGCAGCGCATTCAACCGCTACCGACCAGAGGCTGCTAAGACGAGCTGCGGTCACTCAAGCGAGGACTGCAGAGCAGGTATCTGCTTGTGTTTGGACGCAGGTGGCAGCGTGCCTCAGAGCAAGGGCCCCCTCAGCCAGCCACAGAATCGCGCGGTGCACCTGACGGTCGACTAAACGAGATGATCGCCGCAAACACCGTAAACACAGCGGCTACAAGAAACGCCTCGTGCATACCGAGCTCGAAGGCCGCCAAGACTTGAGGCGTACCGCTGAGGCCGCCTCCGTACAAAAAGACGTGGATCAAGACGACCTCAGGAATCTGGCTGAGGATAAGCGGGAAAGCAATAGCGATGGAGAGCATCTGGCCGGTGTTCATCAGCATTGTCCGTATACCGGATGCGCTTCCGCGCTCGCTCGGCTTAACCGCACTCATGATCGCGTTCATGTTCGGTGACGCGAAAAGGCCAGAACCACCGCCCATGAGCGCCATGTACACGGCGAGGACTGAATACGGTGTCGTGCTCACCACCGTGGCTAGCCCGAGCAACCCTACGACGGACACGAGCAACCCGGCCGTTGCGAGGTAGCGCGCACCGTACCGATCGGAGAGGTGCCCTGAAATCGGCCCGACGACCAAAAAGGCGGCACCGAAGGGGGCCAAGAGAATGCCTGCCATCAGAGGGTTGTAGCCGTATGGTCCTTGCAGGAAGAATATAAGCACGAAGAGCACTGCCCCTCTGGCAAGCCCGTTAAGCCCGTTAGCAGCCGAGGCGAAGGCAAAGCTTCGATTCTCGAAGAGGCGCAGGTTGAGCATGGGTTCAGGAGCGCGTCGCTCCGCAACAACAAAGAGCGCGAGACTCACTGCGGCCACGACAAAGAGCACATACACGACCGATATGGCGGTCACGGGAAAGGCATAAAGCGACACGCCGAGAAGGAGTGCCCCCAGTCCCAGGGTGAAGGTCAGGCTTCCGGTCCAGTCAAAGCGCTGTCCTTTAGGAGGTATCACTGGCTCTCTGAGCTGAAGTATCCCACATATCGTGCCGACAATACCAATTGGGACGTTTATGAGAAACACCAGTCGCCACGAAATCGACGTGAGCAACCCCCCAACGACCGGGCCGAGGAGGAACCCCGCGGAAAACGCGATCCCGTTCACCCCCAAGCCGAAGCCGACATTTCCCCGGCGGAATGCATCGGTCACGATCGCCGCACTGTTGGTGATGAGGAGCGCGCCGCCCACGCCCTGTATCATGCGGTAGACCACCAAATCCAAGCCGTGATATTGCGGCTGTGCAAGTGCGCACAGCAGCGACCCGACGGTGAAGATGACAAAGCCCAGGTTGTAGAGGTTCTTGCGCCCCAGCATGTCGGCCAGCCGGCCGACGACCGGGACCACCGCTGCAAGGATGAGCATGTACCCCAGCAGCACCCACATGATCGTTATGAAGCTTGCCTGTAGATCGGCCATAATAGTGGGGAGCGCGATGAGCACGGCCGATGCATCAATCGCCGCCATCAGCGCGCCTATCGTGGTCACTGAGAGCGCAATCCATTCGTAGCTGATACGCGTATCTCCCGACATCTTCGTATCCATTTCTGGCGATTGTTCACTTTTCAGCTATATATGCGTGCTGGCTGGAGCTGCCAAGGGGCGCAAGTCGTGAAGCGTGCGGATTGACAATCAGGAAGCGTTTTCAGACAGGCTGAGTTAAGCATTAGGCCTGCCTCTGGGCTGTCATATTCGTCGTCAGGTAGCGGTGGTCCATTCTTAGACGAGTCACTCGCGACTGTAACCTAGAAAGGCGCACGATGCGCTCCGCACTTCGAGCTGGAGGTAAGGGAAAAAAGGAGGATGCCGATTTATATTTCTAAGACGAGGATGAATTACTTTCGCACTGCTCGTGCGTCACTCATAACACGGCGGGCGTTCATTCCGCCAGCTAGAAGCGGGAAGGTGAACTATGAAAAACAAAGCGCAGCTCTATGCGAGAAGGCGGGAGATGTATCGTCTTTATGTTCAAAAATTGAACATGACGGAGATTCTTGATAAGCTCTCTGCTAAGTACAGCATATCCAAGCAGGCGCTGAGGCACGACTGGCAAAAGCGCACCCAGTGGGTTTACGACGTCTTTGATCTCGAGCCAGCTCGAGCTTCGTGACCTGCAGAGTCAGCCCTGGCCTACGCTTGAAAGAAACGCCACAACTTTTGTATTACTCGCACGTGTTTTGTAGAGTCATTGAGTCGCGTGGGAGGATTCCCGGATTCGCCGCCTTGATGCGGCAACGCTTAACTGCGGCCCGCGACCTATAAGAGACTAAAGAGACATCGCTAAAAAATATCTGGCTCTATGGGGTGTGTGGGGCGAGAAAAGCTCTTGCCAGCGGCGCGCTTAAAGGCAAGGTACCTCTAGAAGCGCTAGAGCAGATTTTAACTTACTCGACCGTTGGTAATTGGTGTTTTCTCCCCCACATCACCCATAGAGGGTAACATATACCATGGTACTACCTCGTTTTATATTTTGCAAGTAATTCTCGTGCCTCAGGGCCAAAAAATAGCCGAAAAAGGTGGCAAAGGCCCAAAAAAGACATTTTCGATGGAACTTCTTTTTATACTTATTAATAGGCTAAAAACCCGCTAGAGCTGCTTTGATTGATTTGGTTGAATTCGAGACGTTCTCAAATTTTTAAGTCCAAAAAAGCGTCATCTGCGGCATCGGACATGCCTAACTAAAATATGCAGCTCGAAGCGCGTCGCAAATCAAAACTCTAATGCCCGGAAAGTTATTTAAAGATTTGAATTGAACATTTTTGCGGTGGTTTATCTATGGATGAAAAAGAACGAATCGGCGTCGTCCCGGACGCGTCGTTGTATCACGACAAAGATATCTACACGATTGAAGTGGAGCTGCCCGGCGTACACAAGAAGGACATAGAACTTGAAGCCTCTGAGAATGGCTTTTGTCTTACCGCACCGAGAGAGGACATTGAATACATCGGATGCTGGATACTCGCCCACGCCATTGAGCCTGAAAAGGCGAACGCTACATTCTCCAATGGACTTTTAAAGGTTACCGTACCTCTAGTAGAAAGTTTCGAAGGAGTCAAGGTTCCGATAAAGTAGTTAGAGTCCTGGCCCGCGAAGGGGCCTAGCGACAAGTACCCACTCATACAGCCCGTTGCGAGCTACGGAACCATCGTTCTGGTCAGCGCCGTAACTACAACAGCCTCTTCAGGGCAGCCAAGAGGTCAGAATCAGACTGCCACAACGACTGCTGGCCAAAGCAGCACTGGAACAGGAGTTCCGGGATTTGAAGGAACTTACACCGTAGCAGGGCTTGCAATTGTTGCACTCGCGCTGCTCGGCAACAGGCACCGCGCAAAGTAGCGCAGAGGGCTTCCTGCGCTGGACGTCAAGGGGGACTTGCATAATAAAAAAGTTGTTAGCTATCATCGTGCTGGTCATGGTTGCCTCGTTATCAATAGCGGGTTGCACATCATCAACCAACAGCAACAAAACGGTAAGCAGCACGGCACAATCGGCATCGAGTACAGCAACAACGACGCCCATAACGAGGGCGACCCAAACGGCAATAAATTCGCTTGTCGCAGATGGCTACACAATTACCTCGAACTTCAAGAGCACAGGCACCGGCTTTGATGCCTATCCGATGTACTCGGGTGAGATGACAAAGGATGGCATGAATTACTCCGCCAGTATCCTACAAGCCGACAGTCAGTCGAATGCGATGACCATTTTTGCGAAGACCGTCTCAAATATAGGTGGGGACGGTTTTTCCGGCAACCACACAACCCCGACGCAGTGGACAGGTACGCAGAGTATAAACGGAGCGACGCTCCACGCGTCGGTTATCGTTACTGACAGCAACGCACTCATACTCATATTTCCGGAGTAAGTATCATCTGTGGCCGTAAGGACACGTTTATGAGGTATATCGATGCGATTATCGCGCACGAAATTGGTCTCTAACTCTTTACTGTTTGCTCTTGTCGCTTTAATTTTGTGTGCCACTCTGGCACTCCCGGTGAGCGCGGCAACCCTGACGGTCGGTGCCGGAGGGCAGTACACGACCATTCAGCAAGCGATGGATGCTGCGAAGCCGGGCGACACGGTCCTCGTTGCGCCCGGCACCTATACGGAAAACGTCGTGATCAACAAACCCCTGACGATAACGGGAACCGCGACGGTGCAAGCAGCCAATTCGAGCAAAGATGTGTTCCTGGTAACGAGTCCCGGCGTTCACATTGACGGCTTGACCATAACCGGCGGCGCATCTGGTATAGATGTTGCTAATGTTTCTTCCTGCCTGATCACGAATATCAACGCGAGCGGCAATATCCGCGGCGTATACCTTGCAGCCGCGACCAACAGCGAAGTGCGGAACAGCAACCTATCCAATAACGGTTATGGCGTCTACTGTGATTATGCCACGTCTAATTCTATAGCAAACAACGTGGCAACTGGGGAGCACGGCAACGGCGTGGCGCTCGGCGATGGCATCTACATGGACTATGGCGGCTCAAACAAGGTGAGCAATAACGACCTGAGCGCGAATCACGTTTTTGGCATTTCTATATTCAGCTCGTCAAACAACATCGTTACAGGGAACACGATGAGCCAAAACGAATATTACGGCGTCAGATTTCGGCAATCGGACAACAACACGTTTACCTTTAACACCGTGCGCGCGAACGCTCAGGAAGGCATATGCCTCATCGAGACCACAAACCACCAGATATACCTCAATAACTTCATTGACCAACCTACTGCTATAATGGGACCTTCTCAGGCGAGGCTCTATTCCCCACAAGCGATGGCGTACACCTACAACGGTACCGCTCAGACGGGGTATATGGGCAACTATTACTCCGACTACAACGGCACCGCCTCCAATGGTACTGGGATTGGCAGCACGCCTTCAGCATATGGCGACAAGTACCCACTCATACAGCCCGTTGCGAGCTACGGTTTTTCTGACGGCGCCACTTCTGCAGGACCGGCGAGCAGTCAGACTGCCACGACGACTGTTGGCCAAAACAGCACTGGAACAGGAGTTCCGGGATTTGAAGGAACTTACACCGTAGCAGGGCTTGCAATTGTTGCACTCGCGTTGCTCGGCAAGAGGCACCGCGCAAAGTAGCGCGCGGAGCTTTCATTGCTTGAATCTCGAGCTCGCGGAAGAGGGATTCTTTGCCCTTCAAGGCGCAACAATGTTGAGCCAAAATTCAAAGTTGTCTATCAACGACAGAAAATCGATCAATTTTTCCTAGCGACCCTTATTTTTGGCTTCACCCGCCGCCAGTTTATCGACCGGTCTGGCCTCGCCCAGCGCAATTTGGGCCAACGCGGCGCGGGCCGTGGTCAGGCGGGCACCGGCCTGGTCAGCTTGCTTGCCTTTGGTGTAATTTAGCGTCCGTTTTCAACCGCCAGCAGGTGCGGTTCATTGATGTCGGTAAAGATGACGATACGGGATTCTCGGCGCGTGATAACGACGATTGCGCGTGTCTGTGTGCGGTTTCTGCACCGTGTGATTGTAGCCTTGAGCGAGAATACATACCATTTCGATTACCTGTTCGCATAGTAGAAGTCGTCTTGCCGCGCGTTTATCGCAGATTCAAAGCTGATGGCCTCGCGACGTCCTTCGTCGCACGAAGACGTGCTTAAACGCTGGCAGCTCTCTTCGTGTGTTTCTCAAGTTGTTTCAATATCCGGAGGTATTTGCGCTCCAAATCTTTGTTCAGTGTCTTTAATTTGTCATTCTCCTTCTTCAGGCGTTCAACTTCGGCGCGCACGCGGGTAAACTCTTCCGAATGCTTCAGCTGTAACCTTTCGTTCTCAGCTTTCAAGCGCTCGTTTTCGACCGCAAGTAGAGGTTCCTTGAGCATATCCGGTCGTAAGCTATAATAACATAAATAGAGCGCGCCGTAAAAAAGCGTAACACGTTCGTTGAGCGGCGATGCAGCGCAAGCCTACCGCGCGTGCTGCTTGGGAAGTATGCGGCTTCTTTCGTGTCTGTGTGTAGCACTTGAAGACGCAACGTGGGGGGGTGTACATCATCACCAGACGAGGGGCGCAGTTTCGCTCATGCTCAAACTAGAGCTCTGCAAGTCCCACGATGTGTGGCGCGGATTGCTTCAGCCACCCGTGACCCTGCGAATATCGAACTCATAGAATCGCCGGGAGTCCGTCTCCTCGAGTCAATACCTCGCAGCCGTGGTCAGTGATCCGCACGACATCCTCCCGTCGGTAGCCTCAGAGTCCAGGCACCGCTAATACGGCGTGACCGATGCTCACCGTCATGTTGGGTCTAAGCGTGATCTCGCCGTGCTGCGGATAATGGCTCGGGTGGGGGTACTCCTTGGCCTCGAGGCCGACGCCGTGGATGTAGCCCGGAACGACGTACTTGCCGAACTCGGTCTTGTTAATGGACTCCGCCATGAACTGGGTGACCTGCTTGACTTTCCAGCCCGGCTTTACCGCGTCGATGACCCCTTGTTGCGCCTCATCGTAGGCTGCCGCAAGCTTGATGAACTCCGTGCTGACTGCTTGTGCTGCTATGCCACCAGCTGACTGGCTGCACACGAAGGTACGGGCCATGTCGCTGGCATACAGATCTGCGACAGGGTGTAGATCTACGATGACGGGATCTCCGCCGCTGATAACCCGGCGTGAGACAAATCCGTGCAAGCCGAGCGAGCGTTCGCCTGAGTTAACGAAGGTAAGAAACCCCAAACGCTCTGAACCTGCCTTTCGCATGGCGTATTCGGCCTCTGCAGCAACGTCGTTCTCGGTTGCGCCGGCGATGAGAGCATCCGCTGCAGCCACCATTCCGAGCTCTGCGACGTGAGCGGTCTTTTTCATACGAGCGATTTCATCAGCTGACTTCACCATGCGTAGCTCGCTCATGATATCATCGTTCTCGACCATGGTGATGTCGGGATTGAGCTTTCTGAAACGAAATACTTCGAATCCGGGAGCGGTGTGCGTATCGAAACCGACGGTAGCTTTACGAAGGTCATGGGCCTTCATCGCGGTAAAGAAGTGCTGCATGAGTTCGGTGGCGCTGCTCCAACCGCGGACATCATTTACCCACGTGTGCGCACGAACTTGCTCCACCTCAGGTTGGAAGACGATGAGGGTTGGATCGGCATCTCGATAGAACAACATTCGAGCTTGCCGCCGATAATCGCCGGTGGTGTAGTAGTAGTTCTCAGCCCCGGCAATGAGCATCGCATCGACGTCCTTCGCGCCCATAAGCTCTTGAATCTGCTTTTTTCGTTTGAAATAATCGACCATTTTGCCCCCTAACCTGTGTGTGGGACCGCGGCACGCGGACGAAATGGAGCACTTATCTGCGAACCACGTACCTGCTGCTCTCGACTGCCTTTTCAAAGGTACGCATGTGCTCGGCGCGCGTTGTGAGGAACAGTCTTCCGCCTCGCTCTTCGATGAACCTCTGCTCATTGAGTTCAGAAATGCCAGCTTCAATCAGGGTTTGCGGCGTTGCCGCGTCGTCCAAGCTACAGGAGGCACACGCTTCGTGTATCTCGGCGGAGGTCAACCCTTCGCGTTTTGCTGGTTCTTCTTCTCCCTCTTCGATCAGCATTGCGTACAAGACGCTTTGAGCCCCTAAGCTTAGGCGCCGCACTTTGTCGATCAATTCCTGACTTTCAGGGGCTTCTTCACCTGTGTACTTACCTTCTTCGTTTTCTTGTGTCATTCTTAACTCCTGCGTGACTTATTCCAAAGTCCGCGAGGCACGAATCATCGTGAGCAGCATCTTGAACCGCTTTGCAGCTCGAAGCGCGTGCGGGACGTTTGCGGGCATCACGACCATAGTCCCTTCACGCGCGTGGACGGCGTTCCCCCCAATCGTGATCTCTGCTTCGCCTTCGACGATCTGCACGACTGCATCATATGGTGCGGTGTGTTCGCTCAAGCATTGCCCCGCATCGAAAGAAAACAACGTGATCACGCCCGCTTTCGTGTCGATAAGGGTCTTACTAACTACAGAATCGGTCGAGTACTCGATCAATGCCTTCACCTCGAGTGCTTTCCCTCTGTACGTTTCTATCTCGCTCACTTCCGTTCCTCCACTATCCTGACTACGCGAGTCGCGCTTAAGTAGGGGCTGCGCCAGGAAAACGTTTCGGGCGCGCATTGGCCGTGTTCCGATTCCAGCTCATCGTGCGCGTTTTCACGCCAATTCTTGACGCCACATCTTCGGTATATCGGCTTAGGCTGCTCACCAGCTTAATAGCGTGCGAGTCGACGAGCGCAACTATTTTATCCTTGCGTCCTCTCTTTTTGGCTACTCTAGTAAAAAGTGGTTTCGGGTCAAAAAGCTCAATTTGAGAGCGTGTTGCAGTACCTAAAAAACATGGCTTTGAACGACGTTAAACTAAATCGCATCGACCTCCTTTTTTTAGCGGCAGGCGGCATAATCTTCCTGCTTTTTGTTTTTGACCTAACTGGCACCAGAATTCTGTTCAATGGCGATGCGAGTTCTGCGAGTTTTTTGCTTAGCACGCTCACCGAAAGCCTTGCCGCGTTGTTTGCAATAACCTTCTCTGTTTTGATCATCGCGATTGAATTCTCAGCATCGAAGTATACACCGAAAGTGTTGCACTTCCTCCTCGAATCAATCTTCAAAGATTTTCAAATCGTGGGCATCATCGTGTTTTTTATCTCCGCAATGTTCGTCAACTTCATCACGTTAGCCCACGTAAGCGGGTCTACGGTCCCCAATGATATCAGAGTGTTCACGTCACTGAGCGTGGCGCTGGCGGCGTGGTGCTTTTTGTTGATCTTAAATCTATTCCGTCGCATTCCACGGTTCTTTAATCCTGACGACATTATTGACAACGTTAAGACCGCAGCTCTAAGGGAGAACGGACCACGCGAAAACACGGAACTCATCAAGATCTTAGGGGATATCATTAGGAAAGAAACACTACAGGGGAATGTTGACGTCGCAAGCGACGCTTTGACTGCGCTCGAAGACGTCTCAGTCTATAATTTCAAAAATCGCAGAGAGGGGTTAAACGAAGAGGTGCTGGAACAGCTGTTCGATATTGCCCGGACGGCAATCATGATCGACGACACGAGTACAGAGATCGAGGTTGTTGGCTCCGTTCGAGCCGTGTGTGTCGCTACCATCGAAGAAGATAGTAAATATCTTGGGGGTTTCAGATACCTGAGAGAGATTGGTATCCTCGCTCTCGATCGCTCGAGAGGGATCGTTCATTCCCAGCTGTTGTTGTCAGTGTCTCACCTTTTCACCGATTTGATATCATACGCAAAGGAGAAGGAACGGGACGCGCAGGCCCTGTTTTCGATTATGCAATTCTTCATCCTAGGCGGTTTCTACAACGCAAATCACGAGTCCGTGGCGAACCACATAATTGAGGACATCACCTCTGTTTGTACTCAAAGAGAAGTCGAAGTCGCCTTCAACGGAATAATGGAAAAGAAAGAGACGCTGCGATCGTATTTCGGAGGAAAAGATCCTGAAGATGCCATCAGAGATTTTCACGATGCGTTGATGGCATATTGATCTCGCGAACGGTTACAACTGCACGTCGGGAATATGGCGCTTGTCTGAGCACTTGATGTCGTACAGTTCTGCCTTTGCTTTACCAATCGGGCACTCTGGCGAGTGCTTATTGGGGCCGCAGTGCAGGCAGGCGTTATCCAAAGCTTTAAGCGCGTCATCTACTTGGTCAAAGGAAATCTCTTTTCCGCTGTATTTCCATTTAGTCAAACGATCACCTTTTCTGTCCAGGCTGGCTTATTATATGGTGTTTTGAATATTAAAAGCTCGCCTGATTCTTACCACGGCGAACGTCGCCTCGGCCACAAATAGAAGGTTTTCAGAAAGAAAACCGGTAGACTGGCAGCGAATATTAAACCAGCAGCGTAGACATCTTCAACTTGAACAACGTGAGCGATGACGCTTGTATCCCACGGGTTCATCGAAGCGCAACGATGAAGAGCGAAGAGTGGCAATGTTTAGCGACGTGCGGAGCATGACTGAGCAATCGTCGGATTATACAACGGATGCTTATGCATTAGAGGCGCAAGGCCTGACAAAGAGATACGGCGACCTAGTTGCCGTTGACGGCCTCACCCTGCAAATCAAGAAGGGAGAGATATTCGGATTTTTAGGACCCAACGGAGCAGGAAAGACCACCGCGATCAACATGATGGTCGGATTGTTGAGCCCGACAGGCGGTGTGGTGCTCATCAACGGACAAGACCGGGCGCGCGTGCCGAAAAGGAGCATAGGCATCTGTCCGCAAGAGCTCGTCTTGTGGGAGGAGCTGACGTGCGCCGAGAACCTCATCGTCATGGGCGACATGTACGACCTTCCGCGAACGGTCACGAACGAGCGCGTGCGCTCATTGCTCGCTGATCTCGCGCTTTCTGAAAAGGCGAACGTGCGCGTGTCGCAGCTATCTGGAGGCATGAAGCGCAGGCTCAACGTCGCGCTCGCCGTTATTCACAATCCTGATATCGTCGTGTTAGACGAACCCTCTGCCGGCTTAGACCCGCAGTCCCGCCTGTTGCTGTGGGACTTTGTTCGCTCACTCAAGAACAAGGAGGGGAAAACCATCATCCTCACAACCCACGCCATGGAGGAGGCCGATGCGTTGAGTGACCGCATCGCCATCATCGACCACGGCAAGCTTCTTCAGTTCGACACACCAGGAAACCTGAAAAAGACGATCGGTTCCGGTGATATCATCGAGATGCAACTCGCCGAACGAGAGAAGAACGAAGCGGTGATGGTCGACCTCAAAGCCGTCAACGGCATCTTAGAAATCAACGAAGCGAGCGGAAAGATCACCATACGAGCGTTAAACGCCGTCAGCCTGCTCCCTGAGATAATCGAACGCGTCGATGCGACTGGCACCCGCGTCTCGGATATTTCCATTCGGGAAAACACGCTCGAGGACGTCTTCATCTATCTCACCGGAAGGGGGCTGCGGGAGTGACAGTGAAGTTTCTATCGTTAGCGATAAAGGCGCTCAAGCAAACAATTCGAGACCGTCGCTCGCTCTTTTTCCTCCTGCTATTCCCTGTTGTGTTTATGGTCATTTTTGCCTTCGCCTTCGGCAGCCCCAGCTCGCTTGGCACAGGGACGGCACCTCACGAGATTGCGGTGATTAATCTCGACCAAGGGGCAACGGTATCCACCAACAATACCACCCAGCACATCAACGACGGCGCGAGTTTCACGCAGCTCCTCGAAAACATCACCTACGCGCAAACCGACACCCACATGTTCAACCTCAATAACGTGAGCTCAGATCAGGCCCAGACGATGCTCAAAGGTCGCGCGCTCGATGCGGTGATCACGATTCCGGAAAATTTTTCACAGGCGGTCATTTCATTGGCCAATGCCTCCGCGCGGGCTGAAACGACCTCCGATATCGGGCTGCGGGTAATAAACGGAAGCACCGCTCAGCTGCCGGTGAATACCACGCTTCCAAAACAGAGCAACGTCACCGCACAGGTCATCGTCGAAGGGGACACGGGCAGTTCCGCATTTGGCGCCGCGCAAGGTCTGATCTTTAACATCCTTGAACAATATAAGAGCCAAATACAGGCCACGGCGATTCGACAGGTTGACGCCACGCTGGCACAAAACCAAAGCCAAAGCAACGCGAGCATCGACTATATTTCGGCGGCCGTACAACCACTCACCGGCGCGCGATCATTGACGCTCTTCGACTATCAGGCCCCGGGATTGATTGTGTTCGCCTTGCTTATGCAGGTTAGCAGCGTCGCGCAAGACCTTACGAGAGAATCTGACCGCGGAACGCTCGGTAGACTCAAACTCTCCAATATGCGGTCTTTTGACCTCCTCTTTGGCACGTTGCTCACGTGGATTATCATCGCCGTAGCGCAAATACTGCTGCTCCTCGGGGTCGCCGTGGCGCTCGGATTTGAGTGGTCAGGCGGCGCGAATTCCATCGGGCTCGCCGTGCTCGTTGGCATCATCGGCGGGATAGCCTCGATTTCGCTTGGCTTGCTGCTTGCGGCGTTTACCACCAACGAGCGGCAGGCTGCACAATTAGGGGTGCTTATTGCCGTGCCGGTGTCCTTCCTCACTGGGGCGTTCTTTCCGCTCCCTAATGAAATACTTGGAACAGCGTTTGGGACGACGTTTCAGGTATATGACCTGCTCCCATGGACACAGGTCGCGGATGCGCTGCGTCAGATCCTCATCTATGGGAGTGGCTTTGGCGCCGTGGCGGTCTACGTGGGATTTGCGATCGTTCTCACCGCGATTCTCTTTGTCGTCGGTGTGATCTCGTATTCGCGGGTGCGATTGCGGCCGGAATAGCGCCATCGCAGCTCGCAGAATATCATAAGCATAAGCAGACGTGAAATACGCGTACTCCCGGGCGCGGTGGCATGGAACTGTCGCGCGGACAAAAGCGTAAATCTGACCGATATAGCCCCGCAGGTTGTGGGCGGACCTAGTGCGGGTGCTATTTGGATCGATCCGCACTAACGAAGAAATGATGCGGCTGCGGTTCAATTTCGAGCATCACCGGCATCCTTGTGGATGAAGTCGAACGCGGTACGTTGATAGGCTCAAGTTCTCCAAGACGCGACAATCAGGCGGTGAATTCGCTGTATTCATCGGGTGCCGCTAAGCTTTTTGACAGGGGACTTTTTCCACTCCCGAAAGTCTCCGTCTGGACGCTATTCGGGCCGCCATTTCAAATATATAACGTTCTCCGTCGGACACGCGCGATAAATGCGCTTCGTTCCGCACTCATTTTCGGGACAGGGATTAAGGCGGTCACGCACGATGTCGTACTTATCATCGTCCCGACGATCGTTCTGTTCATCATCGGCGTGGTGGCTCTTTTTCGCACGCGTCCAAGGGCACAAAAATACCTGAAAAGGCTATTTCGGTTCTTTCGTCTTTCCCAAGCAGCGCAAATGGCAAAGTATTTCGTGTGAAGCAGGCCAGAATTGATAGGGGACATTGATGGCAAAAATAGAAGAAAAAATGGCTGACGAAATGCGAGCGGCGTGCATATTCCACAAAGGCGCGGTTGCTGCGATAGCGGACGATATGGGGCAGATACTCCGCGAAGTCATCGAATGGGTGATGAAGAGGGGGTTGCAGATGGCAGGACCTCCATTCGCGGTCTACTATAGCAGCCAGGAAGATATGGCGAGAGGCGAAATGCAATTTGACGTGGGAATCCCATTCATCGGAGACGCGCAAGGCGAGGGGAAAATACAGATCAAGACATTCCCTGCGCAAGAAGTGCTCTCAGCGATTCACAAAGGACCGTATAACCAGATAGCACCCGTTTATGCAGCGTTGATGGAATATGCTGCGCAAAACGACTACGAGGTAACTGGAGCGCCGATGGAGCTGTATTTGACCAACCCAATGGAAGTTGCAGAAAGCGACGTACTGACTGAGGTACGGTTTCCCATCGCAAAGCGGGGACGTTAACGGGCCCCCGTCTTTAGAACGCAACTGTTCTTTTGGCGTTTTTCCGGTTCCACGCAGCAGGGCTGAATTCGCCTGCTTGCAGCCACCACAACGATGCTGCAGGGCCCCCCTTCTTGACTATTTAAGTTTATTGCTCGAGGCGGCTTTGTAAAATAAGTGCCAAAATGAACCAAAACTGTTCGACTTTTTTAACACGCGCCGGACTTTTTTAACAAAAATGAATGAGAGACTTAATGGGTTGTTGTCGCAGAAGTCACTTTTTTTAGTTTCTTAGTTTTCAGGAGGTGACAAAATGAAGATTTGTATTGAACTAGATGAAGAAATGGAAAAACAATGGAACAGCGCAAAAGAAAGTTTGGAAGAAGAATTTAACCGGCAGAACGATGCATCGGTCTTTTTTACTGATTCAGAAGTATTTGGAGGGATACTTGAAGGATGGAATATTGCTGAAAGGTCGATGGTGCAGGTATTCTACGCTTGGAAGTTCTCTAAAGAAGATATTAGCAGAATGAAACAGCGAAAATTGCATCAGCAACGATAGCTAGATTGAGTATTCCTTTTGAATTGAAGCCATTTTTTTAACACGCACCCAACTAGACTTTGAGCTTCAGGCAAGTGCATGAGATTTGGATATGGATTAACATTTTTTCCTTTCTGTATCTTTTCTCTAGATTTTTAAAAGAAAGTCAAAATGGAACCGAAATCGTTAAATATAACGCCTGTAGTGTTTAATTTGTCGATGCGGGAGAGCGATAAGCGATCTTCGTTATTTGGTGGCGTCGCTCAGACGTAAATGAGTGTTGTGGCTAAGGCTCTTGCCGATATGTCATGTTAGCAGGCTGCTCACTTAAAAAAAACGTGGCTTCGCTGCGCCCGATCGGAACGTGACGATTTACGAGCTCTACGAGCTCCTGTTTCGAGAGCTCCATTTGCCGAAGGTGGTACGCTTGCTTCATGACTGCTGCGTCAAGAGCCACTTCGATGGACACCGCGCAGTATTTGGTTGGCCTTGTAACTGATTCTTCAATCATTGCCTTCTCAAGAAGTCCGTTCAGCGTCTTGTAGACATCCGCGCGAGCTATTCTTGTTACATCAGCAAGCTCACCGGCAGTTTCCTCGCCGTTGTTGAGCAGCGTTAAATAAAGGCTAGCCTCCATTTCGCTGATGCCAAACGTCTGCAGCCGTTCTACCACCGTCTTCTCCATCAGCGGATAGTATTTTCCGAATGGTTTTATACATATGGCCACGATGCCGCACGCGCGCAGACGAAAGCCGATACTTTGCGCGGATTTTGGCGCCTTTTTTAGGCAAATCGGCCCTATCTCAAGCTTAAGCTCTCTAATACTGCATAGCGACAAGTCAAAGGCCCGTAATCACGTTCTCAGCGTACCGAGGATTGCACAGGCCAAAGAACAGGATCCCGGCTCTTAGTTTCGCTGCGCTGTGTTTCGACCGGCCGAAAAGGAAATGGAACAACGCTGAACCTTTTTTGTTCTACGCGTGATTCTTATGGAGTCAAGAACTCTTCAATAACTTGCCTGACCACGGCCACATTATTGTACCGCTGCTCCCGTGGATGCGTAAACCAGCGTGATGTCCCGGTCAGCAGCATTAGCGATCAGTTTCTGCAGCAGGTGCGTTTTACCATTGAGCTCGGCTCGGTACCATTTTGGAATTCGGGCCATCATTCGGGTCGTGTTCAAACCATTTGCGAAGTTCGGCCCTAGGCGCGAGGTCTCCCGACCACCCATCGAGTTTGGCATCAGATTTTCTCACACCTCTCGGCCACAGTCGATCAAAAGAGGACTCGGTAACCGTCGCTGGACGCGCCTCTCTCGTAACTCCTTTTGGATTTGATCATAATCCCACCGGAATTCTCGCAAACTCCCCTTGTACCCCGCGGCCAGCACTCGCGGCGACGCGTGCGCTTCTTAAGTAACATGCGCAGTGCAAGAGCTGCGTTTTTCAGCTGCTTGACTTGCACCGGCCAACACACGTGGTGTCTTGAGATCGGGCGCGGCTCTGCGGCGATCACCCTAAGAAGGGAGGTTCACGACAAATCGCGCACCCCTTCCTTCTTCGCTCTCCACGGTGATCGTTCCGTCGTGCAACTCCACAATCCGCTTGCAGACGGCAAGACCAAGGCCGGTGCCCTTCGCCTTATTAGTAAAAAGGGGGCTGAATAGCTTATCCTTAATGTCTTCGCGAATTCCAACGCCGGTATCTTCGACGGTCATTAGCACGGTTCCATCTGAGGCAGCGGCGCTGATGGTGAGCTGTCCGCCCTCGGGCATCGCTTGAATTGCGTTGAGGCTCAGGTTCGTGAACACGCGCTGCATAAGCCGGCGATCGAGGTAGAGCGATAAATCGTCGGGAATGTCGGTCTTCACGTGAACCTTACGAGGAACTTTCATTGATGAGAGCGTCGAGGTAATAAGATCGATGGCTCTGATCTGCGTTTGCTCCGGATTGAGGGGTTGTGCATAGGCCTGCAAGTCCGCTACGATCTTGTCCATGTAGCGCACTTGTTCATCTATGAGGTCGTACAGTCGATCGACGTTGTCCCAGTCGGCACCCCCCCGTTGGTCCGGCGACGTGAGCACGCCCCTCTTCTTCTGTAAATCGATTGCAAAGCGAATTGCCTGTAACGGATTGCGCAAATCGTGACCGACCATAGTAGCAGTCTCGCCGATCGCGGCAAGACGTTCTACGTTCTTGAGGGCTCTCTCTGCCTCTAGGCGGGCCGAGATATCAATGCCGGCACCAAGCACCCCAACAAAGGTGCTTTGATTGTCAAAGAGCGGCGTGAACATCCATTCAATCCACAAGTGGCGTCCGTCCTTTGTGACGTTCTCGCTGACCATTTGGGTATAACTGTCAGCAGCGTCGAGAAGGTTCCGGGTAAAGCTGGCAAACTGGCTTTCTGTACTCTCAGTTGCCCGTAGCAGCGTACCAACAAGCTTGTGTCCGATGAGTTCTGCTTCAGCGTACCCAAAGAGCTGTTGTCCATATTTGTTGAGGAACGTGATATTGCCCTCTAAATCCGTCTGTAATATGATGCTATTGACGCCCTGGATCAGTTCCCGGTACTTGCGCTCGCTTTGTTCAAGTGCTGCCTCGATTCGGTTGCGCTCAGTAACGTCAGTTCCCGAACTTAGCATGCCAACTATGGTGCCCGCTGCGTCTTTGAGAAGTGCGTTGTGCCACTCCATATCGCGTTCTTCACCGCGGGCCGTTTGCACGGGGCTTTCGTAGCGTCTGAACGGTTCTATCTCTCCAGCAGTGATCCGTTCAAATCCGTCAAGCGTCTTCTCTCGGGCGCGATCGGGCACAAATTCGTTGAACCAGTCTTTACCTGGCGCCTGTTCTTGCTGTACGCCGAGGAGCTCGCACCCTTTGCGATTAAGACGAGTAATTCGCCCAACAGTATCGAGCACAACCATGAGGACTTCGGCGGTATCGAGGTACTGCTGGGCTTGATCGCGTTCGCGCCGAACAGTTTCTTCGATGCGCTTACGCTCTGTAACATCCCTCGCTGTCGATATGAGCGCTTCAACGATCCCCTCTTCGTTGTAGATGGGGGTGAGGACAAATTCGAAATCCTTCTCGCCGGCAGGATCGATCCAGTGCAACTCGTCGGTCACTCGACGACCTGTTGCGAACACAATGTCACCGAGGGCAATCATACGCTTCATCGGCTGAAGTGGCAATCCGAGCTCCGTCCACGTCTTACCTACCATTTCGTGCGGCTTAAATCCCAGCGCTCGGGCTCCAGGCCGATTAACGTATATGTAGCGGCTGTCCCGATCAAACACGTAAATTAGATCGGCTGACGCTGATAGAAAACCCTCGAGAGTGCGTGCCTGCTGTGCAACCTTCCCAGCCAGGAGCTCGTACTCCTCGCGCATGCGTTGTTCGTCAGTGACATCACGGATCGCGATGACAATGCGCGTTACGCGCCCTAACTTCTCGCGGACCGGGTAAATCGAGAAAACTTTACGCTTGGAATCAATCACTGCTTCAGTTCGAATGGGTGTTTTCGAAGCAACCGCCTCTTGCCTCCAAGCAGTTATTTGCTTTGTCAATTCACTTGAAATGACCGAACCCACCGGTGCTCCGACCGCCTCAGAAAAGGTCGTGCCGAGCCAGAGTGCCGCAGCCTGGTTAAGAGTAAGGATAACGTCTCTCTCATTGATTACCAAAATGGAATCGAATAGTGCGCTTAGAAGTGCATATGCAGCGGGTTCTGACTCGCTCACTGGCGTCGCGGGTTCATCCGACTGCATCTGATTTTCATTTTCGAGTTCGTGCATACTGGCACGCTTCCGCGAACAAAGGCGGCAATTATATGTTAGCGTTAGGAGTTTATTAAGCTTATCTGATATGGAACGGCGCTCAGTCGCGGCACGATGGCGTACGTGCAGCCTCGAGCGCGTAAGCCAGTGTGCTCTGACATGTCAAGCTGCGCCGACGAGCATCGAATTCGTGCACTCAGCAAATAAGCCTTTTCAGGCGCGGGTGGCCGCTAACGGCTCGTTTTTGTCAATAAAAATTAATAACATTAAGCTTCTGGACTATTGGGGTTTAGGCATGGACAACGCTGTAGATAACCTATTTGAGGCACTTTTCGCTCTTACTGACTTGCGAGTACTGCTGCGCGAGACCGCCCCCTTGCACAAGTTGAGTGCCGAGCAACAGATGCAAGCGCGAGAAGCTCTCGCACGCGCAAAAGTCGCTTTGTCAAAGCTTGAAGAGGAGCTTCAAGAATGAAGATCGCAGGGAATATACCAGTCCGTGAAGTCGAGGAGAACTTCATCAACATCCAGCCGATCCAAGCCGCAGGCCGTTTGACCGCAGAGGCGATGAAGGCGCTCATCGCCTACGGCGACGGTTACTCGACGTGTGACCAGTGCCGCAAGCCTTTTAGACTCGATAAGATTACCAAGCCGCCAATCGCCGAATTCCACAGCGAGCTCTCTAGGTTTTTAAATATGGATGAAGCTCGCGTCACGCCGGGGGCGCGCCGCGCCTTTCAAGCAGTTTGCCTTGCGCTTGTGGAAAAAGGCGACACGGTTTTGGTCTCAGCGCTCGGACACTACACTGAGTTCCTCGCGGTTGAGAATGCAAAGGCCATCGTGCGCGAAGTCCCCACAAATGATCTTAATATCGTTACGGGCGACGCCGTCGCGCAAAAAATCGAAGAAGTGACGCGCGAACAGGGCAAATCGCCCGCCCTCGTGATGCTCGATCACTTCGACTACTCTCTTGCTAACGAGCATGACGTCGCCGGAGCTGCGAAGGCAGCGCACCAATACGACATTCCCATCTTGTACAATGGCGCGTATACCGTTGGCATAAAACCCGTTGACGGCAAGGCACTCGGCGTAGACTTTGTTGTGGGCAGCGGGCACAAGTCAATGGCGTCGCCTGCACCGAGCGGCGTTTTGGCAACGACGAGCGGGTACGCGGATACGGTGTTCAGCACCACGCAGATGATCGGTGATGTTACTGGGCGGCAGTTTGGCGTGAAGGAGGTCCAAATGCTCGGCTGCACGCTTATGGGCGGCAACATTCTTGCGATGATGGCATCTTTTCCGACAGTGAGGCGTCGCGTAGAGGGGTGGGGCGAGTACGTCACGAAGTCGAACTACGTTGTCGACGCCCTTCTTAGCATAAAAGGGAATATGTGCGTTAGCGAGTACCCTCGCAAGCATACTTTGAGCAAGGTAGATACTACTGGAAGTTTTGACACGGTAGCGCGGATCCATAAGCGACGAGGCTTTTTCTTCAGCGATGAACTGAAGCAGCGGGGCATTGTTGGCGCTTTTTCTGGGGCGACCCGCGCGTGGAAGCTTAACACGTATGGCTTAAGTTGGGACCAGATACGCTACGTAGCAGACGCATTCAAGGAAATCGCTGGGAAATACGGATTGTTGTAGCGATGGCGGCGAGTTTCGGATGTCTCGGCGCATACGCCGTGGATCACCGGCCTACGGTCTTGCTTGCACAACGTGCAATTTACTTTTAAACAACTGACGTAGTTTTTCCGCGCCCGCGATCTCTTGCTGGTCTAAACCCCATTCGGCAGGATACAACACGAATGGCTTACACTGGGTACCACCCAACCCCCCGTGACTGCCGATCAACTCCTCGAACGCAGCGACCTCGTCGTTGGTGGGGTCGTAGACGCTGTTGACGCTGAGTCCGGGAATAAAGTGTATCAGGAGGAGGAGGCCAAAGGCCTCGCAGATCCAAATCACCAACGTTCGATAGATGGAGCGCAAGTAGGGCCGCAGCTTGCTGCTCACTATGAACCCTCCTCCTTGCTCGCCAACGTAAATACTGTAATTTCCGGCGGGCAATTAATCCTTATCCAGAACACGTTGGTTCCAAGACCACGGCTAGTATACTGGACCATTTCCCCGATGCGATACCGACCAAGAGGGTATTTCTTGGCGTGCGGGCCCCGGACGAGCGTCCCGATGCCAGGGAAGATCAGCTGTCCCCCGTGCGAATGCCCTGAGATCTGCAGGCTAAATCGCCCAGTCGTCGCGCTCACGTCAGCAAAGTCTGGCTCGTGGGCCAACAGGATTGCTGGGCCCGACGGCGGAAGTTTGGCGAGCACGACGTCCAAGCGATTTTTGTGGAGCGTAACGCTATCGACGCCGGCGATGTGTAGCGCTGCATCCCCTCGATGCAGCGTATAAACGTCGTTGCTCAGGTCGACGATATCGCTGCGCCGCATTACCTCTCGAACGGTTGCTTCGCCAACCCAGTGGTCGTGATTCCCGAGGACCGCAACGCTCAGGTCCTTTGGGCTAAGCTTACTCAGTGATGCCGCCATCTCTGCT
>Ga0182010_10000594_pt1 | contig 20455 bp, 18 predicted proteins | sample 611E1MmetaG_FD_120488 | JGI IMG/M metagenome (GOLD analysis project Ga0182010, IMG submission 120488) | Permafrost microbial communities from Stordalen Mire, Sweden - 611E1M metaG | ecosystem: Environmental > Terrestrial > Soil > Wetlands > Permafrost | place: Sweden: Stordalen | collected...
GGCGCGGCCTCGGGTTCGGCCGGCGCGGCCTCGGGCATCGGTTCGGGGACAGGCTGGGCCTCCACCTCGATCTCGACTCCGGCCGCAGCAGGACTGGGCTCGACAGTCGCAGTCTCGACGGCGACCGGGCTCCACGTCTGCGAAGCCCACGCGGCCCTCCGGGGGATTCCGGCGAACAGCGGATCGATTCCCGACGGATGGCGTTCCAGCGCCTGCTCGACGCAGCGCCGCGCCTCGGCGTGCCGATTGGCAATCGCGGCGGCCTCGGCCGCGATGACGAAGCCGAGCGCCTCGTCCCCCCCGTCGGACAGATACGCAGCTGCGGCTTCGCCGGCGCCCTCGAGATCGCCCGTACGCCAGCGGGCCTCAGCCAGATCCAGACGCGCCAGCGTATCCAGCCCGTCACGGCCGGCCAGCGCCTCGAACTCGGCCCGCGCCATGGCCAGGGAGCCCGTCTTCAGGTGGATGCGCGCCAATCTGATCTGGAGCGACGGATCGTCGACAGGCAGCGGCTGTGCCGGCTCGGACGGCTCGGGCTGCGCAGGCGGCTGAACAGCGATCTCCGAGGCCGCGCCCACATCGGGCAGATCCACGTCAAGCGCCGCCGGCGGCCCAACATGTTCCGCGCCAGAGGCTTCCACAGCCTGTGCGGCATCGTCCGTCGTAATGATGCCGCCGGTCGTAGTTCCCGCCGTGCCCTCGGCGACCCCGTGGCTCTCGATCGTATCGGGGGCCGGCTCGGCCTCTGAGGGGCGCTCCGATTCGTCTGAGATTCCGCTGCTCTGGCCATCCTCGTCGGCGAGGTCGGGCCGGCCGGCCAGGGCTTCGTTCGAAATCCGGACCAGGACCTCGGCCGGCTCGTCGAGCGAGTCCAGCGAGAGTTGCAGGCCGGTCGGGTCGTCGTGGGGCATTGGCGGCGGGCTCGCAGGCTCAGACTGGTCGTGAGGATCGACCGCAGGCAGGCTCGCCGCGTCCTGGACAACATGCCGATGGCGCGGCCTCCAGCCGTATCTCATGCCGCGCCGCCAGGCAGTCGCAGAAGCGATTCGAGGCGGCGGCCTCGCCTCGGCGGCGCCACGACCGCCAGACGCAGACCGTCGTCGTTGATCAGCCGCCGGGCCAGCGACAGGATTCCCTCGCTCGTAACGGCGTTGAGCTCGGCCAGGGCCTGATCCAGGGTCAGGACTCGGTCGTGCAGGGCTTCCTGCCCTCCCAGCCAAGATGCCACGTGGCGGGTCTCCTCCATTCGCAGCTCGAGCCTGCCGGCCAGGTAGCGCTTCGAGCGAGCCAGTTCGTCGGCCGGCACCGCGTCGTCGCGGACGCCCGCCATTTCTTCGAGCATCGCCGACACGGCAGGCGCGATCCGGTCGGGATCGACCCCAGCCGACACGACGAAAGCCCCCGAGTCGGCGTAGTCGACGATGTAGGAGCTGACGTCGTAGGCGAGGCCCTTCTCCTCGCGCACGGACTGGAACAGACGGCTGCTCATGCCGTCGCCGAGGATGGCGTTTAGGACCTCAAGTGTCCAGGCCTCCGGGTCATCTCGTCGCAGCCCCGGAACGCCCAGGCAGAGTTGGGCCTGGGTGGTGTCGCGCCGGACGGACATGACCCGCTCGCCGGCCGGAAGAGCCGGGGCCGGCTCGAATGTCGAATGGTTGGCCTCCCCGGTGCCGAACGCGCGACTGGCTAGAGAAACGACCTCTTCGTGAGAGATGTCGCCGGCGGCCGACACCACTACGTTGCCGGGTCGATAGGCGGAGGCCCAGAAGGCGCGCAGATTGGCCTGGGGGAGGCTGCGAACGCTCTCTTCGCTCCCAGCGATCTCTCGACCGAGAGGCGTGTCGCCGAACATCGCCAGATCGAAGAGGGTATGGACGTGCTCGCCAGGATCGTCGAGATAGGACCGGATCTCCTCGACGATGACGGCTCGCTCCGACTCTATCTCGTTGCCCCGGAGGTTCGGCCGGACGATGAGCTCGCCGAGCACGTCCATGCCTCGCGGCGACTCGCGCACGGGCACTCGTACCCAGTAGACCGTCGACTCACGGTCGGTAGCGGCGTTGAAGCTGCCGCCGATGCCCTCGATCGCCTCCGACACGGCTCGCGTAGTTGGGTATGCCGCCGTCCCCTTGAAGGTGATGTGCTCCATGAAATGCGCCGCGCCCGCCTCTTCGGCCGACTCGAGGCGCGATCCCGCCAGGACGTAGGCGGCGATGGAGACGGATCGGGCTCCGGGAAGGCGCGACGTGATGACGCGCGGCCCGCCGGGCAGCGCTGTGCGTTCGTACATCCGGTAAATGCTAGCGGAAAGGGAGTCGGGCCCAACACGGCCCGGAAGAGGCTATCGGAGAAGCGTCGCGGCCGGCGCCCTCTCGGGCGCCGGCCGCGACAAACCCACCCGAATCAGTGCCAGACGACGAGAATCCAGTTCTGCGCGAAGTACAAGACAAACGCGAGAGTGACCACGGCCATCAGCGGGTGGATTTCGCGCCACTTCCGCGTGACGATCTTTAGCAGAGCCCACGTAATGAAACCTGCGCCGATCCCATCCGTGATGCTGTAGGTGAGCGGCATGACGATCATCGTCATGAGGGCCGGAAGACCGTCCTCGATGTCCGCGACGTTGATGTCCTTGACCAGGACGAACATCAGATAACCGACCAGGACCAGGGCCGGGGCCGTTGCAACTCCGGCCACCAGACCGGCCAGAGGCGACAGCAGGATCGCGAGGAGGAACAGCACGCCGGTCACGACGGCCGTGAAGCCGGTGCGCCCGCCTTCGGCGACGCCTGCTGCCGACTCGATGTAGGTGGTGTTGGAGCTCACCCCGACGAAGCCGCCCACCGCCGCGGCGATCGAGTCGACGAGCAGGACCCGTCCGATACCGGGCACGGACCCGTCCTCGTCTGCGAGACCCGCCTCGGCGGCGATGCCCGTGACCGTACCCATCGTGTCGAAGAAGTCGCTCAACATGATGGCGAAGATAGTGAGGATGGCGGTGATCAGAGCGACCTGGCTGAAGACCCCCGGAACGTCAGAGTAGAACAGGCCGTTCCAGCTCGGCGTCACGGTCAATTGTGCCGGTGCCGAGGTCACTCCCGTGACGAAGGCCAGGATGGAGGTAACAACGATGCTGATGATGAGCGCCGCCTTTATGCGCAGCGCATACAGCACTATGGTGATCAGCAATCCGACCAGGAAGATCCACTGCGAGAGTTCAACGATCGGTCGAAGGCCCACCGGGGGAACCGAGCCGTAGGCGGAGTTCGAGCCGGCGATCAGGCCGCCGTTGGACAGCCCGATGAACAAGATGAAGAGTCCGATGCCGACGCCGATGGACCGCTTGAGCGCAAGCGGGACGGCCCGCATGATGGCCTCCCGGAGACCCAGGACGACCAGAACCGTGATGATCACGCCCTCGGCGACGATGACGCCCATCGCGGCCCCAGGCGTCATGCCCAGGCCCCCGTTGGCCTTCGGTGCCGCGAGCTGGTAGGCGACTATGGCGTTGATGCCGAGGCCCGCGGCAAGGGCGAACGGGTAGTTCGACACAACGCCCATGGCGATAGTCAACACGCCCGCGCAGAGGCAGGTTCCAGCGGCAACGGCGATCGGGTCTAGGCCGAGCGGCTTGGCGATGATGCTGCCGTTCAGGAAGATGATGTAGCACATCACCATGAACGTGGTAAGGCCCGCCCGGGTCTCGGTGACGATGTTCGTGCCGCGTTCATCGAACTTGAAGTAACGAGCTATTGGCGCCAGAACTGCATCCAACGGTCTCTCCTCCTTAGTTTCGCCTGGTCGTATCCCATCGATCGGCGACACCCGGAGACAGCCCCGGGCGGCGCATCCTCCTGGCCGCGTCTCCGCGCGGCCTCACCACGCCCTCGCCGGGGCCGATATCCGCCGAGCCCTGCCGGGTCACGGCCTCGCCCTGTCAGGTACCCCTACTCGTCCTCGATCGGATCGCGGCCGAGCAACTCCATTTGGACGTAGCCGGACGTGTCGAACTCGAGCTGACGAGGCTCGAGCGCGTCTCCCGCCGGAACTCCGGCAGGCGCAAGATCGATCACGACGGCTTCGTCCCCCTGAACCAGACGATACGTGAGCAGCTGGTCTGGACGGGTCTCGAACTCGAGATGCTCGAACGAATCCACGTTCAGGCAGATCGAGAGCGGGGTGAAGAATGTCGAGGTCTCCGGCTCATTCGAAACGATCCGCTCCACCCAGCCCAACCCATGCTGAACCAGCTCGTGGCCTCGGTAATACCGATAGGCCACGGTCTGTTTCTCGAGGGGTCGGAGGACGTTGAGCAGGTCGATCCGGCTTGAGACGATGCCGCGATTCACGAAGAACTTCGCAGGCGGCACGGACGACACCACTCCTCCTGGGGCAGCGGGGGTGACGATTGGGGACGCCGGTGACGGACCGGTGGATCGTACCTCAGGCGCACCCCCGGGGACAAGAGATTGGTCGTCGTCGATTCAGGCGCCGTTGGCATCGCCCCCTGGGTGGCGTGGATTCGTCGCGTTGGGACGTTCTCAGATTCTCGGGGTGAGTGGTCCCGACGGTCTCGCCTTCGACCGGCCGACTCGGGCGCGAGGGCCGAGGGCCGGCCGACTCGTCGCGGAACGGTGGCCGAAGACAGGTCGAGACTCGGAGCGCTGGCCCGGCAGCGCGCTATCATCGGTTCATGCTGCTCGCCCTCGACATAGGCAACACGAATATCACCCTCGGCCTGGTCTCTGGGGAGGCCATCGTCGCCGCCCGACGGGCGGCGACCAGACCCTCCAGCACGCCCGACGAGATCGAGGTGCTGATCGACAACCTGCTCCACCTCGACGGGGCCTCGCTCGCCGACGTCACCGGCATCTCCCTGGCGTCGGTCGTGCCGGCCCTGACGGGCGTCGTCGCAGTCATTGCCGAGCGCCGCGGCGTTCCGGTAATTGTGGCTGGGCCCGGCGACATGCCCATGCCGATTCGAGTGCCGCACCCAACCGAGGTCGGAGCGGACCGACTCGTCAACGCCCTGGCTGTGGCGCGCCTGTATGGCACGCCGGCTATCGTCGTCGACCTCGGCACCGCCACCACTTTCGACTGCGTTTCCCGCGATGGTGCATTCGTAGGCGGGGCGATTGCGCCAGGCCTCGAGCTGGCCCTCGAGGCGCTTGCCTCGCGCACCGCCCGGCTGCCCCGGATCGAGCTGAAGGAGCCCGATAAGGCCATCGGAACGGACACGGTCTCGGCCATGCAGTCCGGCGCCGTCCTCGGCTACCGCGCCCTGACTCTGGGGCTGCTGGAGAGCATCCGGATCGAGCTGGCTCGGACCGAGAAGGTCGACCCGGCAACGATCCAGGTGGTCCTGACCGGCGGCCTCTCCGAAGCGCCCTGGGCAAGGGCTCTGCCCGGCGTCGACGCAATAGACCCGGAGTTGACGCTCAAGGGGCTGGCCATCCTCTGGGACCTGGCCAGTGGAGAGCCCGTCGTTCCGGGTGAGGCGACCATGGGCTGGACCGGCAGCGCCGCGGGATCGATCCACATCATTTCGGAGCACGCGAAATGACAGAGTCGGGCGGACGCCTCCGGGATCGCCGGATCGCTCTGGGCATCACCGGTTCGATTGCGGCCTACAAAGCCATCGAGCTGATGCGCATGCTGCAGAATGAAGGCGCCGACGTGCGGGTGCTCATGACGACTTCCGCGGTCGAGTTCATCGGGACGCTGACTCTCGAGACGCTGAGCCGCCACCCGGTCGACTCGGACGTGCTGTCGCTCGGGGGCGACGGGCGGATCGGCCACATCGCCGCCGCCCACGACGTCGAGGCGATCGTCGTGGCCCCGGCCACGGCCCACTGGCTTGGCGCCATGGCCAACGGACTGGCCGGCGACTCCGTCACCGCCGCCTGCCTGGCCACTTCCGTTCCGGTGGTCGTCGCCCCGGCCATGGACGGGGGCATGTACACGCACCCGGCCACTCAAGCCAACGTGGCCCGCCTCCGCGAGTTCGGCTACCGCATCGTCGAGCCGGAGTCGGGCGTGCTCGCGTCGGGCATGGTCGGGCGGGGCCGGCTCGCGGATCTGGGACGAATCGTGGACGCCACCGTCGAGGCGCTGACCGGGGAACCCGCCCCAATCGCCGCAGTGCAGCCGGCATGGACCGGCCGGCCAGCGGCGGATTCGGTGGCCGCGCCCTCAGCAGACTCGATTTCGTCCTCGACCCTGCCCTCGCGAAGCGACCTCGCCGGCTATCACGTGGTTGTCACCGCCGGTGGCACGGCAGAGCCGATCGACCCCGTCCGCTTCGTCGGCAATCGTTCTACCGGCAAGATGGGCATCGCCGTTGCCGAGGACGCTCTCGACCGTGGCGCAGCCGTGACACTTATCCTGGGCAGCGTGTCGGTCGCGCCGCCCGCCCGCGCCCACGTCGCCCGAGCAGAAACCGCCGCCGAGATGCAGGCGGCACTGCGAGCCCTCACCCCGCCCGAAGGCCCGCGTTTCGACGTCCTCGTGATGGCCGCCGCAGTGGCCGATTTCCGGCCGCGGTCGCCCTCCGAAAAGAAGATCGGCCGGTCGGCCGGGCTGACCGTCGAGATGGATCCCACGCCCGACCTGCTGGCCGAGACCGCCGGACGAGTCAGAACCGGAATTCGGGCATCGGGGACACGCCGGCCCGTGCTCGTCGGCTTCGCCGCCGAGACCGGCTCGTTCGAGAGGGTAGCCGACAAGCTCCGCAGCAAGGGCGTGGACCTGCTTGTGGCCAACGACGTTGCAGACCCGGGCTCCGGCTTCGGCACGGATACCAACAAGGTCACCATCTACGCGATCGACACGCCTCCCGAGGAGCTGCCGCTCCTGTCCAAGCGCGAGGTCGCAGAGCTGCTTCTCGATCGTGTCGCCGTACGTCTGGCCGCGCGGGCGAGCGGCGCGGGGAGTGGCGTAGTAAGTGGCGCGGCAAGCGCCGAAACGGGGGCGGCGGACGAGACCGAACCGGCGGAGGTCAGCGAGTGAGCCAGCCCCCGTCGCCGCAGCAGGCAGCGCGGCTGACCATCGCTTCCATCGCCCGCCTGTACGCCGAGGGCGAGCGGATCGCCATGCTTACCGCCTACGACTACCCCACGGCCCGCATCCTCGACGAGGCGGGCATTCCGATGCTCCTCGTCGGCGACTCGCTGGGCCAGGTAATGCTCGGCTACGACAGCACTGTCCGGGTGACCATGACGGAGATGCTCCACCACACCAAGGCCGTGGTTCGGGGCACGAAACGGGCCCTGGTCCTGGCCGACATGCCGTTCCTCTCCTACGGCGTGACCCCCGAGGCGAGCCTCGAGAACGCGGGCATCCTCATGCGCGAGGGCGGCGCCGGAGCGGTCAAGCTGGAGGGTGGCGAGCGGAGCGCCCGCACGATCGAGACGATCGTCCGAGCCGGCATCCCGGTCATGGGCCACATCGGCCTGACGCCGCAGTCGATCCACCAGCTCGGCGGGCACCGCGTCCAGGGCAAGACGCGCGAGGCCGGGCGCCAGCTCCTGGCCGACGCGCTGGCAGTCCAGCAGGCCGGGGCCTTCGCCATGGTCCTCGAACTGGTTCCGGAGCAGCTGGCCGCGGCCATCACCGAGCGGCTCCACGTGCCCACGATCGGCATCGGCGCCGGCGTGGGCTGCTCGGGTCAGGTGCAGGTCGTAACCGACCTCCTCGGCATGAGCGCCGAGTTCACGCCCAGGCACGCCCGCCACTACACGGAGCTGCACTCGATCATCAAGGCCGCCGCCGAGGCCTACCGGGCCGACGTGATCTCGGGAACCTTCCCCGGGCCGGCCGAGGGCACTCGAATGGACAGCGGCACGCTTGACGAGATACTGGGCCGAACCGCGCTCGACCGGCCGGAGATGGTCGAGGTGAGCCGCGGGATCCCGCTCGACCGGGACCTCTAGGCGAGTGGCCGGCACTCCGCCGCCCCAGATCGTTCGAACGCGCGCGGAGTTGCGTGCCGCGCTGTCTGCGGCCGCCCGTCCGGTCGGCCTGGTGCCCACGATGGGCGCCCTGCACGACGGCCACATCTCGCTGATCCGGCGAGCGCGTGCCGAGAACGCAACCGTGGTCATCTCGATCTTCGTGAACCCTCGTCAGTTCAACGAGGCGGCCGATTTCGAGAAGTACCCGCGTGACGAGGCCGCCGACGTGCGACTCGTCGGGGGCGCGGGCGCCGACCTGGTCTTCGCGCCGACCGTCGAGGAGATCTACCCGGCAGGCTTCCAGACGACCGTCCGCGTGGGCGCGCTGACCGAGTCGCTCGAGGGCGCGGCGAGGCCGGGCCACTTCGAAGGCGTAACGACTGTCGTCGCGATCCTGCTCGGGCTGTCAGGCGCCGAACGGGCCTACTTCGGTCAGAAGGATGCGCAGCAGCTACTGGTGGTCCGGCGCATGGCGGCCGATCTCGGGATCGCAACGGAGATAGTGGCCTGTCCGATCGTGCGCGAACCGGACGGCCTGGCCCTCAGCTCGCGCAACGTGCTGCTCAGTCCCGAGGCGCGGGCGGCCGCACCTGTATTGCATCGGGCGCTGATGGCCGCCCGCGCCGCGTACGACGCCGGCGAGCGGGACGGGGAGGCCCTCCGCGCGGCCATGCGAGCGACCCTGGCAGCCGAGCCCCTCGGCACGCCCGAGTACGTGAGCTGCGCCGACCCCGCCACGCTCGTGGAGCTGAACCGCATCGGCGGCCCGGCGCTGCTCTCGATGGCCGTCCGCTTCGGCCGGGTCCGCCTGATCGACAACGAGCCGCTGCCGTAGCGGCTTCGGCGAAACGGCCGAAGTAACCCCGTGAGGCTGCGCAGCCGCCTGCGAAATGACGGGTGCCGCCGACCGGCGCCACTCCCCGAGGAACCGCCGCGGGCCGGCCGGCGTCTGCGTCCCGAACAGCCGAGCCTCGGCGCAGACGCTCAACCCGGAGGGTGGAACCTTGACAGACAGCGACACCGACGCATTCGACGCCAATCCCGAACCCGAGGTTGCGGCCGCGCCGCCCGCCGGCCCGCGCCGGTCGTTCGGTCGGGCGCTCGCCGCCCGCTTGCGCAACCGGGGCCGAATCGCCAGGGTCCTGGCCCTGGTCGCGACCGTCGCAGTCATCGGCGGCGCCTACGTCGTGGGCGGCCCTCCGACTGCCACCGCCCAGGCCGACACCCTGGCAGATCAACCCGCCTTCCGTGCCGCGGAGATGCCCGGAGCGACCGCCGCCCCGGCTGCCGTTCCGGCTGACGGCGCCGCTTTCGGCACGCCGGCCCAGGGAACGAGTCAGGGCGAGTTGTCCGCCGGCGGCTCGAGCGACTCCAATTCGCAAACCGCCGGCGGGCAGAGCCAGCTGCTGGCCACGATCGCATCCAACCAGATCGTGAAGACCGGCGAGATCGACCTCGAGGTTTCTGATCTCGACAGCGCGCTGAACCAGGCCCAGTCGACCGTCGCGAGCCTGGGCGGGTCCGTCGATCAGTCGAATCGGTCCGGTACCGACAGTGACGCCACGGCGTCGATCACCTTCCGCGTGCCGGTCGCCAAATGGGATGACGCTCTGACGGCCCTCCGCAAGATCGGCTCGAAGGTTGTCTCGGAGCAGACAAGCGCCAACGACGTCACCTCCCAGGTGATCGATCTCAACGCCCGCATCGACAATCTCAAGACGACCGAGACGGCCCTCCAGTCGATCATGGCTCGGGCGAGCGCCGTCCCGGACGTCATCGCCGTCGAGAACCAGCTGAGCGACACTCAAGGCCAGATCGAGGAGCTCACGGCACAGCGCGACAACCTCAGCAACCAGGCGGCCATGAGCACGCTCACGGTTACGTTCGCGTTGCCGTCCAAGACGGTGACTGCCCTGGCCACCCAGGACTGGACGCTCGGCAGCCAGGTCGATCAGGCCGGTGCCGCCCTCGTGCGAATAGGCCAGGGACTGGCCACGATCGCAGTCTGGATCTTCGTCGTGGTCCTGCCGCTCGCTCTCGCGATCCTGATCCTTCTCGGGATCTGGATGGTCGGTCGCCGACTCCTCGGTCGAGGACGCCGCCGGAACGCGGCGGTCGGGGCATGAAGCGGTCCCACGCGACGACGGCGGCGGCGGCGATAGCCATCGCCGTCGTCTCCGGGTTCACCGGCGCTGCCCTTGGCGCCGCGATCGCCGAGCCGGCCCGGCCCCACGGATCCGCGGTCGGATCGGCGCCCCGGCCCTCGTCTACTACCTATCGGATCTGCGACGGCGCCTACGCCAAAGGCACGCGCTGCTAGCGGACGGACTGCGCCGTGAACGGTCGCCGGCCTGACTGGAGGATCGTGATCCGCAGCCTCGTCCGAGACGCATTCTTGGAGAGACATCGCCGGGCACTCCCGGCGACAGAGGGCAAGAGAGGGAGACTCATGCGAGCCAGAAGGTTCTGTTTCGTCGTGCTCGTCGCAGGCCTGCTTGCGGCCGCCTGCTCGAGCTCCTCCGCGACCTACGATCCCGGAATGGCCTACGGAGGCGACGGCGCGTACGGAGGGGCAGCCGCGACTATGGCCCCAGCCGCAACTTTGGCGCCGGCCTTCCCCGCGTCGAGCCCGGCCGGATTCGGCGAGGTAGCCAACCCGACTCTGGCGGAAGGACCTCAGACGGGCGGCGCGGCTGCAAGCGCCGGGGCGCCGGTCCCAAGCTCCAACGCCGCGCTGCCGGAGGACCAGATCATCAAGACCGGCTCGATAGACATCCAGGTTGCCGGCATTGACACCTCGATCGCCCGGGCCACGGACGAGATCCACGCCCTGGGCGGTTGGCTGGCCGGCTCGGATCGAACCACGAGCGACGCCCAGGACATGGCTTCGGCCACGTATCGAGTCCCGGCGGCGCGGTTCGAGGACGCCCTCGCGGCGATGCGCGTCCTCGGCACCAAGGTTCTGAGCGAGCACACCGAGTCGACCCCGGTCGGCGGGCAGATCGTGGACCTGCAGGCCCGAATCGCCAACCTGCGCGCGAGTGAGAAGGCCATCCAGGCAATCATGGAGAAGGCCAACACGATCGGCGACGTCCTGACCGTCCAGCAACGTTTGGCCGATGTACAGGGCCAGATCGAGGAGCTATCGGGCCAGCTGGCGGGTCTGACCGATCAATCGTCCTACAGCACGCTCACGGTGGTCTTCGTCGTGCCGATTCTGCCGACGCCAAGCCCGAGCCCCACACCCACGCCTTCGCCCTCAGCCACCGCAACGCCGGTCGTCTGGAGCGCCGGCGACCAGGCGGGTCAGGCGGCCGGCGCCCTCGGCGCGGTCGGCGAGTCCGCCGCGACGGTCCTGATCTGGGTCGCCATCCTGGTGCTCCCGATCGGACTTGCGTTCGTTCTGCTGCTGGCCCTGCTCGGATTCGCGGCGCGCAGGTTCGAGCCGTATCGCAGGCGACTGTTGCCCTTCACTGTGGCCCAGCCGGTGACGTTCGCCCAGCCCGGATGGCCGGCTCAGGGCGGGGCCGCCCCCGCGCAGCCGGCCTCAGGCACGCCGCCTTCAGGCACGCCGCCCTCGGGCGCGCCGGATGCCCATCCCGAGAAGACTCCCAAGGTCTGACCGATCGAAGCGGGCGGTCGTCGCGACGACCGCCCATCTGGTGACGGCCGCGCTCTCTTCCGCGACCGACTCGACGCGCCGGAGGGCGACCAGGTCAGCCCCGCGTCGCCGTCTTGCGTTCTACGAGCTGGACCGCATCGCGGAGCCGGCTGAGCGTTTCGGCGTCAACGGCATCAGGGCCGAGGTAAGGCCCGAGGCGTTCGAGGATGTCGACTACGAGACCGAAGAAGACGCCGACGTCGGCGAGGAAGAACTGCGGCTCGTTGTTGTATCGGACCAGCGTGAGCCGGCCTTGCAGGACCTGGCGCTCGTCGGCATGGGCGATCTGGGTCGAGAAGTTGTGGCCCTGGATGCCGTCGGGGTTGTTCAGGTAGTTGAGGGCGTTGTCGATGGCCAGACCGAAACGCGCCCGCCAGGCTATAAGTCGCTCCTGAACCTCAGGCGGGATCCGCACCTCGGCCGTCTCGTCGAAGACCTCGGGCGTAACCGTAAGGAGCCCCACGAGAGTGGCTCCGGCCCGCGCCCCGAGCATCACTTGGAGCGACCGCTCCAGGGTGAACACTTCCGAGTCGAACCTGGGGCTCGTGATGACGTCGGTCAGGAGGTCCTCGACATTGTCCAGGACGCCCGGCTCGGCCAGGGCGTTGGCGAGATGGAGGGTCTCCTCCTTGAACAGGAACTTCTCTTCGTGGTCGAGCATTGATGCTCCTATCCCGAGCGACTCCGGGTCCGCGATGCCGGATAGCCCGGGCAGCAAGCGGCAGACGTCAGTCGTGGGATGGTAGCACCGAAGCGAGCGCACTTCGACGTGCGCGATCGAGGAGCAGTGGGGCGGCGAATGCCGGCGCCGGAGCGAGGCGACTCTGACGCGAAGCTAAGCGTCGCCGAGCGCAGGCTGCCGGCGATCGCCGCTGGCGAGGACCAGCGGGGCGGTCCGGCGAAGAAGCGGCCCCGACGCGAGGGGGTACGTCGGGGCCGCAGGGACTTTGCCAGGAGGCAATTCTACGGGTAGAGGCCTCGAACCGACGTGGCGTCGGCCACACGCTGCACGGCGAGCATGTACGCCGCCGTCCGCATGTTGACCTTCTCCTTGAGACTCATTTCGAGCGTGCTGGCGAAGGCCTTGGTCATGATGCGCCGCAGCTTGTCGTTGACCTGGTCGATGCTCCAGAAGTCGCGATCCAGGTCCTGAACCCACTCGAAGTAGCTGACCGTGACACCGCCCGCGTTGCAGAGGATGTCCGGGATGACGAACTTGCCGTTCTTGTAGAGGATCTCGTCCGCCTCGGGCGTTGTGGGTCCGTTGGCGGCCTCGCCGATTAGACGAGCTTTGATCCGGCCGGCGTTTCGGGCTGTGATCTGGTTCTCGAGCGCGGCCGGGATGAGGACGTCGCAGTCGAGCTCCAGGAGCTCTTCGTTGCTGATGTCCTTGGTGCCCGGGAAACCGCAGACCGAATGATGCTCCTGCTTCCAGGCCAGAACGGCATTCGGGTCGAAGCCCTCCGGCCGATAGATCCCGCCGGTCGAGTCGCTCACGGCGATGATCTTGCAGCCCTGGACGGCGAGGAGCTGAGCGGCAATGGCACCGGCGTTGCCGAAGCCCTGGACGGCGACGCGGCACTTGGGCAGGTCCATGCCGAGATGCTTTGCGGCGTCCTCGAGAGTGTAGACCGCGCCCTGGGCCGTGGCCTCATTGCGGCCTTCGGAGCCGCCCAAGGCAATCGGCTTGCCCGTCACGACGGCCGGCGACGTGTACCCGACATGCATCGAGTACGTGTCCATGATCCAGGCCATGGTCTGCGATGTGGTGTTGACATCCGGAGCGGGGATGTCCTTCTCGGGGCCGATGATGATGCTGATCTCGGTCGCATAGCGTCGAGTCAGACCCTCGAGCTCGCGCTGGCTCAGCTTCTTGGGGTCGACGATGACGCCGCCCTTGCCGCCGCCGAACGGGATGCCGACGACTGCGCACTTCCAGGTCATCCACATCGCCAGGGCCTTGACCTCGTCGAGGGTCACGTCCTGGTGGTATCGGATGCCGCCCTTGGCCGGACCGCGGCCGAGGTTGTGCTGGACACGATAGCCCGTGAAGACCCGCACGGAGCCGTCATCCATCTTCACCGGGAAGTGAACGGTCAACTCGCGTTTGGGCTCGCGCAGGACTTTGCGAAGTCCTGGCGAAAGATTGAGACGCTCGGCAGCCAGATCGAACTGGCGCTGGGCGACGTCCCATGCGTTGATCGCAGCAGCGATCTGCTCGGTCGCCATCGGCCGGATACCCTCCATAGCCGTGACCGTCAGGTCGGAAGCGCTCGCCTGCGGGCTCGACTCGCACGGCGGACGGCGCCCACCCCCTTGACGACCCCGACAATGTCGCGGCGGCCTTCCGTTTGGTCTGGGAAAGCGGCACCGCAGGTTCCACTTGGGTCCGAGTATAGACCTCCTGGGAAATGGCGCCATTAACCGATGTCATCGGCTGCAGGGCCGTCTGGCCTAACGTTCAGGTACCGAGATAGCGTAATCGCCCTATGAATCGATGGTGACGGTGCCCGCTGGCCTTAGCCCCGGTCAGTCCTCGTGGACCAGTATGGAACCGTAGGCGCCCGGCCCGACATGGGCCCCGATGACCGGCCCGATGATCTGGCACGTGACGACCCTGGGGGCCGGCTCCGGCAATCTGGCGAGCACGGCCTCGCGGAGCGCCTCGATGTCCGCGGGCGGTGAGTAGAGCAGATGGAGCGCCGTGACCGGCCGGGCCGCGAGGAGTTCGATGACGCGTTCGGTAGCTTTCGAGCGGGTCCGCGGCTGCTCGGCCACGATGACCAGGCCTGCCCTCATGATGATGATCGGCTTGATCGAAAGCAGGCCCCCGATCGCGGCCTTGGCGTGGCTGATTCGGCCGCCCTTTCGCAGATAGTCGAGCGTGTCCAGGGCGACATAGAAGTCCACCTTGTCGCGCAGCGTGGACAGCTGCGAGCAGATCTCATCGGCGGAGAGGCCGGAGGCCGCCAGGGCGGCCGCTCGAAGGACCAGGGCACCTGCACCCATCGAGGCCGACCTGGAATCGACGATGGAGATAGGCCTACCGGGCAGCATCTCCCGAGCCATCCTGGCGTGCCTGATAGTGGCCGAGATGCCTTCGGACAGGCAGACGCAGACGACGGCCTCGTGCCCGTCGTCGAAGGCCTTCTCGAAGGCACGCTTGAAGAGGCCGACGCTCGGTGCGGCGGTGTGGGCGAATGGACTGTTCGGGGCGCGGAGCTCCTCCCAGAACGCATCCGGCGTGAGCTCGTCGGGCGATAGATAGGTTCGCTCGCCGAGGGATACCGACAACGGGACCTGTCGGACGCCGGTCTCATTCAGTTGCGCCGGCGTCAGGTCCGAGCCCGAATCCGTCACGATCGCGACGGCCATTACTTCTCCTTGGCTGCTGCCTCGGGTGGCCGCGGCCGACGCCACCCCGCCATCGAGAGGGTGTCGCGAACGGAGCCCGTCGTTGAAGGCGGCCCGCCGTGTCGGACCGTCGGGGCCATGATGTCCCCCTCACGGGCGCGCAGGTTCAGCAGGGCGAAGATGCCGACCGCCAGCAGACCCGCGGTGGCTACGACCAACCCGTCGATCCCTTTCCATGAGGCCGCGATCCCGCCCACAACGGCCCCGATCACCTGACCCACGCCCAGAAAGACGGAGTACAGGCCCATGATCGCGCTCCGATCTTCCTCGAAGCCCTCGCTTACGTCGGCGAGCAGACCGAGCGCGGCCGGCGTGGCCCCCGACAGCACGAACAAGGCCACCACTGCCACGCCCCCGAGAGCCAGGAGCAGCGCCACCGACGAGCCACCGAGATGGTTGATCGCCAGCACGTCGACCGCCATGACGACGAAGGCTCCGACTCCCAACAGCAGCATCGTGGTCCGCCGAAACCGGGCGTACACCGTTCCCCAGAAGAGCAGACCGCACCCGAAGATGACCGCCAGAACGGCCTCGCCGAAGCCGATCGTCGTGGCCGATACGCCCTGCATCAGGAACTGGCTTGGATCGTGGATGTTCCCCCTGAGCAAGAGCGGCGCCTGGAGGGCCCACAGCCCAAGGATGGCGTTGATGGCCAGCCACGTGGGGGCGAACAGAAGGACCTTGCGACTGGTCGCCATCTTCCAGTATCGGGATAGCTCCATGCCGTGTCGGTCCGCGGCGGCCGGCGCGGAGATATCGGATTTGCGATCGCGAGGGACTTCCGAAACGCCGTACGCGTACAGACCTAATGCCACCGCGTAGCAGATGCAGTTCAAGAAGAAAGCCCGACGCCCGAAGGCGTCCCACAGGATGCCGCCAAGCGCCGGGCCGACGGCGAGCATGCCGCCCAGCGAGACGAACTCGAAGAGCGAGACCACTCGACCGCGGAGCTCCTCGTCGTCGGCGGTCTCGGCGGCAATGAAGCCCAAGGTCGAGGGGATCGAGGCGGCAGTCGAGCTGCCCTCGAGCAGCCGCGTGACGAACAGCACCGGCAGGTGCGTCGTGAGGCCCGTCATGAAGACTGCGACGCCGCCGAACAGCGGCCCGAGCAGCATGATCACCTTGCGGCCGTATCGGTCGGCCAGGACGCCGAAGACGATGGCGCCCGTCAGCTCGGTCGTGTAGAACCCACCGGTGAGGAGTGAGATCGTCCCAGGTCCCGTCCCCCGGTGCCGGGTCATCTCATCGATGAGGAAGACGAGCATCACGCCTGTGACCGCCGTGCTCACCCGCAGCACGAGCGTCGCCAGGAGCATCGAGACAATGGAGCGATTCATTGGCCGCATAGCCTAGCGGGTGGAACCGATCTCGTGGCACCGGCTGAACGCCAACGCGCGGCGGTACGTCTTCCGGCCACGTCACCGCGCGGTGCGGCCCGAGGCATGGATTCGACGGCCGTTCGAGAGGCCATGTGGCCGGCCGGAGCCTGACGGCGCGGCGCCGGGAGGGGTCTATACTCGGGCCGACCGGTGGCTCGCCGCGCTCACATCGCCCTGCCACCGGTTCGGTTTAGGAGGCCGACGCGAGCTTCGGACAGCGCGGAGAGCAATCGTGTCGTCAAACATCGCTCAGAACTATCCCTACTCCAGCGAGAGCGAGTCAGAGCGAGCCGCCAGCGTTGCGCGAGCCCTGGCCAATCACGAGGGCCTGGCCGACAAGGTCAAGAACGAGTCCACCGGCCTAGAACCGGAAGGCCGCTGGTGGGTCTGGAAGTGCCCCACCCCAGCCTGTGCCGGGCTGCTCCACGCAGCCGGCTTCGCCCGCTCCGCCCATGCCGTCTATTCACTGTGCGACACGTGCGGGAAGACGTACCTGCGCTAGCAGCGTGGTAGCTCTGGCCGGGAGCGACGGCGCGGACCCACCGGAGCGGCGATCGCGATCTTCTGGCCCCTTGCACGTCGGGGTCGGGACTCGCATCATCCATTCGACGCAAATGCAGGAGGAGACCGTCGTGCCGGTACGCCCTGTCGTACTGTCGGGCGCCGATCCACGCCCCTGCTCCGCATCGGGCTCGTCCCGTTCGGTCGATCTTCAGGTCCTATGACGACTCGCAACCGCCCCTCCGCCCAAGGAGAAGCGCCAACCGCCGGGCCACGGACCGAAGAGTCCGCCGTCTCCCGGATCGGCCGCGTTTCCGACCGCGTCTCCGTGCGAGTGGCAAATCTCCCGTCTAGCGTCAGGGTGGACCGGCCCACGCGGCGCCGCGCAGGCGTCTTTCGCCGCGCCCTCCGCCACGAGATCAAGCGCATCCAGGACCCGCGACGGCTGACGATGATGGTGATCCTCGGCATCGTGGGTGGGTTCGTGCTGGCTTGCCTGCTCGCCCGCGGCGACGCCGCCGGGGCCGACACTCGCGCCTACTGGGCGGCCGGTCGGCTGTGGCTGAACGGCGGCGACCCGTACCACCCGTCGGGTCCATTCATGCCCTACGTCTACTCGCCGTGGATGCTGCCCCTCTTCGTACCGTGGTCCATCATGCCCTGGGACGTGGCCTGGTTCGTGTGGCGCGGCGCCACGGTCATCGGCTTGCTCTGGAGCGTCCACTGGGCCTACAGCCGCCGTCCGATGACCACGGCCATCCTGCTCGTCCTGCTGGCCTTCCCGCTGGCTGCGAATCTGGACACGGGCAACATCAACCTGCCCCTGGCCCTGCTGCTCTTCGCAGCTCAGTTCTCGACACCGGTGGCAACCGGCCTGCTGTGGATGATTGCGACGACGGTCAAGTGGGTGCCCGTCGTGTTCTGGCCGTTCATGTCGCCACGCGGACGGCTGTGGGGCTTGATCTGGTTGGTCTTCGCCCTGATCCTCACGGCCCTTACGCTGCCTCAGACTCTTGTCCAGCTCCAGGTCCTTTTCTCGTTCCAGCGTCCGCTGCGAATCGACTACCTGGTCTTCGTGTGGGCCATCGTCCCGTGGGCGTGGCGCCACCCGGAGGCGTTCCGCTGGCTCATCCCATCGACTTGGCCGGGCGCGGCGCAGGCCGGCGCCGCGGCCGCGAGGTTGTGGCGCGACCACTGGCGGCGCAGCCCGGAGCGCACGACAGAAACGTGGCGCCGGGTCATGCGCGCTCGGGTGCGGGCGTTCTTCGGCTTCGGCGTCTGAACCGATCGCGGGTCAGACAGGCTGTCGGGGATGCCGCAGCGGCCACAGGGTTCAACGGCGGCCTATCTCGCGTTCGTACTCGGGGAAGTACCGCCCGATGACGGAGAGGCTGAACGAGCGCAGGATCGATTCCTTCGGCTCTCTCGCCAGCAGGAACTCGAACGATCTGCGCACCAGAGCACCAGGTTCGATGGAGCCCGGATCGAAGCGCGCCATCTCGGCCTCGGAGACCGAGACCTCGAACTCGCGGCTGGAGCCATGATCGGCCACCGTGACGCGGGCCAGCCAGCCCGTGCCGGCCGGCGAGCACTCGACCGCGATCTGGCTCATCGTTGCGCTTCCCCGACTTCGGGCTGACAACCCGGACACCAGAAGGTCCGGCGGCTGAGCCGCCCGTGCCGCCGATCGAGGATGGATTTGCCGCAGCGGCGGCAGGGCCTGCCGGCCCGACCATACACCCACAGCCTGCCCGTGCCGCGACGATTGACGACTTCCGGGTCGGTGGTAACGCGCGCTCCACCCTCGCGGTTCGCGAGGAGCAGTCGCCGCGATGTCAGGATGAGCCGCCGGAGAGTCTCGTCATCGACGTCGGCAACGAGCCGGAACGGGTGGACCCGTTCCACGAACAGGACCTCGCTCTTGTAGACGTTGCCGACTCCGGCCATGACCCCCTGGTCGAGCAGAGCTTCGGCGATGGTTAGCGAAACGCGCGCCGGGTCGCGCAGCCGGCGCACAGCTTCGGCCCAGCTGTCGCTGGCGAAACCGGGCGCCAGAAGGTCCGGGCCAAGTGCCGCCAGGGAACGGTGTGTCGACTCGGCGCGAGCGTCGAAGAGCTCGACCGTCGGCGCGTCGAAGCAGACGGCGACGGCGCCCGGAACCTCCAGGACCAGCCGGGCGCGAGAAGGCGGGCGGCGCCAGGACTCGCCCGGCGAGTAGCGGTGCCAGGACCCGTGCATACCGAGGTGGGTGCGCAGTTCGAGGCCCGAGTCGAAGCGGATCAGGAGATGCTTGCCCAAGGAGTCAACCGAGGTGATCGTGGCGCCGACCAGAACCTCCGCCCGGGGACCTGGCTGGCGTGCGCTTGCGGCGGTCACGGAGCGCCCAACCAGATACGGCCGAAGTCCGGCCGCAATCCGATACAGAGTGTCGCCTTCGGGCATGGCGCTATCGACGCGTCTGGCGGTGGCCACGATCGGGGCCATCGGGGCCGCCGCCGGCGGCGGCGCCCGAGCGGCCGCGCCGCCAGTAATCGTCGAGGAGGGCGGCGTCGCGCGAAAGGCCGCGGGCGGCGACCACGACCCGCCGCGTCGCCCGCCTGAGGACGTGGCCACGGTACCCGGCCACAAAGCCCGCCTCCTCCAGGAGCGGCCGCCACGGCGATGCCGAGACGAGCTCGCCGTCAACGCGAGTCACGACGAGCTCGCGGAGCCGCCCGTCGTCGACGAGGGAGCGGAGCGCGGCAAAGGCGGCGCCGGCCGTGGCGGGATCGTCCGCCGCGGGCAGGGTCTGTAGGGAGTGGCCGCCCCGTTCGAGGTACAGGACCGCGGCGCCGTCGACCAGGACCGCGTACGCACCGGCCGCTCGCTGGAGAGGCCGGCGGTCGGCGTCGCCCCGGCGCGGCCAAGGGAGCGCCGCTCCATACGGGTTTGCCGGATCGGCGGCGGCCAGGAGGTGGACCATCGGGCCGGCCTCGCGGTCGTCGGCAGTCTCGCGCATGGCCCGCAGCCGATCCACGACGCCTGGCAGCGCGAATTGGGCCGCACCGAGCCCATCGACGAAGTAGCCCCGCCGGATGCGGCCTGACTCCTCCATTGCGCGAAGGATCGGGTAGACGGCGCTGAAGCCGCCCACGACCTCCTCCGAGGCCACCGCCTCTCGAGTGAGGACTCCGTAGCGGTCGAGGAGCGCCGTCGCCAGGGAGTGGAGTCGTTCCGTGGCCTTCGCACCGCCGACGGCGCCTGCGCCACTCGTCGCGCCACTCGCCGCGCCACTCGCCCCGCCCGCGCCACTCGTCGCGCCACTCGCCGCGCCACTCGCCGCGCCCGCGCCACTCGCCGCGCCCCTACCCTCAACCAGGGACCAGCGCCCCGACGCTTCCGGGGGCCCGAGCTGCAGGCGTCCCGGGCGCGGCCGCCGCTCGCCCGACGGCCGCCGCCAGCGCAGCGCCCGCAACGGCGCAAACGTGTCGTTGGTCAGCTCGCCCGCCCAGACGAGCGCCCACAACGCGTCCAGGGTCTCGCGCTCCGAGGCCATACCGGCGGCCGAC
>Ga0182010_10000595_pt1 | contig 20453 bp, 20 predicted proteins | sample 611E1MmetaG_FD_120488 | JGI IMG/M metagenome (GOLD analysis project Ga0182010, IMG submission 120488) | Permafrost microbial communities from Stordalen Mire, Sweden - 611E1M metaG | ecosystem: Environmental > Terrestrial > Soil > Wetlands > Permafrost | place: Sweden: Stordalen | collected...
CGATCGCCGGATTCGCTTTGTTGCGAGCGAAAACGTAGCAAGTCCCTTCCGCGCTCGCTGTGAAGAGGCCCGTTTGGGTGACAGCTCCCAAAGTAGAATCGGCGACGGACCATTCAACCTCGGCATTGCCGCCGGTCACGGCCGCGATGAACTGGGCACTATTCCCGACGCGAAGGGACAACGTCGATGGAAGGATCGAAACTGCCACCTGGAAAGCTGCTTTGGCCTCCTTCACGTAGCCGAAATATTTCTGAACCGTGTTGGCCCCTTCCGTCCCAGCGCTAAAGACGACGGCTGAGACGATCGAAATGAATGTGTTGTGAGCCACTCCCACAAACCGAAGAAGGTCCAGATCGCAACCGTAAACGACCACAAGCCCTAACACGAATGCGCCCGAACCCATGATCGCCTTCTTCCAGATCGTCTTCTTGGCAATCATTTCGATGAATGGGTCCAAGATTTGGAGGGTCTGCTGGATCGCAAAGCCCACAAGCGAAATCTCTGCGAGGGTCGAACTGACGCTCATCTCTACGGGAGTCGAACCGGTGACCATCTCTCCGCCTCCAATCAGCCAAATCGCGACTTCACAGCCCCGAGCACGTCGGAGCCCATGAAGCCAAATGGTGTGAGCCCAGGAAAAAGCGGGACCAGAGCACCGACAGTAGTGCCCTTTTCCTAGATCATCTTGCCCCGTCGCGACACTGAAATCGGCATTCCGAAAGGCGCGATGATGCCGCTGGGAGTTAGCGTATGCCCTTCCGACGGCCTCGCGGTGACGCTGCAGTCCTTTCCCCCGGTAGACCTTTCTGCTCGTTGCCTTGTAGGGATCACTGCCCATTCACGCCCTGGGCTGGGCCGACCATCACGCGTCGGGAAGCAGCTTGCGCAACTGGGCGAGGGCCTCGCTGTGCAACTGGCACACCCGCGGCTCGCTCACGTGCAGAATGCCGGCGATTTCGCGATAGGCAAGATCCTCGATGTAGTGCAACGACAGCACCATCCGTAGGCGTTCAGGCAGCTTCTCCACCGCCTCGGTCAAGCGGCGCATTACTTCGGCACGTAGCACAGCCGCGTCGGCGGCCTCGCCTCCCGCCAGCGTGGGCAGGATGGATTCGAGCGGCAGGGGTGGCTCGAGCAAGGCGGCCATGTCACTCGCCTCTTCCACCTCCACGCCCAGCTCGCTCGCCACCTCTTCCACCGTCGCCTCGCGGCCCAGGTTGCCCGCGAGTTTCTTGCGCGTCTTGACCAGCTCGTCGGTGCGGTTGCGCAGTCGTCGCGGCAGGTGGTCGAGCCTGCGCAGCTCATCCAGCATGGCGCCGCGCACGCGATGCTCGGCAAAAGTGGCGAAAGAGGCGCCCCGGGTTGGATCAAAGCGCCGCCCTGCTTCGATGAGGCCGATGGCTCCGGCTGACCACAGGTCGTCGTAGGCACTGTGCACGCCGGTGCGGGAAATCAGCCGCCGGGCCATTCGCTCGACCATACTGCCGTACTGTTCGAGCACAGTGGTGTCGTCCAGGGCCGGTATGGGCCCTCCATTCGTGTAGCTGGCAATTGCCCTATGCATGGTTTCCGTCCTACCTAGCGCGGGGGTTCCGTCTCTCTCATCAAGCGCTGCCACATGACCTTCATCCCACCTTCCAAAATCTGGGGGACCGGCTCGCTGAACAGGCGCTCGGCCACGTCCGCGATGGCGCGGCTGGAAGGCGCCATGGGAAAGAGATCGACCACTGGCCTCTGCGCCATGACCGCCCGATGCACGTTTTCGTCGCGTGGCACATAGCCCAGGTGGCGCAGCTTCGCGGTGAGAAACCGGCCGGTGACAGAGGAAAGCTTCTGGAACATGTCCCGCGCGGACATCTCGTCCACCACGGGATTGATCACCACGGCGAAATTGCGGATACCCGCCTGCTGCGAAAGTACTTTTACCACCGCGTACGCGTCTACCAACGAGGTGGGCTCCGGGCTCAACACCAGCACCACTTCCTGGGCTGCGCCCACGAAGAAGAGCACGTTGTCCCCTATGCCCGCGCCGGAATCGATGATCACCAGGTCGAAACGCTCTTCCAGCGTGTCGAGCGCTGCCACCAGGCGCAGCTTGTCTTTGCGGTCGAGCTCAGTTAGACGCTGCACGCCCGACCCAGCGGGCAGGATGTGAATGTTCGGCGCAGCTTCGATCAGCACGTCGGCAGCCGAGACGCCCTCATGCAACAGATCGCCGATGTGGCGCATGGGTTTCACGCCGAAAATGATGTCGACGTTGGCCAGCCCAAGATCGGCGTCCAGGATCAAGACGCGCTTGCCTCTGCGCGCAGCCAGCGCCGCCAAGTTGGCCGACATGTTGGTCTTGCCCACGCCGCCCTTGCCGCTGGTGACCGCGATGACCCGCAAGCTCTCACGCGGGACTTCGGGCGCGGATGGGCGACTGACGAGGCGAAGGCGAAGATTGTCTGCCTGGTCCATGGTTAGACTCCCTTGCCCAAAACCAGTTCGACCAACAGCGGTGAGGTGGCGGGATGCACGTCGTCGGGCACCCGCTGGCCGTCGGTCACGCAGGAGACCGGGCAGGTCAACTCGGTCGCCACCGACAGCAAACCGGCCGGACCATCGGCCTCGTCCAACTTGGTGAAGATGAGACGGCACACGCCGCGCGACTTGAAACGGCGAACCACGGCGCGTAGCTCGCGGCCACCGGTTGCGGCCGACAACACCAGGTGTTGTTCCGCTTCCGGCGCTGCTTTCAGCAACTGGGCCTGCGCCTCCAGGGCCGCGGGATCCGATCGCCCCGCGGTATCGATGAGCACCAGTTGCGCCTCCGGCACGGCGGCCATGGCCTCGCGCAGACTGGCCTGATCGCGTGCGACGTGGGTGGGCACGCCCATGATTTCGCCGTAGCGGCCGATGTGCTCCCGGGCCCCGATGCGATAGGTGTCGACGGTCACCAGGGCCACTTTCAGCTTGCTCTCCAGCAGCGCGCGGGCTGCGATCTTCGCGATGGTGGTGGTCTTGCCCACACCGGGCGGGCCCACCAGAGCGATGACCCGCCGGCCTTCGCCCTGCCAGGGCGGTAGGGCCGGGGCCAGGCGACGGCGAAGCCCCTCGCGTAATGATTCGGCAATCTCGCGTTCGCCACGGCCAGCGGCTGCGCGCACGGCTTGGCGCACCAGTTCCTCGGCGATGGCCGGCTCACTGCCGCGTTCCACCAGCCGGCGCATAACCGCCGCCGCTGCCGGGTCCAGCGCATCACTGGTCCGCCCGGTCGGGATGCGCGGCTCAGCCTTGCTGGACCGCACCTCGGCGCGCAGTTGCTCGACGATGCGACGCAAAGCCGAGACCTCCGTCTCCAAATCGAACGATTGGCCCGTCGAGCTGGGCTGGCCGGGACCCGAGTGGGTGGCCGTGATCTCGATCTCCTTCCGCCCAAAGAAGCCGCCCACCTCGCGAGTCTTGAGGATGATGGCCTCCTCGCCCAGCGCCGATCGGACAGCGTCGAGGGCCGTGCGTGGATCGGGGGCGCGAAAGGTCCTGACAATGGCGTTCATCGGTTTGTTCTCCTATGCGGCCTTGCTCCAGGGAGCGGGTGACAGATCCAGGGTGCCGACGGGCTCGACTTGCGTGCCAGGCACCAACTCGCGAGCCGTGATGACCCACAGTTCGGGCACGAAGCGCGAAGCGAACTCGTAGAGTGGCCGGCGCAGATCGGGCGGGGTGATGAGCACGGTGGGGTGGCCGCCTGCGGCCAGGCCCGAGGCATGCGCCTCCAGCGTGCTGATGAACCGTTTGGCCGTGGCCAGTTCCAGCGCCAAGGACGCCTCGCCGTCCGTCTGACCCAGTGCTTTGCGCAGGTTGTCCTCGGCAGCGCGATCCAAGGTCAGGGCGTGCACGGTGCCATTGGCGTCGGAGAGACGCGACGTGATCTGGCGGGCGAAGCGCCGGCGGACCTGTTCGACCAGGAACGCCGTGTCCTTGCTGCGCGGGGCCGAATCGCCAATCGCTTCGAGCACGCTGCGGAAATCGCGAATTGACAGCCCCTCACGCAGCACACCGCGCACCACGCGCACCACCTCACCCAGAGTGATGGTGTTGGGCACAACGTCCTCGACCAGTTTGGGTGCTTCCTTGCCACAATGGGCGAGCAATTCCTGGATCTCTTGCCGGCCCACCAGCTCGTGCGCGTTGTGGCGCAGCACCTCGGACAGGTGGGTGGTGATGACTGACGCCGCGTCCACCACGGTCAGCCCAGCAGCCTCCGCCCGCGCGCGATCGCCGGGCAGCGCCCACAAGGCTGGTAAACCAAAGGCCGGCTCCTTGGCCGCTATTCCGTCGAGACCTGGCAACTGCGGCGCCTTGCCCGACTGGTCCAGGACCATGAGTCGGTCGACATAGGCCACCCCGCTGGCCAGATCCACGCCGCGCAACTTTATCCGGTACTCGTTGCCATCGAGACGCAGGTTGTCCCGCAGGTGAACGGCGGGAATGATCACACCGATGTCCCCTGCAATCTGCCGGCGCAGGTTGGTGACCCGACCGGGCAGCTCGCCGCCCTTGTCCAGGTCGATGAGCCGCAGCAGCCCGTGTCCCACTTCCAGCTCCAAGGTGTCGAGCCCGATGAGGTCGCTGAGTTTTTCCGCAGCGCCAGCCTGAGCCTGCGCTGCGGCCTGCTGGGCCTGCGCCGCGGTAACCGGCTGGGCGATGCGACGGCGGGACAGCAGGAAAGCTCCGCCCGCCAGAGAACCGAAAGCCAAGAACGGCATGCCAGGCAACAGCCCCAGCACAAAGAGCACGCCGGCGGCGTGCATGAGCGTGCGTCGCTGTCCGAAGATCTGTGCGCCCATCTCGGTGCCCAGGTGTGAACCCGAGCTGGCGCGGGTGACCGTGATGCCGGCGGCGGTGGACACCAGCAACGCCGGCATCTGGCTGACCAGGCCGTCGCCGATGGTCAGGATGGTATAGGTCTCGACCGCGGCGGAAAGCGACATATGGTCGCGCGCCAGCCCGGCGAGAAGGCCACCCACGATGTTGATCAGGGTAATGATAAGGCCCGCGATCGCGTCGCCGCGCACGAACTTGCTGGCGCCGTCCATGGCGCCGAAGAACTCGATCTGACGTTCCAGGCCCGTCCGGCGGGCGCGTGCCTCGCGGTCGTCGATGACCCCGGCGGCCAGATCGGCATCGATGGACATCTGCTTGCCGGGCAAGGCGTCCAAGGTGAAACGGGCAGCAACCTCGGCCACGCGGCCGGAACCGCGGGTGATGACCACGAAATTCACCACCAGGAGGATGAGAAAGACCACCGCGCCCACGATGAGGCTGCCACCCACGGTGAACTGCCCGAAGGCCTGGATGATGTGGCCCGCGGCGCCCGTCCCCGCCGAGCCCTGCAAGAGGATGAGGCGGGTGGTGGCCACGTTGAGGCCCAGCCGGAACAGGGTCACGATCAGCAACAGGGTCGGGAAGACCGAAAAGTCGAGGGGACGAGCCACACCAAGCGCCACCAGCAGCACCAGCAACGACACGCCGATACTGATAGCCAGCAGGCCATCGAGCGCAAATGGCGGCAAGGGCAGAAGCAGGAGGGCGACCACGCCCAGCACGGCCAGCGCGAGCAGAAGATCGCCGCGCGGAGCAGGCTCCGCGCCGGGAGCGGCAGGCGAGGCAGCAGGACTCATGCCGCACCCCGCGCAGCCCGAACTTGGGCAGCACCGTTACGACCCAGCACGCGGTAGACAAAGGCGAGGATCGCGGCCACTGCGCGGTAGGTTTCCGCTGGCACTGCGCGACCTACCTTCACCCGGCGATACAGCAGACGGGCGAGTGGAATGTCCTCGATGATGGGAATGCCGTGCTCGCGGGCCAGCTCGCGCATGATCTCGGCCAAGCGGCCCTTGCCCTTAGCGGTCACGCGCGGCGCTGCATCCTGGCCAGGCCGGTAGCGGATGGCCACGGCCACGTGGGTCGGGTTTACCACCAGGGCATCGGCCCGCGGCACCTCGACCCGGGCATGGCCCTTGGCCAGCTCGTGATGGCGCCGGCGGCGACGCGATCGGATCATCGGATCGCCCTCTTCCTCGCGGTAGTCACGCTTGGCCTCTTCCTTGGTCATCTTCATGCGCCCTTGATAGCGATAGCGGGTGAGTGCAAGGTCCAGGCCGGCGAGCAGCCCAACCGCCGCCAAGATTCTGACGAACCCGTGGGCGAGAGGTGCAAAGGCGGACTGGAGTTGCGTGGCCGCCGACTGTTGCAGCATCCGGGGCAGCGTCAGGAAGTCGTCATGGAACGCGCTCCACACCGCGTACACCAGGGTCACAACCTTGACAGCGGTAAACAGCAAATCGACCAGCATCTCTTTGCGGAAGAGCCGGCCCAGCCGGGCGCCGCCGAAGACCCGCTTGGGATCGGGCAGGGCCAGCCGTGCCCAGGTGCCCAGGCGGGTCTGCGCAGCCAGGGCCACCGATGCACCCAGGGCGACGGAGGCCGCCACCGCCAGGGTGATGAACAGGGGACGCGACACCAAGGGGATGAGGCGTCCGGGCGCAGCCTGGGGCAGGCCGTCAGCCGAGGCCCACACCAGATTCACTAGGGCGTCGCGCAGGGCAGGCCCCATCGCGGTCAATGCGCCCAGCCCGGCGAGCAGCCCCGCCCACATGGCCACATCTCGGCTGATGGGAATGTTGCCCTCTTCCCACGCCTGCTGGAGCCGTCGCTGACTCGCTTGTTCGGTTTGGTCTTCTCTCTGGGTATCGGCCATGGCGTCGATCCCTCAACGGCCGGCCAAGGCCGAGCGCGCGGCTTCGGCCGCCAATAGGGCAGCGGGCGGCGCGGCCAGGTAGAGCGCCCCGGCGCCCGCCAGCAGCGCCACCGAAAAACCAATGTTGGAGAGGCCGAGTTGCGGCGTCGTGCGGTTGAGCAGACCGAGCGACAGATGTCCGATGGTCACCGCGGTGAGAACTGGGAAGGCGAGACGGATGGCCAAGGCGATGGCGCCCACAGCTTGGCCCACCACGCGCGCCGCCAGGTCGCTGAAAGCGACGGGCGAGCCGGGCGGCATGTCGACCAGGGACCGGCACAGCCAAGCCACCGCTTCGCGGTGGATGCCGCCCGCCACGGCGAAGCCCAGCGCCAGAAGGGAAAGGACCTGCGACACCGCAGTGGACTCGGCACCGTGAATGGGATCGTAAGTTGCGGCGACACTGAGACCCATGGACACGCCGATGGCGGATCCCGCGGCGGCCGCGGCGTCGAGCACCAGCCGTGCGGCCAGACCGGCGGTGAGGCCAAGCAGCGTCTCGGTTAGCGCGGCCATGATGAAACGGTCGGCGTGGTCCCAGGCGGCAAAAGACGGCGCGCCGGCTCCCAGAAACGCCGCCACCGACACCGACACCGCTGCGGCCATGCGCACCCGCGCTGGGATGGCCGGCATACCAAACAGGGGCACAACGGAGAACAGGCTAGCGCAACGGATCACGACCAGGATGAAGGCAGCTGCTACGGGCAAGAAGGTGATCACCACGCTTGCTTCCCTAGTGCTGTGACATGCGTTCCATGGCGCCGGCCAGGAATTGGGCCATGCGCTCGACTGCCCAGCCGCCGGCGAACCACGCCACGAGAACCGCGGCCAGCACACGCGGCAAGAAACCCACCGCCGGATCATTGATTTGGGTCGCAGCCTGCAGAATCCCGACCACCAGACCCACCACCAGCAGCGCGCCCACGAACGGCCCGCCCACTGTGGCCAGCATGGCGAAACCCTCACGCAGCAAGGCGGAAGGCAGGTCCATCGGCATCAGAAGCTCCGAATCAGCGAGGAGACAACCATATGCCAGCCGCCAGCGAGCAGGAACACCCCCAGCTTGAGCGGCAGCGCCACCATGGTCGGCGGCACCATCATCATGCCCAAAGACATAAGAATGATCGCCACCAGCAGATCGATGAGCAGCATTGGCACGAAGATGTAGAGGCCCATGCGAAAGGCGGTGCCCAACTCGGATACCATGAAGGCCGGCACCAGCACGGTAAAGGGGACCGTCTCACCGCGCGCTGGCCGCGCCGTAGCCGAAACCTCGAAGAACAGGCGCAGGTCTTCCTCGCGCGTCTGCTTCAGCATCCAATCGGAGAGCGGCCCCTGTGCCCGCTGCAAAGCCTCGCCCACAGAAATCTTGTCATCCATGAGCGGCTGCACGGCCTGCTCGTGCACCCGTCGGACGGTGGGTGCCATGATAAAGAGCGAAAGAAAGAGCGACAGCCCCATCAACACCTGGTTGGGGGGCAACTGCGGCGTGCCCAGGGCCTGGCGCAGAAACGAGAGCACGATCACGATGCGGGTGAATGAGGTGACGGACAGGACCAGAGCCGTGCCGAAAGACAGCGCGGTCAGGATGAGAAAAATCTTGACGGCCGAGGAGCCGCCACCGGCCAAAGCCAGCTCGTTGCTGGCGCCCACGGCTTTGGAAAGGAGCTGCGTGGTGGTCGGGCCGTTCATGAGACCTTCCCCGAAAGCCCCTGGGCCAGCTTGTCGCGCAGCTCCTGATCCTCGTAGCTTTCTTCCAACAACTCACGAAAGGCAGCCGTGTCTTGCGCCGAGGAATCCTTGGGCCGCCGCCGAAACAATCGGCTCAGCACGCCCATCTCGCCCTCGGGCTCGTCGGTGACCGTGTCCACCGGGGCCGGTGCAGGCTCATGGGATTGGTCCCTCACAGCGGGCAGGTTTCCCATCACGGCCGCGACCGGCGGCTCGATTGTCCCGTCCAGCGACGCGAGCAAAGCAATTCCTGCCTCGCTTGCCCCCAGCACCATGGTCCGGCCGTTCACCCGCGCCACCAGCAGGGCGCGCTTGGGCCCGATGGCTGCGGTTTCCAGAATGTGGATCAGGCCCTGGCGTCGCGCGCGCCGGCGAGTAAGCGCCAAAGCGCCGCCGGCCACTCCCAGCAGCGTGATGATGGCCACGACCAACGGTGCACCAGAGCGGCCGGCCTTGGCCGCTGTGGCAATTGGGGCGGAGAGGCTCTCGGCCGGGGCCACAGGACTGGAAGCGGCCATCGGCACGGCCGCAGACGCCGCTGTCGTAGGCGCTATCCCCGCTTGCTTGACCTCTGGCCCGACGCCCTTCTCGGAATGGACAGGCTCCGCTCCGGCGGCTGCGGGCGCTACCACCTTGGTTTCCTCGGCAGGTGGGGCAGCGGTCTTCACGCTCGGCTTGTCCGCAGCCAGTGTCTGGCTTGCTTGATTCTCGTCTTCCCCCGGTTCCGTCTTGGCGGCGAAGGGCATCTCCGTGGGCAGAGCCAGCGCGGCCTGCAGCAACTCCTGCGAGGCGGAGCGGCCCCCAGCTTTGATCGTGCGATGCGCTTCAACCAGAGGCCTCACCTGGTCTTCGGCCGTCGCGACTGCGCCAGGATTCGAGCTGCAGGAGAACTCCACGCGAAGCCCCGACGGCAGGGTTTCGACCGTTGCAGGCTCGCGGCAGCGCACCCCGGGGTCGAGCGGAACCTCGAGCTTGGTGTAACGCGAGCGCGTGCGGGCCACGATGGGGCGTGCGCCATTCTTGAACACGGCCTCGGCCGGGGTGGCGCCGTCGACGAAGACATAGAGGAGGTGCGGGCCGACCATGGGCCGCGCCACGCGGGCGGGGACTGGCTCCGAGGTTGCGACCTCGACGACCACGTCGCTGTCGTTGGTTTCGCTGGTGACACCCGTGACGGTGACGGCGAGAAGCGGAAGCAGAGCCAATTGGGTCAACATCGGGGGTCCTCCTCAGCGTAGGCGTGCGATTCGTTCCGATGGGCTGACGATGTCGCTGATGCGAATGCCAAACTTGTCGTTGACCACCACGGCCTCTCCGCGCGCCACCAGGCGGCCGTTGATGAGGATGTCGAGAGCCTCGCCCGCGATCTTGTCCAGCTCGATGACTGACCCGGGGCTCAGGTTGAGCAGGTCCTGGATCGACATGCGCGCCCGCCCCAGCTCCACCGAAAGATCGAGCGGGACGTCGAGCAGCAAGTCGAGGCGTCTTCCTTGCGTTCCGGCATCGGGGTTGTTCAGGTTCTCCTCGGCCATGGGTTCCCCCTAAGAAAGGTGACTAGGCGGCTGCCTGGGTGAAACTGTGCGGGTTCGTGCGCGCAGGCCGGCTGGGAGCAGCGGCTTGCACGATGGGCTTCAAAATTTCGACGGCCATTCCGCCCCCGACCACCTTGGGCAGGGCGGTCATCTTGGGTCGCTCCTGCACCAGGACCGGCAGCTGCGAGCCCTCGCTGGTGTTGAGCGTAACCACATCGCCAACCTTCAGGCCCAGCAGGTCAGCCAGGCGCAAGTGGTAGCGACCCACTTCGACCCGCAGCTCAACCTCCACCAGTTCCAGCTCACGAGCCAGCGCCTGTCCGAAGCGTGCGTCGCGCTGCCCGCCCAGGCGAGGCGGCGAGCTCAGCAACTTCTTGGCCGCCTCGACCGCGGCATAGGGAATGGCCACCATCAGGCGGCCGTCGATGGGCCCGGTGACCTCAAAGGCACACAGAATGGCCACATCGCTCGGCGTGGCAATGGCGGCCATGCGCGGGTCGGATTCGAAACGCAGGACCTGCGGCTTGAACGACAGCACGCCCTCCCACGAGGTGGCCATGGCCTCAGACAGCATGCTCAGCACATGGCGGAGCACGACCTTCTCCACGTGGGTCAGCTCGGGCCGCGCATCACCGGGCTCGGACTTGGCTTTGCGATCGCCGAGCGAAGCGGCCAGAAGCGACTGGGCCAGCGGTCCCTCCACAATAACCAGGGCCAGCCCGTGTCCAGCGCCCAGGCTCATCACTCCGATGGCATTCTTCCCATTGAGGAAGCTGTTGATGTCAGCAAACTTCATCAGGCTGGCGGGCGCGGCCGTCACCCGCAATTCCAGGCGGGTGCGCCCGGACAGGGTGCGGCCAAAGAGCGAGGCGATGCGATCGTTGATGGAATCCAGGGTGGGCATCTGGCCGCGAATGATGCGGTCCTGGCTGGTGAGGTCGTAGGGCACCACCGGCCCCTTGGCCTGAGGCGAAGCGGCGTCGGGAGGAACCTGGCCCTCCTGGATCGCCTGCATCAGGGCTTCGACTTCTGTGGGATCGAGGGGAGATGACATGGAGAGAACCCTTCGGCTACTGGATGATGAAGTCCGTGACGTACAAAGCGCGGATGCGACGACCCGGCACGATCTCTTCTAGGCGTTTCATGAGGGCGGTCTTGGTTCGTTCGATGCCATCGCTGCCGCGCAGTTCATCGAGCGTGCGATCAGAAAAGTAGGTGATCACCGAATCGCGGATCTGCGGCAGGCGCGTCTGTACGACTTCCTTGTCGGCGTCGGTGGTGACCTCCACGTCGAAGGCCACGCGCACATAGCGGTCCTGGTCGACCCCACGAAGCTGGATGACGAAATTCTCGAGCTTGAGGACCGGCCCGGGGCCTGGGCCATGTGGCGCACCTGCGGCCTCACCGTGTTCGCTGGGGGCTGCGGGCTCTACACTGGCCGGGGCAGAAGCGGCGGGCTTCCTCATCACCATGAACAGCACCGCGCCCATCATCACGACGTTCACCACCAAGATGATGGGTACCAACTTGTTTGCGTTTGAGCGGGGGCTTGCTGCTACGACCGGGGCTGCCTCTTCGTTCTGTGCCATGGTGATTCTCCAGCAGACGGTTCAGCAAGCCGCATGCCGATTCAGAGACAATGATCTCGCGGAGTTCCGCGTGTCAGGCCACTGACGCGGCCAGGGCCTGGCGTCAGGATGCTGGCGCTAAAGATCGAGTGTCATTGCGCCGACGTGGACGGAATGGCGACCTGGACGATCGATCAGGCGGCGGCGTCTATGAGCGCGACCCACTCTCACCCGGACCAACCGACGGTACCGTCCATCCAGACCTTCGAACCGGGCATCCTCACCAAGAAAATCGAAGATATCGCCCTGCGGGCGGTCACCGACAGCAAGGCGATCCAGCGGAGCCTGCCCGACGTGGCCGCTCATGTAATCGAGCTGTGCCAGCTCACCTATACCGACGCGGCCCGCATCGAGAACACGGTCAGCAAGGATCCCTTCATTAGCGGTCAGTTGCTCTCAGTGGCCAACTCCGCCATGTTCGCACCCCGCGTTCCTATCGTCGGCGTGCGCGATGCCGTGGTTCGCTTGGGCCTCGACAATGTCTGCGACATCGTGATGATGATCGTGAGCCACTCGACCATGTACCGGGTCAAGGGTTTCGAAAAGGAAGTCGAAATTCTGCGGGAGCGCGGCCTGGCGGCTGCCCTTGCGGCTCGCGCCATGTCGCGCTTGATGCGCTCCGATCCGGCGGACTACGCCTTTCTAGCCGGGCTCATGCACGACATAGGCGAGTTGGTCCTGCTGGAACGTTGCGCGACCCTGGGTGGGGTTACGCCTCAGATGATGGCCGACGAAGACGAGGGGCCGGTCATTCGCGCAACCATCGCCCGCCTCCACACGGAGTTGGGTGCAGCGGTGTGCCGCATCTGGAAGCTGCCCCCCAGCGTGGTGGATTCGGCCTTGTTCCACCACAACTGCCACAAGGGCGAGAAGCGGTATCTCACGACCGCATTGGTGGCTGCGGCAGACCGCATCACCGACTACATGGGCCTGCGCGGGCAACCGCAGCCCCTGAACGTCGAAGATCCACTGTTCACTGATCTCAAGCTCACGGCCGAGCAGGTGCGCGCAGTGACGGCGGAGACGGAACGCACCCTTCCCGCCCTGGCCATCGGACACTAGCTAGAGCTTGTCGGGTAATTGCGGGCCGCCCGCAGGGCCGGCCCGCGGATGGCGGCCCGCGAGTCGCGAGAGCGTGGGCGTGAGCGAGTTCGTGGGCGGGACGCGGAAGACGGATCGGGTGCCGCGTGCCGCGCACGCGCGCGCTGGCCGACCTGCGTCCGGCTCACTTGCTCGTGGGCCGGCCAAAAATGTGACAGAAACAAAGCCTGGCCAGGATTGTGACGGGCTAGCGGGCGGGTCGGCACCGTGCCCGCAACACCAGGCGACTATTCGGGAAACCCGTCTGACCCGGTCTCCAGCAGTGCTCGGCACGCGGCTTGCGAGAGCGTTGTTCCACAAGGAGGCTCCCGTGAAGTCAGCAACTGCCAGCGTTTCCCTCGACGAATTCGGCGCCCCCCCCGATCTCACCCCTGAGGTGGAATCGCTGAGGCCCACCCTCGATCAGCTTGTGCGCGAGAACGCCGGACTGCGGCGCGCCCTGGCCGCAGGTAGCCAGCTGCGCACTCTTGAATACCGCGATCCACTCACGGATCTGTGGAACCGGCGCGTCTTCGAACGCCGCCTTGTCGAGGAACTGTCTCGTGCGCGCGACCGTCCGGGCTGTGGTCTGTCGATCTTGGTGGTGGATGTACTAGGCATGAAAGCCGTCAACGAGCTTCACGGGACTGATGCCGGAGATCGCTGTCTCAAGGCAGTCGCCTGCCTGCTGCGACAGGCTGTGCGCGAATACGACGTGGTGGCGCGCCTGGGCAGCGACGAGTTCGCTGTATTGCTTCCGGACACCGACGCCAGCGGCGCAACACAGATGCTGGCGCGGATACGCCGGTTGGTGATGGATGCCAACGGCCGCTGGGGCCTGCCCCTGGGCCTGGGCTTGGGCTCCGCCACCACCATCGACGGAGAAACCAGCGGCAGCAATCTGCTTCGCTGCGCCGAGGTAGCTCTGCAGTGCGACCAAGAGCGCTACGAAGGTCTGGTCTGAGATCAAAGCGCAACCAGCGGCTGGTGGTTTTTCTGACATGACGCGAACAGCGCGGGTGTCGGCCGGTCGACACCCCCCGCCCAGCGACCCAGATTCTCTCAGCCCGAAGTCGTGGACCGCGGGTTGCATGGGGTCTCTTGCAGCAATGTTTCCCTTCGAAATATCCCGGCTGAGCTTGCCCTCTGATGCAGGCAGACCAAATGGTTTAGGCGAGGTCATTTAGGATGGGCCCTGACGTTGAAAGCCACATGCCTCCGCTGGCCGAAGTCGCGGCACGCGTTCTCATCGTTGACGACGAGCCGCCCGTGTTGCAGGCCTTGCGTGGGGTTATTGAGCAGATGGGCCACCAGGCCCGCGAAGCCAATGACGGGGCACAGGCCATCGCGGCGCTGGAATCGGAAGCCTTCGACTTGGTGGTCACGGATCTACGCATGCCCAACCAGGACGGGTTCGCAGTGGTGCGCCGGGCACGGGAGCTGCCGGCCCGCACCCCCGCTGTCGTCCTCACCGCCAGCGCCTCGATTGCCGATTGTGTGGCGGCCATGCAGGCGGGCGCGTTCAATTTCTTGGTCAAACCCCTGAACCGCGACGAGTTGCGGTCCGTGGTGTCCAGCGCGCTGGCCGCCGCGCGACCACAGGCCAAGCCTTCCGAAGAGCAGTCGGCAGGCGTTGGCCAGCCGCAAGCGGCGTTGATTGGCGAGTCGCCGGTCTTGCGGCGCTGTCTCGATATCGTCGACAACGTGGCGCCCACCGACGCGACCGTGCTCCTGCTCGGAGAAAGTGGCACCGGAAAAGAGGTGGTCGCGCGTCTCATCCATGCCTTCTCGCCACGGGCGGCAGGTCCCTTTGTGGCGGTAGACTGTGCAGCCTTGCCAGAAGCCCTGGCCGACAGTGAGCTGTTCGGCCAGGCCAAAGGCGCCTTCTCCGGCGCGGCCGAGGGCCAACCTGGTCGCTTTTTGGAGGCTGACGGGGGCACCCTGCTGCTCGACGATGTGACCGCCCTGCCATTTGCGGTGCAGGGCAAGCTGCTGCGCGTACTCCAGGATCGGGCGGTCAAGCCTATGGGTTGCGCCCGCATCCGCCAGGTCAACACGCGCGTGCTGGCCGCCACCAACCAGGATCCCGAGGCCCTAGTGCGCGAGGGTAAGTTTCGCGCCGATCTCTTCTTCCGGCTCAACGTGGTCCCCATCACCCTTCCCGCACTCCGCGAGAGAACCGAGGACGTCCCGCGCTTGGCTGAGCATTTTCTGGCTCTGGCTTGCCGGCGTACGGGCAAGAACGTCAAGTTCTCCGAGGCCGCCCTGGTGACGCTGCAACTCTACGACTGGCCCGGGAACGTGCGCGAGTTGGAGAACATGGTCGAGCGCCTGGTGATTCTGAGTGCGACCGACACCATCGGAGTCAACGATCTGCCAGGCCCGGTGCGTACGCCCTCCGCGCACCTGGCCGCAGTCGCAGCCGCGGCCACCGGCACGCCGGGCGATCACATCGATCTCGCTGCCACCCTGTCGCGCATCGAGGCGACGCTCATCGCGCGCGCTATGAAGGCGGCCAGCGGCAACAAGACACGCGCGGCCGAGGCTCTTGGTCTCAACCGCACCACGTTGATCGACAAACTGAAGCGCATCGGTACCGAGCCGTCTGACTAGCCCACAACATTCGTGAGGAAGACCATGCCTGTCAATCGTCCCTCTGCTCTCATGGCTCTCCAAGGCGAGGTCGCGCTCACCCGCGAGATGGCCACGCGGGTAGAAGAGAGCATTCTGGCCGCCATCGAGAGCAACGCCCTGGAACTGCCCACCATGCCCCTGGTTGCGGCGCGGGCCCTAGCGATGCTGGGCCGCGACGACTTTTCGTTCCCCCAGATCGCGGCGCTTATCGAAACCGATCCTATCGTGGCCGCACGTCTGATCCGTCTTACCCACAGCGCGGCTTTTGCAAGTTTGTCGCGCTTCGATTCCGTCCTCACCTGTGTCACCCGGCTGGGAGCCGAGGAGTTGCGTCTCTTCCTGGTGGAGACCGCGGTTCACCACGTGTTGGAGTCACGCGATCCCTGCATTGCCCAAATGTGCCGCGATCTGTGGCGCCATTCCCTGGCTGTGGCCGTCCTGTCGCGCGATCTGGCCAGCGGGGTTCATGCCTTGCACCCCGATTCCGCCTACCTGGGCGGGATTCTGCATGACGTGGGCCGTCCCGTGCTGGCCGCGACTCTTCTCGACGCCGAGCAGCGCCTACTGGGAACGCGTGTCCAGCGCTGGATCATGCCGTCGGCCTGGTTGGCCATTATCTCGGGCAAGCACCGCAGCGTCGGCGCGGCTATCGCACGCAAATGGGGGCTGCCTGATCCTGTGGCCCACGCCATCCGCAACTCGGCCGACTACGACGAGGGCGATCGCTTCTCGACCGCCAACGTGGTGCTCCTGGCCGACACCTTGGCCAAGCGCGAAGGGATCTTCGTGGGGCCCATCAACGCCGAGGAAATCGAGCAACGTCTGTCCCTAGGCAAGCAACTCCTGTCGGTGGACGACGCCCTGGTCGAGCGTTTGGTTGCGAATCTGGGTGATCGCATCGCCAGCCGGATCGGGTAGCCCGCCGTCCCACGCTGCTGCGATCTACTGATACACAATTGGTGGAATTGGTGGCACCACCGTGAGCGGCGGCAACGGCGGCGGAGTCGGGGGCGGAGGCGGCGGGTTGTCCGAGACGTATTTCTGCGTCCAGGCTGCCATGTGGTTGGAGGTCGTCAGATCCTGGAACGGGAGGAAGAAGCCGGGATAGCTTCCGTCCTTCCCGGCAAGCACCTGGTCGGCATCGAGGGCGAACATCCACAGCAGGAGCTGCGTGGGCGTGTCACCCACGACACTGGGGTTGGGTTTGAAAAGTCGCAAGCCGGCGCGGCGCTGCGAGGCCACGGTGAACCAGAACAGCTTGTGTCCGTCCTGTTTGGCTTCAAAGGGCGCAGCCTTCGGGAAGGTGTTCATCAGTAATCCGCTGGAAATCCGCGTGACCACGGTAGGATCGCGTGCATCGGTCAGGGTGAGCTTGTCGGCCACGCCGGTCGCGTTCGCGCGGGCCAGCAGTACAGGCGTTGCGTTGGCTTTGGGCTGCACGGCCCAGACCGTGGCCGAAGGATCAGCGTAGGCGTTGACCAACGCATCCCAGTCACTGGCCTGCCTGGTCGACTCGCTGTACAGGAGGAAGGACGAGTCAGGCACGAAATTCGGGGTGTAGCGGTTCTTGCCGGTGGTGTGCGGCACGACGACCTCCTCGGCGGCCCACCCGGTGGCTGTGGTGGCTGAACTCCGAATCACGGAAATACCGCCCTCCTGAAATTCGATGGTCGATGAGTTCTGCCCGTAGATATGGGTCACGGCAATGGTGTTGCCGTCGGGCGACCAATCGGGGAAGCTCACGGGAAAACCCACATCCAGCGAACTCTTCCGCACGCCAGTGCCCCCATCGTGGAAGGCCAACTTGTTGACCCCCAGCGTGGAATCGCCCACGGGTGCGTCGGCGACAAACTGGGTCCCGTCCGGATTGAACGAAACCGTCAGCACCCGGTTCTGTGCGGCGGTCCCGTAGCTATTTCCGTCCACGGTCAACCAACCGGTTGCAGCCTTTGGTTTGGAAAGATCGTTTATGTAGATGAGATAGCCGTCAGACGAAACACCCGCCGATGCCACCATGCGGGTTCCGTCCCGGGACAAGGCGTGGCAGCCGACACAGCGCCAATTGCCATCGGTCTGCTGCAGAACCGGAGCGAGGGCGGACTGGGAAGAAAAATCGAAACGCATGATGCTCGTTGTGGGTTGGGTCGTGGTCCAGTAGTAGATCGCTCCATCCACGCGGTCGGCAGCGAACTGGACACTGATGCTCGCCGAGCTGCCCACGCTGCCGTTTTCGTCTGTTCCGCGCACCGCCAGGGTGGCCGGATCAGTCCCGCGGTTGCTTTCCGCGATCACATTCACCGTATCGGGATCGAGCACGAAGGCACAGGTCCCTGCGAGGAACTTGGTGGGATCGGCGTAGCAGCGCGTGTAGGCGCGGTACTCTGAGAAGTCGCTCAGGATCGAGATCTCATAGAGTTCGCCGGTCTTGCTTCCCGGCATGAAGTGAACTTCAAGCTGTTGAACGTTGGGAGGAAGCAGCACGCCGTCATTCGGATAGACCAGCGTGGGAGCCAGGGTTGCACTGTTGCCACCCGTGAACTTGGACCCCGGATTGCTGGGAAGGGCCGGCGTGGCGCCAGGAGAGCCGGTCGCGGCCTGGCCCGAGCAGACGATCTTCACTGTCAAGGTTGTCGTGACAGTGGTAATGGGAAGGTCGGTGCTGGCTGCCAGAGCCTGGATCGTCAGCGCGCCCCCGCGCTGGGGTGGATCAGTCGCGCTGGCCGGCAGGCGGGTCGTGAACGTGGAACTACCATCCAGCGGGAACGTGCCCACGAGATAGTTGTCGGGAACGTAGAAGACCGTGCGATCCGTGATCTCGACCTCCCCGCCGCCCGCCTGCATGGTGGCGAAGGCTCGGAAGGAAACGGTGCCGCTCTGTGCGCAATCGACCACCAGGACCGAATCCGCAGGGTCGATACGCATGGTTTCGATGTCTTGCGGAACCCCGACTTGCCCGGCATCGGGCGGCACCACCGGTGGCCGCCCAACCTCGGGCACCATGGAGATGATGCTTCCCCCGCTGCCCGTGCCGCTCTGGCCGCTCTGGCCGCCCGACGGGCCAGCATCCGACACCTGTGGCTGGACTTGACTCACGGTGGCTTGGGCGGAGCAAGCAGCCGCGGCTGCCGCACAAGCTGCAGCACAGAGGACCCAAGGCCATGTGGGCTTCGGACCTTCACGGGTCATTTGTTTCTCCTGCGATCTAAACGACGTGGACTAAGCATGGCCCATGCGGCCGGCAATGTAAACTGGCTGACGGCGGGATGGCATTGGGACGCGATCCTCTGGCTCCCGCCCGGCGTTTCCATCGCGCTGCGTTCGGACTGCGCGCCCCTCTGCGTCTAGCGCCACGGTTCGTGATCCCGACTGGCGTGACGCACTGATTCTGTCTATAATCAGTCGCCACGTCGTTCCGAGCATGCCTTCCTTCGCACAAAGACTCACCTTCTCCTCCTCGTACGCGACCCGCGCACAGGCGTTGATGCTTGTCCTGGGCCCGCTGCTCCTTGCGTGTGAGAGCGGGGCACATGTGAGAGACGGGTCCGTCCCGGTCACCCAGCGGGTTGCCGAGGTTTCGGTTCGCTTGGACGTTCCCACGACCGGCGCTCCTGCCCTGTCCGTGCTGGCCTTCCGCGCGAATGTGACTGATCATCCCGCCACTGACGTGCTGGGCGTGGTGGACCCCCTGGTGGCGCCCGCTCCTGATGGTCCGTGTGAGCTGCGTGATGTGGCCGGCCAGGCCCGAGCGCTTCGCGCCCAGGGTGGTGCGGTGAACCTGGAGGAGCTGGGTGGCGTATCGGTAGCCCTCGGCCCGAGTGGCCCCGGGCTGCGTCCCGCTCCGCGCGTGTATCCGCCCTTTGCCGAAGTCGTGGGCGGCGTGATTGCCGAGGCGGGCCCGGTGGACATCGCTGAGGTTCCTCAGGCGCTTGCCATCGATCTTCCCGGCCCAGCGGATCGGCCGGCCAAAGTCATCCGGACCGTGCCAGGTGCGCCGCGCGTCCTCGATCGAAACCAGGTGCCACTGGCCACGGGAGCCCGTCTTGCAAGCTCAGGCGACCTGGTACTGCAGGTGACCGGCCCCGAGCGGACCTTCCTGGAGATCCGCCCCTATGGCGCGCCAGTCGCGGTGGCCTGTCCGGTGGGCGCAGGAGGGCTGGTCGTGGTTCCGCACGACCTTTTGGCGCGCATGGCGGCTGCGGCGGGAGGGGTTCCGGTTTCGCTTGAAGCTGTGTGGCGCGAGAGCCGCATGGTGATGGCGGCGGTCCCGCCCACGCGTGTTTCCGTGGAGGTGCGCTCCTCCACAGTGGTGGACCTGCGTCCGTGACTCCGCCCGGGCGCTGCGACACGCGGCGGTTTCCCCGCCGGGATGCGCTCCTGCCCGTGGTCGTGCGCGCTGCTGGCAACCGGGTCGCGGCTGGGATCCGGCTGAACATGGCCGACCTGTCCGAGAGTGGGGCCTTCTTGCAGTCCAACCTCCTTTTCGAGGTGGGCGAGGCCTTGAGTCTGGAGATCCCGCTGACCACAGGCGAGCCGCTGGCTGCCCGGGGCCGAGTGGCGTGGGTCGCCCGGGGCGGGGGCGGCAAGATGCCCGCGGGCATGGGAATCGAGTTTGAAAAACTGTCACCACAGGACCGTCGCCGCCTGACCCAAAGCCTGCGGCGGCCGGCCCAGCCGGCCGGCCGCAAGTCCGCCTGAAACGAGGAATCATGGCTGAGACCCTGGATGAATTGACGTACGATTACGAAGATGAGGGTGTGCTGGTCCGTAAGCAACTGGACAAGGTCGTCCTGACCAAAGGCTCGTGGGCCACCCTGATGTTCCTCTACCAGGAGCTGGACAAGGCGAGTGGCACGTTCCGCGCCCCGAAGATCGCCATCGTACGCTTCAAGAAGTTCCACGGCTCCTATCGCAAGCAATCGTCGTTCAATGTGTCGAGCGAGAAGCAGGCGCGTCAGATCACCGAGGTCTTCGAGGGGTGGTACCCCAAGATGGCGACCAGCGGTGAGGTAAGCGAAGAAAACTCCGCCGCCGCCGGAGACGAAGGCTAGCTGCGGCCTCTCGGGA